>Ga0209048_10007323_pt1 | contig 10210 bp, 11 predicted proteins | sample FrelakmetCRP12CR_FD_187146 | JGI IMG/M metagenome (GOLD analysis project Ga0209048, IMG submission 187146) | Freshwater lake sediment microbial communities from the University of Notre Dame, USA, for methane emissions studies - CRP12 CR (SPAdes)... | ecosystem: Environmental > Aquatic >... | reverse complement strand
CGAGGTAGGGCTCGCCTTCCGGCCAGAGCACCTCGGTGCCGGCGAGCATGGCGGCGCGGTTGGCGGTGAAGAAGGCGTGCGCCGCGGCCAGGCGCTCGTCGTCAGTGCGCTTCCAATCGGTGTAGAGGTTCTCCCACGTCGTCCAGAGGTCCTGACGCTCGGCCCAGGTGATAACGGCGCGGTAGATGCGCGTGCGCCAGCCGGGCGAGCGCTTCGCGTCGAGGATGCGCGCGAGCACGCTGTCGAAGTGCAGCAGGGTGCCGGAGAACAGGAAGTCGGCCTTGACGGCGACGCCGCGCGCCTTGAGCACGGCCTTGGTGAGCCAGGCGTGCATCTTGTCGCGTTGGTCGAGGTTGCGCACGTCTTCAAGCCCATCACCTGCCCATAAATGCATTCAGTATGTATTTGCACTAAGTGCAATATTGGGCTATTGTTGCGCCAAGGGAGGTGGATGCCTGCCGGAGCGCACGGATAGCCATTGGGAAATGCAGGTCGAGGAAGGAAGCCCACGCAAGCAAGGCCCCCCGGGTACGCGGGGAACGGGGCGCGTCGAGCGCCGCAGGGCGCGCACTCGTCAACGGATCCTGGAGGTCGCGGAGGGACTCGTCCGCAGTCGGGGAGTTGAGGCCGTCACCATCGACGAGATCACCGAGGCGGCCGACATCGCACGACGCTCCTTCTACCACCACTTCGACTCGAAGCACGATCTCCTGGTTCCGGTCGCTCGCGCGCGCACGAGATCCCTGAATCGCTCCATCGACTGCCTCATCGAGAACTTATCGGATCCGGCCGAGATCGTAGCCATTGGGTTGCGCCACACGCTCCGCGGCATCCTCGACGATCCCCTCTGCTGCTGGTTCATCCTGCGATCAGGCCTCCCCCTTGATCGCCTGCGCGAGGGCATCGGAGAGAGCGCGGCGCGCGACCTCGAACGTGGAGTTCGCACCGGCCGCTTCGTGATCCCGAATCAGGCCGTGTTGGGAGACATGCTCAGCGGAGCCGTGGTGGGTGTGCTGAGCGCATACCTGGGCGGCTCGCGCACAGAGGCAGACCTCGATGACGCAGTAGAGTGCGTTCTGCGCCTGCTCGGCGTACCGCCGGCCGAGGCGCGCGAGATCACTCACCGGCCACTGCCGTCACTTCCCCCCGAGCCCGCAGAGGGTCCGCGCCAATCTCAACCAGAACCGACGGAAAGGAAGAAAAGATGAAGCCAGGAGCATTCGGGAAGTATGCCGTCGACTACGAAGCACGAGTCGACTACGCGCGGTTACGCAGTGATCGGGTTCGAAAGGCCAAGGCCCAGATCAACACGGATGGCCTCGGAGCCGTGCTCACGTGGGATGAGGCCAACATTCGCTACCTCACCTCCTACTATGTCACCACGCCGATGCGAGCGAGCGAAGTCCAAGCCGCCTTCTGCGCCCGCAATGGCGAGCCGCATCTGTTCGGCGGCGGCACACCCAGTGAGACGAGGAGACGCATGCCGTGGATGGCCGACAGGGTTCACCCTTCGCTGGGAGGCCCGCGGCTCACCGCAAAAGATGCGGATGATTTCATGATCACGGCGATCGTGAACGCCATCGCCCGGCTGATGGCGGAGCACGGCGTGGAGAAAGAGCCCCTCGGCCTGGACGGGACCACCCTGCAGATGCTCTTTGCCGACGCCTTCCGGAAACAGGGCATCGAGGTCGTCCACGGCAAACCGACGATGGACGAAGCGCGGCTGATCAAGACGGAGGACGAGATCGCGTTGATGCGGATCACCTGCGCCAACTCCGAGACGGCCTTTGCCGCCATCGCGGACGCCATCCGGCCGGGAGTCCGCGAGTGTGATCTGGTGGGGATTGGCATCAAGGCCCTCTACGAGGAAGGTGACGATCACACCGAGGATCTGGTCTGCTGCTCGGGATATAATACCAACCCCTACGGTTGGTCCTTCACCGACAAGCCCATACGGCCGGGCGATCTGATCTACATCGACGTGGATGGCGCGTCGTATCAAGGGTACAAGTCGTGCGTCTACCGCACGTTCTGTTGCGGCAAAGCCACCCAGGAGCAGAAGGATCTATACGAGGAGTGCCGCGCCATGCTGTACGCGGGCATGAACGCGGTGCGCGACGGGGCGACCGACTACGACGTCGTCGAGAAGTGGCCCGAGTCGCCGAGCTATTGGGGGTATGAGAGTTGGAACGAGGTCGCCCCCTATGCAATCGGGCATGGCCTCGGCCTGACGCTTCATGACCGACCGTTTATCAGCATGGTGAAGAAGCTCGCGGGATACCCTCCGACACCCCTGAAGGCAGGCATGGTGCTCGCCCTGGAGACATACGCCGGCCACCAGGGAGGCGCCGACGGCGTGCGGCTGGAAGAGAACATCCTGGTGACCGAAGACGGCTACGAACTTCTCACCCGCTGGCCGGTCGACGAACTCATGGAGTGCTGGCTGCCGTATCGCTAGGGGCTGCGCCCGGCGTCTATTCGGGGTCCGCTCCCGTTGGTCGCTTCGCCTGTGCCACCATGAAACTTGAGAATCAGCCGCAACAAGTTTCTGCGATCAAGTAGCGAGAAACTGGAGGATAGACATGGCGAAATCGATTGTTTCCATTGTGAATGGCACGGATCCCGAAGTCATGGTGGAACAGGCGGTGGATCACCTCGGGGGCATCGGCTCCTTGATCCGGCCCGGCTCAACCGTGGTCGTCAAACCAAACGCGGGCCACGAAGCGCCGCCTGACAGCTCGGTGAACACCAGCCCCGCGGTCGTGGCAGCGGTGATCCGGCTGCTGAAGAAAGCCCGTGCCGGCCGGATCATCTTGGCCGAGGCGTCGGCGATCGGCTGCGACACCATGGCCTGCCTGGAATCCAGCGGCATCAAGAAGGCCGCCGAGGACGCCGGGGTGGACGAAATCCGCGACATCAAGAGCGACAAAGACCTGGTGAAGAAAGAAATCACCAACCCCACTTCCGACATCACCCATGTCGACCTGCCCCGCTTTCTCCTGGACGCGGATCATCTGGTCAACGTGCCGATCTTCAAGTCGCACGTGAGCATGGTCTTCAGCTGTGCGCTGAAGAATCTCAAAGGCGTTGTGCAGGACATGCATCACTACGTCATGCACTGCACGAACCTCGCGGCGGCCATGATGGATTTGGGCGATATCGTGCGGCCCGACCTCACGGTCGTGGACATGATTCGGCCGATGGAGGGATTCGGACCGCACTCGGGCACGCCGGTGGACTTCGGCTGCGTCGTCGCCGGACGCGACATGGTGGCGATCGACGCGACCGCCTGCCGCATGGCGGGTCTGTCGCTGGACAAGGTCGAGTACTTCGACGCCGCCCGCGACAAGGGGCTCGGCAACTTCGACGCGGAGCAGATCGAAATCCGCGGCAGCCGCATCGAGGACGTGCAGCGCCCGCTTTACATGCCCTACCTGGAGGGCTTTGACGCCTGGCCGGAGTACAACTTTCACATCGAGAAAGCGTGCAGCACCTGCCAGGGGCTGCTGTCGTTCACCATGTCCAAGCTCAAGGCGCTGAACGAGTACGACAGGCACAAGGGGATTCACATCGTGCTGGGCCGGCACCGCAAGATCCCCGAGAACATCGACTTCGGAAAGAACCTCGTTCTCATGGGCGACTGCAGCGTCGGGCTGAAGAAGAGGATCGAAAAGGCGGGAGAGACCTGCCTGCACGTTCCGGGCTGTCCGCCGGGGGAGCCGCTACCCGCCTGGATGATCATCGAGCGCGGAGAACCACCCGCCGCCGACCCGGCGGGTCTCAGGGCACGACACGTTCGGGAGGAAGAGATCTTCCGGGAGTGGCTCAAGAAGCAGGCGAAGGATTGAGCCGCACGAGGCGCCTCGAAGCGCGTCCCACCACCTGCGCGGCTCCAATTTCTGCAGGAGGAAGGTCGCGACGCCCGCCAGGTTTACGCAGGTCACATTGACGGCCGCCAGCAGTCGCGCGGGCGTCGGTCGGGTAACGCCTCCCCGGGCCGCGTGCGTGTTGCCGGGACGCAGGATATTCAGTGTGATCTGTGCGACACAGTCTGTCGTCGGTCCACCTCCGCTCCTCCGCCTTGCAGATGTCGCAGTTTTCAGGCGTTAAACGGTGTGGGCCGATTCTTAATTTCATGAGTCGCGAATTATCCGCGCTAATTATAAGTAGCTGAAACAAAACGGAGAGGGGGGGATTCGAACCCCCGGACCCACGCGGGGTCACACGATTTCGAGTCGTGCGCGATCGGCCAGCTCTGCCACCTCTCCCCGGCAAATACCTGCATTATTTGCCTCCCAGCGTCAACCAATTTGGCCCTTTTACGTGTGGATTTGCACCACGATTTGCACCACCACGTTGCAGACCTGGGGTGGTTGAGATCGAGGAGTGCTGGGATGACAAGAAGATCTTCCTGGCACTGGCCGGTGACCCAGCGCAGATCCTGGCCCGCAAGCCCGAGCCCAAAACGATCGCGGTTAACCGAGCGCTACATGTACCCGGAGGTCCCGCTGCTCGGATTCACGCACCTCTCCGCGCCCGAAAGAACTCCTGCAAAAGTGCACGCGCGTCGTCACCGCACACACCTTCGGTGACTATGAATCGATGGTTCGTCGGATAGCTCCCTCCAAGCGTTCCCACGAACGCGAGCGCGCCAGTCTTCGGTTCTCGACAGCCAAAAACGACACGCCGGACACGGGCGTGTATCAGGGCGCCCACACACATCAGACACGGCTCCGCCGTCACGTAGAGCGTCGTCCCGGGAAGCCGGTAGTCTCCCTCTCGCTGGGCGGCATATCTCAGCGCCAGGATCTCCGCATGGGCTGTCGGGTCATGGAGGCCGATCGGACAGTTGTGAGCGACGCTCAGTATGCCGCCCTCGCGCACCAGCACCGCCCCCACGGGCACCTCTCCTGTGCTCGCCCCCATGCGCGCTGCCGCCAGCGCCATCTGCATCACGCGCGTATCATCGCTCACACTGGATGCATCTGCCAGTTCTGCTTGCATCCCAACAACGCTACCACACGCATTCTGAACCGACAACGTCGGCACGTCGGGGCCGACGCTTTGCTCGCGGTGCAAGACTCGCTAAGATCGCAGCGTCAGGAGGATCAATGCTACAGATCGGCGACGAAGTGGTCATCATGAGCGCGGCCGGCATCTTTAAGGTTATCGCCATAGACGGCCCGGCTGTGACGATCGAGAATGCCGAGGGGATCCGGAAGCTTGTCCTCGAAGGGAGTGTACGCACCATTGACAGACAACGCTGACCGCTCCCCCGACCGGTTACGACGCGGAGCGACTCAACCGGCGGTGGGGTCGCTTGCGCGGCCGAAGACAAACGCCCGGGAACAAGAGCGGCACCAGTGAGGTGTGCCGCCTCACCGGCGGTCCCGGACCGCAGCAAGCTTAGCAAGATAGAGTCGTAGCGCCTCTAAACTATCCGGGCAAAATGGGTCACGCTGCGTGCGATCCAGTAGGACATCGAGGTCCATCCACATCCCCTCGGCGATCTCGGACGCTTGCAAGTTAAACGGGCCGTCACACGTGCAGCTATACACCACACCCGCGACCCGGTTGCGCGCGTCGTCGTAGCGGAGCGGAAACAGGCGCCGCGGGGCCAGGCCATCGACGCCCAGTTCCTCACGCAGTTCGCGCCGCGCCCCGTCGTCGTATTCCTCACCAGCGTTGAGCACACCGCCCACGGCTACGTCCCAGAAGCCCGGGAAGACATCCTTTGTCATCGTACGTCGATGGACAAACAGCTGCCCGGAGGAATTGAACACCAAGACATAGACGCTACGGTGGCGAAGATTGCCCAGGCGCACATCCCGACGCAGCGCCTGACCGACCACCCGATCGGCATCGTCGACGACATCGACGGTTTCGTCACTGCTCATGCAGCCCCAGAGTCTTGCCGAATCTCAGCCGTCAGCTCCTGGATCCAACTGCTGAGCGCTGCGAGAAACTGCTTGCGCAACGCACGCTGTCGAGGTGTGAGCTTGGACAGCAATTCCTCCTTCAGACGCTCCGGATCACGCTCCGCCACGGCGTAGTCTTCTGGCACAACGCTCAAGACCATGGGACGCATTCCGTCCCACTCTTCATTCACCGGAAAGCCAAACTCGCGCAGCCCGCGTTCCCAGGTTGCATCGATGTCTATCCAGCTGTCGTTTACCGCAATCTGCACGTAGTCGTGGAGGTCGACGATCTCGTTCTTCCTCAGCATCTCCTGCATGGGCGGCGGAAACGGCAACGGCGACTCGTTGAAGCGGTGCGTGCAGATCATATGACGCACCGGCAGGCCGAGCAGTCGGAACATCTCGCCCAGGAGATAGTGTTTGCCGGAGCAAGACCCGTGTCCCTGCCGAAGGACGGCAGCGGGATCACGGCTCGAAGGATACGAGTACGGCAGATCCCGGACGCGCTCGAACACCGCAACGCGAGCGCGCAATGGATCGCATCCACGTGTCCACTCGTCAAATGTCTGACGGAAGATATCGTTTCCCATCGGGCACAGGAGCGCGGGCGATTCTCACATTGGGATCTTCGGCAGATGCCTGTTGACTCTGGGAGCGACCGTTATTGTCGGATGCGGGAGCGGCAATGCCTCTTAGTAACCGGCGCGGACTGTACTGCGCAGGGCCACGGGCGTCAATCGCTGCAGTCATTCGACTCGTCACAGGTGCACCTGGACCGAGAACCGGGCTGCCTCTTCGGGCGTGTTCACGTTGCGGAACGATTCGCTCGCACCCGCCACCTCACGCATCGCAGCTTCCGGAACATATTCGACTTCGATACTGGGTAGAAACTCGCGAATTGCACGCGCGCCGCCTCTAAGAGCTTCGCCCATACGGTCACGTAAGCGTGACGCATAGATGGCGTGCAACGGCTCAATATCGCCGTCCCACCCCGGCACGATTGCATCTTGCGTCCCGACGCGATCCACAAGGAAGGCAATGGGTTCGACCCGCAAGAAAGGCATATCGCAGGCCACGACAAAGGCATGCCGATGCTCGACCAACCCCAAGCCAGCATGGATTCCAGCCAGCGGGCCCTGTCCGACGAACTCATCGCTGGTCACCTGCACGTCGAAGGACGTGTACTTCTGCGGTTGGTTGCTGACCACCACGACCTGAGGGAAGCACGCCCGCAGCACTGTCAACGTGCGCGCAAACACCGTCTGCCCCTCGACCGTTAGAAAGGCTTTGTCGTTACCACCCATCCTGCGGTTCCGACCACCAGCTAGGATGACAGCGGCGACATGATCACTCAGCGGCGGTCGGTTGCGTTTTGGGGACACAACGCCCATAGCGCCAATCCCAATCCAAGGAGCAGTTACAGCCAAATCGTCCCGAGCATATGAACCGCCGAGGGTTGAGTCAAGAACGCGTGAGCTTGCGCTGTACCACCCTCCTGCCCTTTTCTGCTCCGACCGAGGATTGTTCGCCGAACGATCGTCGCCCCCAAAAACCGTCGGCTGTTTAACATCCTGACGGTTTTACGCGCTTTTCAATCGGCCGGCCACTAGCCATTCGAGATAACCGTTCAGGCCTCGACGCGACGGCACGCCCCTTGCGTCCATAATGTCCGATGTCCCCAGAAGCCGCGCCGAGGAAGACAGCAAGCCAACTTGCCGCTGGCGGCGACTCGGTCATCGAGGTGACCCCTGCATCCGGTCGCGGGCCATCGCCGCTTCCTCTGCGGGTGCGAGCACCCGCGCTGAGCGTGCGCGGGTACTCCATGATAGAGGTGTCGGTGGCGGTTTCGATTCTCGCCATCTTAGTCCGCATCGCGATTCCGATGTGGAAGGCGAGTTCTATGAACATCGTTACCGCCCGGCGGATGGTCGTGGCGAACCTGCGCCTCGGCCGCGCCAACGCAATTACGAAATCCATTCACTATCAGGTATCGTTTACCCCGGATCAGGGCTCTGTCAAGCTTTCTGGAATGGTGCAACCCACTCCCCCCGCCACCACCTGGACGGTGGACACGACGAAGGTGCAAACCAGTGTCCTACCCAAGAGCACACAGGTGTCCACGCCGTCCGTGGTCGTCGAATTCAACACCCGCGGGATGGTCGCTAACAGCAGCAGCGTGATGCTGATCAGTTTCACCGACTCCTTCGGCCACACCAAATCGTTGCAGATTTGGCCATCCGGGCAGATTCATGAAATGTAACCGACTTGCCAGTGAACGCGGGTTCACCCTGATCGAGGCACTGGCTTCACTGGGGGTGTTCGCCATAAGCGCAGCAGCCGTCGGCGGTTTGCTGGTCACGCAACTTCGCATGGAGACGGGCAATGCGCTTGCCACGACGGCAACCAGCTTGGCCACAAAGGAATTAGAAGACTTGCGGTCCTTGGACTACGGCAACATTCCAGGCTCCCGGACAAGCACCACGACTGTGGGCACCATAACGTATACGGTAGCCAGCAACGCCGTCTTCGATACCCCAAATGATCAGATGGCGACTATCACCACGACCGTTAGTTGGACCGAACCGCTCGGCTCAAGAAGCTACACCGTCAATGCAATCTATACCGATGTCACGCGCTGAACGGGGTTTTTCCGTAGTTGAAATGATGGCGGCTATTACCGTCATGGGCTTGGCACTGAGCGTCGCCGGCGGATTTTTCGTGGCCAACCGCAATGCCCTGGCAGATGAAATGGCTCGCCAAGAAACGCTGCAAGGCCTGCGCGCTGCACTCGACACCCTGGAGCGAGATCTCCGGCTTGGTGGCGCTTGTCTGCCGACCACCGGCAACGACTTCCCGCCTCTCGCGGGTAGCAACTCTGGCACCCTCGACGGCATCACTACCCGCACGGCGCTGGTCCGATCCGACCTCACGTGTATTCAGAGCACCATCCAGGCGGCAAGCCCGGCAACCGGCATCGCCGCCGGTGCCACGACGCTCCCGTTGCAAAGTGTCAACAGCTTTGCCGTCGGGCAGCGTGCGTATATCCGCGGGAGCACCAACTCCGGCGAGTACTTCAACGTCACTGGGGTGAACACGACTACCAACAAGTTGACAATCGCCACCGGTCTCGCAAATGCGTATCTGAACGGCAGCGGTGTCTGGGCGATCGACGAACGCGTCTACAGCATCGATTCGACGACATATGCCCCCCTGACGGTCCTCAGCATGGCGGCCAATGGCGCGACCGCGACTCCGTTTGCATACGGTGTTCAGTCGGTGAACGTGCAGTACCAGTTGATCAGCAATTGCCCCGCCTGCGACGTGGTTGATCTGCCGAGCGCGACGCAGTGGGCGCTCGTCAATCAGCTGTACCTTACGGTGACGATGCAATCGCAAAACAAGCTGTCGAACGGGCAGTACTACACTGTGACCGGCAAGATCGGCGTCAAGCCGCGCAATCTGCTGCCCGGCACGCAGGTGTTGGGGCCGACGCCGAGCTGAACGAATTGCAGAGAACGGAACACCGTATGTCAGCAGGGCCAGAACATCGCAAGGGTGAGTCGGGCATTGCCATGGTGGCGACCTTGATGATCATGGCCGCGCTGCTTGCACTGGCCGCCGCCATGACGGCGTCGATCGTCAGCGATACCCAATTGCGCGGCGCCTACAATCGCGCCACCGCCGGCTTTTACGCCGCCGAGTCAGGGCTCGACGCCGGCATGGGTGGATATCGCGATCTCTTCCTCGCGTTCAGGGTGCCGGGGACCAGCGACTTCAACGCAACGACGATCAGTGTCGGTTCACGCAGCGTCACCTACAGCCTCGCCGACAGGAATCCCACGCCGGGAATACCGACGACCGTGCAAATCCCCTACGGGCAGGTGTTCGGCGGTCTCAACGCACAGCAATATCTCTACACCGTCAATTCGTCCGCTGCGAACTCCCTAGGTGACACCGAGGCAACTGTCGGCGCGGAATTCCAAGTCGGTTACATACCCCTCTTCCAGTTCGTGGCGTTCTATGCCAACGATCTTGAGATCGACCCGGGCGCAGCCATGAACCTAAACGGGCGAGTCCACACCAATGGCAACCTCTACCTGGGCCCGGATGCCAACCTGAGCATCTCCACCAACGCAGCCATCGGTGTGAATTACGTGCAAGTCACCGCTGGTGGCAGCATTGAGCGCGGCCGCAAGGATACCGGGGCGTGCAACACATCCCCAACTCTGCAGGTCACCACGGGCTCGAACACGCTCCAAACCCTCAACTGCATCAGCAGCGCGACGCAAGTC
>Ga0209048_10007322_pt1 | contig 10210 bp, 4 predicted proteins | sample FrelakmetCRP12CR_FD_187146 | JGI IMG/M metagenome (GOLD analysis project Ga0209048, IMG submission 187146) | Freshwater lake sediment microbial communities from the University of Notre Dame, USA, for methane emissions studies - CRP12 CR (SPAdes)... | ecosystem: Environmental > Aquatic >... | reverse complement strand
GCCCACCCATACGTCAAGCGATGCCATTAGACGGTAGCTATTAGACTGTAGACGGTAGGAGTTACACGGCTACCGTCTACAGTCTAAGATTTTGAGTCGGTGTGTTATACTTGCCCGGTATGCGTCCCTCGCAGCCTCCGTCAGAATTTCCACTCACATCCGAAATACCGCCGTCCGGAAATCCTTTTGGGTCTGAAGAGGATACGAAACCTTTACTGTCGCCTGAAAGTGTTCCCGAAACCGTTGCCGAAGAACCGGTTTGGGGCGAAGGTGAACTGACGCCCGAGCGACAGGTTAAATACAAGAAAATGCTGCGCGAGTTCAACGAACGCCTGCGGCTGATCGCGCACACCGTTTCCGGCGACCGCCGCATGGTCGTAGAACCGGGACAGCCCGGTGCTTGGCATTGGAATCCCAAGCTAAATGCCGTGCGCTGGGATCCGCTTGAAGTTTTGCAAAAAGGCGAAAAAGGCGAAGACGAATTGAAAGGCAAGATCGCGCATGAAGGCGGCCATCGGGCCGTAACACGCTATTTCGGTTTTGTGCCCGAAGAGGTCATGGCCACGGTTGGCATGCCCAGCCTGCTGGCTGCAGTCGAGGAGCGTCCGACCGATCAAGTCGTGCGCGACCGTTTTTCCGGTGCCGGCCAATGGGTGGACGCCGCGCGCCAAGGATCGGCGCGCGAAGGCAGGGAAGTTCTGCAGCAAGCGCGGGAATCAGGTCAGGATATGGGCTACATCCCGCGTTTCAAACAATTATGCAGCCTGATCGTTTACCATCCCCAGTACGAAAGCTGTCCCGAAGGCACGGATCCGGAAGTATTTGAGTTTTACGATCAGGCGCGCAAGGTCGTCGAAAAGATCGAGCATACCTTGCCGCCCGAAGGCGCGAGTGAGGACGAGGTCATGGATTACGCCATCGAGCGCTACCGCCTGACCTACCGCGAACTCTGGCCGCAGGTGCAGGAGTTCGCCAAAAAGGATTTGGAAGACGAACAGACGCGCCAGACACTGATGGACGAACTCAGGGATTTGCTAACCGGCTTGAAAGATCCGGAGGATTCGGACATGACTCCCGAAGAATTGGTCGATTTGATAAAAAAGATTTTGGAAGCCATGTCAAAACCCGAGCCGGAAAAACCGGAAAAAGGCGAAGCGGGTGAAAAGGGCGAAGGCGGAGAATCCGGTGAAGAAGGCGAAGCGGGCGAAGAAGGCGGGGAAGAAGGCGGCGACGAAGGCGACAAGATCGTGGACGGCATGGGTGGCAAATCCGGCGAGAAAAAAGAACAGAAAAAGGATAAAGCCAAACCGGAAAAAGGCGAAGCGGGTGAAAAGGGCGAAGGCGGAGAATCCGGAGAAGAAGGGGAAGCTGGCGAAGAAGGCGGGGAAGAGGGCGGCGAGCCGGGCCAAGACAAGGGCACGCCCGGCGGCAAGAACGGCGAACAAAAAGGAAAACCCGGAGGCGAAGCTGCACCCGAAGGCCAGGGAGAAAAACCCACGGCCAGGCATTTGTTAAACAAGCTCAAGCAAAAATTGGAAAGCGCCAAAGGCAAGCCCGTGGATCCGCTGACCGAAAACATTCCTGTTCCCATGGACAAGCTGTCGCCCGAGCTTAAGGAAAAAGCCAGGCGCATGCGCGACAAATTGCCCGAACGCACCAAAAAAGCCATGGAAGAAAAAGCGCGCAAAGCTTTGGAAAAATCCGAAGATGAGCTGACCGAGCAGATCGGCGCCAAAATGGTGGAAGGCGTGGAAACTCACGAGGAGCAGGAGGAACGCGTTGAGCAAGAAGCCAAGGATGCCGAGGAAAAAGCCGAGCGCGAGCGCCAGGAAGCCGTGCAGCGCGAGCTTGATCGCATGGAAATGGAAGTGATCCAGCGCAGGATCAACGAATCCGCGGGCAGCATGGGCGCTTACGAACGCACCTACCAGCAGATTCACGAATTGGACGAGGAGTTGTATCGCGAGCTCCAAAAAATCTTCAAGCCAAACCTCAAAGACAAAATCAGCCTGCGTGCCACGGGTTCGCGCCTGAATCTGCCGGCCGTGTTCAAATGGGACGCCAGCCGCAAAGGCGGCGCCAAGGCCGTGGATCTGAAAATATTCGAAACGCTCGCGCGGCCGGAAACCAAGGATTATGCCGTCACTTTGCTCGTGGACCTTTCAGGCTCCATGGGCGACAAAATCGAAGAGACTTTCAAGGCCGTTGTCCTGCTGACCGAAGTCCTGAACCGCCTGGGCATAAAACTGGAAATAATCGGATTTCAGGATGAAATCATTCCGTTCTTGGATTTCGATAAAAAAATTAACGACAGCATACGAGCTCAAATGGGAGGAATGTTGAGGGAAGTATCAGCTTCAAATCCGGGAGGTCATAATAACAACAACTGGAATGATGACGGGCCTTGCCTGCTGGAAGCTTCGGCGCGATTGGCCAAGCAGGGAGCCAAGGAGAAATTCCTGATCGTGCTTTCGGACGGACAGCCGGCGGGCAAGCACAGCACTTACAACGATCTTCATCAGGCAGTCAAACAAATACTTACCACCACGGATCAGCGTCTGATCGCCATCGGACTCGGCCCCGGCACCGAGCATGTGGGGACCTATTACCCGTTCAGCGCCCCGAACATTCCGGTGAGCCGGCTGGCCGAGAAGCTGGCGGGTCTGATCCGCGACGTGGTGATTCATCCGGATGCTTATGCCTATCATGCGGAAAAAAAGAGAGCGGACTTTTGATGGCTGATGGCGGACATGATATAATTACAACCGTATGACACTCGAGCAAGTGCAAAAATTGAAAGAGTTTTTGGACGATTTTACGCAGTTGGCTTTCAAAACCAACTTTCCCACGGCCGTGATTTTGATAAAAGAAACAGATCGCGAGGAAGTTTTGGAAAAATTGGCCAGCCACGACGTGCCCGTGGTCAAAGTTTCCCAGGACCAGTCGCTGGATCCGGTGTTGCGTTTCATCGCGGACCAACTGCCCAAAAAAACCGCATTCGGTCTGGATGTTCGCAGCATGCATACGGGTTTGATAACTCATTTGCAGGATCTAGTCTCCGGAACGTTCACTCCGTTTTTACCCGGTGAGGAAGAGCGGCGAGAGATGCAGGTACCCAAAGGCAGCCGCCTGGTCTGCGTCATCGACGCTGACCAATACGGCACCGTGCACGTCGGCGATTTGTTCCAACTGGCGTGCAATTTGACCTAACTCTCCCGGCCTACGGCCACCCTCTCTTAAATTAAGAGAGGGATGTCGAGCGTAATGCGAGACAAGGAGAGTTATTTTGTTGCAAAAAAAAACAAAGGCCGCATGCGTCGAACGAGTTCGTTCGTGCACCGCGGCCTGTTAAAGACGTCTACATTGGGTCCTGAGCTTTCTAGTTGCGGACTAATCCGCGTCGATCTGTTGCGGCCTCCCACGAGTCCGGAAGGTGCTTCCGAAACCCGCGGGTCAGCGTCTGTTATTAGTCACGCCGCATCCATTTCATCTTTATGTCCGCGTACCAGACAGTAGAACGTTGGCGACATTCTAGAGGCATCATGCAAGGATCTCCATCACTATCCACTCTCTTCTCGAGAGCAGTCGATGGATTTAATACCCGGTACCACCCGAGTATCCGGATACGTCGTGTCGCGGCATGGCTAGCCACGTTATCGGGGGTTTTGGCTATTCCCTCGATAATCGTCCGTATCTGCCCAGGCACTAGCTAAATCCGATACGGGGAACTCATTACATACATAAAAGCATTGTCATCTCCGAGTTTTGCACCAATGGCGCGGTTTGAATGAACTTTGTTCGAGTATCGAACGGTCCATTAAATCATATTTTCGGGTTTTTGTCAAGCCCCGAAGGACAGTTTCTCACTTGTCTCTAAAGTCTTTTTGTCAGCTCGTTGTCATCCTGAAATTGAGTAAAAAAATGGCCTCTCAGTTGAGAGGCCGGAAGCTGTGGCCCTGCGCGATCAAGGGGGCTGCCCTCTCACCGCAAGACCGTTTCTCAGAAGGCTCACGACTTGCGTATGGCTAACGCTCATCGGCCTCCTGGCGATATCTTTAGGGTCCAGATTATCGCTATACTGGATGCCGGCTTTGCGCCGACATGATCGAGTGGAGCCGTTGCCCCGCTTGATCACCCGTCCCTAGCCTGATGGAGACTAGGGCACGAACCTATTGAGGACCTAGTCCGATGGGGACCGGGTCCTTGCTGCAAACGAACAGTAGAGCAGAGTTTTCAAACGTTTATTTGCTTTGGGCAGCCGGAGATGGCTATCCGACTGCCCGCTGCTTGTTTTTTTGACTTGGTTTAATAATAGCACAAAATGGTGAATTTGTCAAGCCTCGAAGGACAGCTTCCTCCTTCGTTCAAAGTCTTTTTGTCAGCCTCTTGTCATTCTGGAATTTGAGTAAAAAAATGACCCCTCGAGTGAGGGGTCGAACGACGAGGTCTAGAAACCCGCAGCCCGGCTCTCCGGGAAGTGCGGGCGGAAAGGGCCGAAATGAGAAGTCCGCTGGCTGGCGGGGACCCGGATGCGTATGGCTAACGCGTTCCGGCCTTCTGACAATTTTCCGGTCGACCACCGGTTGAGGACAGATTGCCAAGCTGTTCCGGGCACAATGCCCAGACCTCAATGTACGAACGGTACATGCAACTTACAGTTTACTTACAATATCACAGAATGGGCACTTTTTTTGCTTTGGGCAGCCAGATATGGCGGTCTGGCAACCCTCGGCGACTTTTTTTGACTTGTTCGAATAATATCACAAAATGGGGATTTTGTCAAGGGTGGCAGGACAGTCATTAATTTGGTACAATTGCTGTCAGAAATATGCCATTCAAACCAGGTGCCATGCCATCAGAATCGAGAATCGGATCAGCTGCCGCGACTGATCGCAGACCGGGTGAAGCTGCAGAAGCAAAACGTTTGAGCAAAGTGGTTTTTACGCGTTTTCCCAAACCTGACGGATCGGTGGTTTATAAAAGCAGCGACCCGTCGCGTAAAATAGCTGAATTGGAACCCGGCTCGCCGGAGCCCGATGCGGGTCGGGCGTACGCAGTCGAAATCATCCAGGACACAAATCCGTCGGATGCCACCAAGGGCAAGCTCGTGGTGCGCATCCTGCACGTAGATCTTGACGTTCCCTTGGCCATTAAGCGCAAAGAGGCGAAGCCCGCGATTCCGGAAAACATCACGGCCGTCCAGGATTCGGCCGATGGCGGTCACGTGCTGATTCTGGAAACCGAATTGCCCATCAATGCCGAAGGCGGTCCGCTGGTTCCGCGGTCAGAGGATTTCCGTCATTTTGCTTTGGACGCGCGAACTGTTATGACTTTGGAGAAGATCGCGGCAGCCGTGGAGCTGCGCCAGCCGTGCCTGCTCGAGGGCGAAACCGCAACTTCCAAAACCAGCGCCATCGAGTATCTGGCCATGCGCACCAATACGCCCAAAGTCCGTTTGAATTTGAACGGCCAGACCGACACGTCCGAACTCATCGGCAAATACGTGCCCAATGACGGCCAGCTGGCCATCGAACTCGAACAGGCGTTGAGGGATCACGGTGAAAAGCTGGATGTCGCGTTGAAAACCAGGCTGGAAAAAGCCAGAAAAGAAGGCAGGACTTTGACCATGGTCGAGAGCCAGGAGCTGGCCCATGCCCTGGGTTTGGAGATTCCCGAATGGCGCTGGAAGGACGGCTATGTGCCCATGGCCATGAAAAAAGGCTATTGGCTGATATTGGACGAAATCAATTTGTCCGAACCGCAAATTCTGGAACGTTTGAACAGTTTATTGGAGCGCCATCCGTCCCTGAATGTCAGCGAACACGAAGGCGAGGTCATCGGTCCGGGCGGCGCGCAGGAGGTGCACGAACGCTTCCGTATTTTTGCCACCGAGAATCCGGCTTCGTACGCGGGCCGCAAAGCCATGTCCCCGGCGTTTAAAAACCGCTGGTCAGCCTACCAGTACGTGGACGTGCCGAGCGAGTCGGATTATGCGGCCATGATGAACCTCATGGTTTACGGCGAGCAGCCCACGGTCAAAGTCCGCAACATGGAATACGCCAGCGAGAATGTGGAACCGTTATTCGATGTCACGGGCAAGGTCGAAGGCATGCGCGGCTTTTTTCCCAAGCTGGCAAAGTTCCATGCCAAGCTGGAACAGATGGCGCGCTCCCGCGAAATCGGCAAAGGCCGCGAAGAACCTTACGTGTTCACGCGCCGCGATTTGACGATCTTTCTGGGATTTTTGGAAGAAAAATCTTTTACGGAACGCAGGACAGGCAAACGCTTTAACGTGACGGACGAGCCCAAAGCCATGATTTTGCGCGCTTTGCAGCACGCTTATCTCGACAAGATAACCAACGAGGACGACCGCAAGAAAGTCAACGACGTACTGGACTTGATCGGCATCAGCGAAAAAAAGTGGCTGCACGCGTTTCCCGCTTCTGAAAAACCCAAAGCTCCGGAACGGCGCATAGGCGACGTGTTTTTGAACGCGTCAATCAAAGGCGAATCCGCGGATAATTTGGGTATCGATTTAGGCAATGTCGACCACACCATGGCAGTGATGGACAAAAGAGCGGTTCTCGAATCGGTAAGCATGGGCCAAAGATATCCGGTACGAATTTCAGCAATTGGTCCGGATGGTAAAATTTTTGTCGTCCCGTACAAGGAAAAAAAAACTGAGCACGAACCCGGGGCTAGGATGAAATCGCGCATCATACCTCCCGAGGAGCCCGCTGCAATTTCCCTGCCCATAAAACCCGAAGATATCAAAGTCGGCGAGGTGTTTGAGAATGCCAAAATAGCCGGTTTATCCGGCGATTATGCGACGATTGATCTTGGAGTGGGTGTTTTTGCTGATACCAGTCTGGAACTTTTAAAAAGAGAAAACCCAAGTTTGGACGGTTTGATAACAATGAGCGGTTTGTTTAAAAAAGGCGATCATGTCAGAGCGCGTGTGGTGGACACTGCCGGCAGCACTAAAGTCTACATTGAGCATAAGACTGAAAGCTCGCGCGTGCCGCTTAAAAAAGAAGATATCCAAGTCGGCGATATTTTTGCTAATGTCAAAGTCGTGGAGGTTAACCGCGCGTATGCAAAAGTGGAGCTCGAACCAGGCGGGGTGCAGGCAGGGATATTGTTGGGACCGAGTATGGGTGGCGACATGGAAAAATTGTTGCAGGTTGGCGATACGATTGCCCGCTTGCGCATCAGCGAGAATTCAGGGCCGAGTGTCATAGCGACCATGGAAAAGATTGAAGATGAACTCACGCCCCGCAAATCCGAAGACATCAAAATCGGCGAGGTTTTTCGTGACGCGAAAATTATACATATAGAAACTGATATGTTGACCCTGGATGCTGATGGTCTGGACATGTATTTAAGTTTGTCAGACTATAACGCATCGCCGCCGCCCGGCCGGTCGGAGATAGGCGGTTTCATCGGCATTTATCTGCTCGGCGATAAATTCCCGGGAGCTGTCCGGGTGCAATCCGTGTTTGGCGACATGGTGTATTGCGAGCCGATTAAAGAAACACCGCCGCGCAAAAAGGAAGACATTGAAGTCGGCGAAGTGTTTGAAAATGCCGAGGTTGTTGGTTTCAGGGGAAATGTGATGTTGATTGATCTTGGCGGCGGAGTCAGGGCTGAAACCACGCTGGAAATTGCAAAAAAAGAAAATCCGTCTTTGGCTAAACTTAAAACTCTTGTCGGTCTGTTTGAAACGGGAAATATTGTTCGGGCGCGCGTGGTAGACACTAAAAGTGGCATCAAAGTCTACGTTGAACATAAGATTGAAAAACCGCCTCTGAAAAAAGAAGAAATTAATGTCGGAGATGTTTTTGCCAATGCCAAAGTTGTAGATGTTACTCGAAGTTATGCCGTAGTGGAGTTGGAGCCGGGCGGAAAAAAAGCCACGATCAGGTTTAATCCATCAACCATGAAGGCTAGAGGCATGCAAGAAGTATTGCAGGAAGGAGATGTGATAACCGCAGTGCGCATCGCCGAGAATTCCGAGTTCAATATAATTGCGACCATGGAAATGCTCGAAGAGGAAGTCGCGCCGCGCAAACCCGAAGATATCAAAGTCGGCGAAGTGTTTGAGTATGCCGAGGTGGAAAATATAAGCGGAGACAGAAGAATGGCAGCGATTGACCTTGGCGGAGGGGTTACGGCTGAAGCGACGCTTCGGGGCATATATAGAAAAGGCGACCAGGTAAAGGCGCGCGTCATAGCGATTCATCACGGCGAAATCATGGTTGAAATTGAACATCAAACCGAGACCACTGACTTCGAACCCGAAGACATCGAGGTCGGCCAGGTGTTTGAGCATGCCAAAATCAAGGCAGTTACTCCAACTGAAGCTGAAGTGGAACTTGAACCCGGCATCCAGGCCAGCATGTTTCTTTTTGAATTGAACAAAGATCCAAAATACAATGATTTATTAAGCCTGGGTGATATTTTATCACGCGGAATGGAAGCAGAGGTTCGCGTCATAGTAAATAATCGCGGCACTTTGAGTGTCGTGTTCAGGGATACCGAAGGGCCGGGCTTGCCCGCCGCGGTCGAGCCCAAGACACTGGGAAAACTTATCAAGGAAAAGTTGGCCGAAAACGCGGGAAAAGAAATCAAACTCGGCGATGAGATAAAAGAGGCCAAAGTCGTGGATATGACAGGGGAAACCGTGGTTTTCGACTTAGGATCGGGCAAGACCGGCCTTATGGGCATGCGGGATTTCATGAGCAGCAAGCTGGACAAAAGAAAAGCCGAGCATATCCGTATCACGAGTCTGCGAGAAGTTTTTGCAATTGGAGGCCGATCAAGTATCAGGATTGCGGGTTACGGAAAGAGACCCAACGAATTCCGCGTGGTTACCATCGACGAATCCTGATAGCTATGCGGCCGAGGATCCAAAGTCTCGTTTTAACCGCGGCTTTAAGCTGCGCGCTGGCCGCGGCCGGCTGCCGCGCGCCCGTGGAGCCCATCCCGACCAACGCCCGGCCCGAATCGTTGAACATTAATCAATCCTTGACTATGCAAATCACCAGTCCCGCTTTCGGACAGGATCAGAATATCCCGTCCAAATACACGTGCGACGGCGCGGAAACTATTCCGCCTCTGGCCTTCGCCGATGTTCCTGCGGGTGCGGCATCGCTGGCGCTTACTTTGGACGATCCCGATGCGCCGAGCGGGGATTTCGTGCACTGGGTGGTCTTTAATATCCCGACATCCACGTCAGCTTTCGCCGAAGGCCAGACTCCGCCCGGCATCGTGGGCCGCAACAGCATCGGCACCAATGTTTACGTGGCTCCATGCCCGCCATCTGGCACTCATCACTATCAATTCAAACTTTACGCGCTGGATGTCATGCTCAACCTCGACGCGTCGGCCGCCAAAGCGGAGGTGCTCAAGGCCATGCAGGGTCATATCATAGAACAAAGCGAGATGGTGGGTTTGTTTGGGAGATAGAATTTCGTAAAATTGCTTATAAATAGAAACAGGGCGCTCTCCGAGTGGAAACGCGCCCTGTCAGCAGACCCTTTTGGGGGGAAGTTGTCTCTGTGGAAGTACCAGAAGTCTCTGTGGAGGCTCAGGTTAGGGTGATGGCGTTCGGTCAAGGCTGTCTAACGTCGCAAGCTTCCGTTGGCGGTTGATCAGGCCGCTTTCGGCAACCTACGCCGTGAGTTCTTCGTCGTTACTGCGTTCGGTCAAGGCCGTGTAGGCTGTGCATGTGCGGTACTCCTCGAGGAACTTGTAGGCTGCGTGCTCTTTGACGAGCAGGACGCCTTCGCATTCCCTGAGCGGCACCGGCGAGTGACCGGTCAAACCGTAGATCAGGCACTCCAACAGGTTGGAATGCCCGACAGCAAGCATACGCGAGCCGTCGGCCAGCTGGCTGACCAGGCGATCAAACTCAGTCACCATGCGTGCGATTTCCGCTGCCACGAACGGATGATGGAAATCCAGGGTTTTATGGTTGCGGAGATATTCCGCCCACTCGACCCTGCTTGTTGTTCCGAGTGCGTCCAAGGTGCGGTACTGGTCGTCCGGGAATTCACCCGTTCCCTCGGCAATGGCGAGGGCGCAAAAGGCGGCCTCCATTGCGCCGGCGAGGGACAGGCCATGCCCCGTAAGCGCTTTGGTGCTGCTCACCTTCGGACGGGCGTCGCCGAACACGGCCTGGAGGGCGAGCGCCTCGGAGCGGTCACCG
>Ga0209048_10007321_pt1 | contig 10210 bp, 10 predicted proteins | sample FrelakmetCRP12CR_FD_187146 | JGI IMG/M metagenome (GOLD analysis project Ga0209048, IMG submission 187146) | Freshwater lake sediment microbial communities from the University of Notre Dame, USA, for methane emissions studies - CRP12 CR (SPAdes)... | ecosystem: Environmental > Aquatic >... | reverse complement strand
CACCGGAATCGTCCCGCGGCCCATGCTCCTCGGTAAGCGCATCGTCGTGGTCATGCCGGCGTACCATGCAGGTCGCACGCTGGAGGCGACGTGGCGCGACCTGCCCCATGACATCGTCGACCAGGTCGTGGTGGTCGACGACGCGAGCGATGACGACACGGTGGCCGTTGCCCGCGCGCTCGGACTCGACGTGATCCTGCATCCGCACAACATGGGTTACGGCGCCAACCAGAAGACCTGCTACAAGGAGGCGCTCGCCCGTTCCGCCGACATCGTGGTGATGGTCCATCCCGACTACCAGTATGACCCGCGGCTGGTGACAGCCATGGCCGGCATGGTCGCCTCCGGGATCTACGACATGGTGCTCGGCTCGCGCATCCTGGGCAGCGGCGCGCTGCGCGGCGGCATGCCGGTGTGGAAGTACTTCGCCAACCGGCTGCTCACGGTGTTCGAGAACGTCATGCTGGGCGCGCACCTGTCCGAATATCACACCGGTTACCGCGCGTATTCGCGGGCGCTTCTCGATGCGCTTCCGTGGCAGCGCAATTCGGACGACTTCGTGTTCGACAACCAGATCCTCGCGCAGGCAATCGTGGGTCACTACGGCATCGGCGAGGTTTCGGTGCCGACGCGCTATTTCGCCGAGGCCAGCTCGATCGGCTTCCGCCGCTCGGTCGGCTATGGCTTCGGCGTGATCGGCACCACGCTGCTCGCCTTCCTCGCCCGGACCGGGATGTATCGTCACCGGATGTTCGTCCTACGCGCCCAGCCCGGTGCCTGACCCGCAGGACCCGCTCGCCCCCCCCGCACGCAATGCCGATCCGCAAGTTCCTCCGCCGCCCGCAGGGCACCGGGATCCTGCACTGGATGCACAGCTTCTCGCTGCATGTCGCCACCGGCGCCATCGCGGTGGCCGCGCATTACGCGGTGATGTATGGCTGCGTGCAATCCGGAATGCCTGGCGTGCCGTCGAGCGCCGTCGGATTTGGCGTGGGCGCGCTGGCCAAGTTCGCCCTGTCGTATTGGCGGGTCTTCGCGCCGTCGCGCGGAATGACGGCGGCCGGCGCCCGTTTCGTCGTTGCCATTGCCCTGCAGCTCGCGGTGAACACGTTGCTGCTGGCGGTGTTCCTCAAGCTCGGGCTGGCGCTGTGGCCGGCGCAGGTCACGACGACCGTGCTGATGACTTTCGGCAACTACCTCGTGTACCGGCTTTGGGTGTTCCGTTGACGCGGCGATGGATTCACTTCGTCGCCGCTGCCTCCTGACCCTGTTCGGAATGCTCGCCGGTCTCGGTGGGCAAGCGTCCATCGTCGTTGCGCAAGCCGGGAGCGCAACTCCGCCGCGCGTCGAATTGCAGGGCCGCGTCCTGCTGGCCGCGCTGCGCGGCGGCGGCTACATCCTGTACTTCCGCCACACTGCGACCGATTTCGGCCAGAGCGACGAGGGGATGACCGGATACGAGGAATGCGCGACGCAGCGCAACCTCACGGACAGCGGTCGCGCCGAAGCGCGGGCCATCGGCGCCGCACTCGACGACCTCGCCATCCCGATCGGTGACGTGCTGGCGAGTCCGTATTGCCGAACGATGGAAACGGCGCGGCTCATGTTCGGTCGCGCCAAGGCCGCGCCCGCGGTGCGCGGCGGCCCCGCGCAAACGGAATCACCGACACGGTACGCGGAGCTGCGCGAACTCCTCGCCACGCCCGTTCCTCCCGGTACCAATCTCGTGATCACGAGCCACGGCAACCCCTTTCGCGCGGTGGTCGGCGGCGCCTACCTGGCCGAGGGCGAAGCAGCTGTCATCGAACCGCGCGGCACCGCGGGCTTCCGCGTCGTCGCGCGCGTGCGGGAGAACGAGTGGAAGGAACTTGCACTGCATTAACCCGACTTGCGCGCAAGGACGAAGAACTCGTGCCCGCGACCGGTCGCGTTGCGGAACAGCCGGAACTGAAGCCGGTGCAGCGGGTACCAAAGGACGGCGCTTCGATCGAGCAGCCGTGACAGCAGCGGCAAGTCCCACGCATTGACCGTGGCACTTGCCTTGGTCGAAGCTTCCCGGTCCAGGGCGGCCGGCGTTCCGGACTTGAATCGCGTGTACATGCGCCGCATCAGCCAGAACCACGGAAACGTGAAATCCCAGAACACCTGCGGCGGGATGCCCGCCTGCGTGAGTTTTTGCGTCATGTCGGCGACCGTGTACCGCCGGAAATGTCCGTAGAAGTCATCGTCCCAGCGCCACTCGCGCGGATTGCTGGGCACGGCGAGCAGCAATTGCCCCCCCGGCTTGAGCAGCCGCTCGACGATGCGCAGCGCGCCGCGATCGTCCTCCATGTGCTCCAGCACGTCCCACATGATGATGCAGTCGAACGCGCCGGTGACCTCCGCCAGCGATTGTTTCGCGACCGTGATCTGCGGGAATGCGCTCAGGTTGGCCGACGCCTGCGCCACCGCGGCATCGGAGAAATCGATCGCCGCGCCCTGCCAGCCCTTGCCGGCAAGGTAGGCACTGACGTCACCCCGGCCGCAGCCAACTTCGAGGAACGGACCCTGCAGCCCGTACTGCTCGATGAAGCGATCGAGGCAGTAGAACATGTGGTGCTTGAGCGGCAGGAAGTTGGCCAAATGGGTGGCTCAATTCACGGTCGACCGGTCCTGCCGGACGAGGATCCTGCGCGACGCCTCGTCGCGGCCGGTCGGCCCGTCCGTGCCGAGCGGCCTGATCGTGTACGGAAGTCCCGTCTCCGCGAGGAAGATCGTGATCTTGCGGCCGTTGGGCGTGTGCTGGTAGTGGAGGTCGATCATGGCCGGAAATCGGGGATCAGAAAGTCCCCGGATAGGCGCCGCCGTCGATCAGCACGTTCTGACCGACCAGATAGCCGGCATGGACACTGCACAGGAACGCACACGCCTCGCCGAATTCGGCGGCGCTGCCGAAACGCCCGGCCGGAACACCCCCTTGCGCCTGCGCCAGGACGTCCTCGACCGACTTTCCGGTGCTCTTCGCGCGCGCCGCCATCGTGCCCCGCAGCCGGTCGGTATCGAAGTAGCCGGGCAGCAGGTTGTTGATGGTGACGTTGTGGCCTGCGACCTTGCGCGCAAGACCGGCGATGAATCCCGTGAGCCCGCTGCGCGCGCCGTTGGAAAGGCCGAGGATGTCGATGGGTGCTTTCACGGCGGCGGAGGTGATGTTGACGATACGCCCGAACTTGCGCGAGATCATGCCGTCCACCGTCGCCTTGATGAGTTCGATCGGTGTGAGCATGTTCGCATCGATGGCGCGCATCCAGGTATCGCGATCCCAGTCGCGGAAATCGCCCGGCGGCGGCCCGCCGGCATTGTTGACGAGGATGTCCGGATGCGGGCACGCTGCGAGTGCGGCGGCACGGCCCTCCATCGTCGTTATGTCGCATGCCAGCCACGCGACCTTGCGGCCGGCCATCGCGCCGATTTCCTCCGCAGCGAGCGCCACCGTCGCGGCGGTGCGCGCGACGATGGTCACCTCTACACCTTCACGCGCCAGCGCTTCCGCGCAGCCGCGCCCCAGCCCCTTGCTCGCCGCGCAGACCAGCGCCCGGCGGCCGGCAATCCCTAGATCCATCGGAGCTCCTACGAAGGTTGCGGGAGCGCATGCGTCCGGCGCACCTGCAGGACCGTGGCGACCGCGACGACCAGCAGGATGCTGACCACGAAGAACATCTGGCGGGAGAGGCCCTGGTCGAGCATGAGGCCGAACCACACGGGGCCGAGCATGGCGCCCAGATCGAGGCCCGAATACACGAACCCGTAGACGCGCCCCGCCGCGCCTTTGGGCGTGGAATTGCGCACGATCAGGTCGCGCGACGGACCGGTCGCTCCCAAGGCGAAGCCGACGACCACGAACACCGGCAGGATCATCGGCAGCGATACCAACCCTGCGGCCACCAGCGTCAGCAGACTGGCACCCGCGAGCAGGCCCGTCGCGGCAATCCGGTCGTGGCGCGCCGTGCGCGTCGCGAAGTAGCCGCCCGCCGCAATGCCTGCGGTGCTGCCCAGAAGAAACGCCGTGACTGCCGACGTGGCGAGCCCGAGCGGCACGGCAAAGCCCGCGTTGAGCGCCGAGGGCAGGAATGTCTGCAAGCCGACCGAGGCCATGGTCTGCGCGACGAAATAGCAGAAGCAAAGCGCGATCGCCGGCTTCAGGAACAGCCGGAACGTGCCGCGCAGCGAGCCGCCATGGGCATCGCCCGCCCGCTGGGATGTGAGGAGCCGGCGTTGGCTCGCCAGAATGCCCAGCGCGATCAGTCCCATCACGCCCATCGTTGCCAGCGCGGCGCGCCAGCCGTAGACCGAGGCGATGGAGAAACTCACGAGCGGCGACAGCGCATACCCCAGATTGCCGCCGATGCCATGCGTCGAGTAGGCATAGCCAAGGCGCCGTGGCGCAACATTGGCATTGAGGATCGCGAAATCGGCGGGGTGGAACACGCCATTGCCCACGCCCATCAGCGCCACGATCGGAAACAGCCATTGGGCGCCGGGAGCCAGCGACGCCACGATCGTGCCGCACGCCAGCAACGCCAGCCCCGACAGGAGCACCGGGCGTGCGCCGGTGCGGTCGACGACGAATCCGGCGGCGAATTGCGTCACGCCGCTCGCTGCATAGAAGACGCCCACGAGCAGCCCCAGAACCGTCCACGACACGTCGAATTCGGCGCGGAGCAGCGGGAACAAAGGCGCCAAGGCGAGCTGGAAGAAGTGGGAGAATGCGTGCGCGGTGGCGACCAGGCCGATGATGCGCACGTCGCGATGGAGCGACTCGGCAGGAGCGGTCTCGGCGGACATGGAAGCAAGGCTTGGCGGCAAAGCCTGCACTATAGCGTACCGGCGCACGCGCTCTTGCGCAGCCTGCGATACGCATCCGGGTCACGTACTTCCAATGGTCCCGAGCCCGCCGGCCACTGCCGCTGCATCGACTTCGCCGCCCTCACGTACAAGGCGGAGCCCAGGCCGGGTCTACCGACAGGCATCGGCCTTTGGCGCCACGCGGACGGACCGCCCGGTCCAGGGGCCATTGCCGATTGTGTGTCCCATCAACTTCGTACAACATTGTTTTAGCTCATTTTTTTGTCCAGCCACCGAACAGGGACGGGCCGACAGGCGGTCGTGACTTCCAGTATCGTAGTGATATCATTTTGATACTTAATGCAACGGCCCTTAGCGGCGCCGTTGCACCTGATCAGGGAGGTCATGATGGAACGTGCGCTGAACACCCGGGGTCCGTCCCACACGGAACGCGGCATCGCCACTGCCAACGGCTTTATCGCGGTGATCGTCGGTCTCATTCTGCTGGCTGCGGGCGGAATGCTGCTCTGGCAAGCGCTGACCCACGGTTATCCGGCATGGGGCACGCTGGCACTGGCCATCGTGGTGATGATCGTCGGAGCGCTGTCCCTGGCCTGCCTGTACACGCTGCAACCCAATGAGGCGGCGATCCTGCAGCTCTTCGGCGCCTACCAGGGCACGACCCGGACCCCCGGCCTGCGTGCCGCCAATCCGTTCTTCAGCCGCAGGAAGATTTCGCTGCGCGCGCGCAACCTGAACGGGGACAAGCTCAAGGTCAACGACAAGCGCGGCAATCCCATCGAGATTGCCGCGGTCGTCGTCTGGCACGTCGAGGATTCGGCCAAGGCCGCGTTCGACGTCGACGATTACGAAATGTTCGTCAAGGTGCAAAGCGAATCGGCGGTACGCCACCTGGCCTCGTCGTTTGCCTACGACGCCGAGGAGAAACAGGACGTCGCCCGCGAGCCCACGCTCCTCGAAAGTGCGGACGTGGTGGCGCGCGCGCTGGTGATCGAACTGCAGGCCAGGCTCGCGCAGGCCGGCGTCGTCGTCGAGGAAGCGCGCCTCACGCACCTGGCCTATGCGCCCGAGATCGCCCAGGTGATGCTGCGCCGGCAGCAAGCCGAGGCGATCATCGCCGCCCGGCAGAAGATCGTGCACGGCGCCGTGTCCATGGTGCAGATGGCGCTGAACGAATTGTCCGCGAAGAAGGTCGTCGAACTCGATGACGAACGCCGCGCATCGATGGTGTCCAACCTGCTGGTCGTGCTATGCGCGGAGTCCGAAGTGCAGCCGGTCATCAACACCGGCACGCTTTACTCCTGATCGGGCCTGCCGCGTCGTCCCACCGTCCTGCTCACATGTCCCGGCTTGCCCGTCTGCTGTTCATCCTGCTGCTGATCATTGCCGCGATCCTGATCAGTGCCACCACCGGTCAGCTTCCGGCGCAGGTCGCCTCGCACTTCGGCGCAGGAGGCGCTCCCAACGGCTGGATGAGTCGCAATGACTATCGGCTGGTCATTCTCGCCTTTGCCGTCGTGCTGCCCGTCGTCGTCGTGCTCGGCTCGACTCTATTGCCGCGCTTCAAGGACACCCGCATCAACATCCCGAATCGCGACTATTGGCTCGCGCCGGCGCGGCGCGAGGCGACGTTCCGCTATCTCGCCGCGCATGGGTACTGGCTCGGCGCGCTGCTCGTCGTCTTCGTCGTGGGCATCCACCTGCTGCTGCTCGACGCCAACGCGACGCAACCTCCCCGCCTTGCGGGCCAGGTGCTGGCCACGCTGCTCGTGCTGTTCCTGGCGGCGCTCGCGGTCTGGATAGCGACGATGGCGATTCACTTTCGCAACAAGCGCTGACTGCGGCGCAAACCCGCCGCCGCCCACCCATCGCCGATGGCCGAGAAGAAAGCCTTCCTGCTGCGCATCGATCCTGCCCTGTGGGCGGAGATCGAACGCCTGGCCCAGGCCGAGCTGCGCAGCGCCAATGCGCAGGTCGAATTCCTGTTGCGTGATGCGCTTGGGCGCCGCGGCGTGACCCGGAAGCGGAGCCCGGGGACCGGCGAGGACCGAACGGGGGATTGAATCAGGCCAGCACCGCGGCCAGAAACTTCCCGCAGGCAACGACCTCCTCCAGGACCGCGGCATGGGCCATCGGATAGGTGTGCCATTGGACCTTATAGCCGCCATCGGCCAGGGCGCGCCGCGACATCTCGGCCCAGGCGAACTGGACCACGGGGTCCTGTGTCCCGTGCGCCATGAAAATCGGCACGTCGCGGTTCGCGGGCGCGGCCTCGGCAACCAGGCCGGGTCCGTCGATGAGGTAGGTCGACAACGCGACGATGCCAGCCAGCCGCTGCGGATGGCGAAGGCCCGCGTACAGGGCAATCGCACCGCCCTGCGAGAAGCCGGCCAGCACGATGCGGTGCGACGGTGTTCCCCGTCGCACTTCGCGCGCGATCAACGCCTCGACCTGCGCCTGCGATTTGCGCACGCCGGCCAAGTCGGCGCGCGAACTGAAGTTGGCGTCCTTGAAGTCGTACCAAGCGCGCATCGCCATCCCGTTGTTGATGGTGATCGGGATCACCGGCGCATGCGGAAACAGGAAACGCGCCGACAGCGAGCGCGGCAGGCCCAGCGAACCGACGACCTGGGACCAGCCGGTGCCATCGTCGCCCAGGCCGTGCAGCCAGATGACGACGGCGTCGGGATTGGGACCGGTTTCGATTTCGATCGCAGGCAATAGTTCGGCCAACATCAAGGTCTTTCCGTGCGTGGTTGCGGCCGCGTCCTGTGCGGCCAAAAAAAGTCCGGCGGCGCGCCGGACTGGTTGCGACTCCAGCAGCGCATTCTAGCGCCGACCCGCATGGACGGTCATTGGACGTTCGCGTATCATTCGCGCCCTGACGCAGCGGGGACACAATCCCCGTTTCGCGTGCGTCGCGAGACCTACCGGTTCCTTTCGCGCGTCCCAAAAACACGATTTTTGCGGAGTTCCCGAATGCCCCTGCCCTCTCCCGTGCTGCGCGAAGTCGCGCTCGACGACAAATACGAGCTCGACTCCGGTCGCGTCTACCTGACCGGCGCGCAGGCATTCGTCCGGCTGCTGATCCTGCAGCGCCAGCGCGACAAGCTGGCCGGCCTCAACACCGGAGGTTTCGTTTCGGGCTACCGCGGATCCCCGCTCGGCGCACTGGACCAGTCGCTGTGGAAGGCACAGAAATTCCTCGACCGCGCGAACATCAGGTTCCAGCCGGGGTTGAACGAGGACCTCGCGGCGACATCGATCTGGGGCACGCAGCAGGTCAACCTGCACCCGGGGGCCACAGTCGATGGCGTGTTTGCGATGTGGTACGGCAAGGGTCCCGGCGTGGACCGCTGCGGCGACGTCTTCAAGCACGCCAACTTCGCGGGCACCTCCCGGCACGGCGGCGTGCTGGTCTTGGCGGGCGACGACCACGCGGCGAAGTCCTCCACGCTGCCCCATCAGTCCGACCACATGTTCTCGGCGGCGATGATGCCGGTGCTCTACCCGTCGTCGGTGCAGGAGATCCTGGATCTCGGCCTGCACGGCTGGGCGATGTCGCGCTTCTCCGGCTGCTGGGTCGGCTTCAAATGCGTCGCGGACACCGTGGAAAGCTCGTCGTCCGTATACGTCGATCCGGCGCGCACGAGGATCATCGTCCCCGACGATTTTCCGGCGCCGCCGGACGGCCTGTCGATCCGCTGGCCGGATGGCTTCCTCGAGACCGAAGCGCGGATGCAGGATTACAAGATCTACGCCGCGTTGCATTACTGCCGCGTGAACGAGCTCAACAGGATCGTCATCGACTCTCCCAAGCCGCGGCTGGGCATTGCCACCTCGGGCAAGAGCTACCCGGACGTCCGGCAGGCGCTGGTCGACCTCGGGATCACCGAGGCCGACGCCGCCGAGATGGGCCTGCGCGTCTACAAGATCGCCATGCCGTGGCCGCTGGAACCGGAAGGCGTGCGCAACTTCGCCGAGGGCCTGGAGGAAATCCTGGTCGTCGAGGAAAAGCGCCAGATCGTCGAATACCAGCTGAAGGAGCAACTCTACAACTGGCGCGACGACGTGCGTCCGCGCGTGGTCGGCAAGTTCGACGAGAAGGGTGAATGGGTGCGCCCGCACGGCGACTGGCTGCTGCCGGCCGCCGCGGAATTGACGCCGGCGATGATCGCCCGCGTGATCGCCAAGCGCATCGAGCGCCTGCAACTGCATCCGCGCAAGCTGGAAGAATTGCGTGCGCGCGTCGACTGGATCAACGCCAAGGAGGCCGCGCTCGCCAAGCCCAACATCGCCCTGGTGCGCCAGCCCTATTTCTGCTCGGGCTGCCCGCACAACACGTCGACCCGGCTTCCCGAAGGCAGCCGCGCGACCGCCGGCATCGGCTGTCACGTGATGGCGATCTGGATGGACCGCCGCACGACCGAGTTCACGCACATGGGCGGCGAAGGCGTGCCCTGGATCGGCCAGGCGCCGTTCACCGACGAGAAGCACATCTTTGCCAACCTGGGCGACGGTACCTACTACCACAGCGGGATCCTGGCGATCCGCGCCGCGTGCGCCGCGAACGTCAATATCACCTACAAGATCCTCTATAACGATGCGGTCGCCATGACCGGCGGCCAGCCATTCGACGGGCCGCTCACGCCGGCGATGATCGCGACCCAGGTCGCCGCCGAAGGCGTCAAGCGGATCATCGTCGTCAGCGACGAGCCCGACAAATATCCGGCCAATTATTTCTCCGGCGACATCCGTATCCATCACCGCGACGAGCTGGACGCCGTCCAGCGCGAGATGCGCGACATTCCCGGCTGCACGGTGCTGCTGTACGACCAGACCTGCGCCGCGGAAAAACGCCGCCGCAGGAAGCGCGGCAAGTTTCCCGATCCGGCAAGGCGTGTCGTCATCAACGAACTCGTGTGCGAAGGCTGCGGCGATTGCGGCGTGCAGTCGAACTGCGTGTCGATTGCGCCCGTCGAGTCCGAGTTCGGCCGCAAGCGCACCATCGACCAGTCGTCGTGCAACAAGGATTTCTCCTGCGTGAAGGGCTTCTGTCCGTCGTTCGTCACGGTCGAGGGCGGCACGTTGCGCAAGCCGAAAAAGGCCGCGGCGGTTGATTTCTCCGACCTGCCCAAGCCGACGCCGCCGTCCACCGCGGAACCGTACAGCGTGCTTGTGACCGGCATCGGCGGCACCGGCGTCGTCACGATTGGCGCGCTGCTGGGCATGGCCGCGCACCTGGAAGGCAAGGGCTGCAGCGTGCTCGACATGACCGGCCTCGCGCAAAAGAACGGCGCAGTGGTGTCACACGTCCGGATCGGCGACAAGCCGGAGCAGATGTTCGCCACGCGCATCGCAGCAGGCG
>Ga0209048_10007320_pt1 | contig 10211 bp, 12 predicted proteins | sample FrelakmetCRP12CR_FD_187146 | JGI IMG/M metagenome (GOLD analysis project Ga0209048, IMG submission 187146) | Freshwater lake sediment microbial communities from the University of Notre Dame, USA, for methane emissions studies - CRP12 CR (SPAdes)... | ecosystem: Environmental > Aquatic >... | reverse complement strand
CCCAGAAACTTTTCGGTATCCACAACCACAAAAGCGATGCCCCAGAACTTGGAACATCGCCTTTGCTTTCGAATCACCAACTCGTTTCGTAACAGTCTGGTTTGAGGTCCCTTGCCCCACTCCATTTCTGTCGAAGCTTTTCCGTTCTGCGGCAAACTCCTCCGGCGTTCTGTAGCCCAGGGACGAGTGCGGACGCTCCTGGTTGTAGTACCGCCGCCATGGCTCGATGATCTGCCGCGCATCGCTGAGCGAGACGAACCAGTTTTCGTTCAGGCACTCGTCACGGAACTTGCCGTTGAAGCTCTCGATATAGCCGTTCTGCATCGGTTTTCCCGGCTGGATGAAGTGCTGCTCCACGCTTTGCGCGAAGCACCACTGGTCCAGCGCACGCCCGGCGAACTCCGGGCCGTTGTCGGTGCGGATCTGCCGCGGTCGTCCCCGCTCGCCGACCAGCCGCTCTAGCACCCGCACCACGCGCGCTCCCGGCAGCGATGTGTCCACCTCGATCGCCAGGCACTCGCGCGTGTAGTCATCCACCACGTTCAGCGTGCGCAGCTTGCGCCCCGAGCTGAGCGTGTCGGCCATGAAGTCCAGCGACCACACCTGGTTCGCTGCCGTGGGCGCCGGCAGCGGCAGCCGTGGTACGCCCGCACAACGCTTGCGCCGCCGCTTCCGCACCTGCAACCCTTCCAGCCGATAGAGCCGACAGACCCGCTTGTGGTTCACCCGCCAGCCCTGACGCACCAACCGGTCATGCAACCGGCGATAGCCAAAGCGCCGAAACTGGTGCGCCAACTCGCGCAACCGCTGCCGCAGCCGCTCGTCTCCCGAGCCCCGCGCCCGATATCGGCACGTCCCCCGATACAATCCGATCAGCCCGCAGGCGCGTCGCTCCGAGACCGCAACTTCCGAGCGCATCACCACCACCGCCTGCTTCCGCATCTGCGGGCTCACCACTTTTTTGTGACCACCGCCTGCAACGCCTGCTTGTCCAACGTCAGGTCCGCCACCAGGTGTTTCAGCCGCCGGTTCTCCTCCTCCAGCGCCCGCAACCGCCGCGCCTCGCTCACCTGCATCCCGCCGTACTTCGCCTTCCAGCGGTACAGGCTCGCTCGCGTGATGCCATGCCGGCGACACAAATCGCCGGGATCGGCTCCCGCTTCCGATTCCCTCAGGATGGCGATGATTTGTTCTTCGTTGAATCGACTCTTGCGCACGACTCCTCCTCGCCCTCGCGGGCTATGGTAAGGGGAGAAGTCTCATTTACGCTGGACTTATTTCTGGGGGGAAGGTCAGCCACAGCATGTTAGGAAGGACATGAAGCAATACCCTCGCTACATGGCAGTATCTTCCGCGATCATTTCACTACTTCTGCGGCTCTTCAAGGCAAATCGTCGGGCGATCCGAAACTCGATTTCCAGAAATAGCGCGGCCTTCATCCGTCAATCGCACCCCTACCATTTGCCTGGTTTGCTACTGTCGCAAACAGCCATTGCACCAACGAACCGGCGATCAGTTTTCCCGCCCCAGGTGCGCGTACCGCTTGCCTGAGTCCGCGTCAATCACAGCCGCAGAGTGGCGGGATGAAGTCAGCCCGGCGCAAAACCGGAGACCAACCCGGCACTGTCTTACCTATTATGCTAGAATGTAAGACATGGAACGACTAGAAGGTGTGGTTACGTCCAAGGGCCAACTGGTGATTCCCGCCAAGCTGCGCCGCGCTTTGCGCATCGGCCGGGGCACGCGCGTGCGTTTCGAGCAGATAAAAGGGGGAATCGCCGTTTATCCCAAGCAGGTGGAGGACATTGAGCGCTTTCACGGCATCCTGGCGGGTCTCGGTCTGCCGCCTGACCTCGAGCGCGAACCCGATCGGGAGATCGAGTGAGAACACACGTTCTGGATGCAAGCGCACTGTATCGATTCGTCACGAAAGGCGACGGTTCCCAAGTCGTAAACGACCTCCTCAAGCAAGCTTCTGTCACCGGTACCCCGATTTTGATGTCAGCGGTGAACTGGGGAGAGGTGTTTTACACGCTCGTCAAGCGCATTGGGCTTGCCAAGACAGACAAGCTGATGGCCGACGTGCTGGACAAAGTCCCAATCTCCTTAGTCGGCGTGACGGCGGAAGACGCTGTCGGTGCTGCGCGCCTAAAAGCCCAATACAACCTTCCCTATGCCGATGCTTTTGCCGCTGCGCTCACGGGCGGCCAGCATGTGCTCGTGACTGCCGACCTTGAGCATTTTGAGCGCATTCCCAAGCTTCGCCTGCTGAAGCTGCCAAGTGCCAAAAGAGCGAAGGCCTGATTCCGGCGGCCTTAGACGCAGTTCGCTTTACCCAAACGTCTAGTTATCCTCAGTCCGCGGCGGAATCGCTGGGCTGCAGGATTGCCTCCGAGCCGCTCCGCACCGGCAACCACGCTGCCAACGCCGCCCCGAGGTACATCGCTCCCACAATCCAGAAGCCATACTTCAGCCCGTTGCGGTGAGCGGCCTCGCCGGCGATGATCGAAGTCACAATCTGCAGCGCGCTGGCTCCGAAGGAGAACATGTTCTGGACGCGCCCCATCATGTAGCGCGGCACAATTTCCATCATCTCGCTGGAGATGGCGATGCCGCCCACGCCGCGGCTGGAGCCCATGATGAAGTACACCGGCACGGCCAGCGCCAGCCATCGCGTCGCGGGCAGCAGAAAGAGCGAAAGCGCGATGACCGTCATGGTGACAGTCACCGAGCGATGGGCTCCGTAACGGCGAATGAATCTTGCCGCATAGAACACGCTGACGAAAGCCCCGGTCGCCCATCCGGCGTTGATCCAGCCGTAGCCGACCGCCCCACCGTGCAGAATGCGCTCGCTTAGGGGCGCCGAGAGCACGCCCTGGGTCATCATGGACGCGACAAATAGCGCCCACGCGATGCCGATGAGCAACACGCGCCGGTTCTGCCAGACGAAGCGATGGCCTTCGGCGATGTCATGCAGGAAGCGAGCCACCGCGCCTCTCGCTGCCGCCTCTGCGCCTTCGGCTTTGGGATGCTCGACCACCACGCGCCCCTTGCGCACGTGATACAGGCAGGCGATGGAAACCGCGTAGGTGGCGCAGTCAATGAGCAGCACTCCGCCCAGCCCAATGCGGTTGTACACAAAGCCGACCACCGCGCCGGCCAGCAGCCAGCCTCCCTGCAACGCAGCGAGGAAAAGCGAGTTCGCGTCCACCATCTTGCTGTCGGGCGTCAGTTCCTGGATGAGCGCGTTCACCGTGGGAAAGAACATCCAGAAGCCAATCGCGACCAGGATGTTCATGGCATAGAGCTGCCACAATCGCACGTGCTGCGTGAACACCAGCATGGCGACAATGAAGATGATGGTGCCGCGTGTGAAGTCGAGCCACATCATCAGGTGCCGGCGGTCCTCGCGGTCGATCAGCACGCCCGTGAACGGCAGCAGTAGCATCGAGGGGATGGTCTGCAGTGCGATCAACATGCCCAGCGAAACTTCGGAATGCGTGGCCTGCAGAATGTACCAGATGACGGCGGCGGAGTTCATTCCGCTGCCGATCATCGACACCAGATTGGCCAGAAGAATCAACCGCATTCCCCGGTGTTGCCACATCTCGCGCATACCATTCCATCGTAACCCAGTCGTGGCTGGGCCCGGACGGCTGGCGCCGAACACGTTGGTCAGCGAATCCTTTGCTGTAACTACAAATCGGGAGTTACAATAAAACAACTGGCATGATCCTGTTTGAATGGGACGAAGCGAAGGCCAAAATCAACCGCCTCAAGCATGGCATCAGCTTTGAGGAGGCCATGCTCGTCTTTGCTGACCCTCACGCCCTGGCCGAACAGGATCGGATAGAAGGCGGAGAGCGTCGCTGGCAGACCATTGGCATGGTTGGAGGTGTTGTGTTGCTGCTGGTGGCGCACACCGTGAGAGAAGAAGGTCAGGACGAAATAATCCGCGTCGTTTCGGCCAGACGTGCCAACCGCAGGGAGCAAAATCGTTATGAAGAAAACCGTGAGAAGAACATTTACTGAACATGAACTCACCGCCAAACGGAAACGAGAACTGGCAAGACTCGCGGGTCGGCCAGACGGTGAAATCGACTATTCCGACATTCCGCCGCTGACGGAAAAGTTTTGGAGGAACGCCGTGCGCAATCCGTTTTATCGCCCCGTCAAGAAGCAAGTGACCTTGCGCATTGACGCCGACGTGCTGGCATGGCTGCGGCGGCAAGGAAAGGGCTATCAGTCCCGGCTGAACTCGCTGCTGCGGTCCGCCATGGTCGAACAACTTCGCGGCAAAGAGAAGAGCGCCTAGATGGGCCTTCGGCGTCTCTTCCGCAAAGAAAAGCAAGAGCACCGCATCCTGCGCGAAGCGCAGCAGCGCGCCGGCACGCTGCTGCCCGAGTACCACCGCCCCACGCCCGAGTGCCCACATCCCGAGCGCTGGAGCATGTTCGACTCCATGACCGCCGAGGTCGAGGTGCTCGAGTTCCTGCGCACGCTGGTCACGACCATCAAACCCAATCTGGTGGTTGAGACCGGGACCTTCATGGGCGTCAGCACCCTCTGGATTGCGGAAGCGCTGCGCCTGAACGGCTTCGGGAGAATCGTCAGTTGCGAATACGATCCCAAGGTCTTCGAGACCGCCAAGCAGAAGATTGAAGCCTCGGAGTTTCGCGACCTTATTGACCTGCGCAACGAGTCCAGCCTGGAGATGAAAGTCGATGGCGCCATCGATCTGTTCTTCAGCGACAGCGATATGCCCATCCGCGAGCAGGAGGTCCGCCGCTACCTGCCGCAGATTTCGCCCTTTGGTCTCATCCTGATGCACGATGCCAGCTCGCATTTGAAGGAAGTGCGCGAAGCCGCCCTTAAACTCGAGGCCGACGGTTTGATTTCAGTTGTGCTGCTACCGACGCCCCGCGGACTGGTCGTTGCGCAGAAAAGGGAAGGGCGAAGGTGAAGGGAAACTCGCTTCGGCGAACGGGAATGTCCGTCTGCCCGGGGCTCACTTCTTGATTAATGCGTCTGACAGCAGGCGGGCTTTGGTTGCTAGATTGTAAGCGCGCTCGAAGTCGCCGTCACTGGTGGCCTTGCGAGACTGCCCTACGTAAGACTTAATTTGCGCCACCATCGCTTCTTCATCGTGACTTAAATTGCGGGGCAGGCTCTTTAGGTTTTTTTCCGTGGCGTCCAACATTTGCGCCGTGGTCTGTTTCTGCTGTGTCAGTTGTTCGCTGCTGACAGTGGCGCCGATGGCCATATCGGGTGTCGGCTCGGCAACGGGGCTGGCCGGCGGCCGTGCCGCCGCGATCGTCGTGCTGCCGGTCGCAGGCGTGGTGCTGCTATTTTGGGCGTTGGCGGTCAGGATAGGGGCTTTCTTCGGCGCAGTGTGCTTGTGCTTGGTCTTGGGCTTCGGCGGCTCGGGCGGAGGCTCCTCGGTGGCGGCAGTTGTTGGTTGCGGTGGTGGCGCTTCCGGCTCGGGAATCTGTTCGGGGATGGGAACCGAAAGCGTCGGGGCATGCGCCTGCACCGGCAGTTGCGGCTTCTTTTTGTTGCAAGCGACTCCGAGAAGCAGCATCAACACTAAGACGTGAGTAGCGAGTTGGCGGCCAAAGTGCATTCGTGAGATCTGGACAAACACCACTGGAATTCGGCTGGGTGGCCGAACCTCAAGCGCACAGACAACAACTGCTCTCCATGATAAACCTTGTAACCACCAGCGAGACAAACCAGCGGGCAGGCATCCCGCCTCACGTGCGGGTGACAATTTCCGCGTTCTGCGGTGCAGGGGCACCTGCCAAGGGGAGCACCAGCCGGAACGTTGTACCCTGCCCCATCTCGGTGACGAAGTCCAGTGAACCATTATGGAGTTGCAGGACGCGATAGCTCATCGCCAAGCCGATTCCGCTGCCCGTCTTCTTCGTGGTGAAATAAAGGTTGAAGATCTTGTCGTGAATCTCCACGGGAATGCCGCCTCCCTGATCGCGTACCTCGATCGTGGCGGCAGTGTTCTGGCGCTTGGCAAGAATGGTAAGTACCCCGCCATTGTTCATGGCTTGCACTCCGTTGAGTACCACGTTAAGCAGGGCCTGCTTGATCAAGTCTGCATCGGCCCTTACGGGAAGTGGTTCGCCGTCGACGCTGTTCTCCACCGTCACCCCCTGGCGCGCGGCTTCTGGCGCGGCCAGCAGCACCACATCTTCCGTCAAGCGCCGCAAGTCAAAGTCGGTCAGGCGCAGTTCGACCGGACGATGGAAATCGACCAGCGTCTGTACTACGCGGTCCAGGCGTTGGATCTCCCGGCCGATGATGTCCAGGTGGCGCCGGGTGTCGGGGTCTACAGCGCGCATCTTCTCGCGCAGCAGTTCCAGATGCACGACGATGGCATTGATCGGGTTCTTGACCTCGTGGGCCACGCCCGAAGTAAGGCGTCCGATTGCCGCCAGACGGCGAGAGAGTTCGATTTCGTTTTCAATCCGGCGCACTGATTCGGCATCGCGCATGGTGAGGAGCGCGCCGATGCGCTCGCCTCGTTCGGCGATGAAGTCCAGCGCGATCTGGATACGACGGCCGTTCTCCAGTTCGATCTCTCGCTGCGGGATGGGCCGGTGCAGGGCGAAGGCATCCAGCACAATATTCCCCAGCTTGTTGGAATCACTGAACGCGTTCTCCACCACATTTCCCAGAATTTCTCCGCGGGGCCGGCCAATGAACCTTTCGGCGGAGGCGCTCACCAGGACCACCCGGGTGTCGCGGGTAAACAGCACCAGGCCATCTTGCAAGGTGCCCATGATCTGGTCGAGATTTTCCTTCAGCGCGCTGAAAACCTCTTTCACGTCGCGCATCTGCCGTCCCAGTCGATCAATCTTGGTGTTGACCAGCCCATACTCGTCGGTGACCCGGGGGTCGGGCTCGGGAGTAACGTCGGGTATGCCCGCCGTCATCTGGTCCAGGCGGCGTCCAATCGCCTCCAGAGGCCGCGAGGCGATGTTGGAAACTCCCGCCGCCAAGGCGAGGGAAAGCAGAATGGCAATCGCAGAAAGTCCGAGTGCCCGGTTTAATTGCGGCTGAACTTCGCTCTTCAGGAAAACCGTCGAGATGCCGATGCGAATGTCGCCAAACGGCTGGCCCTCGCGCTGGATTGGCAGGTGGACGTCGTACACCCTGGGATTGCCGTACACTACTTTCAGTTGATTCAGGAAGCTGCCATTGCGGACGTTCGCGAAGTTGTCACGTGGCTCCAGTCGGGTATTGATGGCGGAAGGATCGGTATGTACAATCGCGCGGCCGGTCACGTCCGCGATGGCGGCGTCGGAAATTGTGGGCGAGTAGCCGACGATGGATTGCAGTAGCGTGGTCAGGCCAGGATCGGTCTGCAAGGCTTGATCCAGCACAGCCTGGACCTGCTTGGCGTCGTTGGCGTTAACGAAGGTGGTGCTGAGGTCGATCTGAGAAGCTTCGCGCGCGCTTTCACGGACTTGCTTGGCAACGAAGGCGGCGCTCTCATAGGCTTCGTTTGTGCGCTGCCTGACCAGGTGCGAGACGTAGAGGTAGGAAAACACCGCGACCAGCGCAAAAACCATGCCGCTAATGGCCAACACCAGCTTTGTTTTCAAACGGATTCGAGCCATCGGGACACTCGCGCTGCGCGGGATATTGGCGGAATGATATCAGCCTTCGTCTGAAGACGGAAACTCCGCAGTTCTCAGGTGCGGGCGGAGGTCGACGTTCTCGGCGGCGGGCGTGTAATCGACAGCGGCTCGCAGTATGCAGGCCGGCAACACCGGGGAGAAAGCTGCCGGGGCGGAGAAACACGGTATACAACCAAGTCGGCTGTTTCCATTTCTAATTTATAAGGCTGGAGTAGGGACGGAGGAAACAAGGTGGGCCAAACCGCAATGGAAGAAAGTAAGAAACTGCCGGGCGACACAGTACCCAAGCTGCGCAGCCTGGCTCACGATCTGAGCAATGCCATAGAAACCGTCATGCAGGCTTCCTATCTTCTGGCACAGGCGAAACTCGACGACAACAACAAGAAATGGATCGAGCTAATCGACAAGGCCACACAAGACGCGGCACGCATCAATCGCGAGATTCGTGACATCTTGCGCAACAATAGTTGACGGAGTCGCTACGCCCCGGTTCCAGGCATCCAGTTTGCCGCCCGGGTCCTTTGGGTCGGGTTTAGCCGCGTCCGATGGCCCGCTCTTCGCAATATTCCTTAGTGATTCTTCCCGTCGAAATCCAACGAGACAACATAAACCGCGGTTTGCCGTGGTGGGACGGAACTCGCGTGCCGCAGAAAGAAAAATAGGCTGCCCGATGCAAACTGGGCAGCCCAGAGATCAGGAAAGGAGCTTCGCGTTCATCGTGATGTTGGCATTGAGCACGCGGGACACCGGGCATCCCTTCTTGGCGTTCTGCGCTGCCGTGTCGAACTTGGCCTGATCCGCACCGGGGATTTTCACCTCGACATCCAAGTGCACGGTCGTGATGGTGAAGCCGGCTTCGGTTTTTTCCAGCGTCAGAGTCGCCTTGGTGTCAATGCTCTCCGCAGTCATGCCCGCTTCGCCGAGTTGCGCCGAAAGCGCCATGGAAAAGCAGCCGGCATGGGCTGCTGCGATCAGTTCTTCGGGATTAGTTCCGACCCCGTTTTCGAAACGGGTGCTGAAGGAATACTGCGTTTGTTTCAGTACACCGCTCTGGGTAGACACGGTGCCCTTGCCATCTTTTAAACCACCGGACCAATGAGCACTGGCTGTGCGTTGCATGCTTCCCTCCTAAGAGACTTATTCTATCGCGAGCCAGCACCAATTCGTGAAGGGGATACGTTGCCTTCCGAAAATGAATCGTCCGACCTCAAGATTAGGCCGTGCTTAGAATTGTGGTGATCTACTTGCTAATGACTAGTAGAAGTCCGAACAACTGAGGAAAAATCCGCACCGGGGACATACCAGTTTGCAATGGTCGGCCTCCAGTGCAGTAGAACAGTTTGGACGTACCTGCAGGATATTGGCCTGCAGGTTCTCCATTCGAGGAACTGCTCCCGTTGGGGACTGCGAGACGGGACTCTTCCTGCTCATGCAATCGACAGAGAATTGTACAGAACCCGCAATAAGTGAGGTTTCGCCCAGAAACTTGATCAAAGACACCGCAAAGCTTTGCAACGATTTTTTCCCGAAAGGAGGGCCATTTAGCACAGGTACTCAGGGTGACGATTCCGGTTCCGTCTACCACTTAAGTGCATATACGAGAGTTGTGCTAGTGGAGCGAATTTGCTTTGAATCTGTCAGCAAGCCACTATAATTGCGGCCGTAGCGGAATATTCCGCTGTCACCTCTGCACGAACGTCCTACTGTCAAATGTTTTTGAAACGCACGTGCGGGGTCGTCGTAACGGCTCATTCGCTGTAGTAACTAAGTAGTTACTATCGCGGCAGCTGCGCGAGAGCGCAGGCCGGCTCACAGTGCAGGCGCCACCACGCAACGCCGTTCAGCGTTCGCCGCCTGGTTGATGAAGCTTTTCCAGAGAGAAGTAAGGACCAATTCAAGGAGGTTGTGAAAAATGAAACAAACAATGATCGCCGCCCTCGCCGCCCTCATGCTTGCCGGAGCCCTAAGTGCCGTTACCGGTGCAACCTCCCCAAATTCCGTCAACGCCGTAATTGTGATTGGAGAAGGGTCGGCGCCTGTTCCCGCTGACTTTCCCCCACCCAGCAGCAACAGTGACACAAGCTCGCTCAGTCATTCGTTTTGAGAATTCCATGTCCGAAGCGATCAAGGAGATTCGTCAATGAAAAACATTATGCGTTCTATCGTCGTAACGCTCGCGTTAAGCGGTCTGGTATTTGCCTCCACGATCCCGGCTTCAGCTACCACCGCTTCGTTGGTAGGTCTCGCGAGTTCGTCTTCTAATCCCATCCAGAACTGTGCCCCCGGAACTACGTGCAATACTGATCAAACACAGTTACGAACAGGCGACGGCGCGCCCATGCCGGCGTGCTCGCCGGGCCATCCCTGCGGCAACGACAACCTGCAGCTGAGGGCGGGCGAGGGAGCCCCCATGCCGGCGTGCTCGCCGGGCCATCCCTGCGGCAATGACAACCTGCAGCTGAGGGCGGGCGAGGGAGCCCCCATGCCGGCGTGCTCGCCCGGCCATCCCTGCGGCAATGACAACCTGCAGTTGCGAGCGGGGGACGGCGCGCCCAT
>Ga0209048_10007319_pt1 | contig 10212 bp, 7 predicted proteins | sample FrelakmetCRP12CR_FD_187146 | JGI IMG/M metagenome (GOLD analysis project Ga0209048, IMG submission 187146) | Freshwater lake sediment microbial communities from the University of Notre Dame, USA, for methane emissions studies - CRP12 CR (SPAdes)... | ecosystem: Environmental > Aquatic >... | reverse complement strand
CCCGGATCTCGACCCGAAATCGGTGGGGGAAAATCCCCACAAAACCGTCAGTAATTGAGGACCAGTGATCGTAGCGATCAATGACATACCCTCAGATTTAGGAGGTTGTTTTTATCGGCTCAGCAAGGATTGCAAAGCCGCAGACCCCCATATTTAGAACACCCAACCACCTCTGTCAAGACTTTTTTTCTCGATTTTAGCTGCTGGAATTTGGAACTCCGCGACAGCGCTTCGTTCCGAGGCCTCGTATATACAGGGCAATCAGTGAATGCAACGTTAAAAAACGCAAATTAATCAGAGTCTTTTAAACTGGGGATAAATTCTGGATAAAACATTCCGCCCAAACTTTGCCTTAAACTAACCAAGGGCCGCGCTCACGCCCTTTTCAAATGTGTGTGCACGAATCCCCCGCCCCATCTTCGCCCAAACTTGGGCGCAAGTCTAAAGCGCATACAGGGGGAAATGGAGACTGAGCTTGCTCGATCGCAGTGACCGCGGAGATGCCCGTCGGCGCGGAACCGATCTTGTCCGCGTTCAACAGACGCGAGCGTTCTCCAAAAATGGGCGCGATCCGGCCGGCCGCAAGGCCCCCGCCATTTATCTGACCGAGCTTGGACCCCGCCGCGTCGCCACGCAGCTTAAATGGCTCGTCTCCACGGTTATCGTCGCTGTATCGAGCCTCGCCATTATCGGTGTTGTCATCTACACGTCGATGCATGTGCGAGACGGAAGCAGCGTCCTGGGAGCGATGCGGCGCGCGAGCCTTGAGGCCATGAGGCCAAGAGCACCGAACACCCCTGGTTTGGAGAAACCTGTTTCGATCGGTTTGAAGACGGCCAGGCTGGTCATCTCCTCCAAGGGATTGACGACCAGGAACTTGATTTACGAGCAAGTCGTTCAGCGCCGCGGAGCTAGGGACTTCATCACGACGAAGCCCTATGTCAGACTCGTGGCGACGCTTGCCACAGAACGTCCCGACGAAGACGTGGCGATACCTGCCTTCAATCCCAACACTATTTTCGGGAACAGCACGCCTATCGCAAGAAAAGACCAGACGGGGGGCGAGCTGACCTCCGACCCACGTGTGGCCGTACGATTTGTTGACGTTCCGGGCGGATTCCTGCCTCGGGAAGATCATCAGGAACTCACTGACGACGAGGTAGAGCACGTGATCGCGGAGGCAGACTCGCTTTACGCCGAGAGCGAGGCCAGCCTATCGGGAGTGAGCCCGCAGGAGGGAAACCTGGAGGTCGGGGGCGGAGTGCGCGCGTCAGTCTCCGCCGAGAAAAACACGACCGTGCTTTTCAAGAAGTTCGAGGACGAGGAAAGCGATGACGGATACGACCGCCGCACGATTGTCGCCCGCGGAGGGGAAACGCTCGACAGTCTTATAAAGGGGACGGGTGTCGATGCCATTCAAGCGGGGCTTGCCGCGGAAGCCGTTTTCAAGATCACGAAGAGCAAGAAATTGCGCGCCGGAGAAGAGCTGAGGCTCGGCCTGACGCCATCGTCCGTCGATGAAAACGCCATCGATGTCGGCAAACTAAGCCTTTTTCATCAAGGTGCCCATGTGGTTACGGTCACCCGCAGCGCCGACGGCGCCTATGGCACAAGCGACAAGCCCTTGAAGCCGGAAGGAAGTTACGAAGAAAGCAGCGGCGAACGCGCGAGCGTTTATGTCAGCAGCTACAGGGCGGCCAAGTCTCAGGAATTGCCTGATGATTTTGTAACGAAATTCCTGCGGGTTCACTCTTACGACGTCGATTTCAAGCAGCGGGTCAAGAGCGGCGATGGGTTCGAACTTTTCTACGAGCTTGTGCAGGATGAAAACGGCGTCGAGAAGCCGGGTGAGCTCCTTTATGCGGCGGTGACGGTCGGCGGCGAAACTCACGGCTATTACAGGTTTCGCACGTCCGATGGAGGCGTCGACTATTATGACGAGAAGGGGTCGAACTCGAAAAAATTTCTTATGCGGACGCCGATTCGCGGCGCGCGGCTCACGTCAGGATTCGGATATCGCAGGCATCCCCTTCTTCAGACCGTGCGTGCCCACCTGGGCGTCGACTGGTCTGCGCCGATTGGCACTCCGATCATGGCGTCTGGAAATGGCGCCATCGAGGTGGCCGACCGGGAAGGTAATTACGGAAATTACATCCGCATTCGTCATGCCAACGGTTACAAGACAGCATATGCTCACATGCTCCGCTTCGCTGCCGGCGTGGCGAAAGGCGTGAAGGTGCGCCAAGGCCAGATCATCGGGTATCTGGGCAATACCGGGATGTCGACCGGCCCGCACCTCCACTACGAGGTGCTGATCAATAACCAGCACACCAATCCGCTCTCGATCAAGATCCCGAAAAGTCGCCAGTTGCAGGGCCGCTTGCTGACAGACTTCCGTCGCGAGAAAGCGCGAATTGACGATCTTATGCACCGGCCGCCGGTCAAGACCAGGGTCGCGAACGTCGAGAAGTGAGGGTTTCGTGCCGGGTTGTCTCCCGGAGAGCGGAAGACAGCCCTGCGTTCTTAAGCGGCGAGTCTGAAAGCCCGCCCATTGATGATCAAGCCATCGGCGCCAGACGTGATGCGGGCCGTATCGCCGTCCTTGATCCCGCCTGACAGGATCAGCTCCGAAAGCGGGTCCTGCACAGCCCGCTGGATGACTCGCTTCAGCGGCCGCGCGCCGTAAGCAGGATCGTAACCGCGATCCGCGAGCCAGATTCGCGCCTTGTCGTCGATGTCGAGCGTGATCTTCCGATCATCCAGAAGCTTCTGCAGCCGCTTGAGCTGGATGTCGACAATTGCGCCGATCTCTTCGCGCCGGAGACGATGGAAGAGCAGAATGTCATCGACACGGTTCAGGAACTCGGGGCGGAAATGCGCGCGCACGACGGCCATCACCTGCTGGCGCACATCGTTCACATCCTGTTCCGGCGGCTGGTTCGCGAGGTATTCCGCCCCGAGGTTCGAGGTCATGATGATGATCGTGTTGCGGAAATCCACCGTGCGGCCCTGGCCGTCGGTCAGCCGGCCATCATCGAGAACCTGCAGAAGCACATTGAAGACGTCCGGGTGCGCCTTTTCGATCTCATCGAACAGCACAACCTGATAGGGGCGGCGGCGAACGGACTCGGTCAGCGCTCCGCCTTCCTCATAGCCGACATAGCCGGGAGGCGCGCCGATGAGCCGGGCGACGGAGTGCTTCTCCATATACTCCGACATATCGATGCGAGTCATCGCGTGCTCGTCGTCGAAAAGGAAGGCAGCCAAGGCTCGGGCCAGCTCAGTTTTGCCAACGCCAGTCGGCCCGAGGAACATGAACGAGCCGATTGGCCGATTCGGGTCTTGCAACCCAGCCCGCGCACGCCTTACCGCTGTCGAAACGGCGCGAACGGCTTCCGATTGCCCAATGACGCGCTTGCCAATCTCATCCTCCATGCGAAGAAGCTTATCTTTCTCGCCTTGGAGCATTTTTTCGACCGGAATGCCCGTCCAGCGAGACACCACGCCTGCGATGTGATCGGGTGTGACAGCCTCCTCCACCATGCCGCGATTTGAATCGGCGGCGCTTTCCATGGCCTTCAGCTTCTTTTCGAGATCCGGGATGACGCCATAAGATAGTTCGCCCGCGCGAGCGAGATTGCCTTTGCGTTGCGCCTGCTCCAGCTCGTTTCGCGCCGCGTCGAGTTCTTCTTTCACCTTCTGCGACGAAGCGAGCTTATCCTTTTCCTCTTTCCAACGGCGAGCGAGGGAAGACGAGCGCTCTTCCAGGTCGGCGATTTCCTTTTGAAGCCTGGCGAGCCGGTCCTTTGAAGCCTGGTCGCTTTCCTTCTTCAGCGCCTCGCGTTCGATCTTGAGCTGAATGATGCGCCTGTCAAGTTCATCGAGTTCCTCGGGCTTGGAATCGACCTGCATGCGGAGCCGGCTTCCGGCCTCGTCCATGAGGTCGATTGCTTTGTCGGGAAGGAAACGGTCGGTGATGTACCGATTTGAAAGGGTGGCGGCGGCCACCAGCGCCGAATCGGTAATTCGAACGCCGTGATGAAGCTCGTATTTCTCCTTCAGGCCGCGCAGAATGGAAATGGTATCCTCAACCGTCGGCTCCGAGACAAAGACGGGCTGAAAGCGCCGCGCCAGGGCGGCATCTTTTTCTATATATTTCCGGTATTCATCGAGCGTTGTCGCGCCGACGCAATGCAGTTCGCCGCGCGCCAATGCAGGCTTCAGAAGGTTGGACGCATCCATCGCGCCTTCGGCCTTTCCTGCGCCGACAAGCGTGTGCAGTTCGTCGATGAAGAGGACGACGCCGCCTTCCGCCGAGGTGATTTCCTGCAAAACGGACTTCAGCCGCTCCTCGAATTCGCCACGGTATTTAGCCCCCGCGATGAGCGCGCCCATGTCGAGCGCGAGGAGCTTTTTATCGCGCAGGCTCTCGGGTACGTCGCCGTTTATGATTCGCAAGGCAAGCCCTTCGGCGATGGCGGTTTTTCCGACGCCCGGTTCGCCGATCAGGACAGGGTTATTCTTGGTCCGCCGCGACAGAACCTGGATGGTGCGACGAATTTCCTCATCCCGGCCGATCACCGGATCGAGCTGGCCCTTGGCGGCGGCGTCGGTGAGATCGCGGGCGTACCGCTTCAGCGCATCGTAAGCCTGCTCGGCAGAAGCGCTGTCCGCTGTGCGGCCCTTCCGCAGTTCGTTGATAGCCGCATTAAGTCCCGTCGGTGTTACGCCAGCCTCCGCCAAAATCTTCGAGGTATCGGCATCCTTTTCCATCGCCATCGCCAGGAGCAGCCTCTCGACAGTGACGTAGCTGTCGCCGGCTTTCTCCGCGATCTTCTCCGCCTGATCGAGAACCTTGGCGAGTTGCGGCGCGATGTAGACCTGTCCTGCGCCAGCGCCCGATATCTTCGGCATCTTGGCAAGCGCCTGCTCAACACGAGCGAGCGCGTCTTCGGGGCGTCCGCCCGAGCGGGCGATCAACCCTGCGGCCAAACCTTCGCTATCATCGAGCAGCACTTTAAGGAGATGCTCCGGCGTCAGCCGCTGATGGCCTTCGCGAAGCGCAAGCGATTGAGCCGATTGAAAGAAGCCCTTGGACCGATCGGTCAGTTTCTCGAAATTCATGGTTGCCCCAATGGCCGAGGCGCCCGGCCGTTAATTCGTGGGAGAGGTAGCATTAATGTGTTGATATATGGCACCATCGGCAGACAAGAAAAGGTCACCGGCCATGCCTGCGCCGCCAATAATTGCCAAGCTCGTGCATTACCCCGTCAAAGGATTGCGGGGCCTGGCGAAATTGCAAGCAGTGCTAACCAAGGGCGAAGGGATGCCCTTGGACCGCGTCTATGCCATTGAAAATGGAAGCTACCGCTTCGACGCCCAAAATCCGAGGTGGTTCTCGAAGACGCACTTCTTGCAGCTCATGCGCAATGAGCGGCTGGCGAACCTCGCGCTCACATTCGATGAGGAAAGCCATGCCCTTGCGCTTTTTCGCGACGGAAAGCAGGTCGCGAGAGGGTCGCTTAAGACAAAGCTCGGCCGTCAGATCATCGAGCAGTTTCTCTCCGGCTACATGAAAGCGGATTTGAACGGCCCGCCGCGAATTGTATGCGCCGAGGACCACCGCTTTACGGACATCGCCGAGAAGGCCCTGCACCTTGTAAACCTGGAAACCGTTCGTGACGTCAGCCGCGTCATCGGCGACGATCTCGACCCCCTCCGATTTCGGGCAAACGTCTATTTTGATGGCGTGCCGGCATGGCAAGAGCGAAAGTGGCTCGGCAAGACGATCGTATGCGGCGATGCACACCTGAAAGTATTCGCTGAGACGGGGCGCTGCGAGGCGACCAGCGTCGATCCGGAGACAGGCCGGCGCGGCCTATCTGTCCCCTCAGCGCTGTTGCGCACGTGGGGTCACGATAAACTTGGCCTCTATGCAAGAGTTGTTCGCAGCGGCGTCATTTCAACGCGGGACACCGCGAGCGCCAGTTGAGGCGCGTCCGGCTAGGACGCCGCCTCGTCGGGCTTCGAGTCGCCAGATTGTGGAGAGCCGTTCGACCCCTCCGCAGAGCTTCCGTTTCCGCTCCGACCATTGAATGTCTTGGGCGGAGCCTCACCGATGGGACGCCTGCGCCGGCGACGCGGCAGTCTATCACCCTCAACCGGGGGCGCCGCGTACGGTTCTCCGCCAGCGGCCTGTGCGCCATTCGGTGCAGGAGCAACGACCGGCTGCGGCTGGATCTGCGGGAAGGCGTTTTGCGGAATATAGGGCTGCGGCTGCTGATGTTGATTGTAGGGCGTGCGCTCCGGTTGATTGTAGGACGTGCGCTCCGGAAAAGACCGCGGCGGAGGAGTGAAGTCGTCTGACTCACCGTCATCCGAGTCGTCGTCATCACGCTGGAAAGACTCGGACTGATTGAAGCGGCCCGCTCCATTAAATCCAGACTGACCTTCCATGCCAGGCATGCCCACGTTTTGCGCCTGGGCGGCCATAATGATGCGATTATAATGCTCGGCGTGCTGCAGGTAGTTCTCTGCGGCCACCGTGTCGCCGGACGACATCGCGTCCCTTGCCAAAGAGGAATATTTTTCCGCGATGTGCATAGCGGTACCGCGGATCTTCACGTCGGGACCACTTGACTCGTAGTTCCGGCTCATTGCGTTTTGGGGCTTGCGGCCGCCGCGATTACGGCCTCTGCGGCTTTGCTGTCCTTGCTGCCTCATGGGTCCTTCTTGATCGAGGTCACAGGTTGCCAATTCACGCAAACCTGACGGGCTTGAGCCTCGGTCACGTTTGCGAACGTTAAAAAAACTCTCAGTCTAGCCTGCCGTCAGAAAACTGCCGACGCTAACTCAAAAAGCAGATTGTGCAGGGCCGTACCTATCCAAGAAACGTGCCGCCAACGACACCACCGACGCCTACCGATGAAGCATCAGGATAACTTGCCGATTTTTTGGTAGCCCTACGTTTTATGGCCTCGTCCATTTTTTCTAACCCGCTGCGGGTTTTCGTGACGAGGTCGCCTATCACCATGACCCTATCCCGAAAGAGCCGGATTTCCAACCTTTTTTTTGGACTTGGGCTAGCAGTCCACCGACTGTCGCACTCCTGCAACGGCACGCTCCGTCCCCTTCAGATCGACCAAAACCCGTGCTTCAAGTCCACACGTGCCAAGCGCAGCCTTTACCATCATTTCGCGGACCGCCTGAGCTTGACGATAACCGGTTTCGAAAATCAAAAACCCCTTCGTCCGGACCACACTGAAGACTTGGGCAAAAATCGCCCCGAAAGCCCCAAAACCGTCTTCACCGCCATCGAGGGCGAGACGCGGATCGAAGGCTTTTACCTCCGTCTCAAGCTCCGCTATCTCCAGGGAGCCGATATAAGGCGGGTTACAGACGATGATATCGAATGATGCATCGCTGAGAGCACCGGCCCAATTTGCACATAAGAATGACGCGCGGTTAAGCAACCCCAGCCGCCGCGAATTTTCTCTTGCAATGCAAAGGGCCTCTTCGCTGAGGTCGACGCCCACGCCGGTGCTCAGCGGCAACTCCGACAGGATCGCGCCAAGAAGACAGCCGGAGCCTGTGCCGAGATCGAGAACGCGAAGCGCTGAACCCGAGAGTCCTTCTTCACGAACATAGCCAAGCACAGCCTCGACCATAAGCTCAGTCTCGGGCCGTGGATCGAGCGTGTGAGGCGAGAGGCTGAATGGCAGCCCCCAAAACTCTCGCTGTCCGATGATACGGGAGACCGGTTCGCCCGCCAGACGGCGCGCCGCAGCCGCATCGATCCGCGCCATCATCTCGGGCGATAGCATGAACCTCGGTTTTGCGATCGTTTCCTCGGGTGAAAGCTCGCACACATGGGAAGCGAGAAGGCGGGCGTCCAGCGCCGCCATTTGCACCCCGGCCTCCCGGAATATCCTGCCAAGCACGCGGATGACTTCGCCAAGTTCGCTGGGCCCTTCGGGAAGCGCCTGATCAGGCATGGACCTTCTCTTCAGCCGAGAGCTGGCTTGTCTGGTGCTCCGTGATCAGTGCATCGATGATGGAATCGAGGCCGTCGCCCACCATGATCTGCGGAAGATTGTAGAGCGTCACGTTGACGCGATGGTCTGTGACGCGGCCCTGCGGGAAATTATAGGTTCTGATGCGCTGGGAGCGGTCGCCCGAGCCGATCTGGTCCTTGCGTTCCGCCGCGCGCGCATCGGCCGCTTTTGTGCGTTCCATGTCGTAGAGCCTTGCTCGCAGCACCTGCATGGCTCTCGCGCGGTTCTGATGCTGAGACTTTTCGCTGGACGTGACCACGATGCCCGTCGGAAGGTGCGTCAGCCGCACGGCAGAGTCGGTGGTGTTCACGTGCTGGCCGCCCGCGCCGCTTGCCCGCATGGTGTCGATGCGGATGTCTTCGGCGCGTATTTCGATGTCGATCTCCTCGGCTTCCGGCAAAACCGCGACCGTCGCCGCCGACGTGTGAATGCGCCCCTGGTTCTCGGTTTCCGGCACGCGCTGCACGCGATGAACGCCCGATTCGAATTTCATGCGGGCGAAAACGCCCTTGCCGGTGATGCTCGCCACGATTTCCTTGAAGCCGCCCGCATCGGCATCGCTGGCCGAAAGAACCTGCACTTTCCAGCCCTTAAGATCGGCATAGCGCTGATACATGCGGAAAAGATCCGCCGCGAATAACGCCGCTTCTTCTCCGCCCGTCCCTGCGCGAACCTCGAGAATGGCGCTTTTTTCGTCCGCCGCATCCTTCGGCAGAAGCATGATCTGGAGATCGAGCTCAAGCTGCTCGACCCGCGGCTCAATGGCTTCCAGCTCCTCGCGGGCGAGTACCACCATGTCGGGCTCGGAAGCCGGATCTTCGATCATCTGCCGAAGGCTGTCGCGTTCATGCTGGGCGCTTTGAAGGGCCTTGATCGACGTCACCAGCGGGTCCAACTCCGCAAACTCCTTCGAGAGTTTTACAAAGGTTTCGTGATCGATTCCGGAGGCGAGCTGAGTCTGAAGCGTTTCCCAGCGGCTGACGAGACGATTCAATTTTTCTTGTGGGATGGATACCATGGGTTTCCTGCTCCGCCGCGCATAGAAAAAAGCGTTTCGCCCAGCGCGACGTTAAATATCAATGTTTTCTTTCTGCGCAAATTCCGTGAGTTCTTGCCGGATCTTCGGGCTGTTCCGGTCAATAAGCTCAAACAGCTTTTCGCGCAGCTTTTTTGTGTTGAGCGACATCACCATGGCCTTTACCGGACCGATCGATGCCGGCGCCATGGATATCGAGCGGAAGCCAAGCCCGATCAAGGCCATCGCCTCGACAGGACGACCGGCCATCTCCCCGCAAAGAGCGAAGTCCGTGCCATGCGCCTTCGCCCGTTCGGCTACTTCCCGCAGAACCTTCAGCGCGGAGGGATGGAGAGGATCGAACCTCCGCGCAACGCGGTCGTTTTCCCGGTCCGCGGCGAAAAGGAACTGAAAAAGGTCATTGCTTCCCACGGAAACGAAGTCGACGAGCGGCAGGATGTCATCCAGCTGGTAGATGATCGCGGGCACCTCGATCATGACGCCGACGCGGGTTTTGACGGGCAGCTCGTGACCATGGAGAGTGGCGTGCGCGATCTCCTTGTAGACCAGGGTCCTCGCAGCCAGAAACTCCGATAGATCGGCGATAAACGGCAGCATGACGGACAGCTCTCGCCCGGCAGCCGCCCGCAACAGCGCTCGCACCTGCGTCCGGAAGAGCCCCGGCCTGTCGAGGGACATGCGGATTGCTCGCCAACCCAGCGCCGGGTTCTCTTCATGAAACTTCTTGAGATAGGGCAGAACCTTATCGCCGCCGACATCGAGGGAACGGAAAACGACGCGGCGGCCCGGCACCATGTCGAGCACGCGGGCATAGGCCACGCGCTGCTCCTCCATCTTGGGGAACTTCGTCGCGACCATGAACTGCAGCTCGGTCCTGAACAGACCGATCCCGTCCGCCCCGCTCTGATAGAGGTGCGGCATGTCGACGAGGAGACCGGCATTCATATTGAGAAGAATGCGCTCTCCGTCCTTCGTCACCGCGGGCGCATGTCTCAGCTTGAAGAAGCGAGCCTGGCGCCTTGCCCGGAAGCGAGCTTTGTCGGCGTAAGCCCTGATCAGCTCCAGCGATGGGCGGATATGAAACTGCCCTGTCGAAGCATCGAGGATCGCCGGATCCCCGTG
>Ga0209048_10007318_pt1 | contig 10212 bp, 5 predicted proteins | sample FrelakmetCRP12CR_FD_187146 | JGI IMG/M metagenome (GOLD analysis project Ga0209048, IMG submission 187146) | Freshwater lake sediment microbial communities from the University of Notre Dame, USA, for methane emissions studies - CRP12 CR (SPAdes)... | ecosystem: Environmental > Aquatic >... | reverse complement strand
GGCGAGAGGCGTTGGCCGCGGGGGAGCGGCTGGCTTACCTGACGGTGTCGGGCCATTTCTGGCAGGACCTGGGCACCCCGGAGAATTACCTGGCGGCTCACCGACGGTTGCTGGCCGGCGCCTCCTCAAAGTTGGGCCGCTATTTTCCCGGTCTCACCGACCCCCTGATCGGCCCCGGGGCCAGGATCGGGGCCGGGGTGCACTTTGGCGGCGGGGTGTCGCTGGGGTCAAACGTGGTAGTAGGGGAGGGGGCCTCCTTGAAAAATACGGTGCTGTGGGACCGGGCCGTCATTGCCCCCGGAGTGGAGTTGGAGGATTGCATCGTGGCCTTCGGGGTGCAGGTGGAAGCTTCCGCCCGGGGCCGGGTTCTGGTATCATAATAATATTATGGTAAGGCTCCTCGATAGTTAAGAGGCCCGGCGGGAGGGCCTGGAGGGTGTTTATGCCGGATTATCTCTGGACGGCGCGCCTGGAGGCTGCCGCCAAAGCCCGGGGCGTCAGTCTGACCTCCCCCCAAACCCTGGCCGGTGACGGCTCTAACCGCCGCTTCTACCGGCTCTTGGGGTCCCCCACCGTGGTTCTCCTCTTCCACCCTTTCCCGCCGGGAGATGAAGTGAATGAAAATGACTCCTCCTACCTGGTGGGCCGCCACCTCCGGGCCCAGGGGGTGCCGGTGCCGGAGATCCACACCTATTGCCGGGAAGAATTCTGGATGATGATGGAGGACCTGGGGGATATCAGCCTGGAGTCCGCCATCAAGCGGCAGCCCCAGGAGAGCCAGATCCGCCACTGGTACCGCCGGGCCCTGGAACTCCTGGTGGACATGCAGATCAAGGGGAAAGAGGGGTTCGACCCCTCCTGGTGCTTCGACACCCCGGTGTTGCACCGGCCCTTTTTGTGGGAGCGGGAGTGCGGTTATTTCGTCAGGGCCTTCCTGAATGATTACCTGGGCCTGAAGACCACCATGGAAGACCTGGCGCCGGATTTCGAACGTCTTTTGACCGGGGCCCTGCCCCCCGGCCCCAACTACTTCCTCCACCGGGACTTCCAATCCCGGAATCTGTTCATCACGAGCGGGCATCTTCGGGTCATCGATTTTCAGGGGGGGAGATTGGGGCCGTTGGGCTACGATGCGGCCTCCCTGCTCATCGACCCTTATGTCAACCTGAGTCCCGCCTGGCAGACCGAACTCCTTAATTATTACCTGGACCTGCTGAAGAAGCGGCTGGAAGTGGACCCGGCGGCCTTCCGGGAGCAATACTACCACCTGGCGCTCTGCCGCAACTTGCAGATCCTGGGGGCTTACGGCCACCTGACCAAGGTGCAGGGCAAGGCTCAATTCGCCCGCTACATCCCCGCGGCTGTTTCGGGCCTGCGCCGGCGGCTGGAGGCGCGGCCGGGGGCCTTGCCGCGTCTTGAACAGCTGGTGGAAAGCCTGCCGGCAGGCGTCAAGTAGCTGTAGGGCGGGAAAGCGAAGCGCATCCCGCCTTCAGCAATGGGGTTAAACTAAAATCATGCCGCAATCCATACGCGCCTTTGTTCCAGGAGGCACGTTCTTTTTCATGGTCACGCTGATAGAACGCCTCGGGAAACTAATAATGCTAACTAAAGGCGGGATGCGCTACGCTTTCCCGCCCTACGTGCTGGTGGTTTCTTGGGGGTAAATTTTTATGAAAGAATATAAAATAGTTTCTTGACATTGATTTCTGATTGTGCAATTGTATTTGCACAATCAGACCAAGCCAAACCCGCCGTGAGACGGGGACGGAAAGCCACGGGTCCCATCACGGATGAGGAGATAATCGAGTTGCCAGGAGGCCGGTCGGGTTATTTTTATTTACCAAAGGTCTGAGAAGGCCGTAATGCCCAGGTTGGTACAAAGGGAGGATAATATGTTTCGACCAAACCTCGCTAAGGCAAAGAGGCCGTTTTTCTATTTAGTTGCACTGTTGCTGCTCTCCGTTCCCGCAGTTCAGGCCACGACCTGGGATGTCACCGCCGATTTTAGTATCTCAGCCAATCCCAATGGGGCCTGGTCATATGGCTACGAGCCATTAGGAGGGGGGACTTTTACTAAATTTACCGAAACATCTGATAGTGCATCTGGCAAAAAATGGTTTATTGCCAACACTGGTCTTCCAGCCGTTTGGAAGAATCTCTCAGGATCAACGATAGATGGCCTTCCAACAGGAGAACTATCACTGCATCCCAGTTCAGCTGGTAGCGGTACGGCGCTGGCCGTGGCGCGGTGGACGGCGCCGACTGCCGGCACCTTTAGTGTCAGCGGGTCTTTTGGGACAGGGGATACTGGTTGGATGAGTTATTACATCTTTTATGACAATGACTTTTCTCACCCAGTCGTAAGCCATCTTGATGATCCTAATACCGAAACATTCTCATTTACCAGAACTGTCGTCCTGGGGAATATCATCGAATTCGTCGTGGGGCCGGGGTCGGGGGGTCCTTCTTCTGGCAATACCCCCCTCAAGGCAACCATTAATTCCGTGCCGCTTCCCGGAGCGGCCTGGCTGCTGGGCTTTGGGTTGCTGCGCCTTGTTGGGTGCAGGAGAGTGAGGAAGAGTTAACATACCACGCCTTCTCAACGGCAATCCAGGCAGGGTCAGCCATGGCCCTGCCTTTTTTATTGCCTTATCCAACCAAGAGGTGCAGAAATAGTGATTGCGGCGATACCTTGCCACAATAGACAGTTATCGGTGGGCCGGGAAAAATTCCAGATTATGGATAATGTTACTCGGAGCAAATAATATGTGACATCGAGATGAGCACAAGGGCACGGCACGCCGTGCCCCTACAGGTTCCGAATGTAACCTATTTGATGCTCCGAGTAATATGTCTGATGATACCAAGCTTGGGAAAGAAGATCGTTTATTCAAGTCTTGACCATTACCGGTAAATATTCCCAAAATGATCGCAACCCGGGTCGCCTAATACCGAGTTGCATTCAAAGAGCAATTTTTTGTAGCCGCAGGCTTTAGCCTGCGCTGGCACAGGCGGGACGCCTGTGCCACCAGTTGATTGCGAATTAGTATAAGAGCCCGCGGACAAGCAAACACTGTCCCCCTCCCGCGGATTAAAAATCATAATTGAAGAGCACGTCGGCGCCGGAGTTCCGGTGGCCGAGCTGAGATTCAAGGCTCAGGTGCTTGTTGACTTTATACTGAATCCCCACCTGCTGTTCATACACCCCGCGCTCCTCGTTGAGATTGCGCTCCACGAACACGCTGACATTTTTGACGATTTCCTTGCCGACGCCCACGGTGGGGCGGCCGGCCACTATGCCGCTCCTCAGCTTGAGGCCGCTTAAGAAGGGGAAGGTGGAGCCCAGGATTTCATCGATCTTTTTGGGGGTGATGCCGCCCAACACCCCCAATTGTTGGGCCCCCAGGGCCATGTATTGTTCCTTGCTCAAGGTGGCGGACGGGGCGCCGAACGCCAGATAGGACAGGAGGTCGGCGGGAGGAAGGGGCGGCAGGCTTTCCAGGTGAATTTGGGGGTTGGTCAGGCTGCCAGTGACGGTGAGCACCAGGGTGATGTCATCCATCTCATGGACGGCCTTGCCGTTTATCGTTATGGGCTTGCCGGCCACGCCGGGCAACAGCAGCGAGGCCCGTTCCACGGTGAAGGGGCGATCCTGGATGTCCAGAGAACCTCTGAGGGCGCGAATCTCCCCAACCATGGTCAGTTTCTGGCCCGGATTTTTCCTGGCCTTGAGGTGGGCAATCATTTCCACTTTGCCCATGGGATCGATGAGCCAGGCATCCCCGGTATTTTCTATGGTGACGTCGAGACGCAGGTTCCGATATATGGCGGGGGCCGAAATCGCCTCGGCCTGGGGCTCGGGTTGGGCGGGCACCAGGATGACATCCTGGTCCATACCCCGACGAAAGAAGGCGGGGCGGAATTTGGCCTTGGGCACCAGCAGACGGCCGCTGGCCACCAGGGCGGAGAGAGGGCCGTGCAGGTCGATGGAGCCGTTGGTCCACACCTCGTTGCCCCCCCGATCCAGCAGCAGAAAATTTTCCGCCTGGATTCGGGCTTGGGCGTGGGGGGTGCCCGCCAGGACGATTTCGCCGGACAGCCGGATAGTGCCGTCGCTTTGGATAACCAGACCCGGAATGACAATCTTGTCTCCCTGGAGGCGAATCTCTCCCGGGGTCAGGCGGTACGGCGTTCCGGCCCGGTACAGTTGCAGGGATCCGGCGCTCCAGCGCACATACCCCTCAACCCGGGGTTGATGCGGATTGCCCCGGGCTTCCACCACCAGGTCCATCGGGCCCTCGGCGCTTTTTACGTCTTTACTGATGGAGGTCAGCAGGGAAAGGTTGACTTGTTCACTGTGGACCCGGAGGTCCAGGCCATCTTTGCCCAGGGCAAAGGCAAAGGGAAGCAGGGAGATCCTGACCGGGACCGACCCTTTCCAGAGTAGCCGGGAGTGCAAGGGACCGATTTCCAGGTGGCCGGCCATCCTGGCCTGTTCAGTTTGGTAGTTGAGCGAGGTGGCCAGGGTCTGGATGGGAATGTTCCCGATCTTGCCGGCGCTCAGGGCCATTTGGCCGTCGATGATGGGTGACCGGGGATTGCCGGCCAGAGTCAGTCGGCCGTTGAGCTTTCCCGAGGCGGGCAGGCCCAGGGGTGCAAGGAGGCGGGCGTCCAGGTCCCGGACCTCCAGGCGCCCGGACAGATCCTGGTCCCGGGCTAAACCGGCGACGGTGACGGTGCCGCCGTCCACCTGAAAAGTGGCCGGAGAAATTTCCCAGCCGGGGAGGAGACGGACCACAAAAGGGGTCTTGTTCTTGACCGTTAGGCCCTGGCTGTGCCAGGAGACCCGGGCGACGTTTAAGGCCAGGGGTTTTTGTAAGCCCGCCAGGTCTGCAGTCCCCGCCGCCTCGAACTTGGGCTCCTTGGGAGAGGTGCCGGCCAGCTTGAACTGCCACCGGCCGCCGGCGCCGGCGGCATCGAGATGGACCCGGGTAAAAGCGCCCGCGGGGGTGCGAAGACCTAAGCCCAGAAACTGCACGGTCCCGGATTGGGGCGGCAAACCGGCCAGGGCGCCGTTCAGGTTGGCCGATTCCAGGGTGGCGCCCATGAAGGACACTTTCCGGACCTGGGCGGCCAGGTTCACCTGGGGGGCCTTCCAGGGCCCCCGGACGGCGCCTTCGGCCTGCAGGGAGGTGAAGGCAACCCCCGGAGGCAGGGGCAAGGCGCGGGAGTCGGACACCGAAGCGTTAAAAGTGACATCCACCCCGGCCTCGGTGAGGGTCCCCCGCCAGGAGGCCGTAAGGCCCGCCAGCCATGCGTCGGCCTGGGAAATGGTCAGTTTCTTCCCTTCCAGGACGAAGCTGGCTTTCAGGTCCTTCAAGGGTTCCTTATGCACCCGGCCGCTGGCCTGAAGGTTTCCCGCCAGATGGGCCTGGGCCGGGGACCAGCCGGGAGGCAGGCGAAATTTGCCAGAAAAAAAGGTGGTTAAACTGCTGTCGGCGAGCTTCACCAGCCCCAGCATGGCGGGCTGAAAGTCTTTCGTGCGCACGGTCAAATTGCCGGAAAGCCCTTTCCCGGTTTCTCCCACCGGCAGGAGACGGCCGCTGGCGCCCACGTCCACGGCGCCGAAATTTCCCGTCACGGAGGCCTGGAACTCCTGGTTCCCGGGAATGCCGGACAGGTCAAACGCCGCCTTATCCACCTTGATATCTTGATAGCGGAAGGGCTCCAAGTCCAGGTGGGTCTTCATGGACTCGGGGTTCCAGGGGAGGCCCGTGCCCTCGAGGTGGAGGTGGGCATTGACCGGGCTCAGCCCCTGGAGCTGCTGCACCTTGAGGTCCTGGAGTTCCTTGAGCTGGGCCGTGGTCAGGCCCTTGAGGTCCAGGTCCAGCTTAAAGACGGCGGGATTAACCTTGGTGTCGAGGTCTCCCGTGAGATCGACGGCCGCCTCACCGATCTTCCCGTTCGCCTGGATTTTTCCCCCTGCCGCAGTGCTGCTGAAGCTCAACGTGCCGGCCAGATTCCAGGGAGCGGGCCAGCCGGCCCAAACCCCGTGTATCTGGTCGCCGGCGAGGGGGCCGATGGTGCCGGTCAAGGCGCAAGAAAACGCGGCTTTTTCATATTTTTCGTAATTTTCGTAAAGGGGCCGGCAGACTTCCCCCGTGAGGGAAACCACGGTCTGGCCGGCCAGCTTCAGGTTCAGGGAGCTGATCTGGGCTCGGCCCGAGCTATAGGTCAGCCGGGCCTCGGCTTCCGCCCGGCCCTGGGGCGTGGTGATTCCCAGGTTGGCGATGTTGACCTCGGCCCTTTGCTGGGGTTGCCCCCAGTTGAGGAAGGTCAGGTTGGCCTTGAGGTCCAGGTCGGAGTAGCGGCTGGTGCGGCTGCCTTCAGTAATAAACAGCTCGCCCCGGTGCACCCGGACATTGGACAGATCTATTCCCTGAAATAAATACGGGGTGATTTTTCCCACCAGACCTTGGGGTTCGGCGGGTTTGGCAGGCTTTTCTGCCTTTTGAAGGAGCCAGCTGAAATTCCACTGGCCGGATGGTTCCCGGAACAGGTAAACCCGGGGATTATCCAGGGCCAGGGTTCCCAGGTCCAGGTGGAAGGTGGGGATGGACCACAGGCGGAGGCGGATTTCCAGGCGGTCGGCGGCCAGAATGGTCTTGCCATCCGGATCGGTAATCGTCAGATCCTTAAAAACGACTCCGGATAAGGGATTGCCCGAAAATTCTTTAGCCGTAACCTGGCCGTTGACTTTACTCTGGATCAGGGAGAGCAGGAAGGCGCCCCCCCAATTGGTGATATCCGGCAGGACGGCGCCGGTGCCGGTTCCCCTGAAGGTCAGGAGGAACACCAGGGAAACCATGATAATCGTCGCACGGCGCATCACGCCTCCATCCCCTTAGAAGCCGTAGCCCACGGTGAAGTGGATCTGGTAGGGGCTGTCCTGCCGGTAATTGATGCGGTTGGTGGGGAAGCCAAAATCCAGGCCGATGGCCCCGATGGGGGAGAGATAGCGCAACCCGACCCCCGGTGAATATTTTAACTGGCCCAGGTCGAGGTTGTGAATCCGGGGAAAGACATTGCCCGCATCCAGGAAGATCACCCCGCCGATTTTTTCATAAATGGGGAGCGGGAAGCGCCCTTCGATGCTGAATTCCAGGACTGATTCGCCGCCGACGGGGTCGCCGCTGATGTTTCTGGGTCCCAGATAGTCCAGCTTATAACCCCGGACGCTGTTGGCCCCGCCGCTAAAGAAGAGCCGGGATATGGGGATCTGGGTGGTGTCCTGGATGGGTTGGATGAGGCCGAATTTGAGGCGCCCTGCCACCACAAATTTGGAGTCACCGATGGCGTGGTAACGTCTCCAGTCCACCACCGACTGGAAGAACTGGATTCCGGAGCCCAGGAAGGTGGGGGCAAACTCGTTGGCCAGGATCATAATACCGCCCCGATGGGGCTCGATGGGGCTGTCCGTGGTGTTCTGGCGCAGGCCCAGAAGGGCAAAGGAAGCCCGGTACATTTTCTCCGGTTGGGTGCCCTCGAGGCGGATCAGGGTTTCCACGGGCAGGTTGAAGGGGCGGGCGAATTCCAGGCCATGGCCGAAGTAGACCCGGAGGTCCCCGGGAATGTCCCGTTCCAGCCGGGCCTGGGTGAAAAAGGCGTGGTCGTTGAAACCCGGCAGGTCCCGGCGCCGGGCGCCGCTCTGGTGGACAAAGTCAAAGGTGGAGCCGAACACCCCCGGATTGGTGAATGATTCCGAGAACAGGTAGCCCAGGGCGGAATACCGGGCATCCAGGTCCAGGAGCCGGCCGCCGCCCCACAGGTTCCGATACCGCAGCCCCATCCGGGCCCGGAACTTTTCTTCATCCCCATACCCCAACCCCATCTTCAAGGACCGTTTCTTCTTCTCTTCCAGTTCAATGACAATGGGAATGGTGGATTCCTGCAGGGGAACCTGCTCCGGCGTCAGGACCACGCTTCGGAAGAGATCGGTGGCGTAGAGTTTCCGTTGGGTAATGAAGAGTTCCTCCAGGTTGAAGAGCTGGCCGGGCTTAAAGGTGAGCTTGGCCATGATCGCCACCGCGGGAGTCTCCAGTTTCTCCTGGTCTTTGATGGTCACCGCACCGAAATAGGAGGGGGGGCCGGGATTAACGGCCAGGACAATCTTGGCGGTATTGGCCTCTTCGTTCAGGTAAACCCGCCCCCTCACTTTGACCCGGGGGTAGCCGTGGTTGGGCAAGTAGTTGAGATAGAGATTCTTGAGGTTATCGTAGGGCTTTTCAGCGAAACGGTCCCCGGGGTTGAGGGGCCATTTCTGCCTCAGTTCCGACAGGTCTACCGCCCCGGCGACCTCTACGTCAATCTCGGTGACCTTGACCCAGGGGCCTTCGTGAATATTAAGGGTGACATCCACCGCCCCGCCCGGGCCATAGTTGATTTCGGGTTTGATCTCGGCGTGGTGAAAACCCTGGCGGCGGTAAAAATTCTTGAGGCGCTCCACGTCGTATTCCAGGTCCTGAGGCCGGAATGGGGGAGCCTTGCGCCAGGGCGGCCAGGAAGACGGCAGCTTCATGGACAATTCTTTCTTGAGGTCCTTGACGCTCAGCGTCTGCGCCCCAATGATGCGGCAAGTATGGAGGGCGACCTCCGTCGGCCGGGCAGCCGGGAGGGGGGAGACCGCCACGGCGGGCGGCTCTAAAGAGGGCGCCGGGGTGGGCACCGCAGGAGCAAACGGCGAGGCGGGCTCGGGGGCGGCGGCCTCGGCCCCCAGACTTCGGGAAACCCCCGCCAGGGTTAGCACCAGCATGAGAGATAAGAGCCAGTTATGCCAAAACCCGGGAACCCGCATCCGCTTCTCAGGCAATCCTTTACCGTGAAAGACCAGGGGGAAATCTCCCTATATTCAATGATGATCGCTTCAGCGGGGCGATTTCTTTTGGTTGTAGGGGCGAGGTTTCCCCGCCTTCAACCAAAGGGCAGGGTGACTTCGGCCCTACAGAGGTGCTTACGTGAATCGCATTGGCCTTAAATCCCCCTTAACCAAGAGAGGATTTGCCACTTTCTCCTCTTGCCTCAAGAGGGCGTCGCGGTTTGACTGAAAAAGGCCCCCTGGCCCGGTAAAGCGGTGCGCTCTTCCGGGGTAAAGAGGCGGACTTCGCCATAGGCGCCGTCATAGCCCCCATTGATGTGGACCTCGCCCCGGCGCATCCGGTCAATCCCGTGGGCCAGGAGGATTCCCCCTTCCCGGGCCACCGCGTTAAGGGGCAGGCGGCGCAGGATCTCGAGTTCCGGCCCCAGTTTTTCCAGGAGCCGGAAGTAGGCCTGGCGCACTTTCTTGCTGGTGGCATTGACCCCCAGGACTTCGGCCAGGATTCCCGGCAAACTGATCAAGGACTGGAAAGGGCTGGCCTCCGGCGGGCGAGCCCCGTCCTGCCGGTCGGCCAGGTCCTGGAGGCGATGCATTACGCCCAAGGTCAAGGGTTTCCCGCACCGGGGACAGAGACCACCCAGGCGCTCGGCCTCCTCCGGCTCCAGCCTGAGCCCGCAATTCCGGTGGCCGTCCAGGTGGTATTTGCCTTCCTGGGGAAAAAATTCGAGGGTGCCCCCGAAGCCCTCCCGGGTGCGCAGGGCCCGGGCCAGCTGGGGATACTCAGGGGCGACGTGAAAGATATTGGCCTCCCGGCCCAGTTTCTGGGGGGAGTGGGCGTCGGAATTAGACACCAGCGCGAAGCGGTCCAATTGGGAGACCCGCCAGTTCATGGGGGGATCGGAAGACAACCCGGTCTCCACGGCATAGATGTGGGCGGTGCTCTCCTCGAAGCATTCCTCCAGGGAATCGAAGCCGCTCTTGCTGCCCAAAACGGAGAACCAGGGCGTCCAGATGTGAGCCGGGATTACCAGGGCCTGGGGATCGATGGACAGGACCAGTTCCAGCACGAACCGGGCGTCCAGTCCCAGGATGGGGCGGCCGTCGGAAGCGACGTTGCCTAATCGGCCCAGGCGCTGGGAGAGCTGTTGGGCGGCCGCAAGATCGGGTAGCACCAGGAGCAGGTGGACCTTGCGCACCTTGCCGGCCTTCTTATAAATGGTGCTCACTTCGCCGGTGATTACGAAGTTGACCGGCGCCGCCGCCCCCCAGCAAGGCCCCTTGAGGTTCAGGGGGAGAGCCAGCTCCGGTTTGAGGGTGTACACGCCCGGCGCCGCCGG
>Ga0209048_10007317_pt1 | contig 10212 bp, 13 predicted proteins | sample FrelakmetCRP12CR_FD_187146 | JGI IMG/M metagenome (GOLD analysis project Ga0209048, IMG submission 187146) | Freshwater lake sediment microbial communities from the University of Notre Dame, USA, for methane emissions studies - CRP12 CR (SPAdes)... | ecosystem: Environmental > Aquatic >... | reverse complement strand
AAATATTCCTGTGAGCATTACAACGGGTGTTGAACGAATGCCGATAAACTCCATTTGTTTAAAGAGCTGCTTAATAAAAAAAGGGGGTCTTACAATATGAGTTATTGCCTGGAAGAAGAAGAGGAAAAAGGCACCCAACTCCTCCACAAAGGAGATTGTTATCCTGCCTAAATATTCTAAGATATTCATGTATTCCTGTGGTTGGATATCACCCTAGCCACAATCTCCTTCCAACCTGAATACATTTTTTCCCGTGTGCTTCCATCGATCTTTGGTAAAAAGATACGGTCAGAACCTCTTAAAGACCTGATTTCATCTCCTGGGTTCCAGAAGCCCGTAGCTATGCCTGCAAGATAAGCTGCCCCCATACCTGTTGACTCTATATGATTAGATCTGTCTACCGGACAACCCAGGATATCGGACTGGAACTGCATCAGGAAATCGTTTCTGCATGCACCCCCGTCGACTTTCATGTCGGAGAATGATGTACTCGTGGACTGTTCGAACGCGCTGATGAGATCTTTTACCTGATAGGCTATGCCCTCAAGGGCTGCACGTACAATATGTGCCTTAGTGGTGCTTCGGGTGATCCCCATGATGGCGCCCCGTGCATACATATCCCAGTAGGGTGCACCTAATCCTGCAAAGGCAGGAACCATGTAGACCCCTTGAGAATCGCTCACGCTCTCGGCAATCTCTTGGCATTGTGCAGCATCAGCAATCAGTCCAAGCCCGTCGCGCAACCACTGTATCACAGCCCCTGCGATGAACACTGATCCTTCGAGTGCATAGCAGGGTTTCCCTGTATCATCACACGCCAGTGTAAGGATAAGTCCGTTTTTTGGCTCAATCTTTTGAGCTCCGACATTCAGCAGGAGAAAACAGCCTGTTCCGTATGTATTCTTTGCCTGCCCCGCAGAAAAACACCCCTGGCCGAACAGTGCCGCCTGCTGATCGCCTGCAATACCCGCAATGGGTATAGCAGCCCCCGTGACATCAGGATCGGACTTGCCGATGATTTCTGCAGACGACACAACCTGGGGAAGCATAACGCGGGGAACATCGAGAATATTTAAGAGTTGATCATCCCAGGATCTTTCATGGATATTGAACATCAATGTCCTGGATGCATTGGTGTAGTCTGTTACATGGAGCCTACCCTTGGTGAGCTTGGCTATAAGCCAGGTATCAATAGTACCAAAGGCGATCTCACCGGACTTCGCACGGGACTTTAAGCCCGGGATCGTATCAAGGAGCCATTTGACCTTGGTGCCTGAAAAATATGCATCGAGCACGAGGCCTGTCTTATCTTGGAAAAGGCTCTCGTTCCCGTCATGTTTTAATGCATCACAGATCTGTGCTGATCTCCTGCATTGCCAGACAATGGCGTTATGCACGGGCTTTAATGTGGCTCTGTCCCATAAAACGGTTGTCTCCCTCTGATTTGTGATCCCAATGGATACAATCTCTTTGGGCTGGACATAGGCAGCATCAAGGGCCTTTCTCATAACACCCAAGGTTGTCTCCCAAATCACCTCAGGGTCATGCTCAACCCAACCTGGCTGGGGAAAGATCTGGGGAAATTCAGAGTAAGCCAATCCTACCACCTGACCCTTGTGGTTGAGGATCATAACCCTGCTTCCTGTTGTCCCCTGATCAATTGCCAGTACATAGCCGTTCATGATTCGAGCCTCCTTCTAACTCATTCGCCTTGTAGCTGTACTCCGAATTTTTTTAAGTCTTTGTAGAGATGGGAAAGCGGCAAGCCAATGACATTGGTGTAGCACCCATGGATTTTTTCTATGAACAACGATCCAATGCCTTGTACTGCGTATGCCCCTGCCTTGTCCATGGGTTCACCGGTGGAGACATACCAGGAGATTTCTTTGTCAGTCATGGCCCTGAAACGGACCTTTGTTTTGACCACCTTTGAAATAGAGTGATTTCCTAATGCTATAGTATACCCAGTGAGAACACTATGCATTTTATCTTGAAGGAGCATGAGAAAATCATAAGCTTCACGTGGATTGTGAGGTTTGCCAAGGATCGTCCCATCAATCACAACAATTGTGTCTGCCCCGATGACCAGGGCATCAGGGAATTTCTGTGCCACTAGAATCGCCTTTTCCCTGCTGACCCGCAAACAAAATGTTTCCGGGGTTTCATTTAGTTGCTTAACTTCAGGTATGTTGGGGGCAACTACCTGGAAAGGTATTCCAAGCAGCGAGAGCAGTTCTTTTCTTCTCGGAGAGCCCGATGAGAGTAACATCTGCATAGTCCCACAGACTAAGAGAAATTATTGCGTCTGTCAACTCATCGAAGGTGGGGTGCGTTAGGTGCGTTTATTCATGTAGCGGGGCGAAAAGGGATTTTTCTGTTTATAGCCCTTGAGTGAGGCTTGGCTTTTTCTTAATGTGCCGATCTCTTGTGCGAGCTCTTCAGTCTGGGCCTTAAGCGACTCGATGAGCTTTTCCTGGTCCTTGTGAAGCCGCCTGATCATGATAGAGATAGTCTTGTCTTTTACAAGGGGGTTTGATGCTGCAAACATATGGCTGAGCCGTTGCTGAATTTTTGAAGTCTCTTTAAAAAGCCTTTCCAACTCCTGAATGTTTCCCTGGGAGAGGGCCCCAGTTTCTTTGTTCAGGATAACCCGCCACGACTTGATGAGGCTCAGGGCTGTTTCAGGATGATGGTCTGCCATGATTCCCTGAGCTCCTGTAAATAAGCGATTACCTCATTGAGAGGGTCGATAGTATTATAGTACTGTGCGTCTATAAGGCGTCTTATCATGTAGTTGTAAAGCGAATCGAGTTTGTATGCGATTTCACCTGCCTCAAAGTTCAGGCCGTTAATCAGCTCCCACAAGACGTTTTGGCCCTTGGTGAGCAATTCACTCATGGCAGTGACATTCTCCTCATTGTGAGCATTAATAGCCTGTCTAATGAAGTTTATGGCTCCGTCATAACACAAGAGGATAAGGTTTCCCTGATCAGCTGTCTGAATCTGGGTCTTTTTGTAGGCTTGGTAACCGACTGTATTTATATTCATCAAAGACCCCCCCCACTTTTTTTCTATTAATACTATCGGTGGTGGCATATTTTTCTTTAGAGTATTCTTTAAAGATCTTCATGGATTATTTCAGTAAAGAAAGGGCTTCCTTGATTCTTGCAAGACCCTTGGTAATGTTTTCTTCTGAGGTGGCAAATGAAAATCTCACATGGTTCGGTGCACCGAACTCATCACCAGGGACAAGTGCCACTAAAGCCTTATCGATGAGATATTCCGAAAAGGCGGTTGCATTGCCGAATAGTTCCATATAACCGTTAATAGAGGGGAATGCATAGAAGGATCCGTTAGGCGGTATGATATCGATCCCCGGGATTTCTCTGAGCTTGGTAACGATAAGATCTCGTCGTTTTTCAAAGATCTTTCTTCTCTCTTCCACAATCAACTGGGTTTGGTCGTTTGTTAGAGAGGTAATGGCGCCATCCTGAGCGAAGCTGGTAGGGTTCGATGTGCTCTGACTTTGCAGCCTCTCCATGGCCTTGATAACCTTGCTGTCTCCTATGCAGTAACCGATACGCCACCCGGTCATGGAATAGGTTTTAGAAGATCCATCTACGATGAAGGTTCTTTGGGCAACCTCGGGTGAGATCATGGCAGCACTGAAGAACCTAAGCCCGTCAAAGATGATCTTGCGGTAGATATCGTCTGATATGATCACGATATCATGCTTCACACATAACGCGGCAATCTTCTCAAGTTCCAACTTATCGATGATAACCCCTGTGGGATTAGAGGGAGAATTGATGATGATACCTTTCGTGCGCTTGGTGATTGCATTGGCTACCATGTCCGCATGGAGCTTCATGCCGGTAGGCCTGGTGTCGATGGTCACCGTGGTGGCCCCTGTCATCTCCACCATGGGGGGGTAAGATACCCAGTACGGCCCGGGGCAGATTACCTCATCTCCTTCTTCGAACAGGGTGAGGAATAGGTTATAGAGGCTGTGTTTGGCACCACAAGAGACAATGACATTTTCAGGGGAAACGTTCAGGGAGTAATCCTTGTTGATGTACGCACAGACAGCCTCCTTGAGCTTGAGGGTGCCGCCAACCGGTGTGTATTTCGTGCTTCCCCTTCTGAGTGCTTCAATGGCAGAGTTTTTAATATTCTCAGGGGTATCGAAATCGGGTTCTCCTGCAGTGAATCCGATAACATCCTTGCCCTGTGCCTTGAGCTCATTGACCTTGGCGGTCAAGGCGAGGGTTGGTGAACCCGGGATCTTGGATACGAGCTTAGATATCTTCATTGCAAATCCTCCCTAGTCATGGCGCTTAGTCTTCATATGGGGGAACTTCTCAAGGAGTTTATCCAATGCAGGCTGCGGTATCAGGCCTTCGACCCATCCACCTGCCGCGGCAGTTGCCTTGACAATGGTTGAACTGACAAAGAGATGGTTGTAGTCTGTCATAAGGAAAAACGTCTCTGCCTCATCACAGAGCCTCCTGTTCATAAGGGCGAGCTGCATCTCCAGCTCAAAGTCAGAGATAACCCTTAGTCCCCGCAGGATGGCGCAGGCGCCGACCTTCTTGATGTAGTCAACAAGCAGACCCTCGAATGAATCAACCTCTATCCGTGGATTCCCCTCTACTGATTTCTTGATCATTTCGAGCTTTTCATCCGTGGTGAACAGATCCTGCTTCAGCGGGTTATGGCCCACTGCAATTATCACCTTGTCAAAGACACAAAGGCCCCGGCGGACGATATCAAGGTGTCCATTGGTGATGGGGTCAAAGGAGCCGGGGCAGACTGCTATCTTATTCCTTTTCATTCCTCACTCCTCATAAAATAGGAAATGGCGGTGTCCCCGTACCTTTTCGATTTCCATGCAGTTAATAAGATCTCCTCTTTTATTGAGTGTTCCACCACCAATATCCCTCCAGGGTTGAGGAGGTTATATACATGAGGCGCCAATTGCGAGGCAAGACCTTTATGGTAGGGAGGGTCCATGAAGATGAGGTCAAAGGATGTGCTGCATGTATTGATATAGGTGCGGGCATCAGCCTTGATGATGATCGCAAGCTGATTCGCACCTATAACATGGATGTTCCGTTCAATGACATTGATGCACTCCGTGGCTTTCTCAATAAAGGTGACCCGGGCCGCACCTCTGCTTATGGCCTCAATCCCCAGGCCGCCGCTGCCTGCAAAGAGATCTAAGACAACAGAATCTTGAAGGTAATGGATCAGCGTAGAGAAGATCGCTTCCTTAACGCGATCAGTTGTCGGCCGCACCTTTGAAGCAGGGCATTCAAGGCGAATAGAACGGTATCTGCCGCCACATATCCTGGTAGACATGGACAGTAGGATAGGGGAGAACGCTCAGGAGGTCAATACGGCATCAAGAGCGCGATTTTAAATGCCCTTAAGTTTATTGAGATAATCTTTGAGATACATTCTTTTCTTAATCAGATTCCATCTCTTGAGCGATCATTTGCACAGCCTGGACAGGGTCCGGGGCATCACTAATTGGCCTGCCGATAACCAGGAGATTTGCCCCTGCATACATTGCAGCCTGCGGTGTGGCAATACGCTTCTGATCGCCTTTCTGCGACCAACTCGGTCTGATCCCGGGGGTGATGAGTAGTAGAGTTTCTGAGACCTTCGAACGGATCTGGACGAGATCCTCTGCGGAGCAAACAAGGCCATCGGCCCCGCAGGAAGCGGCAAACTGTGCCAGGTGTGCAACGTGTTCAGATGGTGTTTTCTCTATCCCGATTTCTTTAAGATCTTCTGCGCTTAATGAGGTGAGGACACTTACCCCCACGATCCTTGGCCTGTCAATACCAAGGACCTGGGACTCTTCCTGTGCCGCCTTGATGGCCGCATTGATCATGGCCCTTCCGCCCGATAGATGGATTGTCATCATGTCTGCACCAGTTCTTACTGCTGACTTTACCGCACCGGCAACGGTGTTCGGGATATCATGGAGCTTGAGGTCGAGGAAGCACTTGATGTCATTATCTTTCACAAGCGTAACCACATCAGGTCCAACAGCAGTAAAAAGCTCGAGTCCCACCTTGAACCAGCCCACATGCCCTTTCAGGGTACGGACCCATTGTCGGGCCAGGTCCATATTACCGACATCCAGGGCGAAGATTATACGAGTGTTCTGATCCATGGCAGTTCTCCGATTACAACCTCTTTTGAGGATTTATATGCCTTCACTATGGAGGAGATGTCCTCGATTGTCTTCTCGATGGAGTCATTCACCACAAGATAGTCATACATGTTCCAACAGGTGAGTTCTTTTCTTGCATTTTCAAGCCGTAGTTTTACTGCCCGGGGGTCTTCGGTACCTCGGCCGCGCAGGCGCTTGGCAAGCTCCTCCATGTCGGGAGGGATAATGAATATGAAGCATCCGGGCGACGCATTTTCTTTTGCCTGAATAACGCCTTGGACATCTATATCAAAGAGGATATTGAACCCCTCTTGTTCTTTGGATTTAATCCATTGTAAAGATGTTCCGTAGAAGTGGTCATGCACACAGGCCCATTCCAGGAACGAGTCAGATAGGATCATCTTTTCAAATGATTCCTTTGAAACAAAGAAATAGTCAACACCGTCCCTCTCGCCTATCCTTGGGGGACGGGTAGTATAGGAAACTGAAAGTACTATACCAGGGTTCTTCTTAAGTATTTCTTTGATAATAGTTGATTTTCCAACGCCGGAAGGACCGGAGATGAAGATCCTCACCACTACTCCTTCAGGGCCATATTCTCTTTCGAACCGCTGCCGTCGGATAGGCGATTTGAAATAGTTTCTGCCTGAATGGCACTTAAAATAATATGCGAACTATCGGTAATGATGATGGACCTTGTCTTCCTTCCCTGGGTTGCGTCGATAAGTTGACCTCTCTCCTTGGCTTCCTCTCTGAGGCGCTTCATGGGGGATGATGTCGGATTAACGATGGCTATGATTCTGGATGCTACGACCCCATTGTTGAAGCCGATATTAAGAAGTCTGGTGTCAAGTTTGCCCATGCCCACTCTCCTTTTCATACAAAGTAGCTATTCAATATTCTGGATCTGCTCTCTGATTTTTTCCATTTCCGTCTTTGCATCAATCACGATATGGCTTAGAGCGTTAATCTGACTTTTGGACCCGATGGTGTTTATCTCGCGGTTGATCTCCTGAAGGATGAAATCGGTTTGTCTACCAATAGGTCCTGTCTGATTTAGAATAGTCTCCTCAAGTACATGAATATGGCTGTTCAGTCTTACCAATTCTTCGGTGATATCGCATTTATCCGCCAGTAGCGCCACCTCCTGCTCCAGACGAACCGCATCGATCATGCTGGATTTGTCTGAGAGAAGTGTTGTTAGATTGGCATGCAGCCTATCTCTATACACGTTTGTAATATCTGATGCAAGTCCTTTCATTGCCTCGGCCAGGCAAAGCAGATTCTCTACCCGTGTGTGAATATCTTTTGTTAAGGTCTTTCCCTCGTTCTCTCGTGCCTTTAAGAAAACTTCAAGGGCTTGACGAACTGCCTGCTGGACTTTTGGCAACTGATCTTCCATCTGAGGCGGGCCTTCGCCGAAGACACCGGGTATGAGGAAGATATCGCGGAAGGTCACCTCACCTCCAAAGGTCTTTGCCATGGAAGAAAGGTCTTCAAAGTAGAGCTTTGCAAGTTCCCAGTTTATAGCCATTTTCTCCAGCGTGTTGGCCTCTGTGTTCCTGGTGACCGTAACTTCGATCTTTCCCCTGTGTACAGGCTCAGAAATCATGTCTCGCACCGGGATTTCAAAGGCTGATAGGTCGCGGGGCATCCTCACCCGTATATCTTTGTACCGGTGGTTGATTCCCTTGATCTCCACATGATAACCAAGGACATCGGCCTGGCCGAACCCGGTCATACTTGATGGCATCGTAGCCTCCTCTTGTATTGTTCCCTTATACCGTTGAAGAATTCTATGAGCTCATTCGATCCATAATCAGGGTAGGTCCATTCCAATTTTTGATAAGACGCTCCCTTGTAAATGAGGGTGATCTCAGACCATATGCCCTTACCCAGATAGATACGATGGGTGTAGGGTTTGGTTGTGACAAGGCAAATATTCTCCAGGGTGATAAGCCCCGGGTCGATATTGATTCTTCTATTTCCATGTTCGAGAAAATTGTTTTCTATTTTATTCGCTTCAGTTTTTATCTCGGGCATAGAGTCCCTCTCTACGAGCTCTGAAAATACAACGATAAGCCGATAGAGGGGAGATCCCATCTCACGGCAGTAATAGTCCGTGTAATTAAACGCTTTTGTGTCAGTAGTCATATAAGACTGTCCGAACTTTTCTACAAGCATTGAAATTGCTTGATCCACAGGTGCCTTCTCGTTATAGATCATGCTGCAAAAGAGCATAACCTTTTCGGGATAAGACACCTTACCCACCAATCTCCTCCATGCATACCTTGTAGAGCCTTTCCCAGGACACGCTTGCTGCTCCGACCTCTGCAACTACAAGCCCTGCTGCGATGTTGGCGATGATGGCGGCTTCTTTCGGGGATGCCCCTGAAGCCAAGGCCAGGGTGAAGCACGCAATGACCGTGTCGCCTGCGCCGGTTACATCATAGACTGCCTTTGCTGTGGTGGGTATGTCAGTGGTGGTGTTGTCTTTGGTAAAGAGGCTCATCCCATGCTCCCCTCGAGTCACCAGAACCATATCGCAGCCCAGCAGGGCCTTGACCTTCCGGGCAGCCTGGATGATGTGTTCGTAATTCTCTATCTTTATCCCTGCACCAAAGCTCAGTTCTTTGATGTTAGGTGTGATGACGCTTACGTTCTTGTAATGCGGAAAATTTCTTTCCTTGGGATCTACGCATACGGGGATGCTGTCCTGGCGTGCAAGGGGAACAAGCTGATTTATAAGTTTTTTGCTCACCACGCCTTTCCCGTAGTCGGAAATAATGAGTGCATCGATATCCTCAAGGCAATCCTTGTATGACGAGACGAGCTTTTTCAGCAATGCCTCCGAGATCAAGGATTTATCCTCTTTGTCAATCCTTGCAACCTGCTGGGTATGAGCTATGATCCTGGTTTTTACCGTAGTGGACCGTTTGGGGTCTGTAAAAATGAAATCTGTTGGGATATCAAGTTCTTCAAGGATATTTTTCAGGATGTCGCCATAGCGGTCATTGCCTTTTACTGCATTAATGATCACCTTTGCCCCGAGGCTCAGGAGATTGTTCGCAACGTTGCCGGCGCCACCGAGCTTGAAGAGCTCGCGTTGAACCTCTACAACAGGAACCGGGGCCTCAGGAGAGATACGATCCACCTTACCCCAGATGTATTCATCCAGCATGAGATCGCCGATAACCATGATATTTTTTAATTTCATGGCATCGAATATGATCCGGAGCCTTTTTTTGTTGATATTCAGCATGGGCTAACTATCTTGGCTCTTTATTTAATTGTCAAGGAAAAGGGCATTCACAAAGTCTTTCGCATGGAATGGCTGGAGATCGTCCATATCTTCGCCTATACCGATGAACCTGATGGGAATCTCGAACTCGTTGGCGATCCCGACGATGACCCCGCCTTTGGATGATCCGTCAAGCTTTGTGATTGCAATCCCGGTAATGCCCAGGGCATTGTTGAATTGCCTGGTCTGCTCTATGGCATTCTGGCCGATGGTGGCATCAAGCACCAGGAGGATCTCATGGGGCGCGCCCTCATATTTCTTTCCGAGCACCTTCTTTGTTTTTTTTAACTCCTCCATGAGGTTTTCTTTGGTATGGAGCCTTCCTGCCGTATCGATAATGAGAACGTCATGGTTCCTGGCAATAGCTGCCTGCAGTCCATCAAAGGCAACGGCTGAAGGGTCTGCTCCTTCCTGGGCCTTGACAAAGTCGGCCCCTACCTTGTTAGCCCAGTGCTCAAGCTGTTCTATGGCAGCGGCCCGGAAGGTATCGCCTGAGGCTATTATCACCGATTTCTTTTGGTTCTTCAGGTGGTAGGCGATCTTGGCAATGGTAGTGGTTTTCCCTGAGCCGTTTACCCCGGTCACCATAATAACATAAGGTTTGACACCCTCGGGGACCTCTAAGGGCGCTTCGCATTTTTCGAGGATGGATTCAACCTCGGTTCGGATAGCTCTTAAGGCTGAATCAGGACCCTCAAGAGAGGAGGCATTTTTCTTGATGGACTCG
>Ga0209048_10007316_pt1 | contig 10213 bp, 9 predicted proteins | sample FrelakmetCRP12CR_FD_187146 | JGI IMG/M metagenome (GOLD analysis project Ga0209048, IMG submission 187146) | Freshwater lake sediment microbial communities from the University of Notre Dame, USA, for methane emissions studies - CRP12 CR (SPAdes)... | ecosystem: Environmental > Aquatic >... | reverse complement strand
CGCCTGATCTTAGCCCGAGCATTCATGCTCGGGGCGGTAGCGACGTCGTTACTTTATTCCGCAAGACTCCCTATGCCGCCCTCACATCCGTCCGTTCGTAGTGCCAGCCACTTTCGAGCATCACCAACCGATGGCGCCGTCCGGGACGATCGACATCGCCATCTTCGTAGCCAGCATCATCGGCATAGAGCGTACACGCGCCGCCTGGCAGCATCTGCAAGCGGGGCTCAAACGTCTCGAACGGCTGGCCAGCGATGGCTTCGAGCGCTGCACTGACACTGCGATGACCGGCGAGCCCCGTCAGCGTGACAAACGTCGGCGGCGGCAACTCGATCTCGCCGCTCCGTTGGGCCGCAAGCGCAACCTCGGGACGCATCCAGCGGTGCTCGTGGATCTCGCCGCCGTCCACTTGCACCCGTTCATCGAGGGCGCGCGCCGCGAAGAACCACGTATCGAAGCGCTTCGGCAATCCTACCGGCGTCACCCAGCGGGACAACGCGATCAACCCGTCGCCGCTGATCGTGACGCCCGCTTCCTCCAACGCCTCACGCACCGCGGCGTTGCGCGCCGCTGCCATCACGTCGGTCGGATCAGCGACCGCGGCATAGTCTTCGGGATCCAGCCGCCCTCCCGGGAAGACCCACGCACCGCCGTGGAACGACAACCGGGCGTTGCGCCGCACCAGCAAAGCCTCACAGCCGTCGTCACCGTCGCGCAGCAGGACGACCGTCGCGGCGGGATGTGCAACAACACCAGCGGAATCGCTCATTAGTGCTTCTAGTACAATGATGGACGCTGCTCGGCAACCGTCTCGGAACACAAACCAACGCAGAATGGCCATCCGCCCACTATCCCGCTATAAGCGCGCCCATGCGTACTTGGCTCTGCGCGGTCTCTGGTTTCGCTGTGCTCTTGGGCGCCTTCACCCTCCCCGGCTGCGCCTTCGTCGTCGCCGACCTGAACCCCTTCGCCGCGCGCCCGCAGGCGCTCGAAGAACACGTGGTCGAGGGAGAGGGCAAGGCAAAGATTCTTGTCGTCGATGTCTCGCACGCGATCTCCGACGAGGAACGCGAGGGAACGCTCGGGCTCGGCAAACAGGAAAGCGTCGTCGCGCGGGTAACGGAGGAGCTCCGGCAGGCCACGGATGACGATCGCCTCAAGGCCGTGGTGCTGCGCATCAACAGCCCTGGCGGTACGGTGACCGCGAGCGACACCCTGTACCATGTGGTGCGTGAGTTCGCGGCGAAGAAGCAGGTGCCGGTGATCGCGCAGATGCTCGACATGGGGACATCTGGCGCGTATTACGTCGCCCTCGCCGCCGATGAGATCATCGCGCAGCCGACGACGGTGACCGGCAGCATCGGCGTGATCATGTTCGGCCTCAACGTCCAGGGCTTGCTCGAGAAGGTCGGCGTGAAGAACCAAACGCTCAAAGCCGGCGCCAACAAGGACATCGGCTCACCGTTGCGCGAGATGACCCCGGAGGAGCGGCAGATCCTGCAAAGTGTGCTCGATGACATGCGCGGCCGCTTCGTGCAACTGGTCCGCGAGCGCCGGCCGCACGCCAGCCCCGAGAGCTTCGCGGCGGTCACCGACGGCCGCATCGTCACCGCGGACCAAGCCCTGCAAGCCGGGCTCATCGACCGCATCGGCTACCTCGACGACGCGATCGCTATCGCCCGCGAGCGTGCCGGGCTGACGACAGCGCGTGTCATCCTGTATCGCCGCGCCAACGAGTTCTCGGAGAATATCTACTCGAAGGCGGGGGCGGCACCGGCGCAGGTGAACCTGATCAACTTCGATCTCGGCGCCCTCGCTGGGCATGGCCCGGCGTTCATGTACCTCTGGCAGCCGCAACTCGGAGAGTGAAGACCCACCGCCCTACCGCGCGCTTCGAGAGCCTCAGCACGAACGGCTGAGGCCGTTCAGTTGATTCACCACGTTCAAATGACTCTTGTTCCGTTCGCCCTGAGGCTCTCGAAGGGCGTTTCCTGCCGCCGCTGGCGTTAGGTCACAAGCGCTCACGCGCCTCTCGGCAATCCCAGCAGCCGCGTCGCGATGATGTTGAGCTGCACCTCCGATGTCCCGCCCGAGATGCTCTGGGAGCGGCTGTAGAGAAAGCTCTGCTGAAACCGGCCTTGATCGACGGCACGCGGATCGCCCTGCATGAGCTGCGCATACGGGCCTTCCACCACGAGCGCGGTCTCGTGTAGGTGCTGCGTCAATCGCGTCCAGAACTCTTTCTTGAGGCTCGACTCTCCGCCCGGCTCCTGGCCGCGCAACAGGCGCGTCATCGTATCCAGGTTGAGGCAGCGCATGATCTCGACGTTGATGAAAGCCCGCATCACCTCGGCGCGCAGGGCGCGATGCACCGGCCGGCCTTCCGCCTGGCGCTCCCGCAGGATCTGCACCAGCCGATCGACAGCGATCTTCTGCTTCACCTGCTCTTTGAACAGGTAGCCGGTGCCCCGTTCATGGGCGAGCGTGTTCATCGCAATCTGCCAGCCCTCGTTCTCACGACCGATGACGAAGTCACGCGGCACGAAGACCGCATCGAGGAAGGTTTCATTGAACTCTGCCCCGCCGGTGAGCTGCCGCAGCGGACGGATGGTAATGCCGGGCGCGTGCATGTCGACGATAAAGTAGGTGATACCTTTGTGCTTCGCGACGCTCGGATCGGTGCGCGCCAGGCAAATGGCCCAACGCGAAAACTCAGCGTAGCTCGTCCATACCTTCTGCCCGGTGAGGCGATAGCCGTCACCATCCTTCTCCGCCTTGGTGCGCAGGCCGGCGAGGTCGGAGCCGGCGTCTGGCTCGCTGAACAGCTGGCACCAGATGTCCTCTGCCGACAGGATCTTCGAGAGGAAGCGGCGCTTCTGCTCCTCGCTTCCGTAGTTCATCAACGTCGGCCCAACGTTGTTGACGCCGACCTTGTTGATCAGCTCCGGGGCCTGTGCGCGGGCCATCTCCTCGTTGTAGATCGCCTGCTCGACCAAGGTGCCGCCGGCGCCGCCGTACTCCTTCGGCCACGAAAACCCGCACCAGCCGGCATGATACAGCTTGGCTTGCCAGTCGCGCATGAACTGCACCTCGGCCTCGTAGCTGGCAAACGGTGGAAACGCCTCGGTGCCCCATCCAGCCGGCAGGTTCTCCGCCAGCCAGCGGCGCACCCGCAGACGAAATGCTTCTTGCTCGGGCGTGAACGTGAGGTCCATCGGGCGCACTTCCTAACAGATGTTCGTCCACCGCGTCTAGGGCCTGCGGCCGGCGTCATTTCTATGGCCCGCTCCCCGATGGGTCGCTGCACGCTTCCAAGTCCGACAGGCTGCTAGCGGGCTCGTCCTTGCTCGCGGAGGTATTGATCCGGCCGAAGAATAAAGACATTACACGCGCTGCAACACACGAAGGGAGCGATTATGGCAACATCTGGCAGCGGCGCACCACAGAGCTTCCGCATGTATGTTGACGGCACGTGGATGGACGCCACCGGCGGCAAGACCTACGACATTGTCAATCCCGCCACCGAGGAAGTGATCGCGCACGCACCCAATGCAGCGCGCGGTGACATCGACAAGGCCATCACCGCGGCGCGCCGCGCCTTCGATGACGGGCCGTGGACGCGCACCACGCCGAAGGATCGCGCCAACGTGATTCGGCTACTGGTCGAAGGCTTGGAGAAACGCAAGGAGGAGATCCGCCAACTGCTCATCACCATGTGCGCGGCCGAGTACATCTCGCACCCCATCCAGCTCGACACGGCGCTGCAGCTACTCGCCAACTACGCCGACCTGGCCACGGCGTTCGAGTTCGAGCAGATGCTGCCCGTGTTGGTGAGCCAGACGCCGATGGGCGCACAGGTCAACAACTCGATGGTGTACCACCAGCCCGTCGGCGTGTGCGGCCTCATCCCGACGTGGAACTTCCCGCTCTTCGTCACCGTGCAGAAGATCGGTCCGGCACTGGCGACCGGCTGCACGATGGTGCTGAAGCCATCGCCCTACGCGCCGCTGATTGATTTGCTGATCGCGGAAATGATCGAAGCGTGCGATGTGCCGAAAGGCGTATTCAACGTTGTCACCGGCGAGAGCCCGGAGCTCGGCGCGGCGCTGGTGGAGAGCCCGTTGGTCGACAAGATCAGCTACACAGGCAGCGTCGCCACTGGCAAGCGCATCATGGCTGCGGCCGCGCCGACGTTGAAGCGTGTCCACCTCGAGCTCGGCGGCAAGTCAGCGGCGATCCTGCTCGACGATGCCGACCTCGACATCTGGGCGCCCTACACTGCTGGTCCGAGCTTCTTCCATGCGGGGCAAGGCTGCGCCATGTGCACGCGCGTGCTCGTGCCGCAGCCGAAGCATGACGGGTTGCTCGAACGGCTGACCAACTTCGTGAACGCGTTTGTACGTGTCGGTGATCCGGCCGATCCCTCGGTGATGCTGGGTCCGGTGATCCGTGAAGAGCGCCGACAGAAGATCGAGGAGTACATCGACGCCGGCAAGAAGGACGGCGCGGTGCTTGCCACCGGCGGTGGCCGACCGCAGGACCTGCCGCGCGGCTACTTCCTCCAACCGACCATCTTCGGCGGCGTGCGCAACGACATGCGCCTCGCGCGCGAAGAGATCTTCGGACCCGTGCTCTCCGTGCTGCCATTCAGCGATACCGACGAGGCGATCCGCATCGCCAACGAATCCACGTACGGCCTCGGTGGCGCGGTGTATACTGCGGACCTGGCCAAAGGCCTTGAGGTGGCCAAGCGGATCCGCACCGGGACAGTCAATGTCAACGGCGCCGTCAGCCTGCTCCACACTCCATTCGGCGGGTTCAAGGACAGTGGCATTGGCCGCGAAGGAGGCCGGTGGGGCATCCTTGAATACTCGGAGATTCAGGCCATCGCCTGGAAGTAGACTCCGGCAAGTTTTTGTGCGTTGCCGGCTCGATCCCGCCACCGCACCGGCGAGTCGGGGGTGGAATCTCCTCAAGCCGAATGGCACCGGCTGGCATGGAAGCTGCTGTGCCCCCTCGTGCATGAAAAGCGCGGCGGTTGATACCCAGACACCGATTCAACGCGAACTGCCGCTCACGGCCTATCCTCACTATCATCGGATCTTTGGTGGCCCAGATCTCCCGGCGGGGTTGCTGTTCGACAGCCAAACGTATGCGGTAATGTCGATCACCTACCCGCCCAACGCGCAGACTCCCGACCTGAACGCCGACAAGGACGGCGACCGTATCTTGATGCTCATGAACGGTGATCTCGCCCTGCAGATCGACGACAACCGTTTCCGCATGGCTGCCGGCGACGCCGTGAAGATCCCGCGCGGTACGCGTTTCGGTATGATGCGTTCCCAAGCGGGTGCCCACCTGATGCTCATCCGCGCCAAGCCGGTGCGGTCCTTCTCACTTCTCCGCTAACGCGGTCAAACACCGCACTCCCCTTCCGATTCACCGCCAGTCAGTGTACTAACCCTGATCGGACAATATCAAACCACCAAGACACGAAGATCACCAAGGCAGATCAAGGATCAGCAGAGCCAAATGGACAAACCGCTAACCTCATCGCTGATCGACTTTGAGATCCGCGGCCTAAGGCCATGCCTTCCAATGTCTTCTTGGTGTTCTTTGTGCCTTGGTGGTTCATCTTTTGTCACATTGGGGCTAACTGGGCGCTGATGCGCCTGTTGGAGCACTCCAACAGGCGAGTGTGGGGCGGTGGCGGAGGATGATAATGGAGGCGGAACTATTCTCAGAAGACGAGCGGCGGCAGCTGGCGCCGTACTTCACGAATCTCGATGGGCCGGTGTTCGCGCTGCGCAACCTGCCGGAGGTTGTGAAGGGCGCCCTGTTTGCGCGCTACTCGCGCTCGGCAAAGTCGCTGCGACGACTGTTCCTCGACGAGTTTCTCGACAGCGTTGCCGAGCACCGCACGGCCGCGGAGGTCGGAGTCGGGCGGGCTGACAAGCTGTACGAGCGCGTCTTCGACGAGTACGGCGACGACTCGGTCGCGCAACTCGGTGGCGCGCACCTCGCGTGCGAAGGTGCATCCAACATCCTCACCAAGGTGCTCGAATGGGGACGCCTGATGGCGTATCTCGAGCAGTCGACGCGCTACATCGCCTACAACGATCGGCGGGGCGGGCGCTGGAAGTATCTCGTGCCGGCGGAGCTGAAACGGCATGCCGATCTGCAGCGGCGCTACGTCGACTGCCTCAATCGGGCGTTTGAGACGTACGCGCGCTGGATCGAGCCGATCGAAAGCTACTACCGCGCCAAGTATCCCAAAGACCCCGCCGATCCAGAGGGCGTGTACAAGCGCACCATCCGCGCCAAGGCGCTCGACACGCTGCGCGGCCTGCTACCCGCCGCCACGCAGTCCAACGTCGGCCTGTTCGGCTCCGGGCAGGCATACGAGGCGCTGCTGCTGCGCATGCGCGTGCACCCGCTAGAGGAAGTACGCACATACGCCGACCTCATGCTCACTGAGCTGCGTGAGGTGATTCCCTCGTTCCTCAAGCGCGTCGACCGCGTCGATCGGGGCGGACGTTGGAGCCACTATCTGCAGACGACACGCGACGCGACGGCGGCGCTCACCGCACGCCTGCTGGCGAACGCTACGCCCGAAACCCGCCCGGAAGTGGTGCTCACCGATCACGATCCAGATGGCGAGGTGAAGGTCGTCGCTGCGGCGCTGTACGCCGTCTCCGATCTGCCAGACGATCAGCTGCTCTCGATTGCACGCGCCCTTTCCGATGAGCAGCGTGCGGCAGTGCTGCGGGCGTATGTCGGCGAGCGCGACAACCGCCGCCACAAGCCCGGTCGGGCGTTTGAACGCACGGCGTACCGGTTCGACGTACTCACGGACTACGGCGCGTTCCGTGATCTGCAACGGCATCGCCTGCTGACGCTGGAGTGGCAGCCGCTCAGCCCGCGTCATGGTTATGGCGTGTCCGAGACAATTCACGAAGCCGGCGCGCTGGCGGACTGGCAGCGGGTGATGGACCAGTCGGCTGCCGTGCACGACGCGCTGATCACCGCTGGATTGCCTGATGTCGCCCCGTACGCTGTCAGCATGGCGTTCCGGGTCCGCTTCTATATGGAGATGAACGCCCGCGAGGCGATGCACATGATCGAGCTGCGCACGGCGCCGCAAGGCCACCCGTCGTACCGCCGTGTCTGCCAGGCGATGCACACGCTCATCGCCGAGCATGCCGGTCACCGCGCCATTGCTGCGGCGATGTCGTTTGCCGATCACTCAGAGGTGGAGCTGGAGCGACTGCGTGCCGAACGCGCCAGCGAGCAGCGACGCCAGGGGCGACAGTAGCAGCGTTGCGTCGAGGCGCCGTGTGGTCCCGTGGAGCGCCTCCCTGCCCTCCCCCGCGCCTCCTCCGGTGAACACTTCCGTGAACGGCGGACGAAGGTGCGTTACACGTCAGCGTCCCAGATTGGGGCGAGGTCCAGCGCGAAACCGGGGAGCAGCGGTTCACCCGAGAGCTGCGCCGGATTGTCGAGACGCTGCACCGGCCCGCCAGGCCGATACACGTAGACCTGGTGTTCGAGCGGATCGATCAACCAACCCAGCTGAGCCCCATTGGCGATGTACTCGTGCATCTTCTCTTGTACGGCAGCAAGCGGATCGGAGGGCGAACGCAACTCGATGACGAAGTCGGGACAGAGCGGCAGAAACTTTTCCTTCTGCTCGGACGTCACGGCAGCCAACCGCGCGCGCCTCACCCAAGCCGCGTCCGGGGATCGGGTAGCGCCGTTGGGCAGTCTGAAGCCCGTCGACGAGTCGACCGCTATCCCGGAGCGGTCCTGCTCGGCCCACAGGCGCAGCCGAGCGATCAATCCCGCATTCTGCACGCCGGTTCTCCAGCCCGTGGGCGGCATGACGATGATGTCTCCTTCGGCAGTCCGTTCAATCCGCACGTCACGGTTTTGCTGGCAGAGGGCGAAGAATTGGTCCTCCGTTAGCTCGATGGCCGGGCGTAGGTGCAAGACGACAGGCGGCGTCTCTTGCACCGGCGGGGATGCATCAGAATCTGGTTGTGCTTGCACCATACTTCTACCCGAGTATCCTTCGTAGGCACTGCAGCGTTGGCGGCAACTCCTCTTCCCAGAGCCAGGCCACGTCGATCCAGAAACCAGGAACCACCGTCGATTCCAGCCGTCCCGCGGACAGCGTCTTCGTGCTGTAACCCGCAGCTGTTCTGGTCTCCGCCAAGACATCCTTTGAAAACGGGTTGACGAACCAGATCTCGTCGATTCCTGCTTGGCGGTAGCGCGGCAACTTCTCGCGGACGTCCAGCCGCGGGTCACTCTCCGAAGCGATTTCCACCACCATGTCGGCCGGCCCTTCCAGACGACGGGGAGTGATGAGATGTCGGCGCGCCGTCCGCACCACTAGAATATCGGGCTCCGGGGACCAGTCTGCATCCAGGCGCATCGGGTAGCGAGAGCCGCGCACCACCGCCCCGCCCCTCTCATCGACGTATGCGCCCAGGACGATCAGCAGGAACCGGAAGAGATTCTCGTGGCGATCGGAAGCCGGCGAATGCATCACGATCCTCCCATCCAAGTATTCCCAATCGCTGTCCTCGTCAGCCTGGCGGTAGAAGTCCTCCTCGCTGACACCGGGCTTGACGATCAGAAACGGCGGCTCCAAGTTCACTTCCATGCGGCGACTATAGCACTCGGCCGCGACCGCGCCTACCAACTCGAGATGCACTCTCCCTCGAAGGAAGCATCGTGCTGCGCGCTGAGAACGCCCTGCGGTGACCGCATCGCGCTCGCGGAGAGACGCCTCCCACAGGTGCTCGGCGCTAGTAGATCGATTCCAAATTAACGTAGCAACGAGACGAGAACCGTTCGTCCTGAGGAGGCTGCGTCTTTTCAGCAGCCGTCTCGAAGGACGTCCGCTGGGCACATTGCTACGGAGATTTGGAATCCGCTAGTCTAGAGCCCCAATCCAAAATGTTCTCGCGCAAAGGCGCCAAGTCGCAAAGAAGGGGCGAAGCAATAAGCCACCCAAGAGCCGCTTCAACATCACAGCGGTGCGTTTCGAATCGGGTACCCAAAGCATTTCTGCGCCTTGACTTGGCGGCTTTGCGTCTTGGCGCGAGCCATTTTTTCTTCGGATTAGGGCGAGTTCTCCTTCTCGTTGTCTGCTTGCGAAGGAACGACCGGTATGTTCACCCTCGGTGGTTGCACTCTCAAGTCTTCGGAGCTGGCCGTGCACCCCCGCCTGAGAAGACCGCCTCCGCCGGCACCTCTCTCCCGGACGCGGTGATGTAGGTGAGCGACGATGCCCCACCCCACGCGGTCGCGATGCGGATCTTCTCGACCTTCTCGCCGTCGATCGAGCCGATCAGAATCGGTGCAGAGTCGGCCTGTGCGACGGTGATGGTCACCTGCGCGCTGATGACGATGACGCCGGTGGCGAGGGTCACGTCGGCGCTCGCTGTTGAGCTGCTCTGCGTACCGCTCAGAGCTGTGCTCATGACCGTCGATGGCGCGCCCTTGTTCGGCGTCATGGTGACCGCGATAGTCGTGCCCGTCGGAATTCCGCTGGCAGCCAATTGTACCGTGGCGGTTGTCGTCCCAACAGGGAGAGAGACATCCGGGGGCAGGTTGAACGATCCGGACGGCATCGACGGCGCAACGACTCCACCGACAGAGGTGATGGAAAGTGTGGGCACGCCCGCTACGAACGCGGGAGCGGGCAAGCCAAACGCGGGCGCACGTACGCGCAAAGCCTCAAGGAGCGCAAGCGAGCGCGGGTGCGCATCCGCAGCCTGATGCAGGAACAAGGACGCCTGGGCCCGCTGCCGGCCGCAGGCTGGAAGGTGTACAGCGCCTGGCTGAGCGAGCAGCAGCTGCCCGAGTCGAGGGCGCCAGTGTTCGCTGCGTGACTTCCCCGACAATCGCCTCGAGCACACCGTCGATGTCCTGCAACACTTCATTGTCCCAAAAGCGCACCACCGTGTACCCGTGCTCCGCAACCACGCGTGTGCGCGACGCATCCTGTGTGGTGCGTTCCGTATGTTGGCTGCCATCCACCTCCACGATGAGCTTCGGGTTGCGACAGCAAAAGTCGGCAATGAATCTCCCAATCGGCACTTGGCGCCGGAACTTCGTGCCCAATAGCTGGCCGTTCCGCAGCCGGTTCCAGAGCTTCGCTTCCGCGGCGGTCATCGTGCGACGCAGTTCGCGCGCTCGCCGG
>Ga0209048_10007315_pt1 | contig 10213 bp, 7 predicted proteins | sample FrelakmetCRP12CR_FD_187146 | JGI IMG/M metagenome (GOLD analysis project Ga0209048, IMG submission 187146) | Freshwater lake sediment microbial communities from the University of Notre Dame, USA, for methane emissions studies - CRP12 CR (SPAdes)... | ecosystem: Environmental > Aquatic >... | reverse complement strand
CGCACCCCCGAACCAGGTGCCGGCGTCGTTGATGAGCACCTGACCGGTCATCTTCGCCCCGTCGTCGGAGGCGAGGAACAGCACGATGCCGGCCATGTCCTCGGGCACCAGCGACGTCTTGAGGATCGAGTCGTTCACGATCGCCTGGGTCACGAAGTCGGGGACGACCTCCTTGCCCGCCGGCGACATCGTCACGCCCGGGCACACTGCGTTCACGCGGATGCCGCGCACACCGAGGAGCTGCGCCATCGAGCGGGTCTGCTTGATCAGCATCCACTTCGTCATCCCGTAGCCCTCGACGCCGATCTCCGGCGCGGGCGCGTCGGCGGGATACGCCATCACGCCGCCGAGCGTCAGCGGGAACGCGGCGGTCGACGAGATGTTGATGATCGACCCGCTGCTCTGCTCCCACATGTAGGGCACGACCGCGTTCGACGCACGCACCGCACCGAAGAAGTTGACCGCGAGGAAGTCTTCCCAAGTGGCGGTGAGCTGGTCGAACATCAGGCCGGCGTTGTTCACCAGCACGTCGACCGCACCGAACGCGTCGACCGTCTGCTTGGCGACGTCGCGCATCGCTTCCTGATCGGTGACGTCGGCCTTGATCGCGAGCGACTTGCGGCCCAGCTTCTCGATGTCGGCCTGCACGTCGGCAGCCTGGTCGATGCGGGTGAGGTCGACGATCGTGACGTTCGCACCCTCAGCCGCGCACGCACGCGCGTACGCGGCGCCGATGCCCTGCGCGGCACCGGTGATGATGACGGCCTTGCCGTCGAGACGACCAGCCATGGTGGTTCCCCCTTGATCGGTTCGGTTCGATGAGTGCTTATCGCTCGCCCGTATCAGGCACTGGGCGGACCCTTCGGTACGTCGCGGAACGGAACGTTGGAGAACGGGTTGTATTCGCGCGGCATACCGAGCACCCGCTCGCTGATGTTGTTGCGCGCCATCTCGGTCGTGCCGCCGCCGATGGCACCCTGTTGGCGCACGAGCCACGACACGCCGGCGTCGAAACGCTCACCGGGCTCGCTCGCGACCGCGGCCGCGCCGGCGATCTCGAAGGCGATCGACGCCTTGCGCACCGCATCGACGGCGTGCATGAGCCGCGTGATCGACGCGTAGGTGTCGGGCAGGCGCCCCGACAGCATGCCTTCGCTGACACGCGTGGTCAGCGCCTCGGACGCCAGGTCGAGCATGCGGGTCTCACCGATCAGGTCGCGCGTGCGGGGGTCGTCGAGTCGGCCGGCCTGACGCGCGAGGCGCACGAACTTGTCGCCCTCTTCGGGGATCACCACATTGCTGTAGCGCTGGCCGCTGACGTAGGGCGAGCCGCCCCCCATCGCGTTGCGCTCGTGGAACATCCAGCGCGTGCCCACGGTCCACCCGTCGTCGACCTCGCCGACGCGATAGGTGTCGGGGATGCGCACGTCGGTGAGGAACTCCTGACAGAACTCGCGGCTGCCGTCGGTCATCTCGATGCGGTGGAGTTCCACGCCCTCGGCGTGCATCGGCACCACGAACACCGTGAGGCCGCGGTGTTTCGGCACGTCCCAGTTGGTGCGCGCCAGACAGAGCCCGTAGTCGGCCGCCCACGCGCCGCTCGTCCAGATCTTCGAGCCGTTCAGCACCCACTCGTCGCCGTCGCGCACCGCGGTGGTGAGCGCCCCGGCGACGTCGGAGCCGCCACTCGGCTCGGAGAGGAACTGCATCCAGATCTCGTCGCCGCGCAGGATCGCGGGGATGTGGCGCTTCAGGATGTCCTCGTTGGCAAAGTCGAGCAGGACCGCGCCGCACGGCACCATCGTGGGCACCTGCAGCAACGAAGGTGTCTGGTAGCCGTCCGCCACCTCGTTGAAGGCCAGCTGGTACTCGTAGGCCAGACCCAGACCGCCGTACGCCGCAGGGAAGCAGATCCCGGCGAAGCCGCCGTCCCAGAGGGTGCGCTGGAGGTCGCGGTGGCGCTGCACCTCGGCGAGCTCCTCCTCCTCGTTCATCTTGCGGCGGCGCTCGATCATGCCCTGGCCGCCCTCCTGCGGCGGCAGGCTGTCGCGCACCCATGCCGCGGCGCGGGCCCTGAACTCTTCGACGGACTCGGTCATCACACCACCTCCCGGATCGCGGCGAGGCGCTGCCGGTGGTCACCCGGCGCGCCGTAGGTCTGACGGTCGGTCACGATGCGCCGTTGGTAGAGGTGGAGGTCGTGCTCCCAGGTGAGGCCGATGCCACCGTGCATCTGGATGCAGTCCTGCACCAGCTCCGCCAGGTACTGGCCGGTGAAGGCCTTGGCTGCACTCACGAGCTCGGCCGCATCCGCTGCACCCGCTTCGAGCGCGCGTGCAGCCGAGGTGCTGAGCCCGTGGCTCGTCTCCAACCAGAGCTTCATGTCGGCGCACCGGTGCTTCAGCGCCTGGTATGACGCGAGCGGGCGGCCGAAGGAGTAGCGGTCGAACATCCACTCCATCGTGAGGTCGAACGCGACCTGCGCGGCGGCGGTGGCCTCCACACTCTGTGCGGTCGCGGCGAGCAGCCGGAGCCACTCGATCCCCTCGCTCGCATCGTCACCGCCGACGAGCGCGGATGCGGGTACCCGCGCACCCTCGAACTCCACCTTGGCGAAGCGCCGCGTCATGTCGATGCTCTGGAGCGCGGTGACGGTGACGCCCGCGGCGGTCGGGTCGATGAGCACCTGCACTGCGGCACCGTCGAGCGTCGCGGTGACGAGCAGCACGTCGGCCTGCGCGCCGGCTTCGACCGGAGTCTTCGCTCCCTGCAGCACGAGGTCGTCACCGGCCCGCTCAGCCGTGACCTCACCGGCCTCCGCCCACGCGGCGACGGTGTCGCCCGCGAGCAGGCCGGGGATCACGTCCGCCTGCTGTGCGTCGCTCCCCCACCGCGAGATGGCGGCGGCGACGAGGTTGGTCGCCAGCAACGGACCCGGTGCCACATGGGTGCCGAACAGATCGACGAGGGCCATGAAGTCGGCGACGGCCGAGCCGCTGATGGTGCCGCCACCGAGTTCCTCGGCGACGAGGAGCGACGTCCAGCCCAGCTCTGCGCCCTGCTTCCAATACGCGGCGGTGAACCCGGTGGGATCGCCGTACAGCGCGCGCACCTGCGGGAGCGGGCACTCCTGTTCGAGGAATTTCCCGGTGGCTTCCCGGAAGAACTCCTGGTCTTCGGTGACGAGGATGTCCACGACAGCTCCGTGCTACTGGTTGATCCCCGCCTGGATGTCGGCGAGGGAAGTGGTGCCCGTTGGCGCGGCATGACGGCCCTGATCGTACGAGCGGATCGACACGTCGTGCCCGACCGCGCGCTCGCGCAACGCACCGACGGTGCACTGCTCGCGCGGGATCACCGAGAACGGGTCGTAGCCGTACCAGCGCATGGCGTTGCCGTGCGTGATCGCGTCGATGTCGGCATCGCTGCAACCGGCCTCGACCATCTGCTCCCACACCGACTCGGCCGAGTGGGGCCACGGCGCCTCGGAGTGCGGGTAGTCGAGCTCCCAGCAGATGTTCTCCACGCCGATGCGGTCACGCATCGCGAGGCCGACGGGGTCGGTGACGAAGCAGGTGAGGAAGTGCTTGCGGAACAGATCCGACGGGCGCACGCCCTCCCCCACGTCCTGATGGGTCCAGGCACGGTGGGTGTCGTACCCGCGGTCGATGCGGTCGAGGAAGTAGGGAATCCAGCCGATGCCGCCCTCGGAGAGCGCGACGCGCACGTCGGGGAACTCCTTGAACACGCGCGACCACAGCAGGTCGGTGGCGGCGAGGCACATGTTCATCGGCTGCAGCGTGATCATCACGTCGACCGGCGCGTCGGGCACCGTGCCCGGCAACTGACCGGATGAACCGAGGTGGATGTTGAGCACGGTGCCCTCGTCGCTGAGCGCGCGCCACACCGGGTCCCAGTGATCCTGGTGGAAGCTGGGCTCGCCGAGCGCGTGCGGGTTCTCGGTGAAGGTCATCGAGCGGCAGCCCTTCGCCGCGACGCGGTGGATCTCCTCGGCACAGAGGTCGGGGTCCCACAACACCGGCAGCGCCATCGGGATCATGCGCCCCGGGTAGGTGGCGCACCACTCGTCGATGACCCAGTCGTTGTACGCGCGGGTGACCGCGAGCGCGAGGTCCTTGTCGTCGGCCTTGGCGAAGAGTCGCCCGGCGAACCCGGGGAACGACGGGAAGCAGATGCTGCCGAGCACGCCGGCCGCGTCCATGTCCTTGATGCGCTCGGCGAGGTCGAAACAGCCGGGCCGCATCTCCTCGAACGACGTCGGCTCGATCCCGAACTCCTCGGGCGGCCGCCCGGCCACCGCGTTGAGCCCGATGTTGGGGATCACCTCACCGTTGAACGTCCAGACGTCGTCGCCCTCGGGCGTGCGCACCACGCGGGGCGCGGCATCGACGTACTTCGCGGGCATACGCCCCTCGAACAGGTGCGGCGGCTCGACCACGTGGTCGTCGACACTGACCAGGATCATGTCCTCGAGCTTCACGACGCACTCCCTTGTCCGACCGCGGCGGCTCCGCCGCCCGCACCGTCTTCGCGAGCGGCGACCACTTCCTCGTAGTGGAACTCGGGGAGCGCCTGGCGACACAGCGCCCCACCGTCGATGGTGAGCTCGATACCGGTCACGTATTTCGCCTCGTCGGACGCGAGGTACACGACCCCCGCGGCGATGTCAGCCGGTTCACCGAGGCGTGGCACTGCGATCTGGCTCTTCAGCGCCGCGACGTTGCGCTCGTCGCTCAGGATCGCGTCCATGATGTCGGTGCCGGTATAGATGAAGCCGACGATGATCGTGTTCGTCCTGATGTTCTCAGCGCCGTAGTCGGCCGCGAGCTGGCGCGTGAGCGCGTTGATCGCGCCCTTCGATGCGTGGTACGCGGGACGGTGCGGCAGCGCCTTCTTCGACGAGCTGGCCGAGATGTTCACGATCGAGCCGTTGCCGGCCTTGCGCATCTCGGGGATCGCATGGCGACACGCCCAGAACGTGCCCATCACCGCGACGGTCATGATGTTGTGGATCGTCTCGTCGTCGATCTCGTCGATGTGGTTGTCGCGGCCACTACCGGTGTCGTCGGAGATCGCGTTGTTCACCAGCGTGGTGAGCGAGCCGAAGCGTTCGACCGTGGCCTGCACCGCGTGCGCGATGTCGGACTCCACGCTGTTGTCGGCACGCACGAACATCGCCTCGCCACCCGCGTCGGCCACGAGGCGCTCCACCTCCGCGCCGTTGCCCTCGGAGCGACCGGTGAAGGCGACCTTGGCCCCCTCCGCCGCGAGCATCTGCACGATGCCGCGTCCGATCCCCCGGGTGCCGCCCGTGACCAGCGCGACCTTTCCGTCGAGTCTCACCGTTGTTCCCCCCTGGCGTATGCGGTCAACGGCCGGTGAACTCCGGGTCCGTCTTGTCGACCAGCGCCTTCATCCCGATGCGGAAGTCCTCGGTGCGCGACGAGAGCTCCATCGCGAATGCCTCGTTGCGCAGGTGTGCGTCCAACGTGGCCTGCGCCCCCGCGTGCTGCAACCACTTGGTGAGGCCGAGCGCGACGGTTGCGCTGCGCGCCAGTCGGCCGACGATCTCCTCGACCGCGTCGTCGAGTTCGGCGTCGGCCACCGCACGGTGGATCATCAGCCACTCGGCCGCTTCCGCACCGGAGACCACGCGCGACAGCTCGAGCATCTCGCGGGCGCGCACCTCGCCGATGCGGCGCGGCAGCATCCAGGTGGCGCCGCTGTCGGCGGTGAAGCCGCGCTGCGTGAACGGGGCCCAGAACTTCGCGTCCTCGGTGGCAACGGTGAAGTCGGCCGCGAGCGCGAGGTTGAGGCCGATGCCGGCCGCCCAGCCCCGCACCGCGCACACCACCGGGGTCTGCACGCTCAGCACCAGCGGCACCAGCCGGTTGGCGTGCGACGGGAGGCGCCGCTGGAGGCTGCCCACCCGGGGTTTCGGCGCACCCTCCGCGTTGCGGGCGATGATGTCGAAGCCCGAACAGAAGTGGTCGCCGGCGCCGGACAGCACGATCACGCGTACCGCTTCGTCGCGGCCCGCGGCATCGACCGCGTCGATGAGGGCGTACATCATGGAGTCGTCGAGGGCATTGCGCTTCGTCGGACGCGACAGCTGCAGCCGCAGCACGCCGTCGGCGAGTGCCATCTCGACCCCGGGCACGGAGTCGTAGCTCACGGGCCCAAAGTGTCAGACAATTGCACCGACTGCAAATCGCCCCCGCTCCCGAGCACGTGGCCTAGTAGTGGTCGAAGAGGTCGATGATGCGCTTGGCGCTGCGGCCGATGGTGAGCTGGCCCACGTTCTCCATGTGGGTGCGCCAGTGCACCTCGGCCTCGGTGCCCGCACCGAGGGCGATGAGCTCGACCAGGCGCTCCTGGGAGCGGATGCCCTTGCGACGGATCTGGAGCGAGTCGTTGGGCGGGCCACCCGAGCGGCTGATCTCCGCCACGGACCGCTCGACGATCTCGTTGAGCATCTCGGCCATCACCTGCAGGGTCTGGTTGCCGGCGAGCGACACCAGGAGGGCGTGGAATTCGGCGTTGGCCTTCGCGAATTCGAGTGGGTCCTCGATCGCCGTCTCCTGCTTGGCGATGCACGAGCGCAGCACGTCGACCGCATCGGTGCGCCCCTCGCGTCGTGACGCGACCCGGCGCGCCGCCGCGGGCTCGATGATCGTGCGGGCCTCGTGGACGTCGCCCAACGTCGCGTTGCGGAACTGCAGCACCAGGGCCGCGTTGCGGGCGGTGATCCGCTCGTCGGGCTGGTGTACGACCACGCCGCCGCGCACGCCCCGCACCACCGACACCAGGCCTTCCGCTTCGAGGATCCGCAGCGCCTCGCGCAGCGAGGGACGCGACACGCCGAAGCGCTCGACGAGGTCGGACTCGCGCCCGAGGGATGCCCCCTCGGCCAGCGAGCCGCTCACGATCAGCGCGCGCAGCTCGTCGGCGATGAGCTCGGGCTTCTCCCGACCTCGTGACCGGAGTTGCGCCCGGCTCGGCACCGTCTTCTCCACCGCCTTCTCCACCGGCACCGGCGGTCACCTCATTCCTTGGAAGACGGCCACGATAACCCAGTACCCGCAGCGCCCCTGGGGTAGGCGGCTCAGCCGTCGCCCAGCAGGGCGCGCAGCCCCGGCAGGTCCACCTTGCCGGTGGGGAGCATGGGGACCTCCGCGTCGGTCACCGCCCGCCAGCGGGTGGGAACCTTGAACGAACTCAAGCGCGCCTTGGCCGCCGCGGTGAGCTCGGCGTCGGAGGCCGTCACCCCGGGGGCGAGCACCACGACCGCTCCCACCGCGGCGACGTCGGCCTCCGCCACGTCGACCACGAACACCCGTTGGATCTCGGGCAGTCCCCGCAGCGCGGCCTCGACCTCGCTCGGGTAGACGCTGGCGCCCTTGACCTTGAACATGTCGTCGCGCCGGCCCCGGAAGAACACGTAACCGTCGGCGTCGATCACCGCGAGGTCGCCGGTGGGGAACCAGCCGTCGGCGGTGAAGATCTCGCTGCGCTCCTTGCCACAGATCCCCCGCAGCAGGTTCGGCCCGCGCAGGTGCAGTTCGCCCACCTCGCCGGGCGCGACCTCGGCGCCGGTGTCGGGATCGACGGCGCGCACCTCGACGTCGCGGAACGGCCGTCCGCAACTGCCCTCTTTGCCCGCGGGCAGGTCCGCGTCGAGGCGGTCGCCGCAGTAGGGGCCGAACGACTCCGTCATGCCGAGCAGCGCGGCCCGGCGCGACGCGGGAACGCCGTGGGGCAGGATCGCCTGGAGGCTGCCCGGCCGCAACGCCGAGAGGTCGGTGTTGGCGAACGACGGATGCGCCGCGATCGTCGCGGCCTGATCGGGCCAACCGCGGAACAGGGTGACCCGCTCCCGCGCCAACAACGCCAACGTGGTCTCGGGATCGGCCTGTGCCTCGATCACCAGCGTCGCGCCGGCGAGCAGCACCGACAGCAGGCCGGTGCCGAACCCGCCGACCCAGAAGAACGGCATCGGCACGTAGAGCACCTCGTCGCGGCCGATGCAGCGCGGCACCAGGCCGGCTTCGGTGTTGCCGAGTGCACCACCGTGTGTATGGATCACGCCCTTGGGCGTACCGCGGCTGCCCGAGGTGAAAATGATCGCGAGATCGTCGGCCGGGGTCACCGCGGCCGCGAGCCCGTCAACGACCGCGGCGGGCGCGGCAGGAGCGTCCGTGGCGACCGACCACTCCGGCCACACCAACAGCGAGCGCAGGCGCGGCAGCGTGGGGTCGAGGAGGGGGCCGAGGTCCGCGGCGGCCGGTGGAACCAACGCGGGCGAGATCTCCCGGAGGTCGGCGAGGTAGTCGCGCCCCCGGAACGCGGGGATCACGACGAGGTGCTCCACCGCGGCAGTGCGCAACTGTGCCTCGAGCTCGGGCGGGCGCAACAGCGTGCTCAGGGTGACGATCACGCCGCCGACGCGCGCCACCGCGAGCGCGGCCACGGCCCACGCCGCACTGTTCGGCATCATCACGCCGACGCGCGTCCCCTTGCCCACACCGCGCGCCGCGAACCGGGCGCCGATGCCGCGGGTGAGGTCCTCGAGCTCGCCGTAGGTGAGCACCGCATCGTCGGCGACGAGGAACCGCGCGTCGGGCTGTTCCTTCGCCCAACGCGCGATCAACGCGGGGATGGTGTGTCGTTCGGTCGTCACGCGGTACCTCTCGCTTCACGCTCGACGAGCATCTCGATCAGGCGCGGGAGATCCGTCTTCCCGCTCGACAAGGTGGGGAGTTCCGCGGGCGTCATGCGCACGAGCACGCGAGGCACCTTGAACGCCGACAGCCGGGCGCGCGTCTGCTCCCGCACCGCGTCGAGGTCGAGCTCGACGTCGTCCCCCGCCACGAGCACCGCGCCGACGATCGCGCCGCGCTCGACGTCGGGCACACCCACCACGATCGGGAGACACCCACTCGCCTGCGCGAGCACGACCTCGACCTCACGCGGCGACACGTTGGCACCGCCCGTCTTGATCATGTCGTCGGCGCGGCCACCGAAGTAGAGGTAGCCGTCGGCGTCGCGACGGAAGCGGTCACCGGTGCGGTACCAACCGTCGGGGGTGAAGGTGTCCCACCGCTCGCGGCCGTAGTACCCCTCCATGAGGTTGGGGCCCCGCAGCCACAGCTCGCCTTCGACCCCGACGGCGCATTCCTCTGTCGTCGCGCGGTCGACGATCTTCGCCTCGAGCCCGGGTACCGGGCGACCGAACGAACCCCGCCGGTGCTCGGGCTGGTCGGACTCGTCGGGATCGGCGAGCACCACACTCCCGCCCTCGGTGATACCCAGCATGTTGTGACGCAGTTCGGGATCGGCCGGGCGAAGCCCCTCGGGGACCATCGGGTACAGGTTGCCCGCCCGCACCGACGAGAAGTCGCGCGCGGCGAACGTGGGATCGGCGAGCAGGTGGGCGATCGACTGCGCGTAGCCGTTGACCATCTCGGGGCGTTCGCGTTCGAGGAAGTCGAGCGCCGCCGTCGGATCGGTGGCATCGGGCGCGAGCAGGGTCGCGCCGGCGACGAGCACACCGAGCAGGTTGTAGGCCAGGCCGCCGATCCAGAACATCGGCGACATCGAGAAGTAGCGCATGCCCGCGGTGAGGCCGCGGATCGCGTTGAGCTGTTCGAGGTGCTCGATCAGCGGACCGTGGTGATGGATCACGCCTTTGGGTGCGCTGGTGGAACCCGAGGTGTGCACGATCACCATGCGATCGGTCGGCGAGACGTCGGCCTCGATCGCGTCGATCAGGGTGTCGTCGACCGCCGCGCCGTGCGGGAACAGGTCGTCGAGGTCGAGAAACACGCGCCGGAGGTTGGGCACCGTGCTGTTGACGATCCGGCCGGCGGCGGCAAGGTCGAGATCGCAGCCGTCGCGTAGCGCGGCGGCGTAGTCGTTGCCGCGGTACGACGTGGTACCGATCAGCGTCGCGACGTCGGCCCGCGCGAGCACGTCGCGCAACTCGGCGGCCTTCGAGAAGGTGCTGATCGGCACGGCCACTGCGCCGATACGCACGACCGCGAGCCACGCCACCGCGAACGGGATCCCGGTCGGGAAGAGGATGCCCACCCGCTCACCCCGCGCGACTCCCGCACCCACCAGCGCGCGGGCGAACTCGCGCGAGCGGTGTTCGGCGGCCGCGTAGGTCAGCCGCTCGGTCTCGGTGACGACG
>Ga0209048_10007314_pt1 | contig 10215 bp, 10 predicted proteins | sample FrelakmetCRP12CR_FD_187146 | JGI IMG/M metagenome (GOLD analysis project Ga0209048, IMG submission 187146) | Freshwater lake sediment microbial communities from the University of Notre Dame, USA, for methane emissions studies - CRP12 CR (SPAdes)... | ecosystem: Environmental > Aquatic >... | reverse complement strand
TCGACCTCGATAGACTCGACCTGATCAAGGTGGACGTCGACGGGAAGGAACTCGAAGTGCTGCAAAGTGGCGCAATGCAGATCGAGCGGTTTCGCCCGACGCTGTATTTCGAAAACGACGTGCGGGAGGCGTCGCCTGCGTTGCTTTCGTTCGTCATGCGGGAGCTGGGTTACGCGGCGTACTGGCACCCGGCACCGATTTTTGACGAAGACAATTTCTTCGGCAATCGCGAAAATTATTGGGCGCCCAAGAATATTCTTTCCCTAATGGTTCTCGCGGTGCCTGAGGAAAAGGGAACTGCCGCGGAGGGACTTGCCCGCATCAAGGACCCGCAGGAATGGTGGTCGTTCGGATGATTTCCACTTGGCAACGCGTGCAGGAGTCCCTGGTCGGGAGATCGCGTCGTTTCAGCCGACCGGAACCGGCCCCAATATGAGCGCTGCGACCGCTACAGGTTCCCGTGCCGGAGAGTGGCTGGAATGGCTCGTGGGTGAGATGTTCCGCGCGATGCATAATCTTGAGCAGGACAACTTCGACGCCGGCCGATATCGGGGAATTTTGCCTGGCACGTTCTTCCCCGAGCACCATGCGCGGTATTTTTTGTTCGTCCTCCGCCACGGCGAAGACTTCTTTCGCGCTCGCACGCTGTTGTCCGATGAGGATTCGCAACATCTGTTTGACCGGTTGGTGCTGTTTCGCATTCTTGGCCATCTCCACATACGATTGCCGTATAACAATGAGCAGACAAAGCAATACGAATCGATCGCTGATGGATGGCGCGTGCGAGATACCAACGACCACGGATTGTTGGGGCCTCTTGCAGTCTTCGCCGTGCCAGGGGAAAAACGTGATCCCATTCTGCTCAAGTGCTGGCGGGAAAATGTGATGGGTACCTTTCTAAATGGGCAATATTACTTGCGGCGCGGTCCGCACGTGGTCGTGCCGCTCGCCGGGGACCAGATCATCGATGCCGGTGGATGCTTTGGCGATACCGCAATCGGATTCGCGTCGGCCGTGGGCGCTTCCGGGCATGTTCACACATTTGATCCCCTGCCCAAGCATTGCGCCATCATCCGCGAAAATCTGGAAATGAATCCCGCTCTTGCTCGGCGAATTTCCGTTCACGAATGCGGACTTTCCGATGTGCAACGCACGGGAACGGGTCTGCAAAGCGATCGCATCGATCCCGGCGCAACGGCGTTCGACGATGCGATCTCCACGACGACGCTTGACGACCTTGCCGCAAGCGGATCCGTGGGCAGGGTCGATTTCATCAAGATGGACATCGAGGGAAGCGAACTCGCGGCTCTGCGCGGGGCGGAAGGCGTCCTCCGTCGCGATCGCCCACGCCTCGCCATCTCACTTTATCACCGGCCCGAGGACTTTTTTGCCATTCCGCTGTGGGTCGACAGTCTCGAATGCGGCTATCGCTTCTTTCTGGACCACTACAGCATCCATCATGAGGAGACGGTTCTCTACGCCCGGGTGTGACGTTCCGCAGGGGACGCCTCGCCCCTCGCGGTGCTCGTCTGCTTCCGCGCCGCCTGTCGGGGTGCTTTCTCGGGACTGTGTGACGGCACGCGGAGCGCCGATAGATCAGCGCGCGTTGAAAGGCAGCGGAAACATCCAATGGGCACAATAATTTTCCTCTCCGGGCTTAGCGCGAATGATGCCCTTGGCGCGGCAGGTCGGGCGCATAGGGTCATGTACGAGTCCCTGTGTCATGATTTCGTCGAAGTGAATGTTGCGCAGCCGGGCGCACAGGAGTTGTTGAACCGGACGCTTGCGAAACCGCCGATCGAGTTCGTCTTCTCTGCCATGGGGATGGGCGCTGATCTCAAGGGAACCACGCCTGACGGTCGCGAAGTCAATCTGTGGGAGGGAATGCGTGTTCCATTCCTTTCGCTGAAAGGTGATTCGCCGGCCTATTTCTTTGCCCGCCATGTGATGCCGACCCCCTGGCACGCGGCGCTCTACTATTACCCGGAACATCTCGAGTTGCGAAAGCGACTGCCTTTCGCACCGTCGCTTTGCGGGCTGGTTCCGACCATGCCATTCGACAAAATCGACAAGCGGGACGTCGATTTCCGGAAGAAGGAGCAGGGAACGCTTCTGTTCCTCAAGAACGGCAACGACCCGGAACAACTTTTTCGAACCTGGCGCGACGTAATGCCGGAGGCGACCTTTCTCATGCTGGCCGAACTTGCCAGCGAATTGGCGAACGGAATCGCCTCCGAGATCGGGTACGACATCGATGCACTTGTCACCAGCTATTTCAGCGACAAGGGATGGGATGTCTCGCAGTTTCTCAACCTTCGCCTCTTCTTTATAGCGCAGCTTGACGACTATCTGCGGCGCATCAAGAGCGCGATGGTCGCCGACACGATTGCGGATTTCCCGATCGAAATCCACGGCCTCAACTGGGAACACATGGATTTCTCGGGTCGGCGCGCGAAGTTCGTATCCGGCGGCGACTATACGCAATCGCGAGCCCGCATCGTCGAGTCGCTCGGGCTCGTGGATATGTCCCCAAATACCCAGCGGGCGCCCCACGACCGGCCCATGCGGGCATTTGGACTCTATACGTTGTGTCTCACCAACGAACAACGATACTTCAAGGAGCAGTTTGCGAACTCGAACCTGTTCAGCTACCGATTCGAGAAAGACGATTTGCGGGCCAGGATCGCGGATGTTCTGGCTCACCCGAAGCAGTACGTCGAGTTGGGCATCAACGTCGCCGAGCAGTTCCTGCGCAACCGCAGGCAGGAAGATTTCGCGCAGTTCATGCTTGACACCGCCAGCCATGTTCGCCTGGGATGCGGTCCGCGCCCTGGCGGATTGCAGGACTTCTTCGTTTGGCCTCCTTCGACGTGAGGCCACTGCCGGGGCGCATTCCGCGTGCTGGGGGTGGATGCGACCGGCGCAGGAAGGGTTCCGAATTTCCGCAGCCGACCGTGGGCTGCCGTCGGCACGGCGCGAGAATCTCCCAGTGGCCATCGCCGCGTCGTTTGCGACTTTGTCGTTCATTGACCAATCGTGGCCCGGACATCGATATGGTCTTGAGGGTCGTCGCGCGATCATCGTTGACATGTAGACGCGCATCGCGTTAGTTGCCGTCGTCGCCATGAAGATCGCAATTATGCAACCCTACTTCTTCCCTTACATCGGGTATTTCCAGCTTATCGAGTCGGTGGATTTGTTCATCATCTACGACAACATCAAGTACACGAAGAAGGGATGGATCAACCGAAACCGCTTCCTGCGTAATGGCACCGATTGCGTTTTCACCGTGCCGCTGCGCAAGGACTCCGACCTCCTCGATGTCAAGGACCGTGTGGTGGCGCGCGACTTCGATCGCGGCAAGCTGGTCAGGCAGCTGCGCGAGGCGTACCGGCGCGCGCCGCATTTCGAGAGCGCTTTTCCCGTTGTCGAAAAATTAATAATGTCATCCCGAGAAAACCTGTTCGAGTACATCCACGGCTCGGTGGTGGAATTGTGCCGCCATTTGGACATCGGCTCGCGCATCGTCCCTTCGTCGAGCCTCGCCATTGACCCGGCACTGAATGCGCAGGACAGGGTGCTCGCTCTCTGCAAGGCCGCCGGCGCCAGCGTCTACGTCAATGCGATCGGCGGTCAGCAACTCTATTCCCGGGAGGATTTCCACACGCGGGGCATTGAACTGAAGTTTCTTGAGTCCCAACCAATTACGTACCCGCAATTCGGTGATCCGTTCGTTCCCTGGTTGTCCATCATTGACGTGATGATGTTCAATTCCGTGACGACGATCCGGGAGTTTCTGGAAGCCTGCTGCGAGCTTGTCTAGACGCGTACGCACCAGGCTTATCGAGACTGCCGACATTCGCCGGGATCACGACATGTTCAATTGGAACAAGCTTGGAAGAGTCTTCAATCCGCGGGAGATCGGAGACCGCAGCTGGCTGCACGAGTTCGCCCAGGCGCCCTGCACGCTGGTGTTCGACGACTTCGTGCGTGTCTACTTCTCCTGCCGGCCTCCGCCCGACGAGAACGGGCAGTACTGCAGCTACTCGGCGTTTGTCGATCTGAAACGGAACAATCTGTTCGAGATCCAGAAACTCGCCGTCCAGCCGATCCTTCCACTCGGAGGCATTGGAGAGTTCGACGAGTTCGGCATCTATCCTGTGTCGGTGATTCGGGACGGCCGCGACGTCCTCGCCTACTACGGCGGCTGGACGCGCTGCGAGTCCGTTCCGTTCAACGTCGCCATCGGTGCGGCAAGGAGCCTAGACGGCGGCGAGACGTTTCGGAAACTGGGTCGCGGCCCCGTCTTGTCATATTCCCCGAATGAACCGTTCATACTGAGTGGACCCAAGATCCGGCGATTCGGCGACCGCTGGTACCTGTTCTACATCGCTGGACGCAAGTGGAAGCTCGTTGACGGCCGGCCGGAGCCGGTCTACAGGATCCGCATGGCATGGTCGAGGGATGGCATTGCGTGGACCAAAATCGGCCGGGACCTGATAGAAAGCCGGCTAGAGGAAGACGAGGCCCAGGCGAGCCCGGACGTATTCTGGCGCGACGGCAGGTACCACATGTTTTTCTGCTACCGACGTAGCGCGAATTTTCGCGGCCGGGAAAACGGGTATAGGATCGGCTACGCCGTGTCGGAGGATCTCTTGCATTGGACGCGCGACGACTCGAAGGCGGGTATCGACGTCGCCGATGAAGGCTGGGACTCGGAAATGATCAGCTATCCGCATGTCTTCGAGCTCGACGGCAGAACCTACATGTTCTACCTCGGCAACCAGGTCGGCCGTGAAGGCTTCGGCCTCGCCCGGCTGGAGGGAGAGCTGTGAGACATCCCGCCGCTCCTCAATTGAGGTGGAGGAAACTGGGCAAGATCTTCGACCCAGCCCGTTTCGAATTGCCGAACAATTGCGAGCAATTCGCGCAGTCGCCCCAGGCGTTGGTCTTTGACAGCTTGGTGCGGATCTATTTTTCGTCGCGGGAGCGCGATTCCAGCAACGGCAAGTACTTGAGCCATGTCTGTTTTGCGGATTTCACGAAGGACTTCCGACACGTAATCCGGGTGACCGACCGTAGTGTGATCGACCTTGGCAAACTCGGATGTTTCGACGAGCACGGCATCTTTCCGATGAACATCTTGCGGCATGGCGGCAGGATATACGGATACACCTGCGGATGGAGTCGTCGGACTTCGGTTTCCGTGGAAACCTCGGTCGGATTGGCAGTGAGCGACGACGACGGCCTCACCTTTCGAAGAATCGGCGAAGGCCCGATCCTCACGTCGTCGCTGCGCGAACCATTTCTCGTCGGCGACGCGTTCGTCCGGGTCCATGGCGATCAGTTTCACATGTGGTACATCTTCGGCACCGCCTGGAAGCGCCCCGCGGCGGGCGGAGCTCCGGAGCGCACCTACAAGATCGGTCATGCCGTTTCTCGTGACGGTTTTGCCTGGGAGAAGGAGGAGGCTCGGCAGATCATCGCCGATCGCCTGGATCTCGAGGAGAGTCAGGCGCTGCCGACCGTGGCCCGAATTGGGGACCGATATCACATGATCTTCTGCTACCGGCAGTCGACCGATTTCAGGGAAAACAAGGGAAGGGGCTACAGACTCGGCCACGCATGGTCGCGTGACTTGACCAATTGGACCCGGGACGATGTGGGTGTCGGGATCGACGTGTCGGCCGAGGGCTGGGATTCGGACATGCTCTGCTACCCGAACCTGTTTGAATGTGACGGCCGCACATACTTGCTTTACAACGGCAACGAGTTCGGCCGGCACGGCTTCGGGATCGCGGTCCTGGAATGAGCTGCGACGGGATCGAGTTCCGCGAGGGGACCGCGAGCATGCGGGACATTCGGTCCCATCTAGAGGAATGTGACGGGAATTTCTCGCCACCTCTGAGCCACAAGATCAACATTGAAGAGTATTCGAGAAAGATCAGCGCGAGGGCCAAGACCTTTGAGGCGTGGTCAGGGAAGGTTCTCGTTGGACTCGTCGCCGCGTATGTGAACGATCGCGACACTCGCGTCGGCTTTCTTACCAATATGAGCGTCGCAAAGGAGTTCATGGGCAGGGGAATCGCGACGGTGCTGCTCGATCAATGCCTCAGCATGTCACGGCAGGAGGGCATGAAGACAGTCCGGTTGGAGGTCAGCGTCGAGAACCGAGAAGCGATCAGGCTATACAGGAACTTCGCATTCTCAGAGTTCGAGCGCAGGGGAGAAACCGTGCTTATGGAAGTCTCAATCAGTGAGAGACGCCAATCATGACTCGAGAACGAGATTACAACCTTGAAATGGCGGACGTGGCGAGCCGCAAATACGCGTACAACTTCGATTTCGACGTAATGCATCCCTTCATGTTGAGGTCGTTTATGCCTTTCCTTCAACCGGGAAATTGCCTCGAGCTTGGTAGTTTCAAGGGTGACTTTACCCGCCGGTTGCTGCCACTATTTGACGACCTAACCTGCGTGGAGGCTTCAGACGAGGCGATCGCGTTCGCGCAAAACCAGTTAGGCGACAGGGTCAAGTTCGTGAACTCACGCTTCGAGGCCCTCGAGCTTCCCGTGACCTACGACAACATCGTCCTCACTCACGTCCTTGAGCACCTCGACGATCCGGTCGCGATCCTCGCGCGCGTCAACCGCGACTGGCTCGCGACGGACGGCAGACTCTTCCTGGTCTGCCCGAACGCCAACGCTCCTTCACGACAGATCGCGGTGAAGATGGGGCTGATCACTCACAATGCTGCGGTCACGCCGGCGGAGGCCGAGCACGGCCATCGCATCACGTACACGCTGGACACCCTGGAGCGGGAAGCGACCGCGGCGGGCCTGCAAGTCGTCCACCGATCTGGAATCTTCTTCAAGGCGCTGGCGAATTTCCAGTGGGATATGCTGCTGAAGACGGACATCATCTCAAAGGAGTACCTCGATGGCTGCTACAAGCTGGGGCAGCAGTATCCTGACCTCTGCGCGAGCATCTTCCTTTTGTGCAAAAAGGGTCGCGCGTGACGACATTGTTCCGACGCGATCGCCGAAATCGGTAGCGCCTCGGAAGGCGGTCTCACACGGCGCCGGACGCGAGCACGCGCAGAACGGACGTAATGGCGTGGATTGTTTCGGCGTGGACGGCCGATCCGGAGGGTAGGACCGTGACCTGCGCGGCCACGCGTTCGGTGTTTGGCAGGACCAGCCCGGCGTGCGGATAGTAGGACCTGTAGGGCTCCATGTTGTGGCATCCGGGCCAGAAATAGCGCCGCGCCAGAACTTTCTCCGCATGCAGTACCTCGATGATGCGGTCGCGGGAGACCGGAAAGTCCGGCGATACGTCGAGGACGATGTATTGGTAGTTGTTGTTCTCGGACTCGTCGTATGGCAGCAGTGTCAGCCCGGGAATCGTTGCGATCTCGGCTTGGTAGCAATGATAGTTTCGCCTGTTCACGGCAACAAAATTGTCGATGCTCTCCAAATTGGTGAGACCCATTGCCGCCGAGATCTCGGTCATCTTTCCGTTGGTTCCAGTGTAGATCACCTTGTCATAGTCGAAAAAGCCGAAATTGCGCATCAGACGCATTTTTTCTGCCAATAGGTCGTCGTTGGTTACAACTGCTCCTCCCTCGAACGTGTTGAAGAACTTGGTGGCATGAAAGCTGAATACTTCGCAATCGCCGAAACTGCCCAAAGGCTTGCCTCTTAGGGAGCAGCCGAATCCGTGCGACGCATCGAACATCAGGCGCAGCCCTCTTTCCGACGCGACGGCCTGGAGTTCAGCTACTGGGGCGGCGCGTCCCCACAAATGAACACCTACAATGCCCGTTGTCCGGGGGGTGATCATGCGCCTGACTGAATCCGGATCAAGATTCTGCGTGACCGGGTCGATGTCGGCGAAGATTGGTGTGATTTCCTGCCATTGCAATGCGTGCGCAGTGGCGACGAATGTGTAGGATGGGACGATGACCTCGCCGTGCAATTCGAGTGCGCGCATTGCAATCTCGAGGGCAATCGTCCCATTGCACATCGCGACGCAATTGCGCACACCAAGGCGATCGGCAATGGACCGTTCGAATTCAAGTAAGTGGGGTCCATTATTCGATAGCCAACCACTTTCGAGGATGTTGCGTGTGCGCTCCAGGAAGCGCTCGCGATTGCCAACGTTGGGACGGCCAACGTGAACGGCCTCGGTGAACAGCGGCGGCGCACCGTTGACGGCCAGATCGGCAGCAGTGCGTAGATTCTTCGTGGCGCGGGACTTCGGCGCGGACGCCGCCGGCACGGGGACGGAAGTCAATGCGCGAGAGGCCTTATTCCGAGCGGTCCCCATACGGTCGTCCTTCAAGGTCGAGTCAAAATTATCGGATCAGATGAACAAGCATATCCCATGCCCGGATGTTTCGTCCTGCGACTCGCCGCGATAATCTGGCCCGAGCAGCGCTGAACTCGCTCTGGCCAGGTTTGTGTCGCAGAGGTGCGGGAATCGCCGGGTGCTGCCCCGGGCCCGATGATAATCCGCGTAGCATCTTCCTCTCGCATCAACGCTAGCGCCTTCCGCTGCTGCCAAACCCCCCCGCCCCGCGTTCGCTGGTCGCGAAATCTTCGACGACGTTGAACGTGGCCTGCACGACCGGCACGATCACCAGCTGCGCAAGCCGATCGAACGGATGCAACTGGAACGCCTCCGTACTCCGGTTCCAGCAACTCACCATTAGCGGCCCCTGGTAGTCCGAGTCGATGAGGCCGACGAGGTTTCCCAGCACGATGCCATGCTTGTGGCCGAGCCCGGAGCGGGGCAGGATCAGCGCGGCCAGACCGGGATCGCCGATGTGAATGGCAATGCCGGTCGGGATGAGCGATGTCTCACCCGGCTGCAGCGTAATCGGGCCGTCGATGCACGCGCGCAAGTCGAGTCCGGCGGATCCCGGCGTTGCGTATGCTGGAAAGAACGGGCGAATGCGTTCGTCGAGTACTTTGAGATCGATCGTCGGAGCGGGCATGTGGTGGAGGCGCAGGCGCGTCAGCGCTTTTGCAGCAGGTAGAGTCGACCGGGAAGCGGAATTCCCACTTCCATCCGAATAGTGGTTGCACGCGCTTCGATTACCTCGAATGCGGTTGCGGCCATCCGGCGAATGTAACTTTCCGACTGCGCATAGCGCCCGGTCGTTTGCAATATGAAATCGGTCCCGGCGCATTCTTCGGTGGAGAACGCGAACAGGCCTTCCGGACGCAACACGCGCGCGACGCTGGCGAACAGTTCGTCGAGGGCTCCAATGTAGATGAAAACGTCTGCCGCGCAAACGGCGTCGAAGCGGGCCGGATCGCATTCGCGCAGGAAGGCATGGATCTCGCCGACCTGCAGAGTCTCGTACACGTTGCGCGCCCTGGCCTGGGCCACCATCTTCTGCGACAGGTCGACGCCCGACAGGCGATGCCCTGTCCCGGCCAGCGCGGCGCCGACCAGCCCGGTCCCGCAGCCAAGATCCAGGATGGCGCCCGGTTGGTGGACATGAGGCAGCAACAGGGCCGCAAGGCGCTCCGGAACCGCATACCGAAGTGTGCGCAGATGCTCGTCGAACGTCGGCGCAAAGTTATCGAAGGTCTTGCTGACCCAGCTGTCCGGCGAGCGCAGTGTCGTTTGCCCAAGCGCCGCCGCCCGGTACTGACCGAAGACGCCGGCGTCCTGGCCGCGCTGCATCGCCAGCTCGTAGATCGCGACCGCGTCCTCGATACGGCCCTGCTGCTCGCGCAGCTTGCCCAGATTGACGTAGGGCAGGTCCAGTTCGGGAGCAAGGTCCATGGCTCTCTGGAACGCCTTTGCCGCGTCCTCGAGTCGCCCTAGTATCTGCAGCACGGAGCCCCGGTTGTTATGGGCCTTCGCGTTGGCACCATCCAGCCGGATCGACGCGTCGAGGGCGTTCAGGGTGTCGAGGGGACGTCCTGTATCGCTGTGCAACAGGCCGAGCATGTAGTGGACGTGAGAATTCCCGGGCGCCAGGTCCTGGGCCCGCAGGAAAAGCGCGTGAGCCTCTGCAAATTGCCGGGCTTCGAGAAGGGCGCTGCCCTTCGCCAGGAGAGAGTCGACGTCGTCCGATCCGGAAAGTTTCGACGATGCCATCGCGCTCGATCAGGAATCCAACAACTATTTGGAATTGCGAACGTGCGTGACGTCCGCTTCATGAATACCGTCATTCCCGCGAAGGCGGGAATCCAGCGG
>Ga0209048_10007313_pt1 | contig 10216 bp, 7 predicted proteins | sample FrelakmetCRP12CR_FD_187146 | JGI IMG/M metagenome (GOLD analysis project Ga0209048, IMG submission 187146) | Freshwater lake sediment microbial communities from the University of Notre Dame, USA, for methane emissions studies - CRP12 CR (SPAdes)... | ecosystem: Environmental > Aquatic >... | reverse complement strand
TCTCCACGCGCGCCTACCTCGAGGGCTACTACTACAAGCCGCGCGCCGACTGGGACCTTCTCGGCGAGTACAGCGAAGGGCTCATCGCGCTGACCGGCTGCATGAGCGGTCGTGCCGCCCGCCTGCTGAGCGAGGGCAACGACGACGCGGCGCTGGCCGAGGTCACACGGCTGGCGGAACTCCTCGGCCGCGAGAACGTCTTCGTCGAGCTTCAGGACGCCGGCCTGCCCGAACAGCGCGAGCTGCTGCCCAAGCTGGCGGCGCTCGCCGAGAAGGCCGGCCTGCGCACCGTCGCCACCAACGACGTGCACTACATCCGCCACGAGGACGCGCACGCGCACGACGCCCTGCTCTGCATCCAGACGCAGAGCAACCTCGCCGACGAGGACCGCATGCGCTACGGCACCGACGAGTTGTACCTCAAGTCGGGCGAGGAGATGTACGAGCGTTTCAAGGGCTACCCCGGCGCCTGCGAGGCGACGGTCGAGATCGCCTCACGCTGCGACGTGAGCCTCGACTTCGGCACCTACCTCCTGCCTTCGTACCCCGTGCCGGAGGGGTACACGGAGGGGACGTACCTGCGCGAGCTCTGCGAAAAGGGGATCGTGAGGCGCTACGGCGCCGCGCCGTCGGCCGAGGTGCGCGAGCGCCTCGATTTCGAGCTTGGCGTGATCGGCGAGATGGGCTTCGACGCCTACTTCCTCATCGTCTGGGACTACGTCAAGTTCGCCAAGGACAACGGCATCGCCGTCGGCCCCGGCCGCGGCTCGGCCGCCGGCTCCATCGTGAGTTACGCGCTGGCGATCACCGACATCGATCCGCTCAAGTACGACCTGCTCTTCGAGCGCTTCCTCAATCCGGGGCGCAAGAGCATGCCGGACATCGACATGGACTTCAGCGTGGCGCGCCGCGAGGAAGTCATCGACTACGTGGCGCGCAAGTACGGCCGCGACCGCGTGGCGCAGATCATCACGTTCGGCACCATGGCGGCGCGGGCGGCCGTGCGCGACGCCGCGCGCGTGATGGGCCTGCCGTACGCGGTCGGCGACAAGATCGCCAAGATGATCCCCGAGCAGGCGCCGCCGGCGACCTTCGGCCAGGCCATGCTCCCGGGCGGCGAGCTCAGGCAGGCCTACGACGCCGAAGAGCAGGTCAGGGAGGTCGTCGACCTCGCCATGAGCCTCGAGGGTCTCATCCGCAACGACTCCATCCACGCCGCCGCCGTGGTGATCAGCGACAAGCCGCTCACCGAGTATCTGCCGCTGCAGCAGAAGGGCGACGCCGAGATCGTCACGCAGTTCGACATGAACGACGTCGCCAAGCTCGGCCTGCTCAAGATGGACTTCCTCGGCCTGCGCAACCTCGACGTCATCGAGGCCGCGCTGGCGATCATCGAGAAGACCGACGAGGTGTGCATCGAGATCGACCAGCTGCCGCTCGACGACGGGAAGACCTACAGGATGCTGGCGCGCGGCGACTCCACCGGCGTGTTCCAGTTCGAGAGCCCCGGCATGCGCGAGGCGCTGCGCGACGTCGGCCCCACGCAGTTCGAGGACCTCATCGCCATCGTGGCCCTCTACCGGCCGGGGCCGATGCAGTACATCCCCACGTATGCACGCAACAAGAAGGACCCGGCCTCGGTCGTCTACGACCACGAGGCCTTGCGGCCGATCCTCGAGCCCACGCACGGCGTGACCATCTACCAGGAGCAGTACATGGCCATCGCCCGCCGGGTGGGCGGCTTCACGCCGGCCCAGGCGGACGACCTGCGCAAGGCCATCAGCAAGAAGGACCGGCAGCTGATGGCCACCCTCAAGGAGCCGCTCATGGAGGGCCTCGCCGCGAGTGGCGTGCCGCCGGCGGTGAGCAACAAGCTGTGGGCCAACTTCGAGGCGACCGGTGACTACTCGTTCAACAAGAGCCACGCCGCCTGTTACGCGATGATCAGCTACCGCACCGCCTGGCTCAAGGCCAACTACCCGGTCGAGTACATGGCGGCGCTGATCAGCAGCGTGATGAACACCAAGGACAAGGTGCCGTTCTACGTCAACCAGTGCCACGAGCTCGGCATCGAGGTCCTGCCGCCGGACGTCAACGAGAGCGACGTGGGCTTCACCGTCGTGGACGGCAAGATCCGCTTCGGCCTCAACGCGGTCAAGGGCGTCGGCGTCGGCGCGATCGAGGCGATCGTCGCCGCGCGTGCCGACGGCCGCTTCGCCTCCATCTACGACTTCTGCGCGCGCGTCGACTCGCAGATGGCCAACAAACGCGTTCTCGAGGCGCTCATCCGTAGCGGCGCCTTCGACGGTACCGGCGACCCGCGCCGCGGGATGCTCGAGGCGCTGGCTTCGGCCATGGCCGACGGCGAGCGCCGCCGCAAGGACGCGGCGCAGGGTCAGGGCGGCCTGTTCGACCTGGCAGGCGCCGGTGAGGCTACGGCACAGGAGCCGCAGGTGCCGCAGCGCGAGTTCGACCAGGCGACCTTGCTCAGGGAGGAGAAGGAGGCGCTCGGCCTCTACGTCTCGGCGCACCCGCTGCAGGGGCTGCGCGAGCAGCTGCGCGACGAGATCGAGGTCCCCGTGGGCTCGCTCGACGACGTCGGTGAGGGCGCCATGCTGTGGACCGGCGGCATCGTCGCCAACGCCCAGAAGAAGGTGAGCAAGAACGGCGGCGTGTGGCTCGCCTTCCGCCTCGAGGACGTGGACGGGGGCGTCGAGTGTCGCGCCTGGCCCGCCACCTACGAGCAGTACAAGGACCTGCTGGTGGAGGACGCCATCGTCAAGGTCAAGGGACGCGTGGAGCGCAAGAGCGAAGGCGAGTCCTCGCTGATCGCCATCGAGGTGCTGCCGTTCAGCGGCGTGAGCGAGTACCGGCCGCTCACGGTCACGATCGACGCGCGCCGCGTGCGCGCCGGCGTGATCGACGACCTCAAACGCGTCCTCGCCGACTTCCCGGGCCAGGTGCCGGTGGTGCTGCACATGGTGCGCGGCGACGAGAAGGCGCGGCTGCGGGTGGGCGACGGGCTGCGCGTGGCGCCCGTCGCGGGGCTGTACGCGGAGCTCAAAGCCTTGCTCGGCGAAAGCTGCATCGGGGTCGGCTGAGGCCGGCGCCGTGGGGAGGGAGGGACGATGATCCCGGAAGGCATGCACGACGTGCTGCCGCCGGAGACGGCGGAGCTGCGTGCGATCGAGAACGCGCTCTGCCGGCGCTTCGCGGCCTACGGCTACGGCGAGGTCCGCACGCCCTGGCTCGAGTTCGCCGAGACGCTGGAGGCGGCGCAGGACGACACGCTGGAAGCCGGCTATCGTCTCTACGACCAGCAAGGGCACGAGCTCATGCTTCGCACGGACATGACCGTGCCCGTGGCGAGGCTGGCGGCGTCGCGCTACCGCGACAAGCCGCTCCCGCTGCGCTTCTTCTACGTCGCCCCGTCGATCCGGCCCTGGGCGCCACAGCGCAGCCAGGACGGCGAGTTCGAGCAGGCGGGGGCCGAGCTTCTCGGCCTGAGCTCGGTGACGGCCGACGCCGAGTGCGTCACGCTGCTCTGCGACGCCCTGTCCGGGCTCGGCCTCGAGGGCTTTCGCGTCGCGCTCGGCACCGTCGCCTTCTACACCGCTCTCGTCGACGCGCTCGGCCTGCCCGCGGACGACCGCGAGACGTTCCTCGAGGCGCTGGCCGGCAAGGACTACCCGCTGCTCGAGAGCATCGCCGACAACGCCGAGGCGGACGAGGCAGCGCTCAAGGCGCTGTGGCGCACGCTGGAGCTCAGCGGCACCCGCGACGGCCTCACCCAGGCGCGCAAGCTCGCCACGAGCGACGCGATGGAGGACGCCATCCAGCACCTTGTGGAGGTGCGCGACCTGGTGGACGACGCCGGGTTCGGCGACGCCGTCACCTTCGACTTCGGCCTCTTCCAGGACCTCACCTACTACAGCGGCGTCATCTTCGAGGCCTACGCCCCCGGCGTCGGCCTGCCGATCGCCTCGGGAGGGCGCTACGACGGGCTGCTGGAGCGGTTCGAGTGGGACATCCCCGGCGTCGGCTTCGCCATCTCTCTCGACCGTCTGCACGACGCGCTCGAGGAGGCCGGCGCCGCGCCGGCGGCCGCGCCGGCCTGCCTCACATTCGTTGGCGGCCTCGAGCACCCCGAGCAGGCGACGGAGCTGCGCCGTGCGGGGTGGGCGGTGTGCGCCCTCAGGGAGGGCGCCGTCCCGAAGGCGCGGCCTTGGCTCGTGCGCGAGGGTAACTCCTACCGCCTCGAGCTCGCCGAGGGCAGAGCCGTCGCCGGCAGCTGGAAGGACGTGCTGCGCGCTCTGGAGAGCGCGTGAGACTGGGCGTCGCCACCGCCGACGGCGGAGCGCCGGCCGGGCTCGTGGACGTCCTCGAGGCGGCCGGGCTGCCCGGCGAAGTACTACGCGCGGCGCCGACGGCGTCGCTGGTCATCGCGGGCGACACGACCTGGGTGCCGGCGGCGGGTGCCGACGTGCTTGCCGGTTGTATGCGCGGCGCGCTCGACGCCGGCATCGTCGGCAAGGACCTGCTGCTCGAGGAGGAGCCGGACGTCTACGAGCTCCTCGATCTCGGCGTGTGCCGGGACGCGATCGTGTACGCCATGCCGCGCGGCATGACGCCGGGGCGGAGCCGCAGCCGCCCGCGCGTGGCCACCCCGTACCCGCGCGTGGCGCGTCGCCATTTTGGCGCGACCGGGCGCCAGGTGGAGGCGATCGCATTCGGCGCCGCCGCGCTGGCGCCGGCGCTGGGCATCGCGGAAGGCGTCCTCGACCTGCGCTCGCGTGTCGAGCTCGCGCCGCTCGACCTCGAGGTGCGCGAGGAGGTCGCGACGGTCAGTCTCCGCCTCGTCGCCGGGCGCGCGGCGCACACGCTGCGCGCTCCCGAACTCGCGGCGCTCCTCGAGCGCCTGCGCCCGTCGCTGGAGGGGATATGAGGGAGCTGCCCTGGTCGGACGACGTCGGCGCGACCGTCGCCGCGCTGCGCGCCTTCGCGCCGCCGGCGGCGGCCGTGCGGACCGCCGTCACCAAGATCGTCGAGGACGTGCGCGTGCGCGGCGACGCGGCGGTGCGCGAGCACAGCCGGCGCCTCGACGGCGTCGCGCTCGCGGCCGACTATCGCGCGTCGCCGGAGCGCATGCGCGAGCGGCTGGCGGCGCTCGCGCCGGAGCTTCGCGCCGCCTTGGGATTGGCCGCCGCCAACATCCGCGCCTATCACCGCGGCGAAGCGGCCGGTCCGTGGCGCGAGACCCTTCCGCAGGGACAGGTCGTCGGCCAGGAGATCGTCCCGCTGGCGGTGGCAGGGCTGTACGTGCCGGGCGGGCTCGCGAACTACCCCTCGTCGGTCCTCATGACGGCGATCCCCGCCCAGACGGCGGGCGTCGCGCGCATCGTCGTGTGCTCCCCGCCGCGCGAAGGCGGCGGCGTGGCCGACGGCGTGGCCGCCGCCTGTGCCCTGCTCGGGGTGGACGACCTGTACCCGATCGGCGGCGCCCAGGCCGTGGCGGCGATGGCATTCGGCACGGCCGTCGTGCCCCGCTGCGACGTCATCGTCGGGCCCGGCAACGCCTACGTCACGGAGGCCAAGCGCCAGGTCGCCGGCGAAGTCGCGATCGACGGCCTTGCCGGCCCCAGCGAGGTGCTCATCATTGCCGACCAGACCGGCGAGCCCTCGTGGCTGGCCGCCGACCTCCTCGCCCAGGCCGAGCACGGGTCCGGGGCGATGGCCTGCCTCGCGGACGTCGGCGGTACGCTGGACGCCCCCGTCGCCGTCGCCGTTTCCGAGCTGGCCGCGGAACTGGGCATCGCCACCGACAACGTCGCCGTCGTGGCGTGCCCGGACCGCGCCGCCGCCGTCGCCCTCAGCAACGCCTTCGCGCCCGAGCACCTCGAACTTCACTGCGCCGACGCGCGGGCGCTGGTGCCGGCCATCCGCAACGCGGGCGCCGTGTTCGTCGGCCCGCACGCCGCGACCGCCTTCGCCGACTACGCCGCCGGCAGCAACCACGTGCTGCCCACCGGCGGCTCGGCGCGGTTCTCTCAGGGGCTCTCGGTGGCCGCGTTCCAGAAACGCATGGCCGTCGTCGAGCTCGACGCCGCGGCGGCGGCCGCGCTCGCTGCTCCGGTCGCGGCGATCGCCGAAGAAGAGGGCCTGCGCGCGCACGCCCGCTCCGCACGGTTGCGCACGCAGTGACAGCGTCTCGCCCGGCGGCCTCCCGCGAGGTCGCCGACGGAGCCGCCGCCACGGCCGGCGACGGGTGCGCTGTCGCCGGGGCGCCGGCAGGGGATAATGTGAGGGGGGTGCGGTCCCGCACCCGGAGCAGCTTGCGCTCCCGGCGAGGTCTCATCGCCGGGCGTGCCGGCCAGGAGGCGCATCCGGAATGATCCTGTTCCCGGCCATCGATATCCAAGGCGGTAAGGCGGTGCGGCTTCGCCGCGGCGATTTCGACGACGTCACCGTGTTCAGCGACGACCCGGTGACGCTGGCGCGCCAGTGGCAGGAGCAGGGCGCGGAGGCGCTGCACGTGGTCGACCTCGACGCGGCGCGCACCGGCGAGCTCGTCAACTTCGAGATCGTCGAGCGCATCGTGAAGGCGGCGGACGTCCCGGTCCAATACGGCGGCGGCATCCGTAGCGGCACGAGTCTGGCGCTGGTCGCCGGCATCGGCGTGCACTGGGTCGTCATGGGCACCGCCGCGGTGACGGCGCTGCACCTGCTCGACGACGCCGTCAACTGGCTCGGCCAGCGCCTCGTCGTCGGCCTGGACTGCACCGACGGCATGTGCACCACTCACGGCTGGCAGGAGCGCTCGCAGATGAGCGCCATCCACTTCAGCCGGATCCTCGAGGAGCACGGCGTGAGCCGCGTCGTCTACACCGACACGGCCCGGGACGGCATGCTCGGCGGGCCCAATCTGATCGGGCTCAAGGACCTCGCCGAGACCACGACGATGGAGATCGTCGTCTCCGGCGGCATCGCGCTGCTCGACGATCTGCGGCGCGTCAACAAGCTCGACGCGCCCAACGTCGTCGGCGTCATCGTCGGTCGCGCCCTCTACGAGAAGGCGTTCACGTTCGCCGACGCGCTCGCCGTCTTCGCCGGCTGAGCACCGAGGCGAGACGGTCTCCGTGGCGATGCGCAGGGCCACGCGGCGCGACCTCCGGCGGCGGCCCGCGTGAGCGGCCGGCGCATCGACCTGTCCGGGGTGCCGGCCGGCGAGGCGGCGGAGCTCGCCGGGCGCATCGCCGCCGCTCGCCTCGTGTGCTTCCCGACTGACACGGTGTACGGGGTGGGAGGGATTCTGTCGCCGGGCGTGAGCGAGGCGATCGTCAGCGCCAAGTCGCGCGACGCCCAGAAGCCGCTGCAGGTCGTGTGCCCGAGCGCGGCCTTCCTGACCTCGTGGCTGGCGCTCGACGCGGCGCTGCGCGAGGCCGTCGAGCGCCTGTTGCCCGGTCCCTACACTCTGCTGCTGCCCCATCCGCCCGGACTCGGGTTCCCGCCGCCGGGCGAAGTCCCGCAGCGGCGCATGGGCATGTTCGGCGTGGTGAACACACCCGTCCGCACGCTCGGCGTGCGCGTCCCGGCCTGGCCCGAGCGCGCCCGCGCCATGGCGGCGCTGCCGTTCGCGCTGCTCGCCTCGAGCGCCAACCCGAGCGGCGGCGAGGCGCCCCGCTCCGTGGACGAGATCGAGCCCGGCCTCCTGGCCGCCTGCGATCTCGTGCTCGACGCAGGGCCGGTCGCCGGGACCGCCTCCACGATCGTCGACCTCACCCTGTTCGCGAGCGAGGGGCGCTGGCGTATCCTGCGTCGAGGAAGCGCTGATGAACATGAGGTCGCCGCCGCGCTCGGCGCCGACGGAGAGGACTCGCCGAGGCCATGAGGAAGCTGCCCTTCTACCAGGTCGACGTGTTCACCGACCGGCCCTTCGCCGGCAACCCCCTGGCCGTGTTCCCCGACGCCGACGGTCTCACGGCCGCGCAGATGCAGGCCATCGCCAGTGAGATGAACCTCTCGGAGACGACCTTCGTGATGGCCGCCGAGGGGGATGGCGATGCGCGCGTGCGCATCTTCACGCCGTCGCAGGAGCTGCCGTTCGCCGGTCATCCGAGCGTCGGCACCGCCTGCCAGCTGGTCCGCCTCGGCGTGGTGCACCCCGAGGAGCCCGTGACGCGCGTCGTGCTCGAGCTGGACGTCGGTCCGACGCTCGTAGAAGTCGACGTGCGGGGCGGCGTACCCGTCGCGGCGACGGTCCACCAGGGCGCGCCCGTCTTCGGCGATCCGGTCCCCCGCGACGAGATCGCCGCCGTGTTATGCATCGACGTGGAGGAGATCGATCCCGCGTTCGAGCCTCTGCCGGTCGGGACCGGTCTCACGTACACCATCATCCCTCTCGTCTCGCAGCGGTCCCTGGCGCGCGTGCAGCTGGACCTGGACTTCCTGCCGGCGTTCGAGCGCGACCACGCCGAGGTCTACCCGTGCGCCTTCACCGGCCGCGCTGACCCCTGGATCGAGGCCCGCGGCCTGTTCCCCTTCGCCGGGATCCCCGAGGACCCGGCCACCGGCAGCGCCGCCGGGCCACTCGCTGCGTTCATGGCCATGCACGGCCGCCTCGCGCCCGGCGAGCGGCGTGTCGTCCTCCAGGGGCAGCACGTGGCGCGGCCGAGCCGCCTCATCGTGTCGGTAGGAGGCACGCGCGACGCCATCGACGACGTACGTGTCGGCGGCCCCGTGCAACCGGTGCTGCACGGCGAGCTGGACCTCCCGGACTGATAGAATCGAGGACCTGACCGAGGGGTGGCGCCGGGAGCCGGCGGCCGGGAGGCGGCACGAGATCCCGGCCGGCCGGCACGCCGCCGCCGGCACATGCCGAGCAACAGGGAGCGCACAATGAGAATCGCCGCCGGCGCCGACCACGGCGGGTTCGCCGTCAAGCAAGCGGTCGTCCGTCGCTTGCGCTCGCAGGGTCACGAGGTCCTGGACGTCGGCACCGACTCCGGCGACGTGTCGGTCGACTATCCCGTGTTCGGTCACAGGGTCGCCGAGCTGGTGGCGTCCGGCGCGGCCGAGCGCGGGGTGCTGGTGTGCGGCACGGGCCTCGGCATCTGCATGGCCGCCAACCGCCACCGGGGCGTGCGCGCCGCCGACTGCACCACGCCGTACCTCGCGGAGATGGCGCGCCGCCACAACGACGCCAACGTGCTCTGCCTGGGAGGGCGGCTCCTGAGCGACGACGAGGCCTGGGCGATCGTGGAAGTGTGGCTGGCGACGCCGTTCGAGGGCGGTCGCCACGAGCATCGCGTCGAGCTTCTCGACGAAGGCGGGCCTGCTTGAGCCCCGTCGGCCGCGAGTGGCGGCGCGAACCGCTGTATCATCTCGACCCCGAGCTCAACGAGCTGCTGCGCAGCGAGCTGATCCGCCAGCAGGAGACGCTCGAGCTGATCGCCAGCGAGAACTTCGCCAGCCGGTCGGTGCTCGAGGCCACCGGCTCCGTGCTCACCAACAAGTACGCCGAGGGCACTCCGGGGGCGCGGTACTACGGCGGCTGCGACGTCGTCGACCGGGTCGAGCAGCTCGCCATCGACCGCTGCAAGGAGGTCTTCGGCGCCGAGCACGCCAACGTGCAGCCGCACTCGGGCTCGTCGGCCAACCTGGCGGCGCTGTTCGCGCTCCTCGAGCCCGGCGACACGATGATGGCGATGGAGCTCGCCCACGGGGGTCACCTCACGCACGGGCTCGCCATCAACTACTCGGGCCGCACGTACAACGTGGTGCCCTATCACGTGCGGCCGGACACCGAACTCGTCGACATGGACGAGGTGCGCGCCCTTGCTCTCGAGCACCGGCCGAAGCTCATCATCTGCGGCTACAGCTCGTACCCGCGCATCGTCGACTTCGCGGCCTTCCGCGAGGTCGCCGACGAGTGCGGGGCGCTGCTCATGGCCGACATCGCCCACGTCGCCGGGCTCATCGCGGCGGGCGTGCACCCCAACCCCGTGCCGTACTGCGAGGTGGTCACGAGCACCACGCACAAGACGCTCACCGGACCGCGCGCCGGCATCATCATGTGCCGCGCCGAGTACGCGGAGGCGATCGACCGCGCCGTGTTCCCGGGCATGCAGGGCGGCCCTCTCATGCACGTCATCGCCGCCAAAGCGGTCTGCCTGAGGATCGCCCAGAGCGAGCAGTTCCACCGCCTCCAGCGGCAGAT
>Ga0209048_10007312_pt1 | contig 10216 bp, 8 predicted proteins | sample FrelakmetCRP12CR_FD_187146 | JGI IMG/M metagenome (GOLD analysis project Ga0209048, IMG submission 187146) | Freshwater lake sediment microbial communities from the University of Notre Dame, USA, for methane emissions studies - CRP12 CR (SPAdes)... | ecosystem: Environmental > Aquatic >... | reverse complement strand
CGGCCTCGCCTGTCGTGGGGGCGTTCATCTGGAAGTCGGCATAGTTGCCCATGGAGACGGGGGTGACCGTCCACCCCACGACCGTGGAATAGAAATCCCGGATTTCCTCTGCATTGGGTACCGTCAGGTCCGTCCAGATAATGGAACCGTACCGTGGTGTCTCGGGTGTGCTCATTTCATCCTCGGTGTAGTGTGAGACCCGTGTCCATGCTACTTGATCAGGAGCATCCTCCGGGTAACCGTCCGGCCTGCATACCACAGCCTATAGAAATAAACGCCTGAGGCAAGAGCGCTGCTCTGCCACACTGCCATATGCGCGCCGGCCTGATGCATTCCTTCGGCGACAATACCGACGATCTCACCGAGGGCATTGTGCACATCCAGCCGTACCATGCCTGCATGCGGAATGGTGAACTGGAAGATCGTGCTGGCATTGAAGGGGTTCGGGAAATTCTGGCACAGCACAAATGCGTCAGGCGCAACCTCTGAATGATCCGCCACATCAGTGGCGGAATAGTCATACGGCTCATTCACGAGATGCCAGTACGGCTCCGTGCCGCCGTTGTAGTCCCGGCGCAGATAGTATGTCAACAACGAAAAGCGCGTGAAGTCCGTCAGCGGTGTCAGGGCTGCAATTCCCGGCGCGGTCCATTCATACACGGGGATGGACATCGGATTCAGTAAAGAGATCATTCCGCGTTCGCGCGCAAGGTGGAACAGGCCGAAATTGCCGGGTTCATGACCGCCCAGGTAGTGCCCGATGATATCGACGTAGAACTGGTTTTTCCCGAAGATGATCACGTTGCACATGTAGTCGGTGGCAGTATCATCAGCACTCGGGCCGTCCATGAAGTTGCCGTCCCGTCCGTACACGCCTTCAATAATATGCAGCCCTGCCGTGGTCACGCTGTTGTTATCGAGGCACCGGCTCGCCCAGGTTTCCATCCAGAGTCCGCCGTTGCCCTCCGGTCGATCCCAGCGGGGAATGCTGGTTTTATGCCGGTCGTAGTTCTGCATGATCAGCGTCTTGGCGTCGGAGCGGAAATCGGAGGCGTCGATATTCATGGTCGAGTCGTACGCAGTGCAATGCTGCTGGTAGTGTGCCGCGATTGTGCCTTGAATATTCTTCGCACACAACGTCATCCCCATGCCATGGGTTTTAAACTTGGCAATATTAAGCAGCCAGGTATTGTTCGCATTGACGGGCCACAAATAGGGAATGCGGGTGAACCAGGTGCCCTGAGGTATCTCCTTCCACTGGATGTTCTCCTCCGGCAAAAGGCCGACCTGCGCACTCAGGTCCCGGATGTCCGCACCCGTACGCGCTGCCATTGAATAGTACCCGCCATCGACAAAGTCTTCCGGGCAGTTCACTTCCCGGATATAGAACTGTGATCCGGATGGCCCGAGTTCCTTGATACTTTCGATCACTCCTTCCACGAAATTCGCATCTGTCTGCACACCCATCGATCCCTCAACCGTGTACTTGGCACTCCACTTCCCGCGGCAGGTGAGATTGGGTTTGATGGCAATCTTCTGCGTCAACGGAATGCCGCCGCTGGCGACATCCCGTGAAACAAATAGAGAGCGTCCGAAGGCAAGTCCTGCGCTCTTGATGGCGGCACCGTTGGTCTTGACGTCGACAGACGTCTTCATGATGAAGACCGCCTCGGGGTGCGCTTCGATGAACGGATGAACACCGAAGCCCGGAGTCAGCGTGCGGGAGATGCCGCTGAAAGCTTCTTTTGGCGTGAGAGCGACAGCGGCACCGGTTGCAGCCACTGTCTTAAGAAATGTCCGGCGGTTAAGCATTGGTGTCCTGCTAAAGACCAAGAACCATTCTTAGTCCTTTGTCAATCTTCTGCATTGTTTCTGCTTTCAAATGCCCGCGTTTTTCCATCAGACGCATTTGGTCTACAGCCTTAACTTGGTCGCATAGCGCGATGCTGTCTTTGGATGTTCCACCCTCACCCTTTGCAATTGCTATGTGGATTATGTCGGCAGGGAGATTGATACCTTCAGTAATCGGACAGACTACCACTAATGCAGAATGCTCGTTAAACGTACGCGAAGAGACAACAACACATGGCCTTGTCTTCTGAATTTCTGTCCCTATAGCCGGATCGGGCTTGACTTCGTACGTCTCTCCGCGTTGGGGGGAATTCATTCAACTCTCGTTTCGAAACGTGCCCATTCGGAAGAAAATTGTTTATTGAATTCACGGTAGTTGTCACATGCCTCGGCCAGTTCTTGTTCTAACGCCTCTCGTTCTGCCCTCGCAACAAATTGATGCAAGGCCTCGCGGGCGAGTTGGCTGAAATCAAGATCCAGGGTTTTGGCCACGGCTTCTGCTCGTCCCGCAAGATCCGATGAGAGGTAGAAATTCTTCCTTACCATTTCCTCTCTTGCGCTCAACATTCCCATATTGGCCTCTCTTAAGCATACAAAGTGTGTGTATACTGCATGTGTATCTAATAGACATACAAAATATACACTCTAAAAACTCAAATGTCAAGTGCAAATCTATCCCAGAAGTGTCGTTAGAGTGACATTTTCTAATGACCGCCATTAGAGAATTGGACCTCAGTAGTGTAACCTAAGTCTGGCTATAGGGAGCGGGGTCGTCGCGATCGAATCGGCGTGTCGGGTGCGAAGGAGGGCTTGATGCGTTGCTGGATTTTGGTATTCTCGAGCTCTCGTATCGCATCTGCGGCGATCCAGTGCGCACTGCGTGAGGCGTTCTTTTGAAGATTCCGTGCCGTGTCCAAGGCGGCGGCGTGCAGTGCCCAGTTGCGTTTGCCGATTCCACGAAGTGCCCAATTGACCGCTTTCTTCACGAAGCTCCGTTCATCCGTCGAGGCTTTCTGGACCAGTTTCAGTGCCGCGATGAATTTCTTGTCATCGGCGGCTTTGTCATGCACAGCGAGGCAGGCAATGAGCGCAAAGGCCGCCCGCTTGACAAACTCCTCATCTCTGCAAGCCCATCGCTTGACCAGTGTCCAGGCGAGCGGACTTTCCACAAAGAGATTCAGACATGTCTGATCGCAGACATCCCACGAGTTGAAAGCGGTGACCCACTGTTCGGCCTGTTGTGAGGTGAGCTTCTCCGGTTCCGCCACCATCGATGCAACAATCATTGCTTCGGGAATGCGTGTGTGCCAGAGTTGCAGAGCGAGCCGGTGGTTCTTGCCTGTTTCCCTGGCAATCGTGCGGAGTGCCGGCATAGAAATGCCCAGCCGTCCTTCTCCGACGATTCCGAACCGCGCCATTCCGGCGACGTTGCGCGCGTTGGCGAGGCTTTTCATGCGCTGAAGCAGGGCTTGTGCGGAGGGGGGCGTGGGTGAGGGCATCAGGTTTTTTCCGAGAACTCTACAGCGGCTTTCACAAACTCCCTGAACAGCGGATGCGCGTTGGTGGCGCGGGACTTCAATTCGGGATGGAACTGACAGCCGACAAACCAGGGATGATCGGGCAGCTCAATCATTTCCACGAGGCCGTTATCGGGACAGATGCCGCTGAAGATCATGCCCCGCGCGGCAAGCTGGTTCCTGAACGCATCGTTCACTTCATACCGGTGACGGTGACGCTCGTGGATCAACTCGCTCTTGTACGCTTTGTGGGCTTTCGTCCCTTTTTCGAGGCGGCAGGGATAGGCCCCGAGGCGCATGGTTCCACCGTACTCCTTCACCTTCTTCTGTTCAAGCATCATGTCGATTACGTTCTGATCATTCACCTTGAACTCGGTGCTGTTGGCATGTTCGAGTCCGCACACGTGACGGGCAAACTCGATCACCGCGCACTGCAGTCCGAGACAGATACCCAGGAATGGAATCTGCCTTGTGCGGACGTACTGCACGGCCTTGATTTTCCCCTCAATACCCCGTTCACCGAAGCCGGGAGCAACGAGAAGGCCGGCGAGGCCGGCGAGGTGTGTCTCGGCTCCGTCGCGTTCGATATCTTCCGCGCGGACCCAGCGGATCTCCACCTCAACGCTGTTGGCCGCGCCGGCATGCACGAATGCCTCGGCGATGCTCTTGTAGGCGTCTTTGTGCTCCGTGTATTTGCCGCAGACACCGATGGTCACCCGCCCTGTCGGATTTTTGATACGTTCAACAAGTTTCTTCCAATCGCGGAGATTGGGACGGGGGCAGGTGAGGTCGAGCTTCTCAAGGATGATCTCATCGACCTCTTGATCGGCAAACATCAGCGGAACCTCATAGATGCTTGCCGCATCACGGCAATCGATGACGGAGTCGGTATCGACATTGGTGAACAGCGCGATTTTTTCGCGTACATCGGCCGGCATCGCACGGTCCGCACGGCAGATCAGCATGTCCGGCTGTATGCCAAGCTCCAGCAGGGCCTTCACGCTATGTTGGGTGGGTTTGGTTTTGATCTCGCCGGCCGTGGGGATATAGGGCACGAGGGTCACGTGAATGGACATGGCATTCTTGCGGCCCAGTTTGAACATGAATTGCCGCATCGCTTCAAGAAACGGAAGGCTTTCAATGTCACCCACGGTACCGCCCACCTCGGTGATGATCACATCATACTCGCCGGTCTCACCGAGCGCCTCGAAGCGCCGCCGGATTTCGTCGGTAATGTGCGGGATCACCTGCACTGTCGCGCCCAGGTAATCGCCGCGGCGCTCCTTGGTGATCACCTCGTGGTAGATCTGCCCCGTGGTGGAATTATTCTTCCGCGATGTGGTGATGTCGAGAAACCGTTCGTAGTGCCCCAGGTCAAGATCCGTCTCCGCACCATCGTCGGTCACGTAGACCTCTCCGTGCTGGAAGGGGTTCATCGTGCCCGGATCGACATTGAGGTAGGGGTCGAATTTCTGAATCGTGACCCGGAGGCCGCGTGATTTCAGAAGCAGGCCAATGGAGGCCGAGGAAATGCCTTTGCCGAGCGAAGAGACAACACCACCGGTTACGAAAATGTATTTTACCTGTCGCCGCCGTATCACGGGGGTGTCCTTTCACTGGTGGCCAACGATCTTCCGGTCAGGAGATCAGGGATCACAATGCCGCCCGAGAGTACAAGCTTGAGCCCCTCTTCAATGGTGAGGTCAAGATGTACCGCCTCCTCACGGGGTATCAGCACGAGAAAGCCCGAAGTGGGATTGGGAGGATTCGGAATGTACACGTTCAGAAAGTCTTTCGTGATGCCGCCTGTTTGCGCATAGGACATTTCGTTTGTGACGAACCCGATTGCATAAAGCCCTTTACGCGGGTACTCCGTCATGACGACCTGTCTAAAGGTCTTGCTCTTCCCGTCCATCCCGAATGCTCCGACCAGGTCTTTCACGGCGGAATACACGGACCGCACGAAGGGAATGGTCTGGACGAAGTTTTCGAACCCTGCGAGCAACAGGCGACCGATGAGGTTGCGTGTGAGCAGGCCTACCAGGAGGATGATCAATAGCATGGCGAAGAAGCCGATTCCCGGTACGTGCCGGCCCAGCCACGCTTCGAAATGCGGCGACAGGATGCCGTCAATGGCATTCAGCAGTGCTTCAAAGAACCAATACGTGAGGCCCAACGGGATCAGCACACCGATGCCGCGGAGAAACGTGGTGCGGAGACTCCCGAAAAATGTCTTCGGCAATACGGTTGTCATAGGAGTGCGTCCATGATTCCGCGGACACGCTCGAGATCTGCAGGCGTGTCCACGGCCATGCTTTCCTCTTCAGTCACCGCGGCGTGGATGCTGTAGCCGTGTTCGAGGATCCGGAGTTGTTCGAGTTGTTCCGCGCGTTCCAGCGGTGTCTGCTCTAATGACGCATACCGGAGGAGGAACGAACGGCGAAAGACATAGATCCCGATATGGCGGTAGTACGTGTGGTGATCGAGCCAGGCCTCCTGCGGAATATCGCGGCCGTGGGGGATGGGTGATCGCGTAAAGAACAGGCAGCGTCCGTTGCGGTCAAGAGCCACCTTCGGCACGGCGGGGTCGTTCAACTCCTCGGTGCGTGCGATGCGGCGGACGAGCGTGCCGACCAGCATCAGCGGATCGACCCAGAGCGGTTTGATGGCGGCGTCGATCATGGTGGAGGGAATGAGGGGCTCATCGCCCTGCACATTCACCACGATATCTACGCCGCTGAGTGTCCGGACGACCTCGGCGATTCTGTCGGTGCCGCTGCGGCAGTCCGGCGAGGTCATCACGGCTTCGCCGCCAAAGGCGTGCACAGCATCAACGATACGCTGGTCATCGGTGGCCACCAGCACGCGCTCTACCAACGTTGCCTGGCCGGCCCGCTCCACCACATGCTGGATCATGGGTTTTCCCCCGATCTCCAGCAGCGGTTTGCCCGGGAGCCGGGTTGACCCGTACCGGGCGGGGATAATCACGATGGTCCGTGTAGCAAGCGCGCTCATCGGTCGGTGATGACCTTCGGAACCTTGAAAAACTCCTCTGAATGTGCCGGGGCGTTCTGCAGTGCCTCTTCCCTGTCGGCACCCGGAGTCCGGACATCCTGGCGAAACACATTCTGCAGCTCGATCACGTGGGAAAGCGGTTCCACCGCGCTTGTGTCGACGCCGTTCAGTTCTTCCATATACTTCAGAATACTGTTCAACTGGGTCGTCAGGCGCACCTTTTCCTCTTCGGTGAAGGAGAGGCGTGCGAGGTGAGCGACATGTTCAACATCCTGGATGGTAACGGGCACGGTGTTGGCCTTATTGATCGTGGTACTCTGCCGCGATGGCGGCGCGCACTTTTTCCATAAGTCCCAGCTCGGCGTCCTTTCCTTCAAGGGCTTCAACGGCGATCGGCGGCGAAAGCACAAGATCCACCGTGCCGGGCCGGATGCGCAACGAATGCTTCGGGACGATGCTGTAGGAGCCGTTGATCGTGAGAGGAACGACGCTCACGCCTGAACGCACGGCAAGGTGAAACGCGCCCCGCTTGAACCTCTGGAGCTTCCCGTCAGAAGTCCGTGTTCCCTCTCCGAACATCAGAACGGAAGCCCCGTTCCGGATTTTTGCCACAGCTTCATCAAGACTGTGCCGCGCCTCGGCGCTCCGCCCGCGGTCAATGCCGATGTAGTTGCTCCATCGCAGACCCCAGCCAAAGAGCGGTATCTTTTCGAGTTCACGCTTGTACACGATCCGGATATCGTCGGGGATCCCCGCCGACACCACGGGGATGTCAAACATGCTCGCGTGGTTGCAGACGTAGATATAGGACCGCCCGCGTTCCAGATGTTCCGTGCCCCTCACCCGGACCCGCACGCCGCACACCCGCAGCGCCACACGGGACCACAATCGTGAAACCCAATGATACTTTTTCCCCGTGCGGTCAAATGCCAGGGCGACAATCGCCACAACCGCCATCACCAGTGTGACAACTCCTCCCGCTGCCAATCGGAACAGACTACCCAACATAGTTCACCCTTGTGGTGCGCTGTCGTACAGACGTACGGGCCGCCCTGCATCTGGATGAAACGCGGGAAATGGAGACAATCCGGAGGTCACAACACAAGATCAGATGGTTGGTACGCTGTGGTTTGTATATTGTACGCAAAGAGGGCCTGAAAATCAAGGAAACCAACGTGTTGACCCAGTCATTGGTTTGTTGTATCTTGCAGTCCCACTCATCTGCTGCACGAACACATCTACAGATAAGGAGTCCCCGTCATGGCGATGATCCGCAAGCAGGATGCACTCGACTATCACAGCATGGGACGCAGAGGAAAAATCGAAGTTGTTTCCACGAAACCCTGCGCAACACAGCGTGATCTCGCGCTTGCATATACTCCCGGCGTTGCAATACCGTGCCTGGAGATTCAAGCCAATCCGGCTGATGCATACAAGTACACAGCAAAAGGAAATCTCGTTGCCGTTATCAGTAATGGCACCGCGGTGCTCGGTCTCGGCGACATCGGCGCAATGGCCGGCAAACCCGTGATGGAAGGGAAGGGAGTGCTCTTCAAGAGATTTGCCGACGTTGATGTCTTTGATATCGAGATCGACACGCACGATCCCGAAGAAGTGATCAAGATTGTCAAGGCGCTGGAACCGACATTCGGCGGCATCAATCTCGAAGATATCAAAGCGCCCGAGTGCTTCCACATCGAGGAAACACTCAAGAAAATGATGAACATCCCGGTCTTCCATGATGACCAGCACGGGACCGCGATCATCTCCGGCGCCGGATTGGTGAATGCCCTGGAGATCGTCGGCAAGAAGATCGACCAGATCAAGGTGGTCTTCAGCGGTGCGGGTGCAGCGGGTATCGCGTGTGCGAAATTCTACGTCAAACTCGGCGTGAAGCGCGAAAACCTCATTCTCTGCGATACCAAAGGCGTTGTGTACAAGGGCCGCAAAGAAGGCATGAACCCGTACAAGGAATACTTTGCCGTTGAGACAACCGCACGGACACTCGCAGACGCCATCAAGGGCGCGGATGTGTTCGCCGGCGTATCGGCGAAGGGCGCGATGACCAAGGACATGGTCAAATCCATGGCACGCGATCCGATCATCTTTGCCATGGCGAATCCCGATCCCGAAATTACGCCGGAAGACGCCTTCGACGCGCGCAAGGATGTGGTGATGGCCACCGGCCGTTCAGATTACCCGAACCAGGTGAACAACGTGCTCGGTTTCCCGTTCATCTTCCGCGGTGCGCTCGACGTGATGGCCTCCCAAATCAACGACGAAATGAAACTTGCGGCCTCGCATGCGCTCGCCGCTCTTGCCAAAGAAGACGTTCCCGATTCGGTGATCAAGGCGTACGGCGGAGAGAAGATCAAGTTCGGCCGCGACTACATCATTCCGAAACCCCTCGATCCGCGCGTACTGCTCTGGGAAGCTCCCGCCGTGGCCAAGGCCGCGATGGAAACCGGTGTTGCGCGTAAACCGATTGCCGATCTAGGCGTCTACCGCGATCAGCTCGAAAGCCGTTTCGGCCGTTCCAAGGAAATCATGCGTGTCTTTATCCACAAAGCGCAGAAAGCCCCGAAACGGATTGTCTTCCCCGAAGGCAACGAAGAGAAAATCCTGCGCGCCAGCCAGATCATTCTGGATGAAGAAATTGCCACGCCGATTCTGCTTGGCAACCGAAAGGTCATCGAGGAACGGACCAAAGCCCTGGACCTGGATCTGAAGGGCGCGGAGATCATCGAACCGACAGTCTCAGCGAAGTTCGATACGTACGCGGGCAGGTACTACGATCTGCGCAAGCGCAAAGGCGTCACACGGAGCGATGCGCACACTAACGTACAGACCTCGTTCAATTTCGGGATGATGATGGTGAACGAAGGAGACGCGGACGGACTTGTGGCAGGATTGACGCAAAACTATCCCGGCACGATCCGGCCGGCGCTGCAGATCATCAAGGCGCGTCCCGGCATCTCTACAATCGCCGGCATGTATATGCTGATCTTCAAGAAGGACGTGCGGTTCATTGCCGATGCGACCGTGAATTTTAACCCGACGGCGGAGCAGCTGGCGGATATCGCCATCCTGGCAGCCGAGAAGGTGCGCAGTTTCGACATCGAGCCGCGTATCGCGATGCTTTCCTTCAGCAACTTCGGCAGCACGCACCATCCCTCTGCACAGAAGATGGCCCGCGCTGTGGAACTCGTAAAGACCCGCGCTCCGCATCTGCTTGTGGACGGCGAAATGATGGCAGATACCGCGGTGTCGCCGGAAATTCTCGAGAGCCTCTATCCCTTCAGTTCCTTGAAGGGCGGCGCAAACGTATTGATCTGCCCGAACCTCGAATCGGCGAACATCGCCTATAAGCTGCTCGCACAGCTCGGCGGTGCTGAACAGGTCGGCCCGATTCTCCTGGGCATCAGGAAACCCGTCTACCTGTTGATTCCCGGAAACGAAGTCGCGGATATCGTGAATGTCACCGCGATGGCGGTGTGGGATGCACAGGAAGGAACAACCGGATCAGGAGGAAAGTAGCGTGATCGGGACCACGGGCCGCCGAAGGCGGCCCGTGGTTCACTTACCGTCAATCAGCCGCGTCAACCACTGCGCAGTTTCGCGCAGCCCCTCGTCTGCCAATTCATGCCCGGCTGTATACTCGCGATAGGTGAACTTCGCGTTCGATGCCTTCAGCAACTCCTCTGAGTGGCGTGCAAAAGCAATGGGAATGACAGGGTCGGCCGTGCCATGGGTCACGAAGAACTCCACAGATTGAAGTTCCTGCCATCGGAGCGCCAAATGCGTCCCCTCCGGCACATAGCCGCTGTTGGCCG
>Ga0209048_10007311_pt1 | contig 10217 bp, 7 predicted proteins | sample FrelakmetCRP12CR_FD_187146 | JGI IMG/M metagenome (GOLD analysis project Ga0209048, IMG submission 187146) | Freshwater lake sediment microbial communities from the University of Notre Dame, USA, for methane emissions studies - CRP12 CR (SPAdes)... | ecosystem: Environmental > Aquatic >... | reverse complement strand
ACCATCCCGGCCGTCACGGCGTTTCCGTGCAGGATGAGGGGCCCGGCCTCGGGCGCCACGCGGACCCCGGGCAGGTGGGCCAACGCCTCGGCGATCGACATCAGGACCTCCCCCAGCCGTCCCGTGCGCACCCGTTCCTCCAAACCCTCCAGCGTGACCGCACCGTCCAGGGCAAACCGACCCGCCCGTGTCCGTCGGAGCGCGTAGAGATGCCCCCCGCACCCCAGCGCCCGCCCGATATCGTCACAGAGGCTTCGAGCGTAGGTGCCCTTGGAGCAGGTCGCCTTCAGGTACACGTCCGGCGCCTCGAATCCCAGCAGTTCCAGCGCAAATACCTTCACGGTCACCGGCGGTCGCTCCACCACCTCGCCCCGTCGAGCCAACCGGTAGAGGCGCTCCCCCTGATGCTTCTTGGCGGAGTAGATGGGCGGTACCTGCTGGATCTCCCCGACAAAGCGGGGCAGGATAGCCTCGACGTCCCCGCGCCGCACGTGCGCCGCGTCCGCCCGGCCCGTCTCCTTGCCGGCCGCGTCCAGCGTGTCGGTCGTGATCCCCAAGCGGAGGGTCATGACGTACTCCTTCTCCGCCTGGGTCAGGTACTGGGCGATGCGCGTGGCCCGCCCCACACAGACCGGGAGCACCCCCGTGGCCTGCGGGTCCAGCGTCCCGGTGTGCCCGATCCGCTGCATCCCCAGGATGCGGCGCACCGCATCCACCACGTCGTGGGAGGTCATCCCCGCCGGCTTGTTGACGTTCAGAACTCCGTGGACTTCCGGTCTGGTCTGCATCATGATGGCCACGATCGTTTTCCGACGGCCGGTGCCCGCGGGAGGGCCGCATCGGTCATCAGCCAGTGCACGCGCACAACGCCTCGGCCGCCGCCAGCACCTGCGCCTTGGCGGCCGCCAGCCCGTCCCGGATGGTACACCCGGCGGCATTCCGGTGGCCACCGCCGCCGAAGGCGCCGGCCAGTCGCGCCACGTCCACCTCCCCGTGAGAGCGCAGGCTCACCCGCACCTCGTCCGCCGAGATCTCCTTGAACGCCACGGCGAGCCGGACCCCGGCCAGATTGCGCGGGTACTGAATAAAGTCCTCGGTGACCTCCAGCCCCACGCCCGCGCATTGTCGCGCGGCAGCGGTCACCTCGATCCAGGCCACCCGGCCGCCGGCCGTCACCGTGAGGCCGGCCAGCACCTCGCTCAGGAGTCGCCACTCTCGCGGATCCCGGTTGGCCACCAGCCCCTGCGCGATCGTCTCGGGCGCGGCCCCCGCCGTGACCAGCTCCGCCGCCACCCGGAGCGACTCCGCCGTCGTGTTTCCGTACCGGAAGCCGCCCGTATCCGTCAGGATGGCCGCGTACAGGTTCGCCGCCACGTCCGGCAGGATCGGAAGCGCCATCTCCCGGAGGAGACGGTACACCATCTCCCCGGCGGAGGACGCCCCCGGCTCCACCCAGTTCACGTCGCCGAACCGGGTGTTTCCCGGATGGTGGTCCACGTTCAGCACCACGGCGTCCCGCGGTCGCCCATCGAGCAGCCCCCCCGTCCGGGGCAGATCGGCGGTGTCCAGAACCAGGTAACAGGCGTACGGCCGATCCCGCGGCACCTCTCGCCGGAGCTCGGCGACGCCGGGCAGGTGCTGCAGCCCAGGTGGCGCCGGATCCGCATTGAACGCCCCGGTCCGCTTCCCGGCGCCCCGGAGCGCCAGCACCGCGGCCAACACGGACCCGATGGCGTCCCCTTCGGGGTTGACGTGAGAGACCACCGCCACCGACGGGGCAGCGCCGAGCGCCGCCGCCACCCGGGCCAGGTCATGCATCGTCCGCCTCCGGAGGTGCGACCTGCTTCAGGAGGGCCGCGATGTGCAGGCTCCGGTCCACCGAGTCGTCCACCTCGAAAGCGAGCTCGGACGCATAGCGGAGCCGGAGACTCCGCCCCAGCTGCCCCCGCAGGAACCCGGCGGCCGCCTGCAGGCCTTGGAGCGCTGCCTGGCGGTCAGGCCCTCCGGCGCCCGCCGTGAAGAAGACCCGGGCGTGGCGGAGGTCCGGGCTCACCTGGACGGCCGTGATCACCACCTGGCTCAACCGGGGGTCCTTGACTTCGCGGAGCAGGAGCCGGCTCAGCTCGCGTCGGATGGAATCGCCGACCCGATCGGCGCGTCGAAACGGCAGCGGCATCGTCGCGGGACCTTGTCCGGTAGCCCCGGAGTCCGAGGGTCACCCCCGATCGGCCCACAGCGGTCCGAACGGGATCCCGACTGCTCGGCACGGGAACCGGTGGTTCGAGCGGGATCAGTGGGTGACGAGGTCGATCTGGTAGTCGACCACCAACACGTCCCCGCTGACCTCAATCCAGTTGACCACCTTGGACAGCGTGGCGTCCACCAGGCGGGAGTCGTTGCTCACGCAGGCCACCCCCAGGGTGGCCCGCTGCCAGTCATCCAATCGGTCCACCTCGGCGATGGCGACATGGAACCGGCCCTGCACACGTTCCTTGAGGCTCTTCACGACCCGCCGCTTGGCCTTCAAGGAATCGCTCCCGGGAATCCGGAGCTCGATGGTGCAGGCGCCGACCGTCATCATGGTCGGTCCCGGTGCGCCGCCCGAGCGCCGGCCGGCCGCCGGCTAGAGCGTGCTTGCGATCTGCTCCAGTTCATAGACCTCGAAGACGTCGCCCGGATGGACGTCGTTGTAGTTGAGGAGGCCAATCCCGCACTCCTGGCCGTTCTGGACCTCGTGCACGTCGTTCTTGAACCGGCGGAGCGACCCGATCTTCCCCGTGTGCACTACCCGCCCGTCCCGGACCAGTCGCACCGAGGCGTCGCGCAGCACCTTGCCGTCCAGCACGAAGGAACCGGCGATGGTGCCCACCTTGGTGATGTTGAAGACTTGGCGGACCTCCACCCGACCCACCGCCCGCTCCACGAACGTCGGTTCCAGCAGCCCCACCATGGCCGACCGCACCTGGTTGATGGCCTCGTAGATGACGGCGTAGAGGCGCAGGTCGACGTGCTCCTGCTCTGCCAGCTTCTGGGCCTTGGGCTCGGGGCGGACGTTGAAGCCCACGATGATGGCGTTCGAGGCCGAGGCCAGCATCACGTCGCTCTCCGTGACCGCTCCCACGGAACTGTGGATGACGATCACCTTGACCCGCTCGGTGCTGAGCCGCTCCAGGGAGTCGCGCAGGGGCTCCACCGATCCCTGCACGTCCCCCTTGATGATCATCCGGAGCTCCTTGACCGCGCCCTGCTCGATCTGCTGGTGCAGCGCGTCCAGCGTGATGCGCGGCTGACTCACCATGGCCTCCTGGCGATGGCGTTCCAGCCGGGCCGCGGCGATCTGGCGGGCCTTCCGCTCGTCCCCCACGGCCGCGAAGTTATCGCCGGCCGAGGGGACACCCGAGAGGCCGAGGATCGCCACGGGGGTGGCCGGTCCAGCCTCCTGGAGCTTCTTGCCCTTGTCGTTCAGCATGGCGCGGACCTTCCCGTGATGCAGACCCACCACCACGGAGTCCCCCACCTTGAGCGTGCCGGTCTGCACCAGGACCGTCGCCACCGGGCCCCGGCCCTTGTCCAGCTCGGCCTCGACGACGAGACCGCGCGCCGGCTTGTGCGGATTGGCCTTCAGTTCCTGCACCTCGGCCAGGACGAGGAGATTGTCCAGCAGATTCTCGATCCCCTCGTGCCGCTTGGCCGACACGGAGACGAAGATGGTTTCGCCGCCCCATTCCTCGGACAGCAGCCCGTACTCGGTCAGTTGCTGCTTGATCCGGTTCGGGTCGGCGTTGGGCCGGTCGATCTTGTTGATGGCCACCAGGATCGGCACCTTGGCGTCCTTGGCGTGATTGATGGCCTCGATCGTCTGGGGCATCACCCCGTCGTCCGCGGCCACCACCAGCACCACGATGTCGGTCGCCTGGGCGCCCCGGGCGCGCATGGCGGTGAACGCCTCGTGGCCCGGCGTGTCCAGAAACACCACCCGGTTGACGGCGTGGCCGGGGACCTCGACCTCATACGCCCCCATGTGCTGGGTGATGCCGCCCGCCTCGGTGGCAATCACGTTGGTGTGCCGGATGGCGTCGAGCAGCGAGGTCTTGCCGTGATCGACGTGTCCCATGACCGTGACCACCGGCGCGCGAGGCTTCAGCAGGTCGGGGGACTCGACGTCGGTCGCCCCCTCCTCCATCATCTCTTCAGGCGAGGCCTTCTCCACCGTGTAGCCAAACTGCTGCGCCACCTTCTCGATCGTTTCGGGGTCGATGGGCGTGTTGATGGTCACCAGAACGCCGAGCTTGATCAACCGCTTGATCACGTCGCTGGGCGTGGCGGACATCTTTTCGGCCAACTCCTTGGGCGTCATCCCCTCGCCGACCTTGAGGATCTTGGGTACCGGGGGGGCGGGCGCCTCCAGGGCGCGTGCGTCCGGCGCGGGAGCCGTGGCCACCACCGGCCGCGGCGGTTCGACGGCCGGACGCGGGCGCGGCTTACCGTAGCCAGGGGCGGCGGGACGCCAGGCATGCGGGCGCGGGCCGCGCGAGGGCGGCAGGGGGCGGCGCGGCTCCACCCGGGGCGGTTGCGGCGGGGCCGGACGGGGCGCCGGGGGGGCCTCGTGAGGCTTGGCCGGCTCCGGCTTCTGGGTCTCGACTACCAGCTCGGCGGGCGGGACGCTTGCCGGTTTCGGCGGCTCGGCCGGGGCGGGGGCCGTCTCGGCGGCCGGCAAGGCAGATGCGGCCGGTGGAACATGGGCCTCGAGGGCCGGTTCTGACGGACCGGCGCCGGGCGGTGTCGCCACCGCTGCGGGGGCGACCCTCACGGCCGGTTCGACCGTCGCGGCGTCCAAGGTGACCACCAGCGGCTTGGCCTTGAGGGACGCCAGCGGCTGCGGCCGCGGGGTGCGCGCCTTGGGTTCCCCCTTGGCCTCTCCCTCGGTGGCGGGTTTCGCCCGCGGACGGACCTTAGGCGCCGCGCCGGGCGTCTCGGCACCCTCGCCGGCGGCGGCAGTCACCTTCGACCGTGTGCTCCGGCGCGCTGCCGGCTTCGCCGGCGCGGCCGTTCCCGGCCGGATGGCGTGCGCGGGGATCCTGGCCATCGGCTGGGACAAGATCTCTCGCGCACGTTCCTCGCCCACCGTGCTGCCGAACGTCAAGGCGTCGATCCCACCCGCGTGCAGCCGCTCCAGGACTTCCTTGGTCGTAAGGCGGAACGTTGTCGCCAGATCGTATACCCGAACCATTCCCACGCTGACATCCTCCGGCCTTCCCGCGACCGCGCAAGGAAAGCGGTTCAGTGTGACACTTCGGAACCCGCCACGGGCGTGCCGCTCATCTGGGCGGCTTCGCTCAGGACGGCTTCGCGAAGCGTCGCGACGTCCAGCCTCGGCAGCTGGACTCGAAGAGCACGCGACAACGCGCTTCGGCGCAGTGCCTGCTCCAGGCAGGCGGGCGACGGACAGAGATAGGCGCTCCGCCCCGTGACCCGTCGCGGATTCACCGCCAACCCGCCGCGCTCATCCAGCGCGATCCGGACCAGGCACCCTTGGGCGCGTACCGTCCGGCAGCCCACGCAGGTCCGCCGAGGACCGCCGCCCGGGCGGGACGCGACCACCACCCTAGGCCGGTTCGGCGGCCAGGGCCGCCGCGTCGGCGGCAGCCTCCCCGCCGGCGGGGAGCTCGGGATCCTCCCCCGAGAGGGCCACGGCCTGACGGCTGACCGCCTCCCGCGCCACCTGCAGGATCCGCTCGGCACTCTTCGGCCCGATGCCCTCGATCTCTTGTAAGGCCTCGACCTTGGCCTCAGCCAGTGTGGCGAGGCTGAAATAGCCGGCAGCCACCAAGCGCCCCGCCAGCTTCTCCCCCACCCCTGGCAAAGACACGAACTGCTCCAGCGCGGCCTCGGGGTCGGGTGGCGGAGGACCGGCCTCCCCGCGGGTGTCACCGCCCATCAGGCCGCTCAGCGTCGCCTCGGCTTCTCGCTGCCGTTCGGTCGTGCTCTTGATGTCCACCTTCCAGCCCACCAACTTCGCCGCCAGGCGGGCGTTCTGTCCCCGCTTGCCGATGGCCAGCGAGAGCTGGTCGTCCGCCACCAGCACCTTGAGCGTCCGGGCCTCGGAATCCGCGGTCACATGTTGGACGTCGGCCGGCGCGAGGGCCGCCTTGACGAAGGCGGCCGGATCCTCCCGCCAGGGCACGATGTCGATCTTTTCTCCCATAAGCTCCCGCACGATCGCCTGGACGCGAGCCCCCCGGTACCCCACGCAGGCCCCGACCGGGTCCACGTTGCTGTCCTTGGAGACGACGGCGATCTTGGCGCGCTCGCCGGCCTCGCGCGCCACGCCCTTCACCTCCACGATCCCCTCGTAGATCTCCGGGACCTCCAGGTCGAACAACCGTTTCAGGAACCCGGGGTGCGTGCGGGACACGACGATCTGGGACCCCTTGGAGGTCTTCTTCACGTCCAGAATGAAGGCCCGCACCCGGTCTCCCACTCGGAACTCTTCTCGGGGCAGCTGCTCGCGCACGGGGAGGATCGCCTCGGCCTTGCCGATGTTCAGGATCACGTTCCCCTTGATGACGCGCTGCACGACGCCGTGGACCAACTCGCCTTCCTTTTCCTTGAAGGTCTGGAACACGGAGTCCCGCTCGGCTTCCCGCACCCGCTGGATGATGACCTGTTTGGCCGTCTGGGCGGCGATGCGGCCGAAGCTCTGGGCCGGCACCGGCACGGGGGTCTTCACGTCGTCTCCCAGGTGGGCGCCCGGGTTGATCTGCTGCGCCTCCTCCAGGCTGATCTCGACCTTGAGGTTGATCGGTGCCTCGACGACTTTCCGGACGGCGTACAGCATGAATTGGGTCGTCTTGCCGTCGAAATCCACCCGGAGATCCAGCGCCGCCTGCGCCGCCGGTAGGCTCTTGCGGGACGCGGAAAGGATGGCGGCCCCCACCGCATCGATGAGGATCCCCTTCTCGATGCCCTTCTCGCGACCGATTTGATCGATGACCTGCATCAGGTCCATGCCATGCCTCCCGTGTAGACCCCGAACGGTGCGGGCCGAACCGGCCCGAACGACCCCGGTCGCGACGCGCCGCCCGGCACCTCTCGTGCCCGGAGCGCCGGGACCGCCTTAGAGCTCCGGATGGAGCCTGGCGCGATGAATCAACTGGTGGGGAATGGCCACGCGCTGGCCGCCCGGCAGATCCAGCAACACCGCGCCGTCCTGCAGTCCCGCCAGGCGACCGCGGAAGTTGTGCCGGCCCTCGAGATCTTCCCGGGTTGCGATCCGGGCCTCCTGCCCGACGAACCGCACGAAATCCTGATCCCGGGTCAGCGGCCGATCCAGCCCTGGAGAGGACACTTCGAGATGGTAGGGAAGCCCGACGAAGTCCTCGACGTCCAGATGGTCACCCAACTCCTCGCTCACCCGCTGGCAGTCGTCCAGCGTCACGCCACCTGGCTTGTCCATGTACAGACGAAGAACCCAGCCGCGCGGCTCCCGACGGAACTCCGCGTCGACCAGCTCCAGCCCGCGGTCGGTCAGGATCGGTTCTGCCAGCGCCCGGAAGCGCGTCTCGACCTCCGCGGCCTGCGGGGAGGTCCCGGGATGTTTCGGCCGTGCCATACCGTGTCCTGTCAGCCCTCGAAAAACAAAGAGTGGGCTGGCGCCCACTCTCTGGTGTTTTAAACTACCATAACACGCCGAGACGGCGCAAGGGGAAAATACACCAGGGGGACACCTTACTCTTCGTCCTCCTCCACCGGCTTCGCCTCGGCGACGATCTTCTCCTGGATGTGCGCCGGCACCTCTTCGTAGTGGGAAAACTCCATGCTGTAGTCGCCCCGATCGCCGGTGATGGACCGGAGGCGCGGATCGAACTCCAGCATCTCCGACAGAGGGACCTTGGCCTTCACGGCCTGGTTGCGGCCCTTGGCATCGATGCCCAGGACGCGGCCGCGCTTGCTGTTCAGGTCGCCCACGATGTCCCCCATGCACTCGCCGGGCGCCGTCACTTCCACCGTCATGATGGGCTCGAGGAGCGTGGGCTTGGCCTGCGTCATGGCCTTCCGGAACGCCAGGCGCCCCGCCAGCTTGAAGGCCATTTCCGAGGAATCCACGGAGTGGCTGGAACCGTCGTACAGGATGACCTTGAGGTCCACCACTTGGCAGCCGGCGATGGCACCCCGCTCCATGGCCTCCACGATCCCCTTTTCGACCGCCGGGATGAAGTTCCGGGGGATGGCGCCGCCCACGATCTGATTGGAAAACTCGAAGCCGCCGCCCCGAGGCATCGGCTCCATGTGGATCCAGCAGTCCCCGAACTGACCACGCCCCCCCGTCTGCTTCTTGTGGCGCCCCTGCACCTCGCGCACCCGGGCCTTGATCGTCTCCTTGTAGGGCACCCGCGGCGTCTTGAGCGTCACCTCCACGCCGAACTTCCGCTTCAGGCGCTCTGCCAGGATCTCGACGTGCGCCCGCCCCATGCCCGAGACCACCGTTTCCTTGGTCTGAGGGTCATAGCGGATCTGGATCGTCGGGTCCTCCTCGCGCAGCCGGGTGAAGGCGGCGCTCATCTTATCCTCGTCACCCTTCGCCTTCGGTTCCACCGCGAACGAGATCACGGGCACAGGGAAGGTGATTCCCGGCAGGCGCACCGGCGCCTTCTCGTCGCTGAGCGTATCACCGGTGCCTGTCTCCTTGAGCTTCACCACCGCCCCGAAGTCGCCGGCCCCCAGGGCCTCCGTCGTCGTCTGTTGCTTGCCTCGGAGGAGCAGGAGTTGCCCGATCCGCTCCTTGGCCCCCTTGCCGACGTTCAGGACCGACGAGTCGGATGTCATGGTGCCGGAGTAGATCCGGAACATCGTCACCTTGCCTGCGAACGGGTCGGCGATGGTCTTGAAAACCAAGGCCGTCAGCGGTCCGCCGTCCTTGGCCTCGCACCGGACCGCGTTCCCCTTGGCATCCGTCCCAGTCACCGGTGGGCGGTCCAAGGGGGACGGGAACGCCTCGACCACGAGGTCCAGAAGGGGCGTCACGCCGATGTTCCGGGCCGGCGCCCCGCACAGGATGGGGAAGAGCTTCTGCTCCCGGATCCCGCGGAGGAGTCCTTCGCGCACCTCGCTCTCGCTGAGCTCGCCGCTCTCCAGGTACTTCTCCAGCAACCGGTCGTCCGCCTCGGCCACCGCCTCCACCAGGGCGGCCCGCCGGCCCTCGGCCAGCTCCCGCACGGCTGCCGGCACCTCTTCCTCCGTCGGCTTGCCGTTGCCGTCCGGCGTGAAGCGCAGGGCGCGCATGCGGACCAGGTCCACCACCCCAACGAACCCCGCCTCCTGGCCGATGGGCACCTGCACCGGAACCGCGCTGGCCGACAGGTGCTTGCGCACGTCTTCCACCGCCCGCGCGAAATCCGCCCGCTCCCGGTCCATCTTGGAGAGGTAGACGGCGCGGGGGAGCTCCAGCGAGGCGGCGGTGCTCCAGACCTTCTCCGTCTGGACCTTCACGCCATCCGTGGCGCCCACCACCACCACCGCCCCATCCACCACCCGGAGGGTGTTGCGAGCGTCGGTCAGGAACGCGGCGAAACCGGGCGTGTCCACCAGGTTCAGCTTGTGCCCCTTCCACTCGGCCCAGGCCAGGGCGGTGCTGATGCTGATCTTTCGGCGGATCTCGTCCTCGTCGAAGTCGGTCGTCGTGGTGCCGTCTTCCACCCGCCCCAGCCGCGTGGTGGCGCCGGCGCAGAACAGCAGGGCTTCCGTCAGCGTGGTCTTGCCCGCGGTGCCGTGGGCCACCAGGGCGATGTTGCGGATCTTCGCCGTCTCCGGTCGCTTCATGGTCTCCCTCGCGATTCCAGATGGGGTCCGCTGCGTGTACGGCCGGACCGGGCCGACATCCCGGACGGACCAGACCGGCCTCGGTTTCCTAACACACCCGCCTCGACAGGTGCAAGAAAAAACTCCGCGGCCAGTCGCCGCGGGGCGGCCCGGCGGACCATGGATGGTGGCGGCTCAGCCGGCCACCGCAGGCAGGACGGATCCGCCCTCCGGCATCACCACGACGAACGGATCCGGCCCGACGGCGCGGAGCGCCGCGGCCAGTGCCGTCTGTGTGTCGCCGAAGGGAACAAAGCCCAGCGAACGCGCCAACTCGGCTGGGATCGACGACAATGGTGGCCTCCGTGCAGACACCCGGGACCAGAGCCTTGACACCGCCGCTGTATCCGGCGAAGTAG
>Ga0209048_10007310_pt1 | contig 10219 bp, 7 predicted proteins | sample FrelakmetCRP12CR_FD_187146 | JGI IMG/M metagenome (GOLD analysis project Ga0209048, IMG submission 187146) | Freshwater lake sediment microbial communities from the University of Notre Dame, USA, for methane emissions studies - CRP12 CR (SPAdes)... | ecosystem: Environmental > Aquatic >... | reverse complement strand
CGGGCGCAGGCCGAACTCGGGGTAGGTGGCCGCGAACATGGAGGCCGGCTGCGAGGCCGCGGAGATGCCGTTGATGATCGGCATGCCGGCGCGGCCGGAACGGCGGATGCCCTCCCGGGCGAGGCGCACGGTCTTGCAGGCCGCGAGGATCTCCTGCGGGGAGCGGACGCGGGCGTCCGTGCCGCGCAGGTGCAGGATCGACGGGACGCTGACGGAGTCGACGACGTTGAACGAGGCCATCATCTCGACCGTGTCCATGAAGACCTGCTCGTCGGTGGTGTAGATGCCGCCGCCGACGTGCACCCACGGACGATCGTCCGTGGTGTCGGGGCGGCGGCCGTACATGGTCTTGCGCTCGCGCCGCTCACCGAAGGTCGTGCCCTTCGGGCACTGCGTGCAGGCGAGGAGGATCTCCTCGCGCGTGAACTCCATGACGCGGTTGGTCTCCGGGCAATACGCCCCGGCCTCGGCGAGCAGATCGACGGCTGCCTGGAAGACGCGGTCGGTCAGGTCGTCGTCGGCGTTGATGATGGTCTCTTTGTCCCACTTGATCTTGTGGCGCGCGATCAGCTCGGCGAGCTTGGGGACGTAGCGCTTCATGTAGTAATCGGTCTCGGAGGTGAGCGGGCCGGTCTCGGCGCGCTCGAAGACCTCTACCAAGTCGATCATGGCGTGCTCCTGGGGATCGGGTTCGCGAGGGCAGGGCGGCGGGTCGCCGAGGCGCCCGCCGGTCCGGCGACTGTGCCGAGGCGTGGGCTCACGACACCAGCTTCGTGGCCAGATTGACGGCCTCGTAGGCGCTGCCGGCCCAGCCGTCGGCGCCGATCGTCTCGGCCCACTCGGGCGTCGTGGCGCCGCCGCCGATGATGACCTTGAACTTGTCGCGCGTGCCCTGGTCCTTGAGCGCCTCGATCACGTCCCTCTGCCCGACGAGCGTCGTCGTGAGCAGGGCGGACATGGCGATGATGTCGGCGTCGACTTCCTTGGCCTTGTCGACGAACTTGAAGAGGTCGACGTCGATGCCCAGGTCCCACACCTCGAAGCCGGAGGTCTCGAAGAGGAGCTTGAGGATGTTCTTGCCGATGGAGTGAAGGTCGCCCTTGACGGTGCCGAGCACGATCTTGCCCTTCTTGGGGCCCTCGCCGCCGCTCTCCTTGATCTTGGGCTCGAGGATGCCCATCGCCGCCTGGAAGGCGAGCGCCGCCTGCATGAGCTCCGGCAGGAAGATGTCCTCCGCTTCGAACTGCTCGCCGATGACGTTGAGGCCCGGCAAGAGGCCCTTGTCGATGATCGTCTTCGGGTCCACGCCGTCGGCGAGGGCCTTGTTGACGGCGTCGAGGACCGCGTCCTCGTCCTGGTCGACGATCGACTGCTTGAGTTGCTCGAAGATCGCTTCGTCACCCATTGGGCGCACCTCTCGGTTCGTGTGATGGTCGCGGACCGCCCCCGCGCAGCCGGGGCGATCGATGCCCGGTCGTGGTTGAGCTATGCCTCCAGCGCCTCCAGCGGTGTCGCGTCGCCGGCCACCAGGCCGGCGAAATGGTCTCTGATCGTGGCGTCCAGGGCGGCGTCCCACACCGCCGGATTGGGCCGCGACAGGATGCGCCGCGCCTCGGCGAGCGCCCGGGAATTGATGTCCGGGCGGCCGGCGTCCTCCCACTGGGCGCGCATATCGCGGGCGGCGAGCCGGGGCAGCACGGCCGTCGTCTTCATGCGCTGCTTGGTGTGCTTGCTGCCCATGTAGCTGCCGCCCGGGCCGGTCGCGGCGATCTGCTCGAGCGCGAGGTTGTCTTCGCTGAACTCCAGCCCGCGCCACACGCGCTTGTCCATGAGCGCGATCTCGTTGTCGACGACGGCCTTGGCGAAGTCGAAGGCCATCAGCGAGCTGAACAGCCCGCCCATGTTGAGCAGCGTCGCGCCGGCGGAGACGCCGAGCACGGTGTTCATGCCGGTCTCGTAGCCCGACTGGGCGTCGTTGCCGTGCGCGTTGGTCAGGCCGATATAGCCGCCCGACGGCACGTCGTAGTGGCGCGCCAGTTGCGCCTGCCCCGCGAGCAGGATGCCGGTCTCGATGGCGCCCGGCGCGTAGGCGCCGGTGCGCATGTCGGCGACCGTCGGGAGGCTCGCGTAGATGACCGGCGTGCCCTCCCTGACCATCTGCTGGAACGCCGTGATGGCGAGGAACTCGGCGTTCCCCACCACCAGGCAGCCCATCATCGTCATCGGGGCGGTGAGGCCGGCGTTGGGCACGACGGTCGTGTACACCGGCAGGCCACGCTCGGTGAGCCACATCACGGCCTCGGTCGAGTCGACGTCCATGGTCAGCGGGCTGACCATCGGACAGTAGTGATGGTTGATGATCGGTCGCTCGGCGTACGCGCCCTTGCCGCCGGCGATGAGCTCGCCCAGCTCGACGACCTGGCGCAGGTCGTCCATGTTGGGCGTGTTGCTGCGCACCGGCTTGAGGCAGTTCTTGAGCGCCGGATAGAAGCGGCTGAGGCTGAACTGGCCGGCCGGCGCGTCGTCGGCGAGCGTCGAGATGCTGAAGATGTCGAAGCCCGGCAGCTCGTTGATCAGATACGCGATGTTGGCGATGTCGGTGGACGTGGCCCGGCGCTCGACTCTCGTGACCGGGTCGACGACGTTGGGCGCCGACGAGCCCGTCACCACGATGGGGCCGTCGCCCGGTATGGTGCGGTCGTACTGCGGGTCGCGCCCGCGGAAGGTGAAGCTCGAGGGCGCCATGGCCACGTGCTTCTCGACGACGTCGGCCGGGAACTTGACGAGGCCGGTCGCCTCGTCGACGTGGCACCCGTGCCGTTTGAACACCTCGCGCGCCCCGGCGTGGTGGGCGAGGATGCCCACCGTCTCGAGGACCTCGAGCGAAGCCTCGTGCGTCCGCTTGACCTCCGCCTGTGTGAGCAGCTCGGCGAACCTCATCCCAGTCACGCCCCTCCCTCGCCCTCGCCCGATCCGCCGGGCGCGCGCGCCGCCTCCGGCGGCGCGGCGAGGCGGGCGAGCTCGTCCAGATGGTCTTCGATGAACTCCATGAACAGGAGCTGATGGTCGAGGTACATCAGGTACTCGTCGACGCTGACGCCCGGGTCGTCGTAGTACGCCGCCAGGTCCCAATTGAGGATGTACAGGTTCGCGTTGGCGACCATGCGCGGCAGCAGCGCCAGCTCCTCGGCACCCATAGGCCCGGGGACGTCGAAGCGCGCCGCCTCTTCCTGGTAGGCGCGCACGAAGATCGACGCCTTGTCGAGGCGCACGTCGCCGTCGTCGGGGCCCTCCCACGAGCTGCAGAAGTAGGCGATGCCCTCGGCCACGTCGAAGAGCCGGTAGTCGAGCTTCGACCAGTCGAAGTCGAAGAGCCCGACGCCTTGCTCGTCGGCGTACTTCAGGTTGCCGGGGTGGTAGTCGCAGTGCACGGGCACACGCGGCAGCCCCTCCAGGTCCCCCTCTATGGCCGCGCCACGAGCCAGCAGCTCCTGGATGCGTGGCAGCTCCTCGATGAGACGCTGGTCGAACGCGGTGCCGCGGGAGGCGGCCGCGAAGCCTCTGAAGATCTCCGGCAGCTCGCACATCATCTGCATGATCGGCGGCTGCTCGCGGGCGAGGTCGCCAGGGTCGAAGTCGTGCGCCAGGTAGTGGAACTGGGCCAGAACGCGCGCCGAGCTGTCGTATTCCTTGTCGGTGCAGCGGTTCTTGATCCACGTATACCTGTCTTCGCCGCCCAGCATCTCGTAAACGGCGAAGAAGCGCGTGACCGGCTCCCCGTTCAGCAGTTCCTCGCGCGTCACGAACGTCTCGCCGGCCTTGTTCGAGAACACTTCGGCAGCCAGGTGGAAGCCTTTGCCGCTGAGGTGTCGCACGAGCGCGTGCTCGAAGCGCACCTCGCGCTCGATGACCGCGCGGTTGTACTTGCGCACGAAGTACCGGTGCTCGCCGTCGTCACGGCGCGTCACGACTGCGAAGCTGAGGTTCACGTAGCCGCCGAGGACCGGCTCGACGCGCGCGACCTCGCCGAGGTCGTAGTCCGTGTCGACGACCTCGGCGAGCTGGCTGCTGAGAAACTCGACCTCGAGGGCGTCGCGGACGTCCGCGACCTCGGCGGCCAGCCGCTCCATCTGCTCGAAGAGCTCGTTCGCCTGACGTACGTCCATGTGCCCTCGGTTCGTCTCGGCTCAGTGGATGAGTGGGAGCGGGGTAGCCGCGGTCACACGACGACGCATCGCAACCCCAGTCGGGCCATCTCGTCGCGGACCGTCGCGTCGACGCCGTCGTCCAGCATGACGACGTCGATCTTGTCGAATCCACAGAGCATCACGTCCGCGACCACTCCGATCTTGCTGCCGTCCGCCATCACGATGACGTCGCCCCGGGTGCGCTCTATCATCACCCGTTCGATGCTCGCCATGTCGACGGTGGGGGTGGTGAGCCCTTCCTCGAGGTCGAAGCCGTCCACGCCGAGGAGCATCTTGCTGGCGTGGAAGCGCCCGATCAGCTCGATCGTCTGCGGCCCGGCGACGGCGTTGGAGCGCGGGCGGTACAGTCCGCCCAGGACGACGATCTCGAGGTGCGTCCCCTGAGCTTCCGAGAGAGCGCCCACGTTGTGCGTGACGATGCGCGCCTCGAGCGCGGGGTCGACGTGGCTCAGGACCTGAGCAGCGGTGGTCCCGGAACTCAGGAACACCGTGTCGCCCGGCTCGATGAGCGCGGCGGCGGCCTGCGCGATGCGCCGCTTCTCCTCGGTGTGCGTGCCGGCCCGGTCGACGTAGAGGGACTCCTCGATCATGTGGCGCTTGATCACGGCGCCACCATGCGTGCGCGTGAGGAAACCGTCGCTCTCGAGACGCTCGAGGTCGCGGCGGATCGTCATCTCGGACACGCCGAGGTCCTCGCTCAGCGAGGAGACGCGCACGGCCTGCCGCTCCTTGAGCATGTCGCAGATGTGCGCGCGGCGTTCCGCGGGGATCATCTCATGGACTTCCGGGACTTCTGGCGAAGGAATCTGCTCCCCCCAGTCCTAGGGCTGCTGGTCCGGCCAGACCGAACAAAGTCGAACACATCATAGGCTCACCCCCCTGTGTGTCAAGTGCCGCGGCGCGGAGCCATGGATGTGTGTGTCCGAGGTCGGGCGTCAAGCCGCGGGCGACGGTGGTCACGCCTCCCACAAACGAGCATAACCGCACACGCACAGAGCGACGTCGAGGGGCGGTTGCCGAGGCGCTGAAGCGAGGACGGCCGGCGCCCGCGTGGGCGAGCGCCGGGCGCCGGCGATCACTTCCCCTGGAAGGCCCAGGAGTACGAGGGATCCCACCACGCATGCCCGTATCCCAGGTGAAGCGCGACCGCGGTGGCCTTGATCTGCGCGGAGCCGTCCGTGATGCTCGCCGACCGGTACGGGTTCCAGGAGCCCTTCCACGTCGTGGGAGCGTACTGGAACAGACCGTAGTAGCCGCCCGGCCCGACGGCGACGGCCGAGCCGCCCGACTCGATCATCATGAGGCGATACATGCCGCGGGCGCTGACGCCGCTGGCGCCCGCGGCGGCCTGGATGACGGACCACCACTGACCCTCGCCGCCGGCGCTGCCGGCGGACGGCGGCGCGACCGTCTGGATGGGCGACGACGGGGTGGCTTCCTGCCGGGACGCGAGGGCGCGGATCTGCTCGCGAACGCCCGAGAGCAACGCGCGCCGCGCGGAGAGCTGGGCGCGGATCTGCGCGATCTCCGCTTTGCGCTGGATCACCAGTCTCTGGGCGGTGCGCTTGTCGGCGACGAGCGACGCTGCCCTGTCCGCCAACTCCGCGGTCGTCTGCTCGACGGAGCGCAGGACGTCGTGGTCGCTGCGCGTGACCCTGCGCACCATGGTCAGCGCAGAGACGAGGTCGCCAAAGTCGCCGGCGGTGAAGATCGCATCGAGCGGGGTGACGTCGTCGTGCTTGTAGAGGGCGACGGCCCGCGTCGCGAGCGTGGCGCGGGCGAGGACCAGCTCATTGCGCGCAAGCAGCTGCAGCTTCGTGTTGTCGCGGATCTGGGACTGGACGGCCTGGAGGGCGATCGTGGCGCGCCCGTACTCCTGCACCGCGCCGCCGATGCGCGCGTCGAGCTTGCCCACGTCCGCGGCCAGCCGGCGGGCCTTGTCGCGCTCGCCCTGAAGGGTCCCCGCACGAGCCGGCAGGGCGAAGCCCGCCAGTATGCCCAGAGCGACGACGAGCGCACACGCCGCGACCAGGCTCGTCCACGGGCATCTCGGATGGCTGCGGTCCAGCGCGCCTCCCTGGTCGTCGCGGTACGCCCCCAGCGTCCGCGCGGGGCCCGCACGCGGCCGTGAGAGCCGCCGGGGCGAAGCCGCAAGCTAACAGAGGAGCACACAACGCTCAAGGGCAGGAGAAACGCACGCGGCCGCGACGTGTCGGATTCGGAAGGGGGCGTGGCCGGGCGGCAGTCTCGCAGCCCGGCGGCCTGAGCCTACGATGATGTACGAATCGGCAGGCCTAAGGCTCAACCCACACGTGAGACATTCTTGACGAGCTAATTCAACCGGTGTAGAAATCAACAATCGTTGAGTTACGCGCCGATTCCTTCCATTCTCGTCTGGGGGCGTCCGATGTGGGCGATCGCACTCAAGGAGTTCCGCGAACTGCGCCGTGACCGGCGGACGCTGGCCATGCTCTTCCTCCTGCCGTTCCTCTTCCTCGTGGTGTTCGGCTACGCCGCGAGCTTCGACGTGAAGGCCGTGCCGACGATCGTCTACGGAGCCCGGGCGGACCGCGTCGCTGTGGTGCTGCCGAAGACCCTCAGCGTCGTGCGCCGCGACGCGCGCGGAGGCGACGCCGCCGCCCGCGACGCGCTGGGTCGCGGCGAGGCCGTGGTCGCAGTCGTCACTCCGTCACGGCCCGGCGCCGCGCCGGAAGTCCTCGTCGATGGTACGGAGCTGTTCGCGGCGCAGGCGGCCCTGCGCAGCCTGGCCGAGCTTCGCGCCTCCGGCGGCGTTATCGGACCGAAGCAGACGGCCTCGCCGCCGGCGGCGGGCGGGAGCGCCGCGGCGTCCGCGGCATCGATCCCCGCGGTATACGCGGCGCCGCAGGTGCACGTGCTCTTCAACCCGGACCTGCGCACCGCCGTCATCATGATCCCCGGGTTGTGCGGCGTGATCCTCGTCTTCGTCGGCACGATCGCCACGGCGCTCGGAGTCGTACGCGAGCGGCAGGCGGGCACGATGGAGCAGCTCGCCGTGATGCCGTTCCGGCCGCGCGACGTCTTCCTCGGCAAGATCGCGCCCTACCTGCTCGTGGCGGCCGTGGACATGGTCGTCATCGTCGCGGCCGGCATGCTCCTCTTCCACGTGCCGTTTCGCGGCTCCGTGCTGACCTTCGCGCTCGGGGCAGTCCTGTTCCTCTTCGTCACGCTGGGGACCGGCGTCCTCATCTCCTCCGTCTCGCAGACGCAGGGGCAAGCCATCCAGCTGGCGATCCTGACCATGCTGCCGCAGATCCTGCTCAGCGGCCTCTTCTTCCCGCTGTACGCGATGCCGTGGGGCGTGCGCTGGATCGGCTACTGCCTGCCGCTGACCTACTTCATCAAAGTCGCCCGAGGCGTGATGGTGCGCGGCGCGCCCATCAGCGCCCTCTGGCTGCCCCTGCTCGTCCTCGCGACGATGGCGATCGTCGTCTTCACGCTGTCCACGCTGCGGTTCCGGCGCGACCTTGCCCCGGCCGGCGAGCCGGTCCGGCCGGACGGCGGGGCCGCGGCGGCCAGCGGCGGCCGTGACGCCGCGCCGGAGGCCGCCGCGTGAACGCCGGCGCCTGGGGCGTGCGCGACCTGACGGTGCGCTTCGGCAAGCGCACGGCCCTGCAGGACGTGGATCTCATAGCGACGGCCGGCGCCGTCACGGCCGTCATGGGCGGCGACGGCGCCGGCAAGAGCACGCTCCTGCGCACGCTTGCCGGCGCGCTGGCCCCGGCGTCGGGCACCGTGCGCCACCCCGAGCGCCGGCGGATCGGCTACGTCGCCGGCGCGAGCGGCATCTACGACGACCTCAGCGTCGCCGAGAACGTGTCCTTCGTCGCCTCGGCCTACGGCATCGAGGGCGCCGAGCTCACGCGCCGCACCGACGAGCTCCTGGCGCGCACCGGCCTGCGCGGCGCCGAGACCAGGCTGGCCGGGCGCCTCTCCGGCGGCATGCATCAGAAGCTCGCCTTCGCCTTGGCGATGCTGCACGAGCCGCAGCTGCTCATCCTCGACGAGCCGACCAGCGGCGTCGACCCCGTCAGCCGCGCCGAGCTCTGGGGCATGATCGCCCGCGCCGCCGCCGGCGGCGCCGCGGTCGTGGTGGCGACCACCTACCTCGACGAAGCGGTGCGCGCTTCCACCGTGGTGCTGCTCGAGGAGGGCCGGGTGGTGGCGGCCGGCGGTCCGGAGGTCGTGGCCGCCGGCCTGCGACCCGCCGCGAGGGTCGAGCACGCGATCGCGGAGGGCTCGCCGCGGATCACGCTGGCCGCCGCGCACGCCGTGACACGGCGTTTCGGCCGCCTCACCGCGGTCGCCGGCGTCGACCTCACGGTCCACGCCGGCGAGGTGGTGGGCCTCCTCGGCGCCAACGGCGCCGGCAAGACGACCCTCATCCGCATGCTGCTCGGCCTGCTGCACCCGAGCGCCGGCATCGTGGAGCTCTTCGGGCGCGCGCCCTCGCGAGCCACGCGCGGCCGGCTGGGCTACGTGCCTCAGGGCCTCGGGCTCTGGGAAGACCTGACGGTGACCGAGAACCTCTCCTTCTCGGCGGCCGCGTTCGGCCGCGAGGCCCCGGCGCTCGAGCCGGACCTCGCCGCGTCGAGCGGCTCCCTCGTCCGCGACCTGCCGCTCGGGCTGCGCCGCCGCCTCGCCTTCGCGGCGGCGCTGGCCCACGAGCCGGAGCTGCTCGTGCTCGACGAACCGACGTCCGGCGTGGACCCGCGGGCGCGGGCGCGCCTCTGGGAGACCGTGCACTTGGTGGCCGCGCGCGGCGCCGGCGTGCTCGTGACCACGCATCACCTCGAGGAGGCCCAGGAGTGCGGCCGGCTGGTCATGCTGTCGGCCGGCCGGGTGGTGGCGCAAGGTCCGCTGGCCGAGATCGTGGGCGACCGCCGGACGGTCGCCGTGGCGACGCCCGACTGGGCCGCCGCCTACTCGGCGCTCGCCGGCGCCGGCCTCCCGGCGGCCCTCGTCGGCCGCGACCTGCGCGTGCCCGGCAGCGACCAGCGCCGCGTCCAGGCCGTCCTCGACGAGCAGCACGTCGTCGCCGGCCTGCGCTCTGTCCCCGCCACCTTCGAAGAGACGTTCGTCGCCCTCGCCCGCGCCGACGACGCCGCAGCCGGCGCCGGCGCGAGCCCCGACCCCCTCAGCCCCGAAAGGACCTCTCCGTGAGCGATCCGACCCCCCTCCCCACGCCCGCCGAGAGCAGCGGTCCGCAGCAAGGCACCCCGAGCGGGCGGCCGCCCGACTCTCCCGGCGACCTCGACCAAGGCCACCCGCGCAAGTGGTGGATCCTGGTCGCCGTGTCGATCGGCATGTTCATGGGCCTGCTCGACGTGACCATCGTCAATATCGCGATGCCGGCGATCATCGCCGATCTGCACACTACGGTGACGCACGCGTCCTGGGTGCTCAACGCCTACAGCCTCGTGCTGGCCGTCTTCTTCCTCTCGATGGGCCGAATCGCCGACCGCTACGGCCAGAAGCGCGTCTTCATGTTCGGGCTCGTCACCTTCACGCTGTTCTCGCTGCTCTGCGGTTTTGCGCCCAACATCGACTGGCTGATCGCCTTCCGCGCCGGCCAGGGCCTTGGCGGCGCCGCGCTGCTGACCATCTCGCTGCCCATCATCCTCGGCGCCTTCCCGCGCCGCCAGCAGGGCATGGCGGTGGGCCTCTGGGGGGCGCTCGGCACCGCCGCCGCGGCCGTCGGCCCCACTTTGGGCGGCGTGCTCGTCACCTACGGCCACTGGTCCTGGATCTTCTTCGTCAACGTCCCGATCGGTGTGTTCGCCATCGTCGTCTGCGCACGCGTCCTCCCGCGCGGCACCAGGAAGGAACGCGTCGAGGGCGGCATCGACATCCCCGGCATGCTCATCTCGGGCGTCGGCCTCTTCGCGCTCACGCTGGCGCTGGTGGAGGGCGGCACGTGGGGCTGGACGTCCGCCGCCATCGTGGCGCTGCTCGTCACCGCGGTGCTCGCG
>Ga0209048_10007309_pt1 | contig 10220 bp, 6 predicted proteins | sample FrelakmetCRP12CR_FD_187146 | JGI IMG/M metagenome (GOLD analysis project Ga0209048, IMG submission 187146) | Freshwater lake sediment microbial communities from the University of Notre Dame, USA, for methane emissions studies - CRP12 CR (SPAdes)... | ecosystem: Environmental > Aquatic >... | reverse complement strand
TTCGGCGATACTGAAGGCAAGAATATTGATCTTTTCCTCGCCCAATGCATGCGCAATTGCTGCAAGCCGCCCCGGGCGGTTTTCAGAAAATATCGAAATTTGCCTGATCACAAACTTTTGCGTATCCATTTACAACGACCTCTTGTCAATAACTCTTTTCGCTTTTCCCTCGAATCTGGGTAATGATCCCGGTTCAACGAGTTCAACATAGACATTCACGTTCAATGAATTCCTAAGCCGGTGCTCAACTTTTTGCCGTATCTGCATAAGATCATTGATTTTATCACTGAATGATTCCTTGGTTAATTCGACACGGACAAGCATATCATCAAGGGCCCCCTTTCGTTCAACCACAATCTGGAAATGCTGACCAACTTCAGGGATCGCCATCAAGGCGTACTCAACCTGTGACGGGAACACATTGATCCCCCGTATGATTAACATGTCATCAACCCTGCCTTGTATTCTCTGGATTCTCGGATGTGTCCTGCCGCAGGCACAGATGTTATCATCCATTGTCGTGATATCCCCGATACGATACCTGATCATCGGAAGTGCTTCTTTCTGAAGTATGGTAATAGTGAGTTCCCCTTTTTGTCCGGATTCAAGAGACTCTCCCGTCTGGGGATCGATAATTTCGACAAGGGCAATGTCAGACCAGATATGAAACCCCTTTTGCTCCACGCATTCGGTAAACATCGGTCCTGAAAGTTCACTCGTCCCGTAGATATCATATGCTTTTATTCCCAGCCAGTCTTCGATACGGGTACGCATCCGATCAGTCCAGGGCTCAGCTCCCAGAACTCCCGTACGGAGTTTTGTATCTTTTTTAATATCAACGCCCATCTTTTCTGCAACCTCTCCGATATGGAGGAGGTAAGAGGGAGTGCAGGCAATAGCTGTCGCACCGAGATCCTGCATCAGTTCAATCTGCCGTTCGGTGTTTCCTACGCTGGTGGGTAATACAGTTGCACCAATACGTTCTGCCCCATAGTGCATCCCAAGTCCGCCGGTGAACAGACCGTACCCGTAACTTACCTGGATCACATCTCCCCTCCCAAGTCCAATGGAGGTCAGGGCACGGGCAAGTGAAGTTGTCCAGGTATTCAGATCATTCTGGGTATACCCCACGACTGTCGGTTTACCCGTTGTCCCGGACGAAACGTGATAGCGGACAAGTTCCTCCTGAGTTGCAGTAAATATTTTATCGGGGTAATTGTCCCTCAGGTCACGCTTGAACATGAACGGGAGTTTCTTTACATCGGATAGTTCGCGGATGTCATCCGGATGAACCTTCTGCTCTTTCATCCTGTCATGGTAAAAGGGGGAGAAACTGTGAAGCCTGTAGACAAGACTTTTTAACAGTTTATACTGCATTCGCTGGAGATCTTCTTTTGGCATCTCCTCGATTCGTGGATCCCAGTTCTTCATTATACCGCCTCTCTTCGATCAATCACTCTCTTTGCCTTTCCTTCAAACCGTGGCAGGGAACCAGGTTCAACGAGTTTAACCGTTGTCCTGAGCTCAAGTGCATCCCGAAGTTCTTTTACGACTTTTTTCTGGAGTCTCGCAAGATCCGCAAGTTCACCACTGAAGTACTCGCGATTGATCTCAACTTCGACAGTCATCTCATCCAGATGATTAATTCTGTCGATATATACCATAAACTGATTGCCAACCTCGGGTATTTTAAGAAGCACATGTTCTATCTGGGACGGGAACACGTTGATTCCGCGGATTACCAGCATATCATCACTTCTCCCCGTGATTCTTGCGATTTTTTGTCCCCGTCTACATAAGCAGCCATCCTCCATCTTTAGCGTGATATCTCCAGTACGGTAGCGAAGTAGTGGCATTGCTTCTTTGACCAGCGGGGTCACCACCAGTTCACCGCGTTCACCGTCGGATACCAGTTCTCCGGTCTTTGGATCGATAATCTCGACAAAAAAACTATCATGCCAGATATGAAGCCCGTCACGTTCAGGACATTCAAATGCAACGCCAGGACCAAAAAGCTCGGATAACCCGTATGAATCATAGGCAGTTACTCCAAGTCGTCTTTCAAGTGTCTGACGTACGCTTTCCGACCATGGCTCAGCACCAAAAATTCCCGTCCTGAGACTGTCGAGAGATACACCCATTTCTTCAGCTATTTCCGAGAGGTGCATTGCATAACTGGGTGTGCAATGGATTGCAGTCACCCCAAAATCCATGATCATTTCGATCTGGCGTTTTGTATTACCCGTTGCGCTTGGGATTACCGTCATACCAATTTTTTCTGCCCCGTAGTGAAACCCGAGACCTCCGGTGAACATGCCATAATTCACCATATTCTGGAAAATATCATCTTCACCAACACCAACCATGGTCATGTTCCGTGCTATGAGATCTGCCCATGTGTCAATGTCTTTTTGAGTATAACCAACGACTGTTGGTTTTCCCGTTGTTCCGGATGTTGTATGAATCCGCACGATTTTTTTCATGGGGACGGCAAAGAAACCAAAGGGATATCCATCCCTGAGATCCTGTTTTTTGGTAAAAGGGATTTTGCGGATATCCTCCAGTGTTTTGATTGATGATGGTTTCACACCGGCGCCTGAGAGAAGATTCCGGTAAAACGCAACGTGCTGTACCTGACTGAGTGTAGCTTTCAGACGTTTGAGCTGAAGCACCTCCAATTCATCAGGCTTCATTGTTTCTATCTTCTTATCCCAGAACATGTAGTGCCCCTGGTATGCTATTGCATGACAGACAATATATGGCGTTTGTTACTGTTTAAATTCACCGAATTTATGTAAACTATATTCATATTCAATACTCCTTAAAAAAATAGTAAAATTTTGCACAGAATTGTCCGATGGCTAAAAAACGATGAATTAATCAGGAGGAAATGGTGTAGTAATTAGATCAGTTGAGTAAAATATTTTTTCCGAGGTGGAAGGTGACGGATTTTCCCTGGTTATTGGTGAGCGGCTATGGTGTCCATATAAAATCCACACAGAAAAAACTGATTATTCAGAAAAAAAATACTCTTGAGGAATATCCTCTTGATTCGATAAAAAACCTGCTCGTCATGGGGGGTCACACCATCAGCTCATCAACGATTGTTAATCTCGTGAAAAATGGTGCATTTATCTCTTTTTTTGAGCCCGATGGCAATCCAATAGGAATTATCCGGCCCTTTGGAGACAGGAGTGATGAGGAAATTCATAGAATACAGCAGGCTATTCCACGGCATCGTTATGCTATTGCCCTTGCACAAACAGCAATAAAATCTCGTCTCTTTGCTATTCAATCTGTTCAGGAGAGCCAGAACACTCATCTGTTCTATGAAGGTGAACAGGATTTTCTTCATAAGGCTCAGGAAGAACTGCAGTATCTGATCAAACTGGACGAAATACAAAGATTACACAGGCTGACTACAGATATGTATTACGAGATCATGTCCCGGAATACCCCCCCGGATTTCGGATTCAGGAGGAGAACGATACGTCCCCAGTCAGATCCAATCAACGCAATGCTTTCATTTGGGTACGCGATGTTGTTTGGTAATTGTTGTGTCTCTCTGATTGGAGCAAGGCTAAACCCGGATTTCGGTTTGATGCATGAAGGAAGAGGAAGCCTTGTACAAGATCTTATTGACCCTCTAAAAGCAGCAATGATTGACAGGGAAATATTCCGGATCGCGAGGGAATCTCTTAACCCTTCTGATTATGAACAGACACCAAACCGGTGTATACTCTCCGATGAGCTCACACAAAATCTGATCGGATTATTTCATTCCACAATACAAAATGAAAAAATTGATGAACTGGTATATAGTTTTTATAATGCAATCACCAATAACGGTGAATTCAGAGTCCGGTACTGATCCGCCCTTCTCCTTTAATGATTGAAAAGTCATTAAAAGTCATACAAGAAATTTCAGATGTTCGTAAATCACGTATTACTGCACGCGGGCAGCCATATATCATTGAAATAAACTTTTCAAGAACCATTGACTCTGCTGTTGCGTATATATGAACTCTTCCATCGGGAAGATTTATGACTGTGCCAGTAACATGTAAATCGGTTGCAATCCTCCTCACACATGCCCTGAACCCAACTCTTTGAACCCTCCCGCTGATAAAAATTTCAATGGTCTTCACTATTACATCCCCTGCATAAGTTTAATCGCAAGTCCAAGTTCGTCAAAAACTTCATCACGAAGTGATGACTGTCGGATATTCGTTGCAGCGTCAATTGCAAGATCAAGAACCTCCTGTGCGGTCTTTTCACAACCAGAAGCATGAGTCTTCATCGCAATATCACACATGATAAAAGCTCGCCTCGAAAGCGGCCGAATAATCCTCGCCTCTTTTATTGCACTCTGTAGCAAACGGTTGGATATTTTTTCTGCCCCTTCTTTTCTGAAGAGTACTGCAATATCACAGAAGAGTATCGCTCCTTTTCCACGATCCGTTACTGAACGAATCAGTTTTTCGAGTGAAGTAATCTGGTTTGGATGGGCGCCATCTTCGATTATTTTTTCACAGAGAACCTTGATTTTTTCATATTGAACTGGTATTTCATACGTATCTTTAAGTCCCATCTGCGTGAGGCGATGGAGCCTTATTTCGTCATTTTCAATTGTTTTTGTAACTTCTATTGCATATTGCAGATATTTTGTATTGTTGTTTTTATGGTAGAGCACAACATACATTTGTGCAATTTTGTCTCGTATTGTATCAGCAATTTGTGGAATGTTTATTTTCCGGGTTAATGCATCTGCTTTCTTAAGCAAAATTACCGGAGTATCGTCATCGCTGTTTTGTAATGCAAGCGGGATAATATCAAGAAGGGCTGATGCCTTTTCATAAGGTGAAGGAATTCTTTCGACAGCTTCTGACATGCAGGTTAATATTTTTTTACCTCGATCCCTGTTGTTTTTGGTCATACTGAATACAGCAATAAGTGAGTTTACATATTCAACAGGTTCGGTGATTTTTGATGAAACCTGTAAGGCAACAGTGATCAATTCGCTGTCCGGTTCAATGACGTTCATTCGGACAATTGCCAATACAATCCGTTTGCTTGCCATCGGATTTTTGTCAACTTCAACGTTTTTTAGCCGTTCGATCCCTTGTTCAAGGCACTTTTTTGCTTTATCTGGATCGATAGTACTGAACAGCATGGTAAGATCAGAGAGAATGAGAACTTTTTTGTATTCATCGGGAATTTTTTGTAGTGATGCATAAACATTCTTTAAAATTTCCCGTGCATGATCGAAATCGTGTAATTTGATGTACGTGTCTGCAAGGTTGCACAACCCGGCAAGCTCCATATAAGGATCATTAATCAACTGAAGAAACCGGAAAATCAGAACAATCATGAGCGGATTTGATGTCGAGTGCTCATTTCTCTGGAGGAGAAATGCCACAATTTCGTAGGGGTCCGTTGAGTCCGGATAGTTGACGTTGTAGTTAAGATTTGATATAATCCGGGACATCATAGCATCTCTTTCTAGAGGATTTTCGATTTCAACAGCATACATTGCCAGGGGTATGATATAATCCGGATTATCGCTTACAGATGAATATGATATGAGAATATCAATCATTCCTGCGATCTTCAGCGATATTCTTGCCTTTTTGACATTCTCTTTTATTATTGATAATCCTCGTTCAAACGGGTATATTTCCGATGTAAAAGCCTCAGCATCTGTACGGGATTTTGGATCTTTTAAAAGGATACATCCAATTTTTACGAAACACTCAGCAATTCTCCCAAATTGTTGGGTTTTTAACCCGGGATCGCTGATGTCTTTAGCGATTTTATACGCTTGTTCAAGGGCAGCAGGAGAATGTTTGTCGATTGCATATTGTATCACCCCATCTATTATATTCACCATTGCATTTTCGGCGAGATTTTTTTCAAGTAAGGAATTAATCCATTCTCTCATCCTCAGGAGAAGGTCCAAATCCCCTTGTTGTGCAGCAAAAATTGAGGCCTCATCGATTATTCCGCTCAGTGCTACAGAACGGATGTCCTGTCCATTAATATCGCAGGTGAGGCCTACCGCTCTTTGGAGATAGTCGCGGTTTTTAATTTTCACCCCAATTTTTGCAATTTGCAGGGCAATATTTGATATTGCTTCTTCCTTAAGGTTGTGTTCCTTAATGGATTCGGCCATTCGTATCAGGATATAGGGGTCATGCAATGCGAGAATTCCCCGGTTGATGAGAATTGTAATACTTTCGAGAAGCAGATGGTCCTGCAGGGGATGCAAACGGATAAGGTCAGTAATAGAATGAATGTGGGAAATTATATCATTAAACGAGTCATCTGTGCTCAATTCTATAATCGCCCGATAAATTGATTTATGCACGATATCATCATTCAATCGTTTGAGGATCGTCTCGTTGACAAGCGGTATATTATGCCTCAAAATTCCAGTTTTGAGCAGATAGGTAAGGTTGTCTTCATATTGGGGAAGATTTTCTGTCTCGTGGCTGATTTTTTTAAATATATCGAGCGCAGAGGCAAAATCCCCCGAAGAAAGCATAATATGGGAAAATTGCAGGTATATCCGTGATAAAACGACCGGATTGCTGTCCTTATCAATAATTGGAATTATATCCGAAAGGACGTGCATATTGTTTGAATGCTTGGCAACAGAAATGCCCGCACGGACCAGATCCCGGAGAGGATACGCCTCTGTATTTAAAAAGAGCTTATGAAGATTTATGGCAGCGGAAAGGTACCATAATTCTCCTGATAGTTCTGCTTTTTTAAGAAGATCGATAACAAGGGTATTGGTGACAAAAGGTATTCTTTCACAAAGGGTCTGAAGGATAGTGATAATGTGGATTTTATCCTTTTCCCGGTCCAGGAGCTGTTCAGTCAGGGCATTCACAATTTCAAGTTGTTTCTCATGTGAAAGAGCATCAAAATTTTGGATAAAGATCGAAATATCCAACATTTCTTTTCCGAAAACAGATTTTACTCCTTTTTCAATAATAGATGAAATACATGCCTGTCTTCGGATCTTCTGGTGGATTTTGGTTGCACTTTGGATACTGTCTAAGAATAATGTACGGTTTTTTTCAAGAATGGCGACAGTTGCCAACGCTTTTGCAAGTTCTGCATGCAATACTGCACGTTTTGATATATCGCTGATCTCCTCAATGATATGATGAGATCGATAGAGGAGTTTTTCATCACGGGTTGTAATTGCCCATTCAATCAGAAGAGGAATAATATCGATCATGATATCCGACCGATATTTCTGGAAACTGATCCGTTCAAGCAGGATTATACCATGATCAATGAACCCCGCATTAGATTCATGAACACCGGCGCTGATGAGGGCTTGTGCCATCATTGCAATTACCCGGGACTGATGACTTTTTTTACTTAACCTTTGTGACAGCACATGAACAGATTTCAACCATTTTTCATCCTTTGTTGTTATGAATTGCTGCACTATCTGAGAGAACAAGTCATTGATATCAGTACTCGGGAGATCAGGCAGGCCAAGTAACAGTTCAGGTTTATTTTTTTTAAATGCAGTTGTCGTGATCAGTCTGTTAATCTCTTTAATGAGGGTCTTTTGTGCCCGTTTTCCTTTTTCCTGATGTATTTCCGCTATACTATGTTCAACAATTTTCCAATCCTCCGCTGATAGTGCCTGCTGAACCTTCTTGACAATTTCGGTAGAATTGACCATTTTTATATCACAGATATGAAACTATGGGTTGATAAACACAATTTAACTCAAATAGTAATTAAATTTTTTGTTTTTATTTACGCTTAAATTTAATTTTTTTTTTCATAATAGAAGAAAATTTTCGATTTTTTTCAAAAAATCTCCTAAAAAACATATTATTTTTTAACAATCGGCAAAATTATCAATTATTTACCGAATTTTCACCCGAAAAAGATGATATTTTAGTGATAAAGGATTACAACACCCTTCTCACGATTTGTCCAAAGATAATGATATCCATTAACCTATCTATTGGTAATTTTTAAGATGCAGTCCATCAGTTCTTTAAAAAAAACCTGACCATGATTATGAGAATCCGCATCTATGATAATCCGAATTATGGGTTCTGTTCCTGAAGCACGAACAAGCGCCCATGAATCTTCCCTGAAAATTTTTACACCGTCTGTAAGGTCCAGTGAATCTTGAGAATATACTTTTTTGAGGGATTCAAGTACTTGTGTTCCCCGTGATGTGCTGATTTTATCCTTGATCATAGAGCGTTTCGGCAATGCGTTTATCAGTTTCGAGAGTTGTTGACCCGTCGAAGCAAGAATGAATACCATCATTGCGGTTGCCATACCACCATCCCGGCAGAACTGGTGATCCGGGAAAATAAGTCCACCGTTCCCTTCGCCTCCAAATATAACCTCATTTCCATTCTTTATGAGTGACCGCATAGTTCTTGCAACATAGATACTTCCAACCGGTGTGTAGGTAATCGTGCAGCCCTCATTTTTCACCACCATTTCCACCACGAGCGATGTACTAACCGGAGTAACCAATGTTCCTTTTTTCTGGTGACACATATGCTGGGCTACCAAGGCAAACTCTCTGTTTTCTTCAACAAATTGTCCATTCTCATCAATGAATACAGCCCGATCTGCATCGCCATCGTGCGCTACGCCGAATGCAGCTCCACTGCTGACTACGAGTTCAGCCAGCCCTTTGAGGCCCTCAGAAGAAGGTTCAGGCAACCTTCCGGGAAATGTCCCATCCATTACTCCATTGAGGGTGAGCACCCTGCATCCCATTTCAGTGAGGATCTGCGGTGTTGTAAGACATGCAGGACCGGATCCCGGATCAACCACCACGGTAATTTCTGATCCTACCCTGTCAGGAAAATGATGCACAATTGCCTGGATGTATTTCCTGGTGAGATAAGAAGCATTTATTTCATGGCCGATATATTCCCACGATTTCAGAGGAAATGAAGGTTCAAATATTAGTTGTTCCAGTTTTAGTGTTTCCTCATCACCCATTTCCGTGCCATCTGCCTCTATGATCTTGACCCCATTATATTCAGGCGGATTATGCGATGCAGTTATCATTGCCCCCCCATCAAACTGCTCCTTAATAAGGTACTGAAGTGCCGGAGTCGGGAGGATGCCGCAATCAACAACGTCACAACCTGTTGCTAGCAGGCCGGATTTAACTGCCTTTACGAGCGTTTCACCGGAGGTTCGTGTGTCTCTTCCAACGGCAATGCATCCTTTCCGCATTGTGCCGAGTGCTTCGCCAATAGTGAGTACTAGTTCCGGCGTCAGATCTTTACCAACAACACCTCTTACTCCATTGGTACCAAACAAACGTTTCTGAAATTTTGTAGTTTGCATGTATTCTTTCTCCAATTATCCTTCTTTTATTTGCGAAAATTTTCGAAGAGATTGAGCGATGTTATGACTTTGCTAACTGTCGGATTTGATAGGATACAGGTATCAGCTGGTAGACTACCAATAACTATTTTGGGAAACGATCGTTGTTTAAAGCCTTCAATTATGGCAAAGTCCATTCCTTGATCGAGGAGCATACACAAAACATCGTCCAGATTGTTCTTATGTATCGTTGCTACCGCCTTGTGGGAGTCTATTCCAACAGACATGTCTGCACCTGCATCAAAAAAAACGGTGGTGTCTTTTCCCTCATCGATATTGTATGTATGATCTCCCAGATGTTTGATCACCGCAACATTTCCCTTTTTTTTAAGTTCAGGGATCAAATTTTTAATAAATGTTGTCTTTCCTGAATTTGAGTTTCCGACAATCTGGATTATTTTCATACGTGTATCTCCTACATCAATCAGTCTGAAATAATTATAATTTGTAGCATTATGTTCCAATATTTTCCTGAAGGTTGGTTTTTATTTCTCCCGCTGTGTTATTTGAAATTTTTTCCTGACTACGGGTACTAGGGATATCTCCTGAAATATATCTCATTGACATTGATCCGTCCAATGCAATTTTCTTATCTACCTCAGGCAGAATTTCTCCTGGTGTATGTGTTATTTCTCGGATAGGAGCATTGGGTGTGGGATTGTGGTCTTCTGGCGTTTTATATTCATCCGTTTTGTCTATACTTGATGCGTCATTAATAGCAGAATTATTATCCGTTATTGGTTTTTGTGGTGAGGGAACGAGTAATTGATCGTATGACTCCCCCTCTTCTGCTCGTGACTTAAGAATGGTTTTTGCCGCTT
>Ga0209048_10007308_pt1 | contig 10221 bp, 8 predicted proteins | sample FrelakmetCRP12CR_FD_187146 | JGI IMG/M metagenome (GOLD analysis project Ga0209048, IMG submission 187146) | Freshwater lake sediment microbial communities from the University of Notre Dame, USA, for methane emissions studies - CRP12 CR (SPAdes)... | ecosystem: Environmental > Aquatic >... | reverse complement strand
GGCAGAATCACTGACCTACGACATTCTGACGTCCGTGCCCTTGACGCAGCAACACCATGTGAGTCAGAGTCGGGCATGGCCTCTGTTCTGCCACTCTCGCCTGAAAGCTGTGGCGCCGCCGCCGGACGTGGGCGGCTGGGCGGCCAACGCGTGCTCGTTGTTGGAGCAGGCACACGGTCCTCCGACGAACCCGATCCACCCATCGGCAACGGACGCGCAATCTCCGTCCTGGCTGCACGAGAAGGAGCGGGCGTGGCGTGTGCGGACGCCGACGCTGCGGCAGCACGCGGTACAGTCGAGTACATCGAGCGCGAAGGTGGCCGCGGCCTCATCCTGGTCGCCGACGTCGCCGATGCCGTGGCGTGCGAGAACGTCGTGGCGCAAGCGACGGAGCAATTGGGCGGGCTCGATGGCGTCGTCTGCAACGTCGGCATTGCTGCCGGACTGCGCCTCGAAGGAACCACCCCGGAGGCCTGGGACTATACCTTCGCGGTCAATCTGCGCTCGCACTTCCTGCTCGCCAAGGCGGCTCTCCCGCGACTCACGGATGGCGGGTCGATGGTTTTCATCGCCTCGGTCGCCGGCCTGGTCCCGGGCAGCCTCATGCCCGCCTACGACGCCTCGAAAGCCGGCCTGTTCGGCCTCTGCCGTCATGTCGCTCTGGAAGGCGCTCGACGTGGGGTGCGCGCCAATGTCGTCGTGCCGGGTTTGATCGACACACCTCTCGGCCGGTTGGCCTCGCGTGGCCGCCCGTCACGTGAGCGGACGCCTGTCCCACTGGGACGCCAAGGCACTGGTTGGGAGGTCGCCTACCCAACCATCTTCTTGCTGTCCGCCGAGGCGAGTTACATCACCGGGCAAGCGCTCGTCGTCGACGGTGGGTTGACGGCGCTGCAGTAGCCGGCGATGCGTGACGCGAGAACTTAACCTCGCTGTAAACGAACTGCCACAATTGCGCTCTATCCTGCTCCCCATGGTAGGCCGGCAGCGCGCGCTTTTCTGCGCCGGGACAACCCTGTACAATCCCGCTTGGGTCGACCGAGAGAGATTGGGTGGAAGCACGTTTGCATACTGACCGGCGGTACGAAGAGGAGCTCAAGGCTCTCCATCAGCGCATCTTGGAAATGGGCGGCTTCGTCGAAAAACAGATCGTCAATGCGATTGCGGCGCTGGTGCGCCGCGATTCCGATCTGGCGCGCGAGACGATTGCCCGCGACCACACGGCCAATCGAATGGACGTCGAGGTCGACGAGCTGTGCATTCGCCTGCTGGCGCTGCATCAACCCGCGGCGCGCGACTTGCGCCTGATCACCACCGCCCTCAAGATCACGACTGACCTGGAACGCATCGGCGACATGGCGGTGAATATCGGCGAGCGTGTCATCGAGCTGAACGAAGAGCCGCAGCTCAAACCGTTCATCGACATCCCACAGATGGCGGACATCGCGCAGCGCATGCTGCGCCAGAGCCTCGACGCGTTCGTTCGCGAGGACACCGAGCTCGCACTAAAGGTGTGCGCCGAGGACGACTCCATCGATTCGCTCAACAACCAGCTGTTCCGCGAGCTGCTGTCGTACATGGCGGAGAACCCAAGCACCGTCACGCGCGCCGCGCGGCTGCTGTTCGTTTCCAAGTACCTCGAACGCATCGCCGATCACGCCACCAACATCGCAGAGATGGTGGTCTTCATGGTGAAGGGCACCAGCATCCGTCACCTGGACCATCTGCCGGACCACGTGTGAGTGAGGTCGCAATGTCGGAATCAGCCGCCGCACCGGCCACGGACAGAGACGCGCGGGAGGGCGAAGCCCGTAAGATCCTCATCGTCGAAGACGAGAAGGACATCCGCGACCTCGTCCGCTACAACCTCGAGCAAGACGGCTTCATCGTCATCGAGACGGACACCGGCGACCGCGTCCTGGACATCGTCCAGCATGAGCACCCGTCACTCGTCGTACTGGACCTGATGTTGCCGGGCGTTCCGGGGCTCGACGTCTGCCGGACGCTGCGTGCCAACCCCCAGACCGTTGATCTGCCGATCGTCGTGCTCACCGCGAAGGCCGCCGAGATGGACCGCATCGTCGGGCTGGAGATGGGTGCGGACGACTACGTCACCAAGCCGTTCAGCCCACGCGAGTTGACCGCACGGATCCGTGCCGTGCTCCGCCGCGCCTACGGCGGCGAGGCGGGGCAAGTCCACGACGTGTACGAGAGGGGCCGGCTGCGGATTGATTTCGACACCTACGAGGTATTCCTCGACGGCAAGAAGATCGATATCAGCTTGCGCGAGTTCGAGCTCCTGCGCTTCTTCGTGCGCTCGCCGAATCGCGCCTATGATCGTTTGCAGATCCTCGATCTTGTCTGGGGCCAGGACACCTACGTCGAGCCCCGCACGGTTGACGTGCACATCCGCCGCCTGCGCCAGCGAATCGAACGCGATGACGCGAATCCCGAATTGATCTGCACGGTGCGCGGTGTGGGATACAGGTTCAACGACCGTGCGCTGGAATCCTAGGCTCTTTCTCCTCTTCTTCGCGCCCTACCTGCTGTCCGTCGCTGCCGTTGCCCTGACGGTCACGCTCTACGCCGATCGCGCCCTCGAACACCAGCATCTGCAGACGCTGGCAGACGAGCTCTTGCGAGAGGCGCGCTTGGCGAGTGTCGCTTTGCCATGGGATGTGAGCGGCGCAGCGATGGACCAGCGCTGCCGCGAGTTGGCGCCGGATCCGGCCGCCCGGCTCACCGTCATCGAACTCGACGGCACGGTGCGGTGTGACTCGGAAGCCATCGCGGCGCAGATGGAGAATCACCTCGACCGCCCGGAAGTGCAGGACGCTCTAAAGAACGGCGACGGGCAGAGCGTACGCCGCAGCGCCACCACCGGACAGCGCTACATGTACCACGCCTACGTCCAGCACCTCGGTGACCAGCGGCGTATCATCCGCTTTGCTCTGCCGACTACCGCAGTCAGCGACGCGCAGTCGCGCATTCGCTGGATTTTGTTGCTGTCGCTTGGCTTGGCAGCTGGCATTGGCCTGTGGCCAGCGGTTCGGCTGTCACAATGGCTGTCGCGGCGTATCGATGCGATGGTCACATTCTCCCAAACTGTCGCTGCCGACCAGGACCCGCCGCGGTTGGCAGCGGAGCGCCACGATGACCTCGGGCGCCTGGAGGCGAACCTGTCCACCATGGGCCGCGCGGTGAGCGAGCGCCTGCGCGCCACGCGCGAGGAAGAGCAGAAGTTACGCGCCGTGCTCGCCGGCATGGTGGAAGGCGTCCTCGTGGTCACCGAGCGCGGCGAACTGGTGCTGCTCAACGAGCGCGCCCGCGAGATCTTCGGCCTCGACGCGGTGCACGATTACCACAGCCGGCCCATCGTCGAGATCTGTCGCGACCCGGAGCTGCAACAACTGATTCGCGACACCGTCCGGATGCCGGCGACGACGGCGCGACTGGCCCGCGAGATCTCCATCGCCGGCGAGTCGCCGCGCGTGCTGGCCGTGAACGCGGCGCCGGTGCACGGCGACACAGCGCCGCTCGGCTACGTGCTCGTCTTCCATGAGATCACCGAGCTGAAGAAGCTGGAGGCGGTGCGGCGCGACTTCGTCGCCAACGTGTCGCACGAGCTGCGCACGCCGCTCACCGCCATCCGTGGCTACGCCGAAACCCTCCTGGGCGGGGCGCTGCACGACGCGCAGCATGCCCGCAGGTTTCTCGGCGTGATCGAGCGCAACGCAGAACGGCTGACACGCCTCATCGATGATCTGCTGACCTTGTCGGATCTCGAGCTCGGCCGCCTCGGCCTGCAACGTGTCGCCGTGTCGGCGAAAGCGGCGATCGAGGCCGCCTGCGAAGTCGTCGGCGAGAAAGCGCGACGCGGTGGTGTCACGCTGCAGCGCGACGAGGCCGGCGATCTTCCCGCGATCGACGGTGACGGCGATCGCGTCGAACAGGTGCTGGTCAACTTGATCGACAACGCCGTGAAGTACACGCCGAGCGGCGGCCGCGTCACCGTGACCGCGCGCCGGACTGCCAACGGCGACCGCGACGGCACACCATTGCGCCCGCGCGCCAACGGCGCCGATTACGTCGAGATCGCGGTTGCCGATACGGGAATCGGCATCCCGTCGCAGGAGCTGCCGCGCTTGACCGAGCGCTTCTACCGCGTCGACAAGGCACGTTCGCGAGAGCTCGGCGGGACCGGTCTCGGGCTGGCGATCGTCAAACACATCATGCAGGTGCACGGCGGCTGGATGCGCATCGAGAGTGAGCTCGGCAAGGGCACGACGGTGCGCGTGGCATTCCCGGCAATGGAACGAACCCTGGTGCAGTAGCAGCGACTCCAGCCCCTTGACGAGGAGCTGGACGGCCGCGGCGTAGCCACGCGCCGGAGCGGTAGCCAATGCGCACCACGCCCGTACGTGGCGGGGGGACACTACAGCAGGACGAGCTGTAGCTTTACAGTCGTCGCGGGAGACTCAATGATGTCAGGGGAAGTGCGGCCGCGTCAGCGGCCGAGAAGGGCCGCCTAAGCGAGCGCGCGTTTCGGCTTCGTAATCACCACCACCTCCTGCCCATTCACCCGCAGCGTACGTCGGTCGGCTAGCGTTTGCCGCCCACCTTGCTTGCGCGCCTTGGCTTCACGCCACTTGCGCAACTCCTTCTCCAGATTTTGCTTGATCATACTACCTCCTTGACCGGACGTGTTGCTCCCTCACCACCACCACAGCCGACGCAGCGGTGCACCACCGCACTTCCGTCACCCCGCACGCGTCAGCTACCCACGAATGCCTCCATTGATTTGGCGCGGCTGGGGTGCCGCAGCTTGCGTAGCGCCTTGGCCTCGATCTGCCGAATGCGCTCGCGGGTCACCGCGAAGCGCTGCCCGACCTCTTCGAGAGTGTAGTCGGACTTCTCGCCGATCCCAAAGCGCATACGGAGGATTTGCTCCTCGCGTGGCGTCAGCGTTGCCAACACCTTACGCGTTTGTTCTTCCAGGCTGGTATAGACTGCCGCATCGGCTGGTGAGACAGTCTGGCGATCTTCCACGAAATCGCCCAGCGAGCTCTCTTCTTCGTCACCGATTGGCGTTTCGAGCGACACCGGCTCCTTGACGATGCGCAGCACTTTGCGCACCTTGTCGAGTGGCATCTCCATCTTCGCCGCGATCTCCTCGGGGGAGGGCTCACGCCCGAGTTGCTGCACCAGGTAGCGCGACGAGCGCACGACCTTATTGATGGTTTCGATCATGTGCACCGGGATGCGGATGGTGCGCGCCTGATCGGCGATCGCACGGCTGACCGACTGGCGGATCCACCACGTCGCGTATGTCGAGAACTTATAACCGCGCTGATACTCGAACTTTTCGACCGCGCGCATGAGGCCGATGTTGCCTTCCTGCACGAGGTCGAGAAAGCCCAGGCCGCGGTTGGTGTAGCGCTTGGCGATGCTGACGACGAGCCGCAGGTTGGCTTCGATCAGCTTCTTCTTGCCGTCCTGCGCCTTCTCCTCGCCGGTGCGGATGATGCGCAACGCCCGCACCAGGTTGTCGCGTTCCATCCCAACTTCGCGTTCGGCTTCGGAAACCCGCTTGCGGGCAATGCGGATCTCGTCGACCAAGTTGCGGGCTTCCTCAACTCCGAGTCGGAGGCGCCGGCTCGCACTGGAAGCGGCGCGTGAGTCGTCAGAGCGCAGCTTCCCGCCGACCTTCAGGATCTCGTTTACGGAACGTCCGCTGCGCCGTTCGCAGCGGGCGATGAAATGCTCCTGCTGGTCGATGAAGCGTGCGGCCATCTTCAGCTTCTCAACGATGACACCGATGTGGCGGCGGCCGATCTCCAGCTCGTCCAAGGCTTTCGTCATGCGACGTTCGAGGCCCCCGAGGCGCCGTTCGGCTTGTCTCGCGGTGCGCGGATGATTCTTGCGCTGGCGCATCGCTTCATCGGCATCGCGGCGTTCCTCGATCAGCCGGCGCAATTTTTCGAGCTGTTTGAGGATAGCCCCCTCGGGCTCCTTCTCCATAGGCTCGCCCGACTCGGTATCTTCCTCCTCCGCCTCCTCGTCCAGCAGCTCGCGCTCCGAGATCTCACCAGCTTTGATGCGATCCGCGAGCTCCAGCAGGTAGGTGATCGTAAACGGCTGAGCCAGGACCTCGCGGCGGACATCGCCCTCCCCGGTCTCGATCTGCTTGGCAATTTCGACTTCCTGTTCGCGCGTCAGGAGGGAGACCGCCCCCATCTCCTGGAGGTACATGCGCACCGGGTCGGAGGTGTCTTCACCGAAGGTCTTCTCCTCGCGCTCTTCCTCGACCCACTCTGTATCTTTCTCTTCTTCCTTGGCGAGGGTGGGCTCGGCGATAGCGTCGACGGATTCGACGTCGATCTCTCCCAGCATTGAGATAGCGCCCTCTATCTCATCCGCGGGCGCGGCATCGTGGGGCAATGCGTCCGCGATGTCATCAAAGCGCCCGACGCCCGGCCCGGTGGGCTTTGACGACTTCTTACCTCTCTGCTCGCGTTTTCTCTGCATGCCTCTAGTCTCCCGCACAGGCTTCCAATGAGTGACAGCAGGGTCTAGTTGGGGAAGTGGGTCTCGTTGCGGCTCCCGGGAGCCTCGCACGTCCGAGGGCTACACACAGTTCGGCCCAATCAAACCCGCGTCAGCAACACAGCAGCTCGGGGGAGGTGGCGTCGCACCCGGAAGCGCCTTCGATGGAAGGATAACTCACCTGGAACGAAACTTAACGTTTGTGGCATTTAAACAGGTTACTTCTCGGAGTCAAGGCCCGTTTTGTCTGCCGGCGGCGTTTCAGCCTTGCTCGCGGACGGATCGGCGTCGCCGTGCTGCCCAGGCAATGCGGCGAACTGCCGCAGACCCTCGGCCAGCCGGCGCAGCCGTTGCGCCACCAGGCAGTGCACGGTGCCTTCCTCGTCAATCCTGCCAGCTTCGCAGCCGGTGAGCACCCCTATGCCCTCATCAATGGTGCGGACCGGATACAGGTGGAACTGTCCCGCACCGATCGCCTCGATCACCTCCGGCCGCAGCACCAGGCCGTCGATGTTCTGCACGGGCATCACCACCCCTTGCCGCCCCGTCAGCCCAACGGCCTTGCACGTCGCGAAGAACCCCTCGACCTTCTCATTGATGCCGCCGATCGGCTGGATCTCTCCCCACTGATTGACGCTGCCGGTCACGGCAAGATCCTGGCGTAAGGGCACACCGCTCAGGCTCGACAGCAGGGCATACAGCTCCGTCGACGAGGCGCTATCGCCATCGATTCCGCCGTAGGACTGTTCAAAGCATACACTGGCCGTCAGGCTCAAAGGGAAATCCTGAGCGTAGGTGCGTCGCAGGTAACCGGTGAGGATGAACATGCCCTTGTCGTGGGTGTGGCCGCTGAGTTGCGCTTCACGCTCGATATTGATGATGCCCTGCGCGCCCATGGCAACCGTAGCGGTGACACGTGAGGGCCGTCCGAATTCGTAGCCGCCGATGTTGGCAACCGCAAGGCCATTGACCTGTCCGACCTTACTGCCGTCGACGTCCACCAGGATCACGCCATCGCGAATCAGCTCGCGCAGCTTCTCCTCGACGCGGTTGAGGCGGAAGATGCGCTGCTCCAGTGCCTGCTGCACGTGGGGATCGTCGACTTCGGCGGCGCCAGCCTTGCGGCACCAAAAGGCGGCCTCGCGCATGACGTCTGCCACTTCACCCCATTGGCTCGGCAGTTTGCGCCGATCGTTGACGCTGCGCGCGCCGAACTCCAAGACGCGGGCCACCGCGGCGGCACGAAATGGCGGCAATTGTTCGTCGCGGGCGATGCGTGCCACCTGCGCGATGAAGTTCCGCCGCCCTGGCGGCCCGTCCACCTCGAACCCGAAATCGGCCCGCACTTTGAAGATGTCGCGAAACTCCTCATCGAGAAAGTAGAGGAGCTGGAAGATCTCCGTCGAGCCCGTGAGCACAACGCGCGTCGAGATGCGCATCGGCTCCGGTTTGAGCGTCGTGGTAGCGAACAGCGCGAACGGATCGTAGGCCTCGATCTCCAACTCCTCGCTCTTCAGGCAGCGCTTGAGGGCGCGCCACACCAGCGGCTCCGACAGGGCATCGAGGACGGGGACGATGACACACCCGCCGTGCGCGCGCAGCAGCGACCCCGCCTTGATGCGGGTGAAGTTGGTCACCAGCTTGCCCGACGGATCGACCATGCGCTCCACCGCACCGAACAAGTTCTTGTACGCGGGGGACGACTCGATGATGATCGGCGCTCCCGAGGTGGTGCTGTTATCGACGAGCACATTGACCTCGTAGTCGACCAGGCCATCCGGTCCGGGGGCGGCGAACATGCCCGGAAAAGGCAGCGGCGTTGCTTGCTGCTCGCGGAAGGCGTCGAGATTGTCGATCATCTGCTCGCGCACCTCGGTCAGATACTGCTGCACCTCCGAGCTGTCGTAGCGCTGACCGATCTCCTCGATCAGCGGGGTGATCACATCGGCAGCGACGCGCCGCTCGACGTCCTTCACCTCGCGGCCCAGCCGCCGCCCCAGGGCCTGCTGGCGGCGCAACATCCCTTTGACCTCGCGCGACAGCTCCCGCTCGCGGCGCCGCAGATCGCTCTGCTCTGCCTCGCTGAGCTTCTCGAACTCGTCCGGCTCCATCGGCTTGCCGTCCTTGATCGGAATGAAGAAGACGCCGCCCTGCGGATGGAACTGGATGATGAAGCCCTTCTCCTGCGCGCGCTGCTGCAGCTCTTTGGCGATGGCTTCGCCTTCGTGACCGTAGCGCTCCGAGAGCTGCTCCTTCTCCTCCTCGAACGTCTCCTTACGAAACGTCTCGGGCAACAGTCGCCGCAGCTCCTCGACAAGCAACTGCAAGTCGCTGCGCAGCTGCTTCCCCTGCCCCGCCGTCAGGTAGAACGACCGTGGCCGATCACGGTTCTGGAAGTTCTGCACCAGCACGCGGTCTCCAGGACGCGGCAGGTTGCGCGTCAGGTCGCTGAGCAGCTTGGCGACCGTCTGCTCGCGGTGCGTGCCACCCAGGCCGCACACATAGATATTGAAGCCCGCGTGTGGCACCCGCAGGCCGAGCTCGAGCGCGCCGAGTGCACGCTCCTGGCCTGCCCAATCGGCCGCGATGTCGATGTCCGCCGTGGTTGTGAATGCCAGCTCGGCTGCCGGCACCGAGAACGCCGCCGCCTCCGCCGACAACTCGCGCGGCGCCGCGGCCGGTTTCACCGGTGGTGGATCAGGCTGGCTTGCAGTCACCTTTTGCGCCGTCCGATGCGGATAGAAAGTGTGGAACCTTCAACTGACGCCTCGATGTCGTCGGGGTTCGCTTCTGCTGGCAAGGGGATCGTTCGATACCACGACTCCTCTTCGCGCGTCTGCGCCCACCGTCCGCTCTGCCGCCGCGCTTGCGTGCTGTGGCGTCGTCCAGCGACTGTCAGCTGGCGCCCCTGCACCTTGATCTGGATATCACCGGAACGCAGCCCCTCGACCGGTAAGTCGACCACCCAGCCGTCCGTCGTCTCCTTGACGTGCGCCGGCACCAGCTGCCGCGCCGCAGCACCCCAGGGACGGCGAACCAACTCGTCGAACAATCTGTCGATCTCATCGAGCACCGAGGGAAGTGCCATAGCCCAAGGGTTACCACTGTCAGTGATGCATGGCAACGCGGCTTCCAGCATGTTGCAGGGTCGCGTCAAAGTCGGTGCGTGCCTCGATACGCCTGTCCTGAGCCCCGGCGAAGGGCCGCCGAAAGAAGGCGGCTACTCGGCATGAACGGGTTTGTTTTTCGGTCTTCTTTTAGGGGTCCGGATCCCGTTCACCCCGAGTAGCGGCCCTCTTTTGGGCCGCGTATCGAGGGGCGCCCAGCCTCGACACCGGTCGCGCGCGACAATGACAGCGAAGACTACGTCCCACCTCCTCCGAACATGAGGATCCGCCCGCACCGGCCAGCTCGGTCGCGTGCGAGGCAGTAAATGAAGTTAGTTGATACATTGATAATTCCAATGCTAATATCATCGCTATGTAATGTATTTACGCGACGGGTGCGCGACGGCCGCCCGGCCCGAGGTGTGGCGACGCCGGCGCGCCTGCGTGGCGGCGGCGAGGGCTTGCCGCGGTTCGTGGAACGCGAGCTGCGCGGGATCGTGTTCGTAGTCGTGTTCGTGGTTCGTCGAGCCAAGGCGTCGGAATCGGACCCACGGTCGTACCGACAAAC
>Ga0209048_10007307_pt1 | contig 10221 bp, 8 predicted proteins | sample FrelakmetCRP12CR_FD_187146 | JGI IMG/M metagenome (GOLD analysis project Ga0209048, IMG submission 187146) | Freshwater lake sediment microbial communities from the University of Notre Dame, USA, for methane emissions studies - CRP12 CR (SPAdes)... | ecosystem: Environmental > Aquatic >... | reverse complement strand
GAGGAAATTGTCGACAAGGTGGAACTGCCACAACGGATGCTCCGGATCGAGCGGCGTGCTCGCGAGCCGGCTCACCAACGTCTGCAGTTCTTTCGTGCCCGCCTTGCCGGGAAGCGCGATGCGCGTCACATGCCGCTCGAGATCGAACGCGGGATCGGTCTTCCAGTATGAGACGCCGCTCACTTCCACCGGGCGCTGGCGGAAGCGGCTGAAGCAGAGGAAACGGTTTTCGATCGTCGCCGTAAGCCGCTCGAACCGGATGCGATCGTGGAGAAGCATCACGCCACTGATCATCATCAGGTTGTCGGGCCGATCCATCCGCAGCCAGGCGGTATCGACCGCCGACATCCGTTCGCGTCGTCGTGGGGCCATGGGGAAGGGCGCGTGAATGCAGACCGTTGCGGGTTTCGCGCTACGAATCCGTCGTACGGGCCGGCGCGCGGTGGGCGAAATGGACGCGCATCGAGGTTCGCGCTAAAGTAGCACAAGCCCTGCCCATGGGGGTAGACCAGATTGGGGAGACTGTAATCTCATGCCTGCCGCGCCCAAGAAAGACGATCTCACGGCCAAGTTCGAGGCTGCCGCCGTCGCCGCCAAGCGGACCAAGACAAAGCCCGACAACGCGACGCTGCTCAAGCTGTACGCCTACTTCAAACAGTCCACCGAAGGTGACGTCAAGGGCGAGCGTCCCGGCGGATTCGATTTCGTCGGCGGCGCCAAGTACGATGCCTGGTCGAAGCTGAAGGGAACCGGCAAGGACGAGGCGATGCAGAACTACATCAAGCAGGTCGAGAAACTGAACCGGGACTGACGCGTGCGCTCCCGGAGCAACGCGTCACCTGGCGCGCTTGGTCCTGGTGCGCGTCGTTTTTCGGGCGACATGGGTGGCCATCGTTTTCGCACCCCGCGTTGTCTTCTTCGCGCGCGCGGCCGGCGGCTTCGGCGCAGCCCCCTTGGTTTTCAGCAGCCGGTTCACGGCGTCCGAGAGTTCGTCGACGCGATCGGCGAGACGCTGGATGTCGTTCTGCATAGGGATGCCGAGCTTCGATAGCGCGCGCGCGACGCGATCCTCGAACACCTGCTCGAGCTTGTCCCACGTTCCGCCGGCCATTTCCTGCATCTCCTTCGCCTTGGCATGCGCGGCGCCGCGAGCGGCCGCTGCGGTGTCGGCTGCGGCCTGTTTCGTCTTCTGCTCGAACCGTTGACCCTGTTTCAGCAACGACTCGAACACCTTCACGCCTCCCTGTTGCGCCTTGGCGAGCGCCTCCATCCCGGCCGGCCAGACCTGCCGCGATGACTTGAGTGCCGCGCCGGAAATCTCTTTGCGCGGCGCGGCGGACTTCGTTCCCGGCTTTGCTTTCGACATTTTCGGCATCGCGCGCCCTCTCCCAGGATTCTGCCCAAGGCAGATATGCAGAAAACATTCTAGACCGCAGGACTAGAGGAATCATTCTAAACCGCATCCGTGGGCGGACGCCCGAGCACCCGCCCTGGGAACCGGCATGCGCCCGGGATTTCCGCCCGATCCGAGTCCCGCCGGTATAATCGCCCGACCGCATGCGGGCCCGATCGGCCTGGCGCTCGGCCGCGGCCACCTGCCCCGCGCCTGCCGGCCGGTTGCACCTGCCGCGAGCCCCGCGTCATCCGGACCCGCATCCCGACAACTCGCAAGGAGGAAGCTCATGGCGTACTTTGTCACCGGCGCGACCGGGTTCATCGGCCAATTCCTGGTGGCCAACCTGCTGAAACGCGGCCAGCCGATCTACGTGCTGGTCCGCAAGTCCTCGCAGAAAAAACTCGCGGCGCAGCGCGTTCAATGGGGCGCCGACGAGAAGCAGGTGATCGCGGTGGTCGGCGACATCGGCAAGAAGGGCCTCGGCATCGCCGACGCCGACGTGAAAAGGCTCAAGGGGAAGATCGGCCATTTCTTCCATCTCGCCGCGATCTACGACGTCAAGGCGAGCGACGAGGCGCAGCAGCTCGCCAATGTCGAAGGCACCCGTCACGCCGTGCAGTTTGCCGGTGCGGTGCAGGCGGGCTGTTTCCACCATGTCAGTTCGATTGCCGCAGCCGGCCTCTACGACGGCGTGTTCCGCGAGGACATGTTCGACGAGGCCGAGGATCTCGACCACCCGTATTTCAGGACGAAACACGACTCCGAAGGCCTCGTCAGGAAAGAGTGCAAGCGCCCGTTCCGGATCTATCGCCCGGGCGTCGTGGTCGGCCACTCGAAGACCGGCTACATCGACAAGATCGACGGGCCCTACTACTTCTTCAAGCTGCTGCAGAAGATGCGGCAGATGTTGCCGCCGTGGATGCCCACGATCGGCGTCGAGGGCGGGCGCATCAACATCGTGCCCGTCGACTTCATTGCCGACGCGCTCGACTACCTCGCGCACAAGAAGGGACTGGACGGCAGATGCTTCCACCTGACCGATCCCGAGCCGCACCGCATCGGCGAAGTGCTCAATATCTTCGCGGATGCGGCGCACGCGCCGAAGATGACGATGCGCGTCAACGCGCGGATGTTCGGCTTCATTCCCGCGCCGATTCTCTACGGTCTCGGCTCGCTGGCCCCGGTCAAGCGGATGGTGCGGGCGGTGCTGACCGATCTCGGCATCCCCAACGAGGTACTCGGTTGGATCAATTGGCCCACGCGCTACGACAGCCGGGAGACGGTCAAGGCGCTCAAGGGTTCCGGCATCGCCGTGCCGCCGCTCGAGTCCTACGCGCCGAAGCTGTGGGACTACTGGGAGCGCAACCTCGACCCCGACCTCTTCATCGATCGCAGCCTGTCGGGCAAGGTGAAGGACCGGGTCATCGTCGTCACCGGCGCGTCCTCGGGCATCGGCAAGGCCACGGCGCTGAAGATGGCAGCGGCGGGCGCCAAGGTGATCCTCGTCGCGCGCGGCGAGGAGAAGCTGCTGGAGACGCGCAAGGAGATCGAAGCGGCCGGCGGGAAGGCGTGGATCTACACGTGCGACGTGGCCGACCTCGCTTCCTGCGACGCGCTGGTCGCGCGCGTGCTGAAGGAGCACGGCGCGTGCGACTACCTCGTCAACAATGCGGGGCGCTCGATCCGCCGCGGCGTCGGCAATTCGTTCGACCGGTACCACGATTTCGAGCGGACGATGCAGCTCAACTATTTCGGCGCGCTGCGGCTCATCATGGGCTTCCTGCCGAAGATGATCGAACAACGGCGCGGCCAGATCATCAACATCTCGTCGATCGGCGTGCTGACGAACGCCCCGCGTTTTTCGGCGTATGTCGCGTCGAAATCGGCGCTTGATTCGTTCTCGGCCTGCGCCGCGTCGGAGTTCATCGACAAGGGCGTCACCTTCACGACCATCAACATGCCGCTGGTGCGCACGCCGATGATCGCCCCGACCAAGATGTACGAAAACGTGCCGACGCTCTCGCCCGAGGAGGCGGCCGACCTCGTCGTCGAGGCGATCGTCGACAAGCCGGTGCGGATCGCGACCCGCCTCGGCATCTTCGTCGCCGTCAGCCATGCCGCGGCGCCGCGCCTCACGCAGATCCTGCTCAACACCGCGTTCAACATGTTCCCGGACTCGTCCGCGGCCCAGGGGAAAAAGGAAGGCGCCGCGCCGCAGCAGCTTTCACCCGAGCAGATGGCCTTCGCCCAGCTCACGCAGGGGATACATTGGTAGGGGGCAAGACCTTCGACGTGGCCGTTGTCAGAGTGAGTTGAGAGGGTCGATCGCGGAATCCGTTACCCCCCCGGCAACGGCGACGGGTCCTTCACGGCGCGCTCGATTTCGGCGGCCACACGCACCAAGACCTCGGGGTCTGACAGCAAGGCATTGTGGCCAATCCCGGTGAGCGCGACGTTCTCTGCGCGCGCGAGCACCGATGAAGTCTGCGGTGCCACCATCGAGTCATGCCACGACCAGAGCGAGACGATCGGCGTGTTTGCGTTCACCTCGAAGGCGCCGAGCTCGGCGAGCCACGCATTGCGCGGTCGCAATTGCGAGAGCGCGACGCCCGGAAAGATGTACGCGAGCATGCTGCCCTGGTGCGGCGTGCCGACCGTGATGAGACGCCGGACCCTTGCCCCGCCATGCCGGCGCAGGTAAGCACGCGCGACCAGGCCGCCCATGCTGTGGCCGACGATCACAACCTGCCGTGAGCCGGTGGCGGCGAGGATCGCATCAATCTTTTCTGCCGCCTGGTCGGCAAACACATCGATCGACGCCAGCGGTGGTCCGTACGACAGCGCATAGATCGGGCCGATGTCCCGTGCGGCAAGATGCCTCTTCGCCGGCTGCCACACGCCCGCATTGCACAGGACGCCATGCAGGAGGAGCACCGGCACGGCCGCGGGCGCCGGGTCCGGATCCCTCATCAGCCAGCGATAGAAGATCATGCGCGGAACGGAACCGGCGATCGCCAGCGTTTCCCGCCAGACAAGCCTTGGAAGCGCGGCGATTCCGATGCGGCCTTCCAACGGTCGCTTGGCGCGAAAGATCCAGGATAGCGTGAACCACAACAGGCTCAACAGGGCAGGAATGGCCAGTGCCGCGACCGGCGCGCCCACGACGAACCACAGGACGTTCGCCCCGCCCGCGACCGCCCGCGCGGCCCACGCAATGTAGGCAATCGCGCCGCCGATCACGGCGAACGCAAGAGAGATCGCGGAGATCACGATGCCAGACTTGCGGCGGGCGTTTCGTCCGTCGGCATCGACCCGCAGTCGTCAGGCCCGAACCGCGAGCGACTTGCGGAATCGATTCAACTGCGCAACCGAGGCGAAGGGCTGTCCGAACAGCGAAGACAGATTGCGCAGGATCATCGCGACGACGCGCTTTTCCCACTGCTCGTCGAAGTCTATCTGCCGATCGAGCCAATGCTGCAGCCACGACGGATCCGGCAGCCGGCTCTGAACGGTGTCGTTCGGGAACAGGCTTTTGTTCACGTGCAGGTTCGTGGGATGCAGCGCCCTGCCTCTGCGGTTGGAACTTGCCATCAGTACGCCGATCTTGGCGAACGCGCGCGCCGCCTCGTTCCCCCGCCGTTCGATCGCCCGTTTCATGAACCGGAGGTACGCGCCGCCATGACGCGCCTCGTCCCGCGAAATCAGCTCGTAAATCTTCCTGATGACGGGCTCGGCGTGCCACTCGGCGGCCCGCCGGTACCAGTGGTTGAGCCGGATTTCGCCGCAGAAGTGCATCATCAGCGTCTCGAGCGGCGGCGCCGGGTCGAACTCGAACCGCACCGCGTGCAGTTCGTCCTCGGTCGGCACGAGGTCGGGGCGGAAGCGGCGCAGGTATTCCATGAGGGCCAGCGAGTGCTTCTGTTCCTCGTAAAACCAGATCGACATGAACGCCGAGAAATCGCTGTCGTCGCGATTGTCGCGGAGGAACATCTCGGTGGCCGGCAGCGCCGACCATTCGGTGATCGCGTTCATCTTGATCGTGCGCGCCTGCTCGTCGGAAAGCTTGTCGCGCTCGAAGTCGTCCCACGGAACATCATCCTCGAGATTCCAGCGCACCTCTTCCAGCGCCTTGAACAAATCCGGATAGAGCATTGCTTTCCTCGCTTGCCCTGATCGGCGGATTGTACGTCGGCGCCGGCCACGACAGAGTCGGGCAGTCGCCCTGCGGTGTGCAACCCTGGCGGCGGCGAGCGGCGCCAGCGCCGCGCGTCAGCGGCCGCCGAGCGCCGCGTGCACCGCTTCGGCCGGCGCCCAGTGCGCGCGCCAGCTTTTCAGCGCGCCGATCGTCGAGGCGAGGTCCGGGATCAGCACGACGCCGGGCAGCGTCTTGCGGACGTGACGTGTCATTTCGCCGCCCGCCCACAAAGTTATCGTCTGCGGCAGCTGGCGGCGCAGCGTGGCGAGACCTTCGCTCGCCTGCCGAACGGGGAACGCCGCCGAGAACGACAACGCGACCAGATGCGCCTTGTGCCCGAGCGCCGCGCGGCGGATGTCCTCCAGCGGCGTCTGGACGCCGAGCGAAATGCATTGCGATCCCTCGGGCACGAGCAGCGCCTCGACCATCAGCAGTCCCAGTCCGTGCTGCTCACCGGGAAACGTCGTCAGCAGTACGCGCGGAGCGCCGGTTTGCCGCGGGAAGGCGTTGATCGCCGTACGCAGCGCAACCTGCAGCTGCTCGGTGTACAGGTGCTCCTCGAACACCCGCAATTCGCCGCGCATCCAGGCCTCGCCCACGGCGCGATTGAGCGGGGTGATCGTTTCGAGGACGAACCGCTGCAATCCCTGCCTCATCAGCAGGTTGGCCAACGCGTTCTGGAGCCCCGACGCGTCATGGCTTTGCAGCATCGCGACGATATCGCGCTCCAGCGGCGGCGCAACCTGGTCACGGCGCGGACCGAGCCGCTGGTCGGCCAGCGCGTTCAGTTCGTCGATGGCGCATCGGACGATCTTGCCCGGCCGCATGCCGACGTCCATCAGGCGTCTGACCGCGTGCAGTTTGGCGACCTCGGCGACCGTGTATTGCCGCTCCCCGTTTTCGTCGCGGTCGGGCTTCGGGAAGCCGTAACGACGTTCCCACATCCGCAGGACGTCCTTCGACAGCCCGGTTTCGCGCTCGACCCCGCTGATGTCCAACACCAGGCCCTGCGGCTCAATATGTTTGCTCATTGTCCAGGACGCGCATTGACATTAATCCATTCGCGATGTATTGTGTCGACAAAATCCCTGTCTGTCCAGGACATTTGATATGTTTGCTCTCATTCGGGAGTCCGCTTTGTCCAAATTGCCACACCGGTCGGAGTGTGTCCGCGCAGGGGGCGATCGCACGGCGCCGATGCTGGTGGCCGTGGCGCTTGCCGCAACCCTTGCGACGCCAAGCAACGGCGCGGAGGTCTTCGCCGAGCGACGGATCGCCGCGCGTCCACTGCCGATCCTCGTTGCGGCGAGTTCCGCGCAGGAAGCGCCCAAGGCTGCGGCAAACCCGGCGGCCCTGATCTCCGGCGCAGCCGACGCGGACTGCCCGGCGCTGCTCCGCCATACGTTCAACAGCCTGCAGGGCGGCCGGCCGCAATCGCTGTGCGAGTACAAGGGCAAAGTGCTGCTGGTGGTCAACACCGCGAGCTACTGCGGTTACACCCACCAGTATGAAGGTCTCGAAGCGCTGTACCGCAAGTACAAGGACCGCGGCCTGGTGGTACTGGGCTTTCCGTCGAACGATTTTGGCGCCCAGGAGCCAGGTACGAACAAGGAGATCGCGGAGTTCTGCCGCACGACCTACGGCGTCGAGTTTCCGATGTTCGAGAAGGCGGCCGGAACCAGGGTCGCCGCAAACCCGGTCTACGTGCAGCTCATAGCCCGGACCGGTCAGGCGCCACAGTGGAACTTTCACAAATACCTGGTCGACCGCAGCGGCACCCGCATCCGGAGTTTCGGCAGCGCAGTCGAACCCGGCGACAGGGATTTCGTGGCGACGCTCGAGCGGCTGCTCGCCGAAAGGCCGGCGTCGTGACGAGGCCGCTGCATGGCCCGCTTCGGCCGTTTCACCGTCGCGGCGGAGAATTTTGAATCCATTCACAACCATTCCGCGTGTGCAGAGATCACGGGCGCCGGCGCGGCGCTGATCGACCGAGCGCGGCTGCCGACACCATTCACCGAAGAGGAGCATCCCCTTGCGCATCGCGGTCGTCGGATCCGGCATTGCCGGCCTGGGAAGCGCGTGGCTGCTGCGCAAGCAGGGTCATGCCGTAACGCTGTTCGAAGCCAACGATTACCTCGGCGGCCACACCCACACGGTGGACGTCACGCTCGACGGCGTCACCGCACCGGTCGATACCGGTTTCCTCGTCTTCAACGACCGCACGTACCCCCACCTGGTCGCGCTGTTCGACGAACTCGGCGTCAAGAGCGCCGCGAGCGAAATGTCGTTTTCGGTGCGGATCGACGCCCGGAAGCTGGAATGGGCGGGGACCAGTCTGGCGACCTTGTTCACCCAGCCGGGGAACGCATTCAGGCCCGCCTACTGGCGGATGCTTGCGGACGTCATGCGTTTCAACCGCGACACGACGGCGATGATCGCCAGGTCCGCCGTCTGGTCGGTGTCGCTCGGCGAATATCTCGACGCCGAGGGCTACTCGGAGCCGTTCCGCGATTGGTACCTGCTGCCCATGGCTGCTGCCATCTGGTCGTCGCCGAAGAAGGACATCCTCGACTTCCCGCTGCCGACCTTCGTCCGCTTTTGCCACAACCACGGCCTCCTGCAGGTTCTCGATCGGCCGCGCTGGCGCACTGTCGTCGGCGGCGGCCGCGCCTACGTCGCGAAGATTGCGGCAAGGCTCCCCGACGTGCGGCTTTCCACACCGGTCACGCGCATCCGCCGCACCGCGCACGGCGTCGAAGTCGAGGCCGGAGGACGGCTCGAACGCTTCGACGAAGTGGTGCTCGGGTGCCACAGCGACCAGGCCTTGCGGCTGCTTGCCGACCCCTCGCGGAACGAAACCCGGCTGCTGTCGCGAGTGCGCTACCAGCCGAACCGGGTCGTCCTGCATACCGACGCGAGTCTCCTGCCGCGGTCGCGGCGCGCGTGGTCGGCGTGGAACTACCTCGCCATCGATGATGGCGCCGGAGAGCGACCGGTCGCGGTCAGCTACCTGGTGAACAAGCTGCAGCCGCTGCCCTTCGCGACGCCGGTGATCGTCACGCTCAACCCGCCATTCGAGCCGGATCCCGCCAAGGTGCTCGACGAGTTCGAGTACTCGCACCCGTTGCTCGACGGCCATGCGCTCGCCGCGCAGCACAGCCTCGACTACCTGCAGGGCCAGCGGCATACCTGGTTCGCGGGCGCCTGGCTTGGCTACGGATTCCACGAAGACGGACTCAAGTCGGCCCACGCGGTCGCGGCCGGCATCTTCCGCAGCACGCAGACCCGCGACCCGGCGCGAGCGGCGGCGCGGATCGCGGCTTGATCATGTCCTTCACCCTGCCGGAACCCGCATGACCGCCGCGTTCTTCGCGTCGACCGGCGCGCCGAGTTCCGTACCCGCGGCCGTCGCGCCGATGTCGACCGTCGACCCCGCCCGCGCGGGACTCGCCATCGTGCACGGCGAGGTATCGCACGCGCGCCGCCGGCCCGCGGCCAACGCATTCACCTACCCGGCATTCTGCCTGCGGCTGCCCCTGTCGCAGCTGCCCGCGCTGGCCGCAGGCGGCATCGCGTACAACCGGCGCGGCGCGGTTTCCTTCCACGACCGCGACCACGGACCCCGCGACGGCAGCCCGCTCCTGCCGTGGGTCCGCGGCCTTCTCGCCGCCGAAGGCATCGTCGCCGACGGCGAGGTCGTGCTGCACGCCTTTCCGCGCATGCTGGGCTATGTCTTCAACCCGGTCTCGTTCTGGGTCTGTCACGACCGCGACGGCAGCGTGCGCGCCGTGCTGTGCGAGGTCTGCAACACGTTCGGCGAACGCCACAACTATCTGCTCGCGCACGCCGACGGCCGACCGCTGCGTTCCGGCGAAACGCTCGCCGCACGGAAGGTTTTCCACGTCTCCCCGTTCTGCGCTGTAGAGGGCCGTTACGCGTTCCGTTTCCACTTCGGTGCCGAGCGCTGGCTCGCACGGATCGACTATTTCGACGATGAAGGCAATGCCGAACCGCTGCTCGAAACCCGGATTTCGGGCCACGCCATCCCGATCGACGGTGGCGCCGCTCGCGGCCTGCTCTGGCGCTACCGGCTGTACACATTCGCGGTGATCGCGCGCATCCACTGGCACGCGCTCAAGCTGTGGACGAAGCGCGTGCCGTTCTTCAGCAAGCCCGCGCCGCCCGCACCTGCCTCCGGGCCCGCCGCTCCCGTCGTAAACCAGGCGTCGCTCCAGGCCTTCGCGCCGCTGCCGGACGCCGTCCCGGCGTCGGAGGCGTCATCTCCTGCGATGATCACCCTCGGGCGGATGCTGTTCTACGAGCCGCGGCTGTCGAAGAGCCAGAAGATCTCCTGCAATTCGTGCCACGACCTGGCGGCCTACGGCGTCGACGGCCAGCCGACGTCCGACGGGCACAAGGGGCAGAAGGGCACGCGGAACTCGCCGTCGGTCTACAACGCGGCCGCGCACTTCGCGCAGTTCTGGGACGGGCGTGCGCCCGACGTGGAGGCGCAGGCCAAGGGGCCGGTGCTCAACCCGGTCGAGATGGCGATGCCCGGCGAGGCGCGTGTCGTGGCCGTGCTGACGTCGATGCCCGAGTACGTCGACGCCTTCAAGAAGGCGTTTCCGAC
>Ga0209048_10007306_pt1 | contig 10222 bp, 9 predicted proteins | sample FrelakmetCRP12CR_FD_187146 | JGI IMG/M metagenome (GOLD analysis project Ga0209048, IMG submission 187146) | Freshwater lake sediment microbial communities from the University of Notre Dame, USA, for methane emissions studies - CRP12 CR (SPAdes)... | ecosystem: Environmental > Aquatic >... | reverse complement strand
CTGGTCGTCGGTCCGGACGAGGCCGATGCCGGTAAAGTTACCCTGAAAAATTTGGTCAATGGCACGCAGGAAACAATTGCACGCAGTAAGGTAAACGAATTCGTTAAAATAATCCTTGAAAGCCAATAGTGCCGGTGGTATAATCGCCACCGCTCGTGGTGCCTGTAGCTCAATGGCAGAGTACCTGACTGTGGATCAGGCTGTTGTGGGTTCGACCCCCATCAGGCACCCTTTTTTATCAGTTATTGTCTCCAAATGGGGGATTATTAGTTCAACCCTCTCATCGTCCCCGCCAGGGGATCAGACATCCCTCCGATGCCCTCCTACCTAGGGCATCTTTTGATATACTGGCATCAACTTTAACTTTGTTTCTTAGTACTGTGCTAATATCTGAACTCTCATCCTGTTATTTTCGATCCCTCCGATATAGGGACAATTAGTTTTATTCAAGAAGCGTGAAAATTGAGAACATTATGATTAATAACCTCTCCACTATCCTTGGTCAGCCGCGCAACCCGCTGGCTGATATTAGTCTCGAACAACTGCCTAAGCCCTTGCGCGAAGCCGCAGCACGCGCAGGCTGGACTTCGCTAGTACCCGTCCAGGCGCGCGCTATCCCATATTTACTGGCAGGTCGTAATATGATGCTCCAAGCCCGCACAGGAAGCGGTAAAACCGGCGTATTCCTTCTGCCCATGCTGACCCGCCTCGATCAGACCCGCACAGCTTGCCAAGCGCTCATCCTCGTCCCTACCCGGGAATTGGCGCGTCAGGTCTGGCAGGAAGCGGAAAAAATCTGCGGCGAAGCTGGATTACGAACGGTTGCCGTCTATGGCGGTGTGGGCTACGGGACGCAAATCTCAGCGCTCAAAGCTGGGGCACAAATCGTCATCGGCACTCCGGGACGGGTGCTCGACCATTTACTGAAGCGCACATTCTCGCTTGAACAACTTAAAACGGTGATCTACGATGAGGCCGATCGCATGCTCTCGATGGGCTTTTATCCCGATATGCGTGAAGTTCAGCGCTACCTGCCCAAGCATCCTATTCATACCTGCATGTTCTCAGCAACCTTCCCGGATTCGGTATTGCGTACGGCGCAAGAGTTCATCCGCGATGGGGAATTTCTCAGCCTGAGTACCGACCACATCCACGTCACTGACACTGAACATATCTTCTATATTGTGGCTGGCATGGACAAGGACCGCAGTCTGGTTCGCCTCATCGAGGTCGAGAACCCGACCTCCGCCATCGTTTTTTGTAATACAAAAGCCCGGGTCCATTACGTTTCGGTAGTTTTGCAACGTTTCGGATACGACGCAGATGAGTTGAGCGCTGATCTTTCCCAGTCTGACCGCGAACGGGTGCTCGACCGTGTCCGGCGTGGGACCTTGCGCTTTTTGGTGGCAACCGACGTGGCAGCACGTGGTCTGGACATCCCCGATTTGTCACATGTCATCCAATACGAGCCGCCCGATGAGCTGGAAGCTTACATCCACCGCGCTGGGCGCACCGGGCGCGCTGGAGCTAGCGGTGTAGCCATCTCACTGGTTAATCGGCTGGAAAAGTACACACTCGATAAGATTGCCAAAACCTTCAGCATCCCCTTTGAAGAACGCCCGATCCCATCCGATGCTGACGTTGCTACTATCGTGGCCGAACGAACCACTGCCCTGCTCGAAGCCCGCTTGCGTGAGCGGGATAAACTTCAGTCAGAACGCTCCCATCGGTTTACGCCCCTGGCCCGCAGCCTGGCCGAAAGCGAAGAAGAATTGCCCATTATCGCCATGCTGTTGGATGATTACTACCAGCAGACTCTACACGCCCCTGTGACTCTGCCCTCCGTTAAGAGTGTTGCTGCTGAAAAGCCGAAAAGATCTGGTTGGAGTCGCAACCGCCGCAGATAAATTAACTAGGAAAGGATAATTTCATGGACATACAAATAAAAGAAGTAACCTCCCTAAAAGAGCTAAAATCGTTCATCCATTTTCCATTTGAACTGTACAAGGGAAACCCGAATTGGGTACCTACACTCCTGTTCGACGAACTCAACACTCTGCGCCGGGATAAGAATCCCGCTTTTGAACACTGCGAAGCAAAGTACTGGCTGGCTTATCGTGACGACCGAATTGTTGGGCGGGTAGCTGCCATCCTTAATCGACGTCATGTCGAAAAATGGGGACAACGCTATTTGCGGTTTGGGTGGATTGATTTCATTGATGATCCGAAAGTATCCGAGGCCCTCATGAAGGTTGTCGAAGCTTGGGCGAAGGAGACGGGCATGGATGCCGTGCACGGTCCGCTTGGTTTCACCGACCTCGACCGGGAAGGGATGCTCGTGGAAGGCTTCAACGAGCTTGCCACGCTGGCTACCATCTATAACCATCCTTATTACCCAAAACACATGGAAATATTAGGGTATGTCAAAGACACCGACTGGATGGAATATGAGCTTTTCGTCCCGCCCGAGCCCAACGAGACCATCGCTCGGATTGCAGATATCGCCTTGCGTCGCAACAAGCTTAAACTATTGGAATTGCGTAATAAAAAAGAACTGCGGTCCTACGCCAGGGAATTGTTTCAATTGCTGGACGATGAATATAAACTTTTATACGGGGTTGTGCCATTGACAGATAAACAAGTCGAGGCCTACATTAATCAATACTTCGGCTTCGTAACCCCCGACTTCGTGCCAATGGTCATGGACCAAAACAATCGCATGGTTGCATTTGGTGTTATCATGCCGTCACTGTCCCTGGCGCTGCAAAAAACAAAGGGACAGCTCTTCCCGTTTGGATTTATATACCTCCTGAGAGCGCTCAGTAAAAACGACCGGGCAGACCTGTACCTGGTCGCCGTCCGCTCGGAATATCAGGGCAAAGGTGTTAACGCCATCCTGATGAACAAAATGCATGGCATATTTAACAAACTCGGCATTACAAAAGTAGAATCCAACCCGGAACTTGAGACGAATCAGAACGTCCAGGGACAATGGAAACACTACGAAAAGAGACAGCACAAACGCAGGCGAGTCTTTATCAAGCATTTCAATACATAGCGGGTATTTATTGTTGACAACGGGGCATGTATTTTTCTCCTCCAGTTTCGCATGCAAACCACGCGAAGTTCCTCTCAACCCTTCGCAAAGGTAACCCCCTGCTCGCGATATAAATAAACAAACTGGGTCAAAAGACCCAGCTTGTTGTTAAACAATTCCCCAACTACGAATAACCATCACTCATCCGTTTACCCACATAATGCCAGCACGCGCGGACTACTGTGGATGCCAAGCACCAGTCCAATGATATTAATCAGCAATTCCAACTGGTTGAAATCTTTTTTAATGCGGTCAGCCAGAGCTTGAGCTTCGGGCAAGGCATTATCGTGAACCACAGCCACCCTCTTTGATTTCTCTGGGATAAGTTGTTCGAAAAAGCGGAAAACCAATGTTTCGAGGAATTTTTTGTATGTGCGCGCCTGCCCGCAAAACTCCACCAAACCAATCTTATGGTTGATCTGCACCAAAGGTTTGATATCCAGCAGACTGCCGATGAAACGGGGAACACTTCCGATCCGTCCGCCGCGATGGAGATACTCCAGCGTATCCAAGCAAACGATTTGCACAGTTTATCTCGCAACTTGGTGGACGCGTCAATCATTTTGACGGGGTTGCCTCCCAGCTCGCGGATGCGTGCCGCAGCCAGTACCTGCCAGCCCAGGCTCAAGGTCGAGCCTTTGGAGTCCACCGCATGGACAGGCACGCCCATCTCCTGTCCAAGCTTTTCGGCCACCTGGAAGGTCCCGTTCATTGTGCTGCTGACCGTTATTACAACGATTTCCTGAGCACCGCCAGCAATGGCATCCCGAAAAACCTTCTCGAAAACGGCAGGACTGGGGAGTGTCGGCGGTGGCCAAACCGGTTCCTTTTCGAGCCGTTGATGAAGTCTTCAGGTGTCAGGTCAACCCGGTCGCGAATTAGTTGATCCCCCCAAACTGTAACTTCCGGGATGACTGTAATTCCTTACAAATCGATCATTTCCTGGGGATTATCACATGTGCTGTTGGTTCCCATAGCAGTTGGAATTGTCAACCTACCTTCCGTTTTTTTTAGTTTCTTGGTAACCTAAATATGTGTAATGTAACCAATCTTAACATCAATCCCAGTCGAGTATAATCGTCCCGATGTTTGAATATAAAGTTCTTGCCTCTCAAGGCCGCGCCCGCGCTGGGGTCTTCCTTACTTCGCACGGTGACATCGAAACACCAGTCTTCGCACCGGTGGGTACGCAAGCCACTGTTAAAACCCTCACCCCCGCTCAATTGGATGAATTGGGTGCTACGTTACTCCTCTCCAATACTTATCACTTGCACCTCCGTCCCGGCGACGGACTCGTCCGTGAGCTGGGCGGTCTGCACGAGTTCATGCAGTGGCATCACCCCATGCTGACTGATTCAGGTGGCTACCAGGTGTTCTCACTGGCCCAGACCCGTAAAATTGACGACGACGGTGTAACGTTCAAGAGTCACATTGATGGCTCTACACACCGCTTCACCCCCGAAAAGTCCATCCAAATCCAAGAGAACCTGGGCGCTGATATCATCATGGCCTTCGACGAATGTTCCGACCCTACCGACCACGCCTACAGTAAAATCGCCATGGAAAGAACCCATCGCTGGGCGGAACGTTGTCTTACCGCAAAGACGCGCCCCGACCAGGCTCTTTTTGGGATTATTCAAGGTGGGGTCAATCTGGACCTGCGAACAGTGTCGGCCCAATTCATCGCCTCCCTCCCTTTCCCTGGTATCGCCATCGGCGGCCTTTCGGTTGGCGAGACCAAAGATGAGATGCACGCCACTCTCGACCTGGTCCTCCAATCCATTCCTGAATTAAAACCGCGATATTTGATGGGCGTTGGCACACCCGAAGATTTGATTGACGGCATCGCCCGCGGCGTAGACATTTTCGATTGTGTCTTGCCCACCCGGTTGGCCCGTCACAATGCGGTTTTTTCGCCCAAGGGGCGGCTTAACCTGATGAATGCCTTGTTCGCCCGCGATCCCCGACCGATAGACGAGACCTGCGAGTGCTATACTTGCCAGACATTTACCCGTGCCTACCTGCGGCATCTCATCGTAGCAAAAGAGTTGCTTGCGGGAACACTGCTGTCCATTCATAATTTGCATGCCCTGATCCAACTTGTCAAAAACGTCCGCATTTCCATTCTGGATGGCACATTTGAGAGCAAAGTCCCCGCATGGCTTGCACAATGGGAAGGGAATGCAGAAAGAGATTTATCCAACATGGACACATCGGTAAACAAAGACCTGTCCTGAGGATTGCCGAAAGGTTATCCTTCGTGCACCATTGTGAACATTATGATGAAAAAGGAGAATAAATGACTATCATTCAATCGTTTTTAATGGGTATTATTCAAGGCCTTACTGAATTTATCCCGGTCTCATCCACAGCCCATCTGCTAATCGTGCAGAAACTTCTCGGCATCCCCTCCAGCGACGCCATGTTCTCATTCCTGGTCATCGTCCAATTAGGGACCATTCTCTCGCTGGTGGTTTTCTTCTGGAAAGATTTGCTGAAGCTAGTCAAGGCCTTTTTTGCCAAGCCGTTTTCCACGCAGGAGAATTCACTTGGTTGGTACATCATTATCGCTACTATCCCCGCTCTGTTGGCTGGCTACCTGCTCAAGTCCGTCGTGGAAGTCCTGTTCAAAACGCCCTTGCTCGAAGCGGCCATCCGCCTGCTTGTCACGGCTGTTATCCTGGCGCTGGCTGAGTGGTTGGGAAAACGCGACCACCTCCTCGAAAAAATTACTTGGTTGGACGCTCTACTAATTGGCATCGCCCAAGTGATCGCTATCTTTCCCGGCGCTTCCCGTTCAGGGACAACCATCGGCGCTGGGATGGTACGCGGCCTGGATCGTCCTTCCGCGGCACGTTTCGCTTTCCTGATGTCCATTCCGGTCATGTTGGCAGCAGGAGGCTACCAGTCTGTTGACCTGTTAAAGATGCCTGGTCTTGGCTCATTCCTTCCGCTGCTGGCGGTTGGGTTCGTCGTTGCAGCCTTTGTTGGCTGGCTGGCAGTCAGGTGGCTGTTGGGCTACCTAAACAAGCATTCGCTGTACATTTTCGCGGTTTACTGCGCGGTCCTCGGGACAATCTGCCTTGCTTTTGCCCTGATCTAACAGAATCATCTGATGTCCAACTTTGACTCCCGTACTCCCGCCATGCTTGTCCTGCTCAAGCAGCTAGTCGAGATCGAGTCCCCCTCTCACGACAAAGTCGCCGTGGACCGCCTCGGCGCGTTGGTGGCTGAAGAATGCCGCCAACTTGGAGGACAGGTGAAGCTGCATCCGCAAACTGAAACCGGAAACCTGGTCGAAGCACACTTTCTCCCTTCTCCCACCAGAGTACATAGCGAAGGTGCCGGGGGAGAGAGCAGTATCTTGCTGCTCGCACATATGGATACCGTCTTCCCACTCGGCACACTTGCAAAAATGCCCTTTTACGAAAAGGATGGCAAGGTTTTCGGGCCTGGTGTATCAGACATGAAAGGTGGCATAGTCGTTGCATTGACAGCTCTTGCGATGGCGCTCGAGACTGGAAGCCTGGCTCACCCCGTCACTGCTTTATTCACTTCTGACGAAGAAATAGGTAGCGGGACTTCCAGGTCTTTGATCGAAAAAATTTCCTCTGGGTCCGCGCTTGTGCTGGTACTCGAGCCGGCTATGTTGGATGGATCGGTTAAAACCTGGCGCAAAGGGGTTGGCGAGTTCACCATCCGGGTTCGGGGGCGAGCTGCCCATGCAGGTGGCGACCACGATAAAGGCCGCAATGCCATCGAAGAAATAGCCCATCAGGTGCTTGCAATCCAGAAAATGACTGACTATAGCAAAGGAACAACTCTCAATGTCGGCGTGATCCGGGGCGGGATTGCCAGCAATGTCGTTCCAGATGAGGCCAGTTTTGAGGTGGATCTGCGCGTGATGCAGCCCGGCGAGGCTGAACGCATCAGCGCTGAAATTCAAGCACTCACACCTGTTTTAGATGGCACCACCCTAGAGGTGACTGGCGGACTTAATCGCCCACCCATGCCTTATAACGATATGATCAAAGCTACTTTCAATAAGGTCAAGGCCATCGCTGCTAACGTGAATATCGAACTTAAAGCTAGCGGCACTGGTGGAGCCTCAGATGCTAACTTCGTGGCTCCGCTGGGCATCCCGGTCCTGGACGGACTCGGGCCAGCCGGTGGAGAGTATCATTCCGAGCGGGAATTCATTTTCAGGAACAGTCTGCCGGAGCGGGCAAAACTGCTGGCCACCATTCTGAGTGAGTGGTAGGAAATGAAACGTACCTTTACCCTATTAGCTCTCGCCTGCTTTCTGATGACTGCTTGCAATTCCAGCAATCCGACCACTGCCGCGGAACCCATCACAGTCCAATTTACCTCCGCTACCCTCCCATGGCTGGCAGACCTTTACAACTGTGCAGGAGCGAATGTGGTCACAACCGACCAGCTTGCCACAGAATTCATGAACCTGGAATCAGTTGATTTGGTCATCCGTGTTGGGCAGCCGGACAACCTGACCTCTCCAGCCTTCCAGATCGGTAGTGAGACAATCCAAGTTATCGTCAATTTCAATAACCCGGTCAATACCCTGACTGCTGAACAGGTGCGTGGATTATTCACCGGGCAGTTACTGAACTGGCAGGAGATAAACGGCTCCAACTCCCTGGTGAAGGTATGGGTTTTTTCCTCCGGCGAGGATGTCCAGCAGATTTTCGATCAGACCGTCATGGGCGGCAGCCCAATCACGTCAACGGCTCGTCTTGCTGCAAGTCCAGGAGAGATGGCGCAAGCAATAGCCAGCGATGTAAATGCGGTCGGCATCCTTACTCGCAGCTGGAATACCGGGAATGTCTCCGAGGTTTACAACGTAGCCAATGTCCCTGTGCTGGCGCTCACCCTGGCTGAACCACAGGATGTGGTTCAGAAACTCATTGCCTGCCTGCAAAAGTGAAGCCCTGTGATTGAAACGATCCTGTTTATCGCTGGTTCCATTATCCTCATCCGGGTTTCTTTTCCCTCTCTTCGCCGCCCCGGTTCGCATGGCTTCTATCGATTCTTCGCCTGGGAGGCCATCTGGGGCATGTTCCTGATGAACGCACACGACTGGTTTTTCCGTCCGTTCGTCTGGTACCAGATCATTTCATGGATTCTACTTTTCGTATCACTTGTACCATTAATCAGCGGAGTTTATCAGCTCCGCAAATCTGGGAAGCCGACGGATGCTCTGGAAGCAACCACACAACTAGTTCGGAGGGGTATCTACCACTTTATCCGTCATCCGCTGTACGCTTCGCTACTCTATCTGGCCTGGGGCATCTGCCTCAAGTCGCCCTCCCTGCTGGACACCTGTCTGGGTGTCGTCGCCACTGCATTCCTCTATGCTACGGCACGCGCCGACGAGGCCGAATGCCTGATCAAGTTCGGGGAGGGTTACGCCAGGTACATGGAAAAGACGAAAATGTTCATCCCCCTTGTATTTTAACCACAGCGGGCTGGAGCAGGTGCCAGGTCGTGGCCTGCTCAAAGGAATGGCCAGCCTGTAAAATCTGCGCTTCCCCCCAATATTTTGATGCAATCTGCAAGCCCAGTGGGAGCCCGTCCCCCGTCAACCCGCAAGGGAGGGAGAGCGCCGGGAGCCCGGTCAGGTTGAAGGGCGAGGTGAAACGGGTCAACTGGCGGGCAGCTTCGATTGCTCCGGTCCCCTCGATGGGTGGGGCAGAGATTGGGGTGGTCGGCAGGATAAGTAAATCGTATTTCGTGAAGAACATTTGGAAGCGGCGATGACCCTCCACTTGAGTCCGCCTAGTCAGAGAATACTCGCTGGAAGTTAATGCGGCACCCGCTTCCAGCCGTTGACGTACGTCCGCGCCAAACCAGTCGGGGTGAGCAACCAGGCGTTCGCGATGGAATGCAGCCGCATCCGCCTGAGTCATACGGGTATTGGCCTGCGCCAGATTAGCAATCCAGGAAAGGTCAACTTTCTCAACATTTGCGCCCAAATCTTTAAAAACCTGTGCGGAGGCGCTCAACGCAGCAAGCACTTGTGGATCGGAGGCTTCCACATACTCACCCATTGCAAGAGCCACCTGCCAGCCTCTAATACCATCTTCCAAATGAAGAAGATAATCGTCCACCGGCATATCCGCCGAAGCGGGATCGTGCGGATCGAATCCGGCCAGCACCTGAAGCAAGGTCGCTGAATCACGAACAGAGCGTGCCAGTGGGCCGACGTGGTCCAGGTTCCACGAAAGCGGGACCACCCCGCGCATACTCACCCGTCCATAGGTGGGTTTCAACCCGACCACTCCACACAGGGAGGCCGGGATGCGGATAGAGCCACCGGTATCGGTGCCCAATGCGACCAAGCACATCCCGGCTGCAACAGCCGCAGCCGATCCGCTGGAGGAGCCGCCAGTAATGCGAGATGTATCCCAGGGATTTTTAACCGCCCCGAAATGCGGGTTAACTCCGGTCACGCCGAGAGCGAATTCATGGGTGTTGGTCTTGCCAAGGTTGGCCGCCCCGGCCAATTTGAGTTTCAGCACAACCCCGGCGTCTTCGCTGGGAATATTATCTGTAAAAAACCTTGAGCCAGCGGTTGTGCGGACTCCACTTGTTTCAAAGAGGTCTTTCAATGCGATAGGGATGCCTAGCAGTGCCAGGTCATTCAAGTTGGATGGTCGGAGAGAAAGGAGGGCGTCCGCTTGTAAGGCCGCTTGAACAGCCAGTTCAGGCGTGAGGGAGATAAAGGCATTGATTGCCGGGTTAAGTCGCTCGATTTGACGGAGGCAGGCCTCGGTCAGGGAAACCGCAGAAAATTCCCCTGCACGGAGCAAGTTCATTGCAGAGGAAATGGTTAGCACGGCAGGATCAATGTCCATAATAGACCTTTAAGCACATAAAGGGTAAAGATGAAATTACTAAATACCCCCAAAGTACGGAGGCTAGCAATTACAATAATCATAGGGGCACAGAGGTACTGTGCCCCTATGGGAATGACATTTAGAACAGACCAAGCACTTTGCCTGTATCCGGGTCCAGATCCACATCGTAAAAAACCGGACGGGTGGGCAGGCCGGGCATGGTACTCATCTTTCCCAGCAGCGGGTAGAGGAAACCAGCTCCGACCGAGGC
>Ga0209048_10007305_pt1 | contig 10222 bp, 9 predicted proteins | sample FrelakmetCRP12CR_FD_187146 | JGI IMG/M metagenome (GOLD analysis project Ga0209048, IMG submission 187146) | Freshwater lake sediment microbial communities from the University of Notre Dame, USA, for methane emissions studies - CRP12 CR (SPAdes)... | ecosystem: Environmental > Aquatic >... | reverse complement strand
ACCAAGTCTCCTGAAGCTCAACGGCCAGCTCACGCTCCGTCAGATCGAGTATCAACTTGTGCTCATCATCAGTATGTTCGGATCTGATTTCCGACGGGGACTCGTGGAAGACTCCGGCCAAGCGCCACAAGCAAGCCGTCGTAACGAAGCCCTGACGTCGAAGCAGTTTCCGGAGCAGCCGTACCGCCGCAGCCTTATCGCGTCGGGACTGAACCAGGATCTCGAGAACCTCGCCTTCGCCGTCGCCAGCGCGCCACATATACATTTTCTGTCCCGCGATTGAGACCACCATTTCATCGAGATGCCATCGACCGTGGGCTTTAGGCCGGGTCTCACGTAAGTTCCGAGCAATTATCGGCCCAAATTTGAGAACCCATCGACGGATCGACTCATTGCTGACCATCAGTCCACGCTCAGCCAGGAGATCCTCGACATCCCGGTAGCTCAGCGTGAACCGTAGATAGAGCCAAACAGCATGCCTAATGATGTCGGGCGGAAATCGATGACGGGCGTAGGAGATGGGTTTCATGATGGCCCAACTTAGCGCAGTCGATCATCTGGCGCTCGTTAATGTGTCAATGCCGCCCTTGCCGATGCCTTCCCATGATGCAATGCGAGGCCGAATGCTCGCGGCCCGGATTTATTTCGAGAGGTGAGCGACGAAGTTTCCCCATTGCTCCGAATGGCTCGCCGCGTAACTCGCACGAAACGAATCACGGAATGACTCGCCATTTTCGATGCGCAGCAGGAGCCGAGCGAACGCGTCCGGGTCACGCTCCCGCAGCCACGCGACGAACATCGCCGCTTGCCGATAAGCAAGGCGCTGGCGCGGCATGGCGAGATTATCGCGAGATGGATCAATTTCGAAGGGGATCGAGGCGAAATCAACCCACAATCCTTCTCCCTTCACCACGATCGCGTAGCCCTTGCCGATGGCCGCCGCGGCCTCCGCTTCACTAACTCCCTCGGCTCCGCCGCCGCCCGAGACCATCACCGCCAATCCTTCCATGAACCAGCTCGGCGGACGGGCGGAAAAGAGCGAGGACCGCCAACCAGACAGATGCGCATGCGAGAGTTCGTGAGTGAGGACGCCGGGGAGGCGCTCGCGCTCCTTCCCGCATAGTGTCGGCGATAGGATGACACGCCCGGATCGGGACGTGGCGGCGATGTTGGGGTTTTCGAGCCCGTTCGCCCGCGCGTAAGCGTCGTATGTGACGTAAACCCCGATCGTCGGGCTGCGCGCGAAGGGGCGTCCCTGCGCGATCTCGACGCGCGCGATGGCCGCGGGCAGAAGCGCGGCGACGTCCAGTGCGCAGGCCTTTGCGTCTGGCTGGAAATGAACGCGTGCGTCGCTCTCCAGCGCGGGCAGGCCCATTGGATCATTGAACAGCGCGACGAGGTAATGGCGCAGCAAGGGGATGGTTACGAGGGCCCCGCAAACCACCGCGACGAGCGCAAGAGTCGAGACAGTGGCGATCTTGATGAAACGATTCAGGGTCATACGTCACCTCGAAGCAAGGACTTCGTCTACCCAGGCAGGAACCGCTTCGCTCGCGAGTCCATACCGCCTATCGTCAAACTGTTGAGCGTTATCGGACGGCTCCAGATTAATCTCGCAAGCGCAAATTCCGAGTGCTCGCGCCTCGGACACAAATCCCGCCGCGGGGTAGACCGAGCCGGATGTGCCGATAGCGACAAAAAAATCGGCCTTCTGCAAGGCGGCGTAGATCTCGTCGATCTGAAGCGGCATCTCGCCGAACCAGACGACGTGAGGGCGGAGGACGCCTGTCCCTCCGCAGGCTGGGCACCGGTCGCGAAGGCCCAAGTCCTCGCGCCACGGACTTACGGCCTCACAAGTTGTGCAGCGCGCCCTTAACAGTTCGCCATGCATGTGGATGACATGCTTGGAGCCAGCGCGCTCATGAAGGTCATCGATGTTTTGAGTGACGAGCGTCAGGTTACCTCCTCGCTCGGTTAGAGCCGTCTCCAGTCGAGCAAGAGCGAAGTGTGCCGCGTTGGGGTTGGCCGTAATCAGATTCCGGCGACGGGCATTGTAAAAGGCGTGCACCTCCAGAGGATCGCGGGCGAACGCCTCGGGCGTGGCGAGCTTCATCGGATCGAACCGCGCCCAGATGCCCGTTCCACCCTTGTCGCGGAATGTGCCAAGGCCACTCTCGGCGGAAACGCCTGCGCCTGCGACGACGAAAATCCTCATGCGCATGCTTTATCACACAAAGGCGCGGTCAAACCGCCATTTCCAATTCGCATTCGGCTCTCATCGCGTAAAGTGATGTCTTTGGATCGGCCTCACGATATCAGGAGCCAGCCAGCAAATGACTGCGTCGCAGCTATTCACCCCCTTTCGCATCGCTGGGCTCGAACTCGCCAACCGCATCGTCATCGCACCGATGTGCCAGTATTCGGCCGAGAACGGCTGCATGACCGACTGGCATCTGATCCACTTGGGCCAGCTTGCCCTTTCCGGCGCCGCCTTGCTGACCATCGAAGCAACCGCCGTCCTGCCCGAGGGCAGAATCACCTATGCCGACGTTGGCCTCTGGTCCGACGAGACCGAGGCGGCAATGGGACGCGTCCTTCAGAGCATCCGGCGCTATTCCGATATGCCGTTTGCGATCCAGCTTGCGCATGCCGGGCGCAAAGCTTCCACCGAAGTCCCATGGAAGGGGGGAGGACAGACTCCTCCAAATGACGCCAAGGGCTGGCAAACAGTTGCCCCCTCGGCCCTTCCATTTCTGTCAGACGAGAATCCGCCGGCGGCCCTCGACCGTGGCGAGCTGAAACGAATTCGCGATGCGTTCGCTGCGGCGACAAGGCGGGCCGCACGGCTGGATATCGCGGCGGTGCAGGTTCATGCCGCGCACGGCTATCTGCTGCATCAGTTTCTGTCGCCGCTGTCGAATGTCCGCGACGACGAATACGGCGGCAGTCTGGAAAACCGAATGCGGTTCCCGCTGGAGGTGTTCGAGGCGGTACGCGCGAATTTTCCCGCCGATCGCGGTGTCAGCGTACGCGTTTCAGGGACAGATTGGGCGGAAGGGGGCTGGGACATTGACCAGACGATCGCCTTTGCCAGAGCACTCGAAGCCCGAAGATGCGGAGCTATCCACGTCTCCAGCGGGGGACTGACGGCTGATCAAAAGATTCCGGTGGGGCCGAGCTACCAGGTTCCACTGGCTCGCGCGGTGAAGGCGGCGACAAAAACGCCGGTCATCGCCGTCGGATTGATCGTCGATTATGAACAAGCCGAGGCCATCGTCGGGACGGGCGACGCTGACCTGATCGCGCTCGCCAGGGGGATTCTTTATGATCCCCGATGGCCCTGGCATGTAGCAGCGCACTTCGGCGCCCGCGTCAAAGCGCCAAATCAATATCTAAGATCTCAGCCGCGGCAACATCCCCATCTCTTCGATGTGTAAGAGCAGTAGGTGATCACTCCCGATATCCGCGCAGGACCCGCGATCATCGCGGAAGAGCCTGACGGATTCAGGCGGCGACCCAACTTTCTGTGTCGGCGGCAAAGCCAATCAACGGCCAAGCCATTGTGGTCGCGCCGACACGGTAGTTCACGTTTTGACGGGAAGGAAAAGCAGCTATGTCCGCTGAAAACGATAGCAAAGACCCCACGAAGACCTCTTGTTACACCCACTGGACAAAAGAGTCCGTGCGCTACAACGACACAGACCGCCAGGGACACGTCAACAACGCCGTCTTCGTTACATTTCTTGAAGCGGGGCGCGTCTCCCTTCTTTACAATCCGAAAGCGAAGGCTTTAACCCCCGAAGGGACTTCGTTCGTGCTCGCCAACCTTGTGTTGAATTTTCAGGCGGAAATACACTGGCCAAGCGAAGTGCGCATTGGCACGACGGTAACGCGCATAGGCCAAAGTTCTGTGACTTTCGGCCAAGGCTTGTTCGTCGGCGGCAATTGCGTCGCGACGGCGCAAACGGTCCTCGTTCTCATAGACGACACAACGCGCAAGTCGCGGCCCCTTCCGGATCAAACGCGGCAGGAATTGAACAAATGGCAAACCCGATAGGGGTATCTGGAGAATGTTGAATAGAATGGATCGCGATCCAAATCTTTGCCCTCGCCTATCATTTTTCAGAACAGAATGTTATTCTCGGAGGCTGTCGAAGTCGCATAACTTTTGCGTCCGTCGTCCTACCGTGCATGCTCGTCGAGAAACCGGCGACACGCCTTGAAATCCTGCTGACACCTGTCCCTACCGCAAATTCAATCCTACTGGAATGAGACGCCGAATCAGGCGATGTTGTTCCCATGGTGGAGCTGTTCAAACTTCTCTGCTCGGCCGTTGTCCGGCTGTTTCGATCACGCGCTTCGTTGGAAGTCCTTATCTCTCAGTCGGCTGGCCATGAGATGTCTGGACGCCTCCAGAATCGGATAGGCCGAGCCTGCGACGAGATGATCATTGATGCGTTTAATATCACGCAGAAGATCGTGGCGAAGTGTGTTCGTCTGTACGCGCGCTCAACCCGCCAAAGCGCACCGCAAAGATAGCTTCGTGAAGCGTCTCAAAAATCTGCGTTTCCCCGATCGCTGCCGTGATGCCATGCCGGTCCATGTCGGATCGCAAGTAAGAACTGACACGCGCAAAGACCATGCTAACCCCTTGGCGCCCCAGATCGTCGAGCAGATCGCGTATGGATTGCGCGGCGGAGTAGTCGATATCCGTGATGGCGCCCGCGTCGACAATGAACCAACGGAGCGGCGTCGGCGCGCGCTCCACGAGCGCACGCACTTCAACGGCGAAGCGGGTGTCGTTTGCATAAAACAGGAAACGATAGACAATCAGCCCTGGTTCGGTTTCTGAGCCCGGCGTCGCGGGTGCCGGCACCCACGGGCCAGCCGCATCTGGGACGAGCATTATCGTGTGCGGGCGATAGCTGTGTCGGACGTGCCTGAGGAGCGAGAGGGCGATCGCCATCAGGATGCCCTCCTGGATGCCGATCGCTACCACTGCCGTGGCTGTGAAGACGGCAAGATAGAACTCGCCCGGACTTTCTTGCAGGATCGCGCGCAGGCTCTTCACGTCGATCATCCCGACCGCGATCGTGAACACGATGCTGGCCAGCACGCAGCGCGGAAGGTACTGCAGCGGCTCGGTTAGGAGCAGCAGCACCAGCAGCGTGACGCCTGCAAAGACCAGTTGCGCGAACTGGCTGCACGCGCCCGCGCTATCGGCCATAGCGGTCTGCGTCGGGCTGCCATTGACCACGAAGGTCCCGCTCAGCGCGGCACTCGCATTCGCGGCTGCCAGCCCCAGGATGTCCGCATCGTCGTCGACGCGCTCGTGATGGCGCATTGCGAATACACGCGATGTCGCGGAGCTTTGCGCCATTATCATTACGAAGCACGAAGCTGCAACTGGCAACAGCGCCAGGGTTTCGTTCCAGCTCACGTCAGGCAACCTGATCGACGGCAGCCCCCCTGGGATCGGACCTATGACCGCGACGCCGCGCTCCGCGAAATGGAACCTAGCGCTCGCCGCAATCGTCCCAACTACCGCAACCAGCGAGACTGGCGCCCGTGGGGTAAAGCGATAGCCAAGCAGGATGCTGCCCGCCACGAGCGCCGACAGCTCCAACGTTGGAAGATTGAGCCCCGGCAGACCCTGCAGGATCTCTTGAAGCTGAGTAAGCGTGCGGCGCGAGGGCGCCACAATACCGAACATGTCGCCGAGCGTCGCGATACCGACCCGAAACCCAACGCCAGTGAGAAATCCGACCAGCACCGTGCGCGAAAGGAAATCGGCGAGGAACCCCAACTTGAGAATCCGCGCCAGTAACAGGAACCCAGCCTTTAGCAGGGCCACCATAGCGACTAGGGCCATGTATTTTTCGCTGGCCGGCGTCGCCATGTTGGGCAGCGAACTGGAGAAGATGGCCGCGGTGGCCGAGTCAGCCGCGACAACCAGATGGCGCGAAGAGCCGAAGACTGCAAACCCAACGAGCGGCAGCAGCACGGTGTAGAGCCCGGTGACGACGGGCGTGCCGGCGATCCGCGTATAGCCGAGCACTTCCGGGATGCTCAGTGACGCGAGCCCCACCCCTGCCAAGGCATCGCGCACCGCCTCACGAGGGTGGAGGGGCCGAACGCTCTCAAAAATGCTCAACCCCATACCCATGCTCCATCTGCTTCCGCTTCCTATAGAGATCACGCCGCTCGTGACGGAGAGGAATGACGCTTTGGCCCGGCTCTTCTCGCGGCGCTATTTGTTGCAGTAGCCGGCCCACTGGGGATCTCGACACGGGTTTCGCGCGGCTGCGCGTTAGTGTGATCGCGTGCCGCGCAATCACCGGCCGCGTGAAAATGCTTCTGCAAACGCCGTGATCAACTCCGATAGTTCCGGCTCGTGAACCAGTTCGGCGGCTTTTACCGGATTAAACCATTCGGTCACGCGCTGATTCTTTTCCGGCCAGTTCTTGCGTTGGCGCACGACCCGCAAGGGAAAGACGTCGACGCTGCACAAGAGCACGGCGCCATTCCTCAGACGTTTTTGATAATGGTAGGAGCCGAGCTTCGTCTTCTCGATCTTGCCGAGAAGACCGGCCTCCTGAAGCGCCTCGACCGCTGCGGTTGCATGGGATTTGCGCCCCTTCATCGGCCAGCCCTTGGGAATGACCCAGCGGCGCGTCTCGCGCGAGGAGGCGAGCAAAATCTCGAGGCCGTCGCTCACGCGCCAGGGCAAGGCGGCGTATTGGCGGCGCGGTTCGGCGCCTCCCGCCTTCTTCTTTTTCTTCGCCTTCGGATATTTCATCCGACGAACCTCGCCAGGGCGTAGAAGACAGCGGCGATGGCCGCGGCCATCGGCATGGTGATCACCCAGGCGACGACGATGTCCTTGGCGATGTTCCAGCGCACGGCCGACACTCTACGGGCGGCGCCGACGCCGACGATCGCGCCGGTGATCGTATGCGTCGTCGAGACGGGGATGCCGAGCCCCGTCGCGAGAAACAGCGTGATCGCGCCGCCGGTCTCCGCGCAAAAGCCCTGCATGGGGGTGAGCTTGGTGATCTTCGAACCCATGGTGTGGACGATACGCCAGCCGCCGAACAGCGTGCCAAGGCCCATCGCCGCCTGACAGGTGAGCACGACCCAGAAGGGAACGTGAAACTCCCCGCCCAGCCGGCCATGGGAATAGAGCAAAACGGCGATGATCCCCATGGTCTTCTGCGCGTCATTGCCGCCGTGGCCGAGCGAATAGAGCGAGGCCGAAACGAACTGCAACGAACGAAAGACTTTGTCCACCGCGAGCGGGGTCTTGCGCACGAAAATCCAAGAGACTGCGAGAACCAGAACCAGAGCCAGAACGAAGCCCAGCGCCGGCGAAAACACGATCGCCGAACCGGTCTTGATCAACCCGCTCCAGACGACAGCGTCGATCCCCCCTTTCGCCGTCCCTGCACCGACCAGCCCGCCGATCAGCGCATGCGAGCTGGACGATGGTATGCCGAGCGCCCAGGTCAGCAGGTTCCAGACGATCGCGCCCATCAACGCCCCGAAAATCACATGATCGTCGATGACGTCAGGCGTGACGATGCCGGTTCCCACCGTCTGCGCGACGTGAAGGCCAAAGAAAAGAAAGGCGACGAAATTGAAGAAAGCGGCCCAGAACACCGCATATTGCGGCGGCAGCACGCGGGTCGAGACGATCGTCGCGATGGAGTTCGCCGCGTCGTGCAGGCCGTTGAGAAAGTCGAACGCCAAGGCGACGACGATCAGGCCGACGAGATAAGGAAGAGCGCCGTCCACCGTGACGCTCCTAGAGGTGTTCGATCACGATGTCGGTCACGCAGTTCGCGACATCCTCGAACCCATCGACGACCTTTTCGAGATGACCGTAGATTTCGGCGCCAACGATGAAACTCATGGGATCGGAATTACGATGCGCGCGAAACAGAGCCGTCAGACCTTGGTCGTGGATTGTGTCGGCTTCGTCCTCGATGCGTGAAATCTCCTCGCCGAAGAAGTTCAGCTTGCTCGCGCTCTGACGCATGGATCGCAACAGGGGAATGGAGGCGTGGGTGAGTTCGGCGGCCTGAACGATGATGTCGCCCATGCGGCGCATTGAAGCCTCGAAGTCGCGCGTTTCATAGATGAGCGTCGCCTTGGCCGTTTGATGCATCTGGTCGATGGTGTCGTCCATCGCCGTGATCAGATCGCGGATGTCGCCGCGATCGAAGGGCGTGATGAATGTGCGCCTGACGGCGAGGAGGACATCCCTCGTGATCTCGTCGGCCTCGTTTTCATGGCGCTTGATCTCTTGGCAATGATGCGGTGCGCTCTCGTCGCCCTCGAGCAGCGAGCGCAGCGACCGGGCGCCCGCCACTAGAGTGACAGCGTGCCGATCGAAGAGATCGAAAAAGCGCTCCTCCTTCGGCATGAGCGCTTGAAACCAAGAGAGCATCGTCAGCCTCCGCGATCCGCGGTCGTCATAAAACCGTCATAGCCGCAACTAGCGGGACCAGGTCGCGCTGTAAAGCTCGAAAAGTTTTAGCGTGCGGGATTGCAAGCATGCGGACGTCAGCCGCGGATCCAAGGCGACTGAATGACGCATGGACGTTCATCGGCCTGTAAATCGACTCGAGAGTTTGACGTCCGATCTGCGTGGGGGCGCCAAAGACAATGGTCAATATCAATTGACTAACTTCCTGACCCCGTGCCGATAAGGGTCACACGGCGACGCCTATTCACGCGCTGGAGCATTTGCGTGCCATCGGCTTCGCTTCCGTGCGCGTCGAAAATCGCGACGGAGTCGATACTCTGGCGATGGCCGTCAAGCCCTGAGCGGCCCTCTCATAACCTTTCCCATTCGACGCGCTTTCAGCGCTTTCCCTGTCATTTCGATCATTATCCTCGGCGAGAGGGCGTAACAGCGTCACACGACAAAAGATGGCAACAAACTACGCCTCCTTCATCGCCTTCGCTTTCGCGTTCATCCTGATCAAACACGTCCACTCGGCCGAGCCAGAGCCAATCTGTCTTTCGCTTCCGCTTCCGCCGCATGATACTTTTTACGAATCTCCGCTAGGTCGACGTGCGTCGGCGGCAGAGCGACACCATGCACGCTGGTTTGAATTTCAGAATACGGGGATCATATTCAGGGGAGCAACAGGGAGATGGCGCTATGAGACGGAATGCTTGGAAAGCTTGTGTCACATTCGGGCTGTTGAGCGCCAACTTGTTTCTTGGAGCCAGCTTAGCCGCCGCGGAGAACGCCGGGATTGTCAAGTTACCGCAGGATATCACGTTCAAAAGTTCGGCGGCAGGCGTGCAAATCGCCGTCCTCTATGGTGACCCGACGAAACCTGGCCTTTACGTCGTTCGACTAAAACTCCCCGCCGGGTCTAAGGTTGTGCCTCACACGCACCCAGAAGAAGTTCGAACGCTCACTGTGTTATCGGGAACTCTCTATTTCGGGTTCGGTAAGCAATGGGATGAAAGCAAGTTGACGCCCTATCCGGCCGGGACCTTTTTTTCGGAGCTTCCGAATGTCGCTCATTTCGTCTCGGCGAAGGATGGCGAGGTTATTTTTCAAGCGACCGGCATCGGGCCAAGCGGATTGATTCCCGCGGAGCAGTCGCCAGAGTGACAACGAAGCCCTTTTCATCCGGAAGTTCATTCGGGCCGATCTGCGCGCAGGACAAATGTGTGATCGGTGCACTACTAGCGACTCTGGCCTCGACCCTCTCTCTCCGCAAGCAAACTATTTGGACTCACCCGTGAAATCTCCACACCAGAAGGCGGCACGTCGCAGGCCCGCTTGGCGGCGTCAGCTAACCGCTGGCGCAGGGCGGCCCGAAGGGAATCTAGACATGACCCGCGGGATGACCGACGCGGTCTAGAGCGCTCTGAACTCGACGTACTCGATGATCGCAGGCGCCAAATGGCGCAGGGTACCGAGGGTCAATATTCTGACGGCAGTACAATCTTTCGAAATGAATGTGCGTCTGGACTCGACCGTCGCTACGATTTCGAACGGCCTCTGGACTCGACACGTTCAGACCGACGGCAGGGAATCCAGCCCGACAAAACGGTGCGTTGCGAGTCTGTCGGTTCATTCGTCTCGCGCACAATCGCGCCGAAACTCGAGCACGCGGTCATTGACCGCGCGCCCTGTTTCTCGTTTTTTATTGCGTTTTATAATGGGCGATCGAGATACTCTTCGATCACGGCTTTC
>Ga0209048_10007304_pt1 | contig 10224 bp, 8 predicted proteins | sample FrelakmetCRP12CR_FD_187146 | JGI IMG/M metagenome (GOLD analysis project Ga0209048, IMG submission 187146) | Freshwater lake sediment microbial communities from the University of Notre Dame, USA, for methane emissions studies - CRP12 CR (SPAdes)... | ecosystem: Environmental > Aquatic >... | reverse complement strand
CGGCCGGGGGGTGATCTTCGCCGGCCATTCCGATGCCGGAAAATCGACCATCACCAACCTCCTGAGACCTGCCGGAGAGATCCTTTGCGACGACCGGATCATCATTCGCCGCCATCCCGAAGGCTTTCGGGTCCACGGCACCTGGAGCCATGGGGACATCCCCGACGTCTCCTCCGCCTCCGCCCCGCTCAAGGCCATCCTGTTTTTGGAGCAGGCCCCGGAAAACCGACTGGTCCCGATACCGGACCGAAAGGAGGTCTTTCGCCGCCTGGTATTCCTGGTGGTCCGGCCCCTGGTGACGGCCGATTGGTGGGAGAAAGTGCTGAACCTGTTAGAGAGGGTGATCAAAGAGGTGCCGGCGTATGTGTTGCGGTTTGAGAGGAGTGGGAGCATCAAAGATGTTATCCTTAAGCTAATAGAAGATTAGTTCTTGGTTCTTTGTTCTTCGTTGAATAAGGATAAATACACCAGAAATAAATTAGTGACCTGGCCCATGAAAATAGAAAAATTACATCCAAAAAATATTAACGAAGAACGACGAACTAAGAACGAGGAACGGCTTAAGAGATCCATGGATTACTCAATACGCCGCAATATTTCCGACCACTCCCTCTGGTCCGGTGGATCTCCTATCCTAATCCACCTTGACCTAGAGCTTACCGAACGCTGCAACAATGACTGCATTCACTGCAACATCAACCGGCCCGAGGGGGACGAGGTGGCCAAAGGCCGGGAACTGAAGACGGAGGAATGGGAAGATCTCCTCCGACAGGCGGCGGAACTGGGGGCCTTGTCGGTCCGGTTCACGGGTGGAGAGCCGCTCTTGCGGGAGGATTTCGAAAGGCTCTATCTTTTTGCCCGGCGCCTGGGCCTCCGGGTCCAGATTTTTACCAACGGCCGGTTGATTACGCCCCGCCTGGCCGACCTCTTTGCCCGAATCCCCCCGCTGGAAAAAATCGAGATCACGGTCTACGGGATGAGGCCGGAATCGTACGAGGAGGTATCCCGGAGGCCCGGCTCCTGGCATGAATTTCGACGGGGGCTGGAACTGCTCGTGGAGAGTCGGATCCCCCTGGTAGTCAAAGGGGCCTTGCTGCCCCCCAACCGGGATGAGTGGACCGAGTTTGAGTCCTGGGCCCGGACCCTGCCGGGGATGGAAGGCCCGCCCGGCTCCGGGCTGCTGTTTGACCTCCGGGGCCGAAGGGATTCGGCGGCGCGAAACCGGCGGATCCGGGAGTTGAGGTACCCCTCCGAAATGGTGATCCGAATGTGGAAGCGGCAGGGACCGAAGTACCGTGAGGAGATGGAGAAATTCTGCCGAAGATTCCTCGAGCCGCCCGGCGATCTGCTGTTTACCTGCGGGGCCGGCCGGAAGGGATGTGTCGACGCTTACGGGAAGTTCCAGCCCTGCCTTCTCCTCCGGGACCCGGCCCTGGTCTACGATTTACGGGCAGGGACCCTGAAGGAAGCCCTGACCGGGGTTTTCCCGAGGCTGAAGGAAATGCAAGCCCGCAGCCCCGAATACCTCCGGCGCTGCGCCCGGTGCCTTCTTCGGGGGTTATGCGACCAGTGCCCGGCCAAGTCCTGGTCCGAGTACGGGACCCTGGACACCCCGGTGGAATACCTCTGCGAGGTGGCGCATGCCCAGGCGAGGGACCTGGGTCTGCTTCCTGAAGGACGGATGGGATGGGAAGGGTAGTTTTCAGTCCTTCGAAGGCAAAAAACAGGAAAGTTTAAGGTTAAGGAATAACGAGCCGAAAACCCTTTAGGAAAGACTTTTTAGGCCTCGACGCTTCAGAAATCATGATGCCGATTTCTGAAGAATAAAAGAGAAATCATGGAGATAAAAGTGGAACTGGACAATACCTATGGCCCTTCCGGGGAAGTGGTGGCCCGGGAGATTGAGGGTGAGTTGATCCTGGTCCCCTTGACGGCCGGGATCGGGGATATGGAGGATGAACTCTACACCTTGAACGAGACCGGGAAGGTTATCTGGAAAAAGTTGGATGGCCAGGCCAGCTTACGAGCCATCGCCGCCGCCCTGACCGAGGATTACCAGGCCAAACCGGGAGAGATCGAGGGGGATGTGGTGGGATTGGTGGAGGAATTGGCGAAGAGGAGATTGGTGGTTCAAATATAAACTCGATCCTCGATCCTGGAGAATCAAGCCATGGAAAAGCCAAGCCTGTTTACCATTCGACGCCGGGACCTTCCCCTCTCTTCCCGGGCACTGATCGAGCTGATGCAGGAGGTGCAGGGGAGGGGGCTCCCTTTCCGGTTTCAGGCCAGAGGCTGGAGCATGTCCCCTTTTATCCGGGACGGGGATGTAATCACCATCGCCCCTCTTTTAAAAGCCGGCCCCGGCTTGGGCGAAGTGGTGGCTTTTACCCATCCGAGAACGGAAAATCTCGCGGTCCACCGGATCGTCGGCCGGAAGGAAACCGGTTGGCTGATCCGGGGGGACAATCTTGCCCCGCTACCCGACCTGTTGGTCCCGAGGACCAATATCCTGGGCCGGGTGACGAAAATTGAGCGGCAGGATAGCCGGGTATGGCTCGGACTGGGATTGGAGCGGTACGGAATTACCCTCCTGGCCCGCCTCGGCCTGTTATATCCGGGACTACGGCTGGCGGCTTTTTTGAAGAACCGGAGCATCGGGAAAAAACAGGATGACAGATGACGGACGACGGACGACGGACGACGAATAAATACCGCCGGATCCTCGCTGGAACTGCCGATCGATAATCCGTCTCTTGACGAATTAGAAAGAACCTGAAATGGATCCGGATCGGCCCTTCACCTCCTCGACCCCCCTCCCCGAATACCTTCTCTGGAAGCGGCTGGAAGAAAAAAGGATCCCTTTTTCTTTTGAACTGGAACTGACGGCCCGCTGCAACAATGACTGCCGACACTGCTATATCAATCTCCCGGCCGACGACCCCCGGGCTCTGGTCGGGGAACTCTCGCTTCAGGAAATCAGCCTCCTGGCTGACCAGGCCGTCGACCTGGGTTCCCTCTGGTGCCTGATCACCGGCGGGGAGCCTTTGCTCCGCCGGGATTTCCACGACATCTACCTGGCCTTGAAAAAAAAGGGGCTCCTCGTTTCAGTCTTTACCAACGCCTGCCTGCTAACCGATCGAGAGATCCTGCTTTTCAAGACCTACCCTCCCCGGGACCTGGAGGTCACCGTCTACGGCATTACCCCGGAGACCTACGAGCGGGTGACCCGCCGGCCCGGCTCCTTTCAGGCCTTCCGGCGCGGTCTGGATCTCCTGCTCTCGAACGGCCTCAAGGTCAGCCTCAAGGCCATGGCCCTCCGCTCCAATATCCATGAACTCCCGGCCATAGCCGCCTTTTGCCGGGACCACACTGCCAGCACCTTCCGCTTCGATCCCCTCCTCCATCTCCGCTACGACCAAGATCCGCTCCGAAACGAAGCCATTGAATCGGAACGCCTGACCCCGGCCGAGATCGTCGCTGCCGAACAGGCCGATGACGTCCGGGCCGGGGCCTTGCGAAAGGAGTGTGAACACCTGGAACCGCAGGAAAGGGCAGGATCTCCGGATGATTATCTCTTTCACTGCGGTGCCGGCCTCCACAGTTTTACCATCGGGCACAACGGCGTGTTTCGCCTCTGCTCTTCCCTCTGGCACCCCGAATGCACTCGGGACCTGCGCCAAACCGGCTTGAAGGAAGCCTGGTTTGACCTGATTCCCAGCGTTCGGGCCCGGACTTCCAACGACCCACTGTTCCTGAAGCGCTGCCACGCCTGCACTCTGGTCGACCTCTGCCTCTGGTGCCCGGCCCACGCCCACCTGGAGACGGGGAGCCTGGACGGCTGGAGTGAGTATTTTTGTGAAGTGGCGCATCAAAGGATTAAAACCAGTATCGGTTCTTAGTTCTTTGTTATTTTTGGCAAAGCAGAAAGCAGATCCTCGATCGATGATTGATTACTGCAAACAGATGATGGAGAGCAGGCAAAAAACAAGGATCAATCCTTACGGGAAAGATGGACCAGTTCAATCATGCCGGATGAACCCTTAAAGCAGGCCCTGCGCCTCGATCGAGCCCTCAAGCTGGTCTGGAGGAGTTCCCCGGGGTGGACGACGATCAACCTGGGTCTGGTGGTGGCCCAGGGGCTCCTCCCCCTGGCCGGCCTCTACCTGATGAAGCAGATCGTCGATTCGGTGACCGCCGGGATCCAGGCCCCGGACAAGGCGGCGGCCTTTCAAACGGTCTTCACCTGGATCTTATTCGCGGGGGCGATCGCCTTGCTGGCCGCCCTGGCCCGTTCCCTCGGAGACCTGGCCGGTGAGACCCAGTCCCAAATCGTCACCGACACGGTCTCCGACCTCCTCCATGCCCAGTCGATTGCGATCGACCTGGAGTATTACGAAGACGCCCGCTTCCAGGACACCCTTCACCGGGCCCAGCAGGAAGCCCCCTACCGTCCGACCCGGATCCTCCAGGGCTTGATCGATATCGTCCAGAACGGCCTCTCCCTGGCCGGTATAGGGGTCCTGCTGTTTTCCTTTAACTTCCTTCTGGGCCTGCTCCTCCTGGGGGCGGCCCTCCCGACCGGCCTGGTCCGGCTCCTCTTCGCCCGCCGGAGCTACCGGGTAGAAGAGGGACTCACCGAAAAGGAACGAAAGGCCTGGTATTATCACTTCCTAATGACCGATCCAGGGCCGGCCAAGGAAGTCCGGCTCTTCCATCTCGGGCACCTCTTACAGGCCAGGTTCCGGGACCTCCGAAAATATTTGCGGGAAGGGCGGCTGGCCCTCAAGGGGAAACGGGCCTGGATGGACTTCCTGGCCCAATCCCTGGCCACCTTGGCGGTCTTCGGTTCCCTGGCCCTGATCGCTCGCCAGACCCTTTTCGGGGCCATTACCCTCGGAAGCCTGGTCATTTACTATCAGGGGTTTCAATTGGGCCTCGGGTCGTTTCAGGCCGTTCTCCGGGGGCTGGCCGGGCTTTATGAAGACAATTTATTTTTGAACAACTTCTACCGGTTTCTCGACCTCCGGCCGAAAGTGGAAATTCCGGCCCGCCCCCGGCCCATCCCTTCCCCCATCCGGGAAATTTCTTTTCAGGGAGTTGATTTCCATTATCCCGGAAAAAAACAAAAAGTTCTGGCCCATCTCAACCTGGCCCTTCACTCCGGGGAAGTCATCGCCCTGGTCGGGGAAAACGGTTCAGGGAAAACCAGTCTGGCCAAGCTTCTCTGCCGCCTTTATGACCCGACGGAGGGGGCCATCACCGTCAACGGGATCGATCTCCGGGAATTCGACTTGGTAGAATGGCGGCGAAAAATCGGGATCCTCTTTCAGGATTACAGCCATTATTATTTGACCGCCGCGGAAAATATCGGACTGGGGAAGATCGAGGAACGTCGGAACCTCGAGGAAATTATCCGGGCCGCCCGGATCTCCGGTGCCGACCCGATCATCCAAAGGCTCCCCGCAGGGTATGATACCGTCCTCGGGACCTGGTTCGAGGGTGGGCAGGAGTTGAGTACCGGGGAGTGGCAGAAGATCGCCCTGGCCCGGACCTTCATCCGGGAAGCCCCTATCGTGGTCCTGGATGAACCGACCAGTTCCCTCGATCCTTTGGCCGAGGCTGATTTGTTCCGTCATTTTAAGGAGGTGGTCCGGGACCGGATCGGGATACTGATCAGCCACCGATACTCGACCGTTCGTCTGGCCGACCGGATCTATGTCCTCCATCAGGGACGGATCATCGAGGAGGGAAGCCATGAAGAACTGATCCGGCTTCAGGGAAGGTACGGTCAACTTTTTCACGGGAGGTAATTTAAATTGAGCTCCGAGTTCCAACATAAAAACCTCCCCCCCGAAAAGGCCCTGCTTCTCGATTGCCTTCGGCTCCACGGCCACCGGGATGTTTTTCCGGAAAACCGCCCGGATAAGAAATTCAATTGGCCTGTCCTCCGGGAGGAGGCGATCCGGCAGGGGGTCTTCCCTCTTGTCTTTCAACGGCTGAAATCCTTGCCACCCGGCAATGTTCCCGAAGAAGAGTGGACCCTCTACCAGGAGATTTACCTCGCCAACGGGAAAAGGAACCTCAGACTGGCCCAGCGGTTGATCCAGATCCTTGACCTCCTGAAGAGCCGGGGAATAGGGCTCCTCCCCCTCAAAGGGCCTGTTCTGGCCTTGCAGGCCTTTGGGGACCTTTCAGCCCGTCAGATCACCGACCTCGACTTCCTTATCCAAAACCGCGATGTCGAGGAGGCTTATTCCCTCTTGGGAGAAGCCGGCTACCGGACCGAATCCCCCTTAACCCCGAGGATGATCCGCCATCTCACCCAAACCGGAAAGGATTTCTGGCTCCGGGGGACCGACACCCAGCTCGACTTCCACCAGCAGATCCCGGAAGGTCCCCCTTCTTTCCGACTGAAGAAAATCCTCTGGGAAGATCTCCGTCCGATGGAGTTTCTCAATTACCGGACCCAAGTCTTGTCGCCAGCGAATAACCTCTTCCTTTTGCTGATCCACGGGACGGAACACGGGTGGAACACCCTTAAGGTCATTGCCGACCTGGGATATTTTATTCAGGCCACCCCGGAACTGGACTGGAGGGTCGTGGTCTCAAGGGCCCAAAAATTAAGAAGCCTGCGAATCCTGGCCCTTGGGCTGATCATGACCGAAAAGCTCTTGGGGTTGAACTTCCCCCCCGAACTGAAGGATACGATAAACCAGGATCGGAAAAGCCAAGAACTGGCCGAGGCGATTATCGAAGGCCTTTTCAATGAAACGGGGGAGAATAGAGAATTGATGACTTTCCAAAGGTCGTTTGATTCTTTATCGGACCGGTTGAAATATATCGGCTACTATACCTTGGCCCCCCGGACCGGCGACTGGATGACCCTTCCCCTGCCGGATCCACTCTTCCCGGTTTATTATCTCTACCGCCCCCTTCATGTCCTGGCCAAATTCGGGCCTACCATACTCCGGTCATTTTTTACCAATCTGCCGATCAAGCGAAGAAACGGGAGAGGAAGTGCTTTTTGGTGGGATTGGAAGGCGGGGGGTTGAGAAGAATTTCTTCCGGGAGGGGGCGGCCGAAGAGGACCATTTTCGGCCAGGTGATCACCATCTTGATGGCCGTCTCCAGGCCGATGATTTTCGCGACCTCTCGCACCGCTCCGGAAAGGACCGGCGGGCGTCGCTTCGGAGAATGGGCGTCCGTGGCCATCAGGTGGACCCAGCCTTGCTCGAGCCAATGCCGGGCGCAGTGGCGCGCCCTCTTCCCGAAGCCGCCGGTCAGGCTCATGGCCGTGATCTGGATCACGGCGCCGAGGGAAACCAAATCGCCCAGGACATCGAGATCCGTTTGCAGCCTGACGTTCCGTTCCGGATGGGTCAGGATGGGGACATAGCCGCGGACCTTCAGTTTAAACAAGGCATCCTCGAGATGGGGAGGGAGGAACTGCCGGGGGAGCTCGAGGAGGAGGTAGGTCCGGTCGTTGACCGCCAGGACTTCATGGCGCTCCAGCTTACCCTCGAGATCGGAATCAAAATGGATGTCGGCCCCGGGGAGGAGAATGATCGGGATCCCGGCGGCCTTGAGGGCGTCCCTAAATTCCTTGACCTTCTGTAAAATCGTTTCCCGGGAATTTTGGTAGACGCCGTTCAGGGCATGGGGGGAAGCGACAATGACCCGGATGCCGTCGGCCGCCGCCAGGCGGGCCATCTCGAGCGAGGTCTCGAGGTCTTCCGGCCCGTCGTCCAGCCCCGGCAGGATGTGGCAGTGCAAATCAATCATGGATTAGCTCAAAGTTCAAAGCATTGCTTCCCCCTTCCCTTAAACTTCCTTGCTCGGCCCCGGGTCCTTCTTGATTCTTTTCATATGCTTCAGGCGGTGCTTGAGCCCGCGACTCCTCGGGGAAGGCGCCTCCTCCCCGTAATGGTAATGGTAATAGTAATAATGGCTGTAGTAATAGCTGTCCCGGTCGACCGGGACGTCGTTCAGGACCATCCCGAGCACCTTGGCGTCGATGTCCTTGAGCTGCCTCAGGGCGCTTTCGATAACCTCCCGGGGCGTCAGGCCCACTTTGACCACCAGGATCACCCCGTCGGCCATACGGGACAGGGCCACGGAATCGGTAACCGCGATGATCGGCGGGGAGTCGATGATGATCCGGTCGTAGTGCTGGTGCAGTTCCTGGATGATCAGGGGCATCACGTTGGAAGTAAGCAGTTCCGCCGGGTTGGGCGGGATCGGCCCGGCCGGGATCACCCAGAGGTTGGCCACCGGGGTGGGCTTTACCATTTTGTCCCAGGGGTCGGCGCCGGCCAGGACGTTCGACATCCCCGGCTCCCGGGCCAGGTTGAACAGCTTGTGGACCCGGGGGCGGCGCATGTCGCAGTCCAAGACCAGGACCCGGTTGCCGCCCTGGGCCATGGCCACGGCCAGGTTGGCGGCCACCAGGGTCTTCCCCTCCCGGGCGTCGGCGCTGGTGATCAAAACCACCTTGGGACCCTGCTGGGAAAAGGAAAAAAAGAGGCTGGTCCTCAGCCCCCGGAAGGCCTCGCTGGCCGAGGCCTTGGGGGCGTTGAGGATGACCAGTTCGCCCCCCGGTTCATTGGCTTTGATCTCAAAGTTGGGGACCGGCCCGAGGTAGGGGAGGCCGAACCGGTTCTGAACGTCGTCCGGGGTCTTGACGGTGTTGTCGAGATACTCAAAGAAGAAGATCAGTCCGATCCCGCCCATCAGCCCGATGACCATGGCCAGCATGACGTTTCGCCGGGTGGTCGGCTTGATGGGACTTTCGGGGACTTCCGCCGGGTCGACAATGTGGATGTTGATGTAGCGGCTTTCCTCGGAAATGTTGGTCTCCTTCAGCCTTTTCAGGAGCATGTCATAGAGGGTCCGGTTGCTCTCCGCCTCCTGCTGGAGCATCTGGTAGTCGATCGAGACCTTGTTCTGGGTCAAGGTCTCGATCCGGCTCCGGCTGGCGGCCTCGCGGAGGGACCGCTCCTGGGAGGCGGCAATGTCGTACTGGCTTCTCAGGGAGCCGACGACGTTCCGGATCTCCTGGGCTTTTTTCTTCTGCAGGTTTTCGATCTCCTGGTTCAAGGAGACCATGGCCGGGTGTTTCAGGCCGAACTTTTCGGCCAGCTCGGCTTTTTTCCGCACCTGGTCGACTTCCTGATTCTTGATCTGGTTGACCAGCGGGTTGGTGACCACCTCGGGGATCGACTCCGCCTGTTCGGGGTTTTTCACCAACTCGAGGGCCTTCTTGTAACGGGTTTCGGTCTCGATCCGCTTGTTCTGGGCCTCGACCAGCTGGGTGGTGACCTGGACGAGTTTCTGGGAGGCCATATTGCCTTCTTTGCTGGAACGATCGGCGTTCAGGGCCACCACCCCGTATTTTTCCCGGTACTGCTGGATGGCCTGCTCCGAGGCCTCGAGTTTAAGCTTTTGTTCTTTGACCTGTTCACCCAGGAAGGTGGCCGAGTTCTCCTGGGTCTTCAGCCGGAGGGCCAGGTTCCAGTCGATGTAGGCCGCGGCCACGGCGTTGGCGGCCCGGGCCGCGAACGCCGGGTCCCGGGCCTCAAAACTGAGGTTGATCAGGAGACTGTTGCGGATCGGGCTGACATTGATCCGGCCCATGACCTGGCTGACCACCCGTTCCTCCAAAGAAGAAGGGCCCGGCCCCGCCCCGGCCGCGGCGTTTCCGTCGGCGATGGGGTGCATCTTCTGCTGGATGTCTTCCGGGGAGGCGAATTCCGGATGGCCGGTCAAATTCAGCTTTTTAACGACACTCCGGGCCAGAGAGCGGCTTTCAATGATCCGGTACTGGGTCTGGAGGAACTCCGGCGTCAGCGTTTCCCCGCCGAAAAATTCCTGGGGGGAGACCACGTTGGGGTTGCTCTTCTCGATCATGACCTGGGCGGTGCCTTGGTAGATCTTGGTCCGGGTAAGCGAATACAGGGCGGTCAAGACCACCACGATCAGGAAAAAGCTGATCCCCAGCCAGCGGCGCTTAACCAGGATCGCCCAGTAATCGCGGAGGTTGATTTCACGGGTTTCACTAGAGTCTAAGTCTTCCATGGACAGCCCTTCGGGAGCTCAAAGCTGAAAGCTCAAAGCAAAAAATTACTGCAAAATTGATATTTTTATTTTAGTGAAATCGAATTGATTAGTCCTTTGATCATGGAACCGATTTCTATCGCCGAATTTGCGAGTTCCAAGAATTGATCC
>Ga0209048_10007303_pt1 | contig 10224 bp, 9 predicted proteins | sample FrelakmetCRP12CR_FD_187146 | JGI IMG/M metagenome (GOLD analysis project Ga0209048, IMG submission 187146) | Freshwater lake sediment microbial communities from the University of Notre Dame, USA, for methane emissions studies - CRP12 CR (SPAdes)... | ecosystem: Environmental > Aquatic >... | reverse complement strand
TTCGGGAAATTCGTGGATGTGAACCAAGGCCGATAAATCGGCGATGTGCACGATAAATCGGCACCTACGGTTTTCCCAGGAATGAGCGAATGCACCACTTACTCCTTCTCGATGAAATTACGTATTTCCGTGGCCGGACCACTATCAATTCCAAATACAATTGTATAGTGATTCAGTTCGGGAAAATTCACATAACGACAATTTTTTATACCATGCTGGATTGCTGCTGCTGATTGCTCCGAAAGTAGTTGATCATTATCAGTGAACAATCCTTGACCTGCTCTTAGTAAGAGTGTTGGTACTGTTACGTCCTTCCACAGTTCTTCTGGTTTGTACTTATACAAATTGTAGTCGCCTTCCTCGAGTATCCCTTCCCGATAGGCTTTTGAGACGACTGATCCATCACTCTGATGACGAGCATCGTGCTCGAAATAAAGATCGATGTAGCTGTTCCAGTAAGGCCCCAGGAATGGAGTTGCTTTCAGACGTTGTTTATATTCTTCAAACGAGGGGATTGGAGTTCCTAAACGGCTAATCGAAGCAGTAAGCCAGGCAGGTTGATCTTCGGGTGTTTTCCATTCAAATGGCGCGCCAGCATCGATGAGTATAAGCTTACTAAGTTTTTCTGGATAATGTACAGCGAAATACAGACCAATTAATGCTCCTAAAGAGTGTCCAGCTACGATGGGTCTATCCAGCTCTAATTCGTTTATCAATTCCGCCAAATCAGTAGCATGTAAGGGAATACTGTAACCGTTTTCAGGTTTATCACTATCACCTCGTCCCCGAAGATCATAAGCAAAGACGCGATGATTGCTAGCAAGACCGTCAGCAAAAGCCTGGAAACAGAAAGCATTTGCTGTTAGGCCGTGGATAAAAATAATTGGAGAACCTTGCATTCCCCATTGGACATAATGAAATGTGAGATCCCCTGCGATAATATATTCATCGCGGACTGGTTTTATTGACATAGTCAGCTCCTTGTTCTTGAAATGTGCGCCACTTATCGATCATCGCCTTGATTATAGGTACACCTTCTTCATGGCGTTGTTGTGGAGATCGCCACTCTACTTTTCCTCCACGGGATACTATACCTCGCCAAAAAACATTCTTAACTATACCCAGGTAGCGATCCATCTCGGGTGCAAAAAGGAGTGCTCTGTTTCTATCTTCCATATAGAAATAGTGACCTTGCAGAGCATACCACTGTCGCACTTCTTCTTGTGAGGAAACGATGACATTATGCAGATTCTCCTCCAGGGCGTACCCGCTTATTCCCCACGGGAAGCAGTGTAAGTGAGCATGGAAAACGGTTTGCTTAAAGATGCCATGTTCCCAAAATACCGTTGGAGCATAATGACGTGTGAAAAATCGCTGAACTTCGTGTTTAATAGAAAATAATTCTTCATCGAGTTTGGCTGGAACATCTCCATAACAGGAGAAATGCTGTTTGGGAATAATTAAGATGTGACCCTCGACTAGTGGAGCGTGGTCGGCAGCGAGGAAAAAACTTGGAGTTTCTTTCAGAATGTATGAAATTTCGGTACGTTTACAAAATGTGCAGTCGTTATTATTTGATTCAGTACCTGAGGAGACATTGCTCCCGTTTAGCATGCAGATTGCTCCTTTTAGCAAGTCATCTTAGAGACAATTTTAGTATAACTCAGAGTTAAGGACCATAGCAAGAGCTATTCTGCTTGGTTATCCTGCGTGGCGAAATCCAGCTTCATGCATTGTTAGTGGTTGTCCCTCGCCCAGCATACCAACATCTATGACTTCGGCAATAATCAATGTTGAATCTCCTGCCTCAACAGTATTGCGTACTTCGCATGCAACCCAGGCGAGTGCATAATCGAGGATGGGACAGCCATTTAAGCCTGGATGAAATGGTATATTGACCAGCTTATCTGGATGTTTCAGAGCCGATTTACCAAGTTTTCCTGCCAGTTCTCGATCACTTGAGCGCAAGACGTTGACAGTAAAGTTACGGCTATCGAGAATCATTGGCAACGATTTCGAGATTTTCTCCACCGATATAGCGAGCTGTGGCGGTTCGAATGATACCTGTGTTAGCCAGTTTGCCGTGAATAGATTTACTTCGCCTTGATTTGCACATGAAACGGCGTAGAGACCATAGGTGAACGTGCGCAAAACTTGTTTTTTCATATTCAGATCCATTTTCAACCCCCAGGTTTGCCGACAAAAGATGTGTTTTCGCTACAAATCCAGTATACTAAACAATCAAGTTGATCACAAGCTTGTTATTTACAATATGATTGCTGTATGATGGTTAGAAGTTGACGACATCTATAATAACTGACAAACCAGATAAGGATTAGTCAGTTAGCATATTTGAGGCAGGAAGAAAGGTAGCTGTTAGTAAAGTTCATGCAAACTCCAAGAATTATCCCTTTGTCTCCAATACATGCAGAACCTCAGGCGTTGCCTGGTCTCCCAGATAGCTGGCCGAAGAATGCTCCTTCATACTTTCACGTCTTGAGCAAGCCCTCTGGAGCCACCTGTAACCTCGATTGCACTTATTGCTTTTTCCTCTCCAAAGAGAAGTTATACCCCGACAGTCGTTTTCGTATGAGTGACGAGACCCTCGAGACATATATTCGCCAGTTGCTTGAATCACAGCGTGCTCCTGAAGTCACTATAGCCTGGCAGGGGGGCGAACCAACTTTGATGGGACTCGACTTTTTCAAACGTGCAGTGGATCTTGTACATGCCTATGCACGCCCAGGCGTCGAGATTCAACATACCATGCAGACCAATGGCATTCTCTTAAATGATGATTGGTGCGGGTTTTTCCACGAGCATCACTTCTTGATCGGGCTAAGCCTGGATGGTCCACGAGCCATGCATGATACCTACCGAGTAGATAAGGGTGGCGCGCCGACGTTCCAGAAAGTGATGCGGGCTGCGCGGTTGTTGCAGGAGCATAAGGTAGAGGTCAACATTTTGACTACTGTCAACGCTGCGAATGCAGATCATCCGCTTGAGGTATACCGCTTCTTACGCGACGAGGTCGGTACACAGTTTATTCAGTTCATACCGATTGTTGAGCGGATCAATGAGCAAGGAGAGATTGGCTTTCAAGAAGGTAATCAGGTTTCAGAGCGTTCGGTTAAACCAGAGCAATGGGGTACCTTCCTAATCACTATCTTTGACGAGTGGGTGCGTCGAGATGTGGGAACAGTGTTTGTGCAGATGTTCGATGCGGCATTAGCCTCCTGGTATGGTGCACCACCAGCTCTTTGCATTTTTGCAGAGACTTGTGGTAATGCGTTAGCCTTGGAACATAACGGTGATTTATACTCTTGCGACCATTTTGTCGAACCGAAATACTTATTGGGTAATATCAAGCAGCAGCATATGATCGAACTTGTGTCCTCAGAAAAGCAACGACAATTTGGTCTCCATAAACGTGATTCGCTGCCACAATACTGTCGCGATTGCCAGGTACGCTTTGCCTGTCATGGGGAGTGTCCCAAGAACCGTTTCATCGAGACGCCAGATGGTGAAGCAGGGTTAAACTACCTGTGTGCGGGCTATAAAGCATTCTTTACGCATATTGATAGGCCGATGCGCATTATGGCAGAGTTATTACGACGTGATCGCGCTCCAGCTGAAGTGAAACTGGTGCTGGCGGCAGAGGAAGCGAAGTTGCAGAAAGCGTTTGCTAAAACAGGACGAAATGAACCATGTCCTTGTGGTAGCGGCCGCAAATTCAAGCAGTGTCATGGACGATAAGCAAAAAGACTGATTTTGTATATATTTTATTATCCTCTAGCTTCGTAGCTACTTCAAGACTGGGATTTGAAGGTAAAAGTACTACGTATTTTGTAATGGTTGTGCCGACCTTACGTATACTAATAGCGCTTCTACTTGCACTGAGAGTAGTTTTTGCATGAAAGCAGTATATGCTTTAATGAGGCTGTTTCAATAAATTGTATCCGAAAGAATTTAGCGAACGAGGATTTAATGTATTCAGTAAAAGATAGTGAGTTTGTAGCAAGTGAATTTAGTAGCGAAGTCACAGTAGCAAGAATCTCTCTGCGTGGACAATTGGTTCTCAATACTCTTTGGTTTGGTCTTAATGCACAATCGTCTGCTCTATTGCCTATAGTCATTCCGACTCAAATTGTGCTTTTCGTTTCTTCAAACCAGGTGGGAAGCGCGCAACAAGTATTATTTCTAAGTTGGCTTTTGATAACAGCTTCAATTATTTCACTCTTCATGCCACCCCTCATAGGGGCCCTTTCAGATAAGACCCCAAGTAATTTTGGACGTCGACGCCCTTATATCGTGATTGGTGGTTTACTACTCGTTTTGAGTACTCCATTACTCGTAAACGCCAGCAGTATGGTAATTTTTGTCGCTGGACTTGCACTCTTATTGTTAGGGAAAAATATATTGACCCCTGCTTATCAGGGCTTGATGCCTGATCGCGTGCCGGAGGAGCAGAGAGGAGTGACTGCAGGTTTCGTGGGTGGAATGACAATTCTAGGAAATGTAGTCGGGCTAGGTCTTGCAGCATGGTTACTTGGAGGGATAAATCAGCATGCATTTAGTCTGGGTTTGATCAGATCCAATGCAGGTATTTACTATATTGTGACTGCTTTTCTTGTACTGGTAGGTGTTCTGATAACATTGTTTGGAGTACGTGAAATTCCTCTCTTGACGCACAGGTCTCTAAATAGCAGCAAAAGAGAGAAGACACTGCTTGAACATGCTCAGAATATGTTGTACTCTTGGACCGAACCCTGGAGTAACTATAATTTTAGAATGGTGTTTCTGGCCCGCGTTTCTCTTATACTCGGGTTAACACTATTCATGACATTCATCGAGTATTATTTCGCCAGAGTGCAACATATTGCCAACTTTGTGCTGGTAACAGGAATCATTGCGATGCTAGCATTAGGTGGCGCGATAGTAAGTGGTTTAATATCCGGGATTCTGTCTGACCGCTTCAAACGACGCGCACCGGTAGTATGTGCAGCCACATTGTGCATGAGCCTGGCTTCATTAGCATTTGTCATCTTTCCAAATTCTCTCGTAACGTGGCTCTGGTTGTTGGGCATACTGTTTGGGTTAGGGTATGGAGCTTATACCAGTGTGAACTGGGCTTTGTCAATTGATGTGTTACCATCCCTTGAGAAAGCAGGGAAAGATCTAGGAGTTTGGAATGCATCAACAACGTTACCTACGATTGTTGCTCCGTTGCTGGGTAGCATGATTATCAATGTAGCTGCCGGAGCAGGGCAAACAGCGTTAGGTTATAGAGTGGTCTTTGGAGCAGCAGCGCTGTTCTTTTTTCTCGCCGCCGCTGCTATGTTGTTTGTAAAGAAATAACATATTACGATAATTGTTGAATGTAACCACATGTGGACCTGCTTATTTCTGCAAATGGGTGTACTTTTCTTGTAGCTTTTACTGAAATATATCTATTATGCTGAGTCGCTTAAAGAGCAGAGGAGATAGAAATATGAATAACCTACTCGAGACAGTGGAAGCAGTTCTCTCGACAACGACGATACATTGGTTGAGTTTGACTGAAAGTCTGACTGAAGACTTGCTCGCCCGGAAGCCATTGCCAAATGAATGGTCGGCTATGGATTGTTTGTGCCATTTGCTAGACACCGAGCGCTGGATTTTTCCGAAGCGTGTGCAAGCGTTGTTGGTCGGAGAAAACTTCGTTGGCTTTGATCCAGATAAACAAGGGACGCATTACACAACACAAGACCCGAAACAACTCTCCAAAGAGTTTGCGCAGTTACGTAAAAGCAGTCTCATTGAGCTTGATAAGGTGACTCTGAATGACTTATCTCGTACAGCTCGACATAGTGAGCTTGGAATTGTCACATTAGAAGAGTTATTGCATGAATGGGCAGCTCATGATCTGATGCATACAGTTCAAGCTGAGCGAGCTCTATTACAGCCACTCATTCTAGGCTCTGGCCCCTGGCGTGCATACTTCAAAGATCACGATGCGAGCCAATGATGTCGGATGAACGAACGCAAATCAATCGTTATATAAAAGCTGTTCCGAAGGCTGAACTGCATGTGCATCTGGAAGGATCAATCCAACCAGCTACTCTCTTAATGCTGGCACAGCGCAATGATGTGAAACTGCCGGTACAAACCGTCGAAGATTTACAAGACTGGTTTACATTCCGCGATTTTGATCATTTCATCGAGATTTACTTTGAAATTTCTAGCTGTTTGAAAACAGGCGATGATTACGAGTTAATTGCCTACGAATTCGGGGCTAATATGGCCCGGCAAAATGTGCGCTATGCAGAGGTGACATTCTCACCTAGCACCCATCAGTTCTCTTTGGGTATTCCTTTTGACGTGTTCTTTAGCGGATTGACAAAAGGACGCCGGAGAGCACAGACAGAATTTGGTGTAGAGATCAGATGGGTTTTCGATATTGTGCGTGATATTCCCGACGTGTTGCTTAATCGCAGACGCGCCGAGTATACCCTTGCAGTGGCAGAGGAGGGTATGCGTAATGGTGAAGTCGCATTGGGACTTGGTGGAGGAGAGGTTAGTAATCCACCAGAACGATATGCAAAATGGTTTGAGAAAGCTCTTGAGGCAGGATTACATAGTGCTCCACATGCAGGTGAGACAGTTGGCCCTGAAAGCGTCTGGGGAGCAATTCGAGCGTTGGGCGCAGAACGACTTGGCCATGGAGTAAGATCGATTGAGGATTCTGAGCTTGTTGAATATCTAGCTGAACGGCGTATCCCTCTCGAAATATGTCCGACGAGTAATATTAGATTAGGAGTTTTTCCTGATCTTGCCGCGCATCCACTACGTAGACTCTATGATGCAGGTGTGCCTGTTACAATAAACTCCGATGATCCTCCTCTTTTCAACACGACATTGAATCATGAGGCAAAATTGCTGGCTGTTCCTTTCAATTTTGATATCAATACGATCAACGAAATACTACTCAATGGGGTGCGATGTAGCTTTCTGCCAGTAGAGGAGAGACAAGCACTGGAAGCTCTATTTCAAACTGAAATAGCGAAGCTACGGCGAGAACTTTCGCTTTAATTATTTATTTGTTCTCTCTTAAGGATTTTGAATGTTTCATGGTCTCAGCACAGTCGCATTTGCACTTTCTGCTTCGATCTCATGGGGTGCAGGAGATTTCAGCGGTGGTATAGCTACACGGCGTGCTCAAGTTTTGAGTGTTGTTTTTGGTTCGTATACAGTTGGTGTCTGCATATTGATTCTGCTTGCATTGATATGGTCTGAACCATTTCCAACAACTCTTGATTTGATGTGGGGGGGAGTTGCAGGACTTGCAGGCGCTGTAGGTCTGGTAGCGTTCTACCAGGCACTCTCAGTTGGCCGAATGGGCGTTGTAGCACCGATTGCCGCTATGCTTTCTGCGGCCATACCCGTTCTTTTTGGTTCGTTGACTGAAGGGTTACCTGGACCCCTACAACTCATTGGCTTTGTACTCGCATTTATTGCTGTAGGACTTATTTCGGGTCTAGGGGTCGTAAAAGGACGACCTGAGGGTTTGGGACTGGCATTACTTGCAGGAGGAGGATTCGGAAGTTTTTTTATTCTGATTAGCCGAGTCAGCCATGGCGCTATATTTTGGCCACTGGCCGATGCAAGGCTCTCTTCTCTTCTCTTTTTGCTTGCTGTAATGCTTATTCGACGTCAGAGAGTTCTACCAGGAAAGTCAGTTTGGCCTGTAGTGTTTTTAGCAGGAGCTCTTGACGCGGCTGGTAACGTATTTTTCGTGCTGGCAACCCATACGGGGCGGCTTGATGTCGCTGCGATACTCTCATCTTTGTATCCTGCTGTAACGGTTCTATTGGCGACTATTATTCTCAAGGAACGAGTGACCCGATTTCAGGCTTTTGGTATAGTTGTTGCGCTGGTGGCGATTCCATTGATCTCGGTATGAGGTGGACAGGTAGAGCAATCGGGTCTTCAAGCTCATAGTGGATGAAGACCCGATTGCTCCTGTGCTCCAGGATTAATGCCATTCTACCCTTGCTGGCGCAACCTGTAGCGTTGTATTTTGCCGGTACCCGCTCTTGGTAATGCATCGCAGAACTCTATGGCGCGTGGATACTTATACGGGGCTATACTTTGTTTGACGAAGTCTTGCAACGTTTTTATCAGAGCGGCGTCCCCGACAACGCCTGGCTTGAGTACGACAAATGCTTTAATGATAGTACCACGTTCCGCATCGGGGGCGCCTACAACAGCACATTCCGCAACGGTAGGATGCATAAGTAAAGCTCCTTCGACTTCTGGCCCGGCGACATTATAGCCTGCTGTGACAATCATGTCGTCTGTGCGAGCCTGAAACCAGAAATAACCATCCTCATCCATTAGATAAGCATCACCAGTAAGGTTCCAGCCATGCTGGACATAGGTGCGTTGGCGCTCGTCTGCCAGGTAGCGACAACCTGTTGGTCCCTTCACACCAAGTCTCCCAATTGTGCCGAATGGCAATTCTTGCCCATTCTCGTCAAGGATACATGCCTGATAGCCTGGCACCACTTTGCCAGTTGCGCCAGGACGAACTTCATCGCCCGATGATGAAATAAAGATATGCAGCATCTCGGTGGATCCAATACCATCGACCATTTCGATACCAGTTGCTTCACGCCACATGGTGCGCGTTGAAACAGGAAGCCATTCACCAGCGGAGACGCTTTGGCGAAGCGTCGAGATGTCAAATTTACTCGCGATTTCCGACATCTGACGATAGAAAAGGGGGGTGGACCAGACGATAGTCGGATGGTATTCACTAATGGCAGCGAGAAGACTCTCAGGGGTCAGTCTCTCAAGTAAGACCGTTGCAGCACCCAGACGCATCGAGAAGATGAGCAATGCTCCAAGGCCAAAGGTAAAGGCCAATGGAGGAGTTCCAATGCAGATATCATCCGAAGCCATATGAAGAATTGACTTCGGGAAACAATCACAAGCTGCGATAATATCACGGTGAAAATGCATACTTGCTTTTGGCTGGCCCGTTGAGCCAGAAGTGAAGGCGATCAACACAGTATCTTCGGCAGCAGTATCTACCGCTTTGAAAGGCTCATTCCATTTAGACATATGTGCTTCAAGCCCTGCGGAGGATGGATCGTTGAAATACATAACCTGTTTCAGTACCGGACAACGTTGTTGAGCGGCCTGTAGTTCGGTATCGAGGCGCAGGTCGCATATGGCGGCACTGATTTGCGCCTTCTCAATGGTGTCTACCAGTTCTTTTTCACGCAATAATGGCATAGTTGCAACCACGATGAGTCCGGCTTTGGCGACGGCACACCAGCAGATAGCTAGCATCGCGTTATTAGCACTGCGTAGGAGTACACGATTGCCAGGTACAAGACCCATATCATGCGTTAACACATGAGCAACTTTATCAACTTGCGCTTGCAATTGTGAATAGGTCAGGACACCATCAGCGCCTAAAATCGCTGGGCGGTCGCCATATCCTTGCTGGATATTCTTTTCCAACAGTTCAACTATGCAATTCATACGTTCGGGATATTGTAATTCTGGAAGCGTAAAAATCAGGTCGGGCCACTGGTCGCGTGGTGGTAAATTGTCATGTGCAAAGGTATCAACGTGAGCTGAATATGCACTCATTGTGTTCCCTCCTTTGGAAACAAGAATACAATATCGAAATAGATTACTCAGGTTTATCTACTACGTCCGACCAATTCACGCGCAATAATGATGCGTTGTATCTGGCTGGTTCCCTCATAGATCTGCAAGCCTTTGATATCGCGATAATAACGTTCCACCGGGTATTCATTTGAATAGCCACGATTGCCATGCATCAGAACAGCTTCTGACGCTGCTTTCATGGCTGCCTCTGTTGCGAATAGCTTGGCGATAGAAGTAGCTTTGGTTGTGGGTAGTCCCTGATCTTTCAACCACGCAGCACGATAAACAAGTAAACGTGCTGCATCTACGTCAGCGGCCATATTAGCGAGTGATGCCTGAATCATTTGAAAGTCCGCAATACGTTGACCGAATTGGTGGCGCTGTTTTGTATAGTCAATACATGCATCCAGACAGGCCTGTGCTATTCCAAGTGCGCCTGCTGCAACTCCAATCCGACCACGATCCAGGGCCGACATTGCTACTTTGAAACCTTCTCCAGGGGCACCAAGCAGGGCACTCTTATGTACCCGGCAGTTTTTAAGGGTAATATGAACGTGTTCT
>Ga0209048_10007302_pt1 | contig 10224 bp, 12 predicted proteins | sample FrelakmetCRP12CR_FD_187146 | JGI IMG/M metagenome (GOLD analysis project Ga0209048, IMG submission 187146) | Freshwater lake sediment microbial communities from the University of Notre Dame, USA, for methane emissions studies - CRP12 CR (SPAdes)... | ecosystem: Environmental > Aquatic >... | reverse complement strand
GGGCGCTCCAAGGAGCGCCCTTTTTACTTCCAACTTGGCGATGTCAGCCAATCGGCCCGGACGAAGGCGAATGGCGCAACCGGCGCGACTGCCTTCCCGACCGCACGCCTCTACTTCGCTCTATGACCTTGCCCCTGGAATCCGTACCCCATAGCCGAGTCACGAATTGGCTTGCTGGGCCTGAGCCGCAAGCCAGTCTTGCTCGAACCGCACTGGGCTGACGTAGGCCAGCGTCGAGTGCAGTCGGGTCTGGTTGTATCAGAGCAGCCATGCGATGGCTTCGTCCTTGGCCTGGCGCCGTGTCACGAAGCGTTGACCGTGCAGCCGCTCCACCTTCAAGGACCCGAACAGCGTCTCGCTGCAGGCGTTGGAGCGAGCAGTCAACTTCACCGCATGGTGACGTTGAACATCGACCCTTCCGGGTAACGCACCCGCACCATCCGTTGTTTGGCCAGGAATTCGACCTGGTCATGCGTGGCCAGAACTGGCGCGAGGACAGGGCCTGGTTCCATGACGGCGCTGGCCGTTTGCGCTCCGTTCCCGCGAACTGGACCGACCTCGTTGGCGACGACGCGTTCAACGTCGTGGCCGCCGGGCGGGCTGCGTTTCGGACTCAGGAACTGCTCGAACTGGCGCATCTGATCGGGACGATCAGACCATGAACTCGCCACTGCAGTGTAAAGAAGAATACGCCATTTATGTAAAGGCAATTGTGCCCTCTCCGAAGATCCCGCCGAGCCTCAATAGCAAGGTCAACGAGTTGTTGTCAATGAATTCCACGGCAAGCCCGCAATTCACCTTGACATTGGTGCCGTATATCAGTTGTATTTACATACATTGACCTGCCCGACCCGAGGAGCGTCCATGCCTGTAGATCGAGGCAAGCACGACAAGCAAGCGGTCCTGCGGCAACACGCCACGCTCAACCCACGCCCGGGCGGCGTCACGCACGCGCTGTTCGAGAGCAGCGAGTTCTTCGATCCCGACGATGTGCTGCAGGTCAAGTACGAGATGCTGCGACTGGTCAACGTCGACAAGCGCCCGATCAGCGAGGCGGCCAAGGCTTGTGGCTTCTCGCGTCCGTCGTTCTACCAGGCCCGGTCGGCCTTCGAGCACGGCGGCTTGGCCGCGCTGATCGCGCACAAGCCCGGACCGCATGGCGGCCACAAGCTCACCCCGGCGGTGCTGCAGTTCGTCATCGAGGTGCGCACCGCCGATCCCGGCGTGCGCGCGGATCGTCTTGCCGAGTGGGTGCACCAGCGCTTCGGCGTGCAGGTGCATCCGCGCAGCATCGAGCGGCTCAGCAAGGGATACGTTTTTCGGGGGCAAGGTCACTACTGTGCCGATGCGATCCCGGTGCAGCCTCTCGGTTGCCAACGATCCGAGCCTGCGGGTTGTCCCACCCTTCGTTTCAGCGGGACTCGCTCTTTCATTGCGTAGGCGCAATGTGGGTGCAGCTACTGCGATCAGGCTCAGGCCAACGGTCGCCAGATTTCTGGCCCCGAAGGAGTGGACATGAAACCGACCTTGGGCATTGCCACGCTAGTTCTGCTCGCCGCCGGAATCGCTGCCAGCAGCAATGCGAGTGCACAGACCTACACGTACACCGATCTGAACACGGTGCCGGCGTCGAGAGGCAGCAACGGTTCCGCCGTCAACAACTCAGGACAGTGATCTGAATCGAACGTTGTTAGCTGACCCGCATGGATGCTAGGTTCCGCTGAATGCAGTTCTGAAAGTACCGTCAGAAGTGCCGTCAGGTCCCCGCATTGAACCGCCGCCTCGGCTACCATCTGGCTCCCCGTTCTACGGCCAACACTGGGCAACGCCCGGGCGGTGGTCTTGGCATTGCGCTGGCTACCTGCCGCCTGCAACTCCGGGGCAGGATCACGGCCCTCTGCCCACGCGCTATCTGGTGGCCGCTCGCTGCCGCCTTCGCCAGCCACACGACCCTGACCGGTCCTCGGCGTGGGACTTCGAGAGCTGGTCGACTCAAGTCGACCCAACGTGTGGGATCGCCCCAACGCGGGTCGCTCCACGACTCTGCGTGACCTCTAGTTCGTCTGGCGTGCCGCGCTGCCCTCGGGCGAGGGCTTGCCCGTGGTTTGGTTCCGGGCACGTTGCTCGCACCGCCCCAGGAGGTCCGGCGCCGGCCAGGATCAGGCTGGGCACGATCGGCTTGGACAAGTGCAGAGGGGGCGTCGCATAAGCTGCGGGTTGTCCTCCATTTGCCCACGATGCCCCCGCTACACTTCAGCGGGTGCATGGCATACAGGCTTATCGAACCGAATGTGCTCGCCGAAGCGCGCGTTCGCGAGCGGCACGCCGTCGAGCGGCCTAGGACACGCATCGAATGAGCATTCGCCGCCATACGGCGCTCAACATGCTGGGGCAAGGGGTCCCACTGGTACTGGCGCTGCTGACGGTGCCCACGTACGTGCGCCTGATCGGCGAGGCGCGTTACGGCGCCTTGGCGATGGTCTGGCTGCTTATAAGCTACTTCGGCCTGTTCGACCTGGGCCTCGGTCAAGCCTGTGCCCAGCGCCTGGCCCGGCTCGCGAGCAGTCCGGCAACGGACCGCGCCCGGGTATTCGGCACCGCGCTGGCCATCAACCTGGGGCTGGGAGTAGCGGGCGGGCTCCTGGCCTGGCCTGCAGCGCGCTGGTTCTTCGGCGAAGTGCTGTCCATCGAGCCGGCCCTGCGAGCCGAGTTGCTGTTGGCGCTCCCGTGGATACCGTTGGCCCTTCCGGTAGCGACACTAGCCGGCGTGTTCAACGGCGCGCTCCAGTCCCGCGAACGCTTCCTGGAACTCAATACCGTCGCAGTCATCGGGCATGCGGGCGTACAACTGGCTCCGCTGGCAGCAGCGATGCTCATCTCGCCGAGCCTTGCGCTGCTCATCCCAGTCGTGCTGGCGGTTCGCATGCTGACGTTCGCTCTGCTTTGGCGGCGCTGCCGACAGCACGTGACCGAAGGCGAGGCGGTGTCTTGGAACACCGGGACCGCGCTCGACCTGCTTCGCTTCGGTGGCTGGGTCAGCATCTCAGCGGTAGTCGGCCCGATCATGGTGGTACTGGACCGATTCGCTATCGGTGCCCTGATGGGTGCGCGCGAAGTGGGCTACTACACGGTGCCTTACCAACTCGCCGAACGCGCCACTCTGCTGTCTGCGTCACTGAATTCCGCCTTATTCCCCCGGCTGACGGTGGCTGCCGACGGATTGCCCCGCCAGCAGATGAGCGAAGACGCTTTGCGTTTGCTGGTCGTGCTGATGTCACCTCCAGTGGCCTTCGGCATGCTCCTGGTTGGACCCTTTCTCTCCTGGTGGGTGTCACCGGAACTGGCAGCCGCATCGGGTCGCACGGCGCAGGTACTGCTTGTCGGTTTCTGGGTTAACAGTCTGGCGATGGTCCCCTACACACAGCTCCATGCTGCCGGTCGGCCGGGGTTTGTCGCCAAGTGCCACCTCGTCGAAGTGTTGCCTTACCTCGGGTTGCTCTATCTGGGCTTAAAGGGCGCGGGTCTCGTTGGCGCCGCCTCCGTGTTTGCACTTCGCGCCGGAGTCGACTTCCTGCTTCTGGGGCACTTTTCGGGCGTGCTGAGAGGTGCTACTTCGAGACTGCTGTGGCCCGCATGTGCGCTGTTACTATTGCTCATCACCCAGACACCAGGCTTCATGCCGGATCCTTGGCCCTGGATCATTGCCGGAAGCGTCTGTGGGCTGCTGCTGGCCTGGTGTGCGGTCCATGCGCCCGTGGACTGGCGCCGCGTGCGCAGCATGACGGCAGGGGCACCATAAGAATGGCCTGACGATGCTCTCTGATTCGACGGCCTCAGGCAATACGCCTTCCGCGGCGCCCCCCCTACCCGATCCCTGGGTGCGCGCGTGGCCCGCGGACGGCATCGAGGCCGTGGAGGTATGTCCGCTGTGCGGTGATGCGTCACGAACGAAGTGGCACGAAGGCCTTGTGGACAGCAGCTTCAGGGTGTCACCCGGGCGCTGGCGCCTGTGGCGCTGCATAGGGTGCACCGCCGCTTACCTGGACCCTCGTCCGACAGCCGCGACAATTCATGCGGCTTACGCTAGCTACTACACGCACACCCCGGCGGCCGCGCCCCCTGCCAACATTGCGCAGCGTATCCAGCAATGGCTCTCTAACGGCTATGCCAAACGGCGCTATGGCTCGCGGCGCGTCCCGGCAGCCCATTGGGGTGCCGTCGCCGCCCGGTTGGTGCCCTTGATCGGAAAGATTGCGGATCGCGAGTTCCGGCACCTGCCGGCGACAACAGGACAAACGCGCAGCGTGCTCGATGTGGGTTGCGGCGACGGCGGATTCCTGGCCGAAGCCTGCGCATGTGGCTGGAAGGTGCTGGGCTTGGAGCCCGACCCCAAGGCGGCGGCAATCGCCAAACGCCGTGGTGTGCCGGTGCACCTCGGGGGCCTTGAATGCCTAAACGGCCAAGCCCAGGCTTTCGACGTCATCACCCTCAGCCACGTCATCGAACACGTGCCAGACCCGGTACAAACCCTGCGCGACTGCTGGCGCCTGCTCAAGTCCGGAGGCCAGCTGTGGCTGGAAACTCCGAATGTGAACAGTCTCGGTCACCAAGTCTTCGGCCCGAATTGGCGCGGGCTGGAAGCACCCCGTCATCTCGTGCTGTTTTCGCCCGCCGCGCTGCAGCGCGCCCTGTCAGTGGCCGGCTTCACCGCTTCAAGGGTGATGCCCTCGCCGAGCGCGCGGCGATGGATCTTCAAACGTAGTCTGGCCATCGCCCAAGGACGGCTACCCGACGATGTTCGGCCACTGCCTGTGCGGCTGCGCCGACAGGTCGCATGGGCCGACCTCTGCGAGCGTCCGGGCAGCCCAAGGAGGGAGTTTCTGACCGTCGTCGCTGTGCGCGCCTAGGTTCACAATCGCCGCCCAGGCAAGGGCCAGAGGTGTAGGCGGTGCAGCGCCAAGAGTAAGCGCAGCGCAGCATCCCGAAACACTTGCTGTCGCCAGCGGCGCAGGCTGAACACGAGGCGCCACCTCGGTCGGACTCCAGTGGCATCGACGAGAAAGTGCTGCCGAACCATAGCGCCCGCCGAGGCGGGCAAGCGGTCGCCATAGTGCACGACGAGCGCGTGCACCTGACCCAGCAGAATGCCGACCCAGTCGTTCCGCCAAATAAAGCGGACCATCTGCCGTTGCCGCCCGAACCAGCCCGTGCCGTGGCCAATTTGGTTGGCCCCGTGCTGCCGGTACAGCAACGTCGGCTCGTCGTCGTGGACCACGGTGCCGAAGGCACTGACCACGAGATAAAGCCACCAGTCATGGAACCGCACGCCATCCGGTATGCCCGCCTGCTGCATCAGATGGAGCGCAGGACGGTTCAGCGCCGCGGTACAGCCGGTGATAATGTTTTCGGTCAGCGCGCCGGCCAGCGACGGCCCGCGCGGCCAGGGCGGCGTTGCGTGCAGCGGGCGGAGATCACGATCGACCAGCATCTGCGAGCTGCCATACAGCGCGGGCACGTCTCCCAGGGGTAGTAGGTGCCGCCAAGCGCGATCTATCTTGCCCGGAAGCCAGACATCGTCCTGGTCAGCGAACATCACGAGGTCGGCGTCAGCGGGCGCTATCGTCAGCAGGGTCAGGAAGCTGCGGCTGAAGCCCAGGTTCTGGCCGCGGTTGAGCTGGATGCGTGGATCGCCAAGCCCTTCGATGACGGTCGCCGTGCGATCGCGCGAACCGTCGTCGCGGACCAGGATGCGCCCACCGGGCGGCAACTGGTCCAGGATGGACCGCAATTGCTCGGCCACGAAACGCTCGCCCTGGTAGGTCGACATAAGCACGACGACCCGCGGCGACGGTGCAGAGGCGAAGGAGTCGGCTTGCATCACTCTGTCGGCGTTCTAGAGCCTCTGATAGCGATCGGAATTCTGCGCCGAGCAGCACGACGTCGCAACGATGCATACAGGCTGCACTCTCGCTGTCCAACAGTATGACCCGCGTCGCTTTGCATCAGCCTACACGACTGAGCTCAGTCGCGCTGCCACGGGTAGACGTACCGGCCCGGCAACTTGTGGCAGTCGAGCGTGAAGTCGCCTCGTCGCACCTGGTCCGCGCTGCCGATCAGCGTGGGATTCAGCGCACGCTGATATCGAAAAAGAACGTTACCTGATCCGTCGACGTACAGCCGGGTGTCGGAGTCGTAGGCGCGGAACACGACTTCGCCAGCGAATCTCAGCTTGCCGGCGCCCGGCGGAAAAAAGCGGGGGCAGCGCTTCTCGACGGCATCGAACAGGTCGTTCCAGGCGTTCGCCGTCTGGGGCAGTGCGGGTTCTGCCGGCGGACCACCGCGCAGTGGGCAGACCCAGTAGGCCAGCGGCAGGGATGCGCCACCTCCCTTCGAGAAGTCCTGCACCGTCAGATGCGAGCGCAGCGCCTCGCACGGCCGGTCGTCGCGCTCGAGCCCGTAGCGGGCCAGTGACCCGCGAATCATTTCGAGGACATCGCCCTGCGGCTGCGCGCCTTCCTCCGGCATGCCCGTGATGACGTGCAGTACCAGGTACCTTGGCAGCGGTGTACTCAGCAACTCTTTCATCGCCGCATACTGCGGCATGCCCGGCGTGATGTCCGCCTGGCCGCTCACGTTCGCCCAGCGCGAAAGCGGGTGGAACTGCGGCACGAGTATGGACTGCGAGATGCTCGAGATCGTAATGAACACCGCCGGCTTGTCGCGCAGCGGGGTCTTTCCCAGCGGCAGACCCGGCCCATCGCGCCAGAGCGCCAGGGCCCACATCCCGTGGCTGAAATGTGATTGGACAGCCATCCCCTGCAGGCCGATTAGTCCCGCCAATACGAGTACCCGCATCGGGCGCGTGAACGGCAGACAGCCGACGAGCAGGACCAGCAGCGGACCCGCGAGCAGCAAGCCGGCCATGAAGTAGCGGCCGTTGCCGGTGAAAAACGTCCAGACGTAGAAGATCAGCCAAAACCCAAGCAGCGTTCGCCACGCTGGCGCGCCCAGACGTGCGCGCAGCCGCCCCGACAAGAGCATGATGCCCGTCAGTAAGGCGATGGCGGCAAAGCGCAGGTCCGGCGCGGGCGACTCGTAGTAGATGAAGCCGTTCGGATCGACCAGGATGAACGGGCGCAGCAGGCCTTCCAACCAGTCGTCTGGCATGAAGCGAATCACGTGTCAGCCCCCGGTCGCCGCGCCGAACAGCGAATTGAAGTAGGGGTAGAAGGGGTTGCCCATGTGCTGCCAGAGCTGCCAGCCCCATGGCGCGTAGGCGACGCCGAACCCGAGCGCGGCACCCGCCGCAATCGAGGTACCGCGCCGCAGCAACGGCCGGCCGCTCCCGGGCATCAACCACCACAGCACAAGCAGCGGCAGGAACAGCGCGTTCGACAGCTTGAACGCGGCAGACACGCCCCACAGCGCCGCGGCGGCGAAAGCGCGACGGTCAGTGCTCGGCTCCACCGCCGCCTCGGCAAAGGCCCAAAGCAGCGGCACCGCGGCAAGCAGGTCGTTGGATGTCGTCTCCAACCCAGCGAGAACGATCGTGCTCATGAAGGCGAGGCCGCAGGCGGTAACCCGTTCGGCCATGCCGATCAGCGCCTGCTCGCGCGCCGGCAGCGCGCGCAGGCTGATCAGCCATACCGGCGGCAATACCAGGGCTGCCTGCAGGGCTGCCCACCATGCGCCGACCACCGCGCCGGAGCCGTCGAGCAGACTCAACCGATAGACCGGCCAGTAGAGGTACGGGTACTGATAGCTCTGAAAGCTGGCTGCGATGACGTCACGGTCGAACCGCGGCGATTCGGCGATCAGCCCGAGGTAGATGTGATGGTTGAGAGCGTCCCAGCTCCAGCCCCAGTACCCGGCATGCAGCGGCAGTGAAGCCGCCGCCAGCGCCGCGGCCAGCGTCAGCACGGCGAGCTCGGCGGCGAGCCCGCGAGTCGAGCCCGTCATCTTGCGCTGCTTACGGCAGTTCCCCGGGGCGCGCGACTCCAGTCGAACGCGCTGCGCATAGCCGCGAAGAAGATCGACGCCAGCAAGGACTGCGTACCGATCAACACCAGGGCCACGCCGGGAATGATCTGGCGCATTGCGACCTCGGGATCGAGCGCGCCAAAGCCCGAGCGCGTCCATTGCAGCGTCAAGCCGACGCATAGCGCCAGGCCCGCCAATGCTGCGACACTGCCTCCGACGGGCAGCAGCGGCCCGCCGGCCATGCGCCGTACCCAGCGGTCGCGCGGATGCGGGGCCTCGAGTCCCGCAAAGTGACGCGCCAGTACGGCGCCCATCGCGAAGAGCATGGTCTGGAAGCCGAGCACCATGGCGCCCGCGGCGAACAGCTGCGTGTGGATGCCCACCGGCCACCGCGTTTCGGCGGGCAAGTGCAGTTGCGCATAGAAGAGCTGCAGCAGCGCTGCCATCGTCAGCACGACACCCGGGTAGAGGAACAGCCAGCGGGGGCTGAACAGCAACAAGAAGCGCAAATGGCGCCAGCCATCGCGCCAGCTGCGCAGGTGCGGAGGGCGGTCGCGGCCGTCGGGCGACAAGGTGGTCGGCACCTCGGCGATTCGCAAGCCGGCCAGCGCCGACTTGACCACCATCTCGCTGGCGAACTCCATGCCTTTGCAGTGCAGACCGAGGCCGAGCATCGCCCCGCGGTCGAAGCCGCGCAGCCCGCAGTGGAAGTCCCGCACCGGCACTTTGAAGAAGGCACGTCCTAGGAAGCTCAGCACCGGGTTGCCCAGGTAGCGGTGGAGCGCCGGCATCGCGCCCGGCTGGATGCCACCCGCGAAGCGGTTGCCGATAACCAGCTGCGCTCCTTCGCGCAGCGCATCCATGAAGGGCTGCAGCCGCTCGAAGTCATAGCTGTCGTCGGAGTCGCCCATCACCACAAAGCGTCCCCTTGCCGCCTCAATGCCGGCGATGAGCGCGGCTCCGTAGCCAAGTTCGGGCACGTCGACGACTCGGGCGCCGAGGGACCGGGCCAATGCCTGAGAGCCATCAGCCGAGCCGTTATCGGCGATCAGGACCTCGCCGCGGATGCCGGTCGCCTCGAGGAAGCGGCGCGCCTTGGCAATGCAGGCGGGTAGCGTTCGTGCCTCGTCGAGACAGGGCATGAGGATGGTCAGTTCGACCAGCCGGAGCGACATGGGGGGCAGGTTCGAGGTCATCAGAAGGTTCGTTCCATAGCGTTGGCATGCCGGTGGCGCGACTTGGTGGACGTCTCCGTCATAGTCTATGAACCGGTCGACAACGGTGATCATGGAATCCACGCCCACAAACACCCCCAGTTAGCTCGGTCGTCGTGCCTCGCAGACATACGGCGCCGGTTGCGCCATTCGCCTTCGTCCGGGCCGATTGGCTGACATCGCCAAGTTGGAAGTAAAAAGGGCGCTCCTTGGAGCGCCCGTCATGGGAAGGTTCCTTGCAGTTACTTGCACGAACCCGGCAAGTACTTGGGATCCACCGTGCCGGCTTTGCACTTCCACAAGGCGACCTGCTGGCCGAGGTTGGCCGCCACCGTCATAGCGGTGGTGCCTGCTGTGTCAACGTAGGGAGTCAAGGTGACAGTCTTGCCATCAATCGTACCGTCATTGAAGTTCTGGGCTGTGACCGTAATTGCGCCGTCAGTGCTAGTCACCACAGATGCCACGTACTTGGAAGTGGCAGCCGTCGACTCGCAACCCCAACCATTGGCAGAGACCGTTGAGCCGGACGACAACGACTGATAGACCTCCGTGATGGATGTGCGGCAACCCGAGGCAGCCAGAATCACTTCCGACATCTTGGCCTTCTTCGTGTATTGCTGATAGGCGGGCAGCGCAACCGCCGCCAAGATGCCGATAATGGCCACGACGATCATCAACTCGATGAGCGTGAAGCCCTGTTGTGCGACTTTGCGAATTTGCATAATTGACTCCAGCTTGCTTGAAGTGAGCGGATCACCCACGCATCCTCAGCATGCAGTATGCGTGCCACCGTGCAATCCGTGATAAATGCCTCGCTTCGCGGCTGATGGCACACTCGATGCACGTGCCAGCGCTAAGTAGCGATACAAGTGGCGCAGCATGGGTCGTGGCAACCCAGAACGGCACACCGCCCCGCCAAGCCATTCTTGAAGACCGGAGAGAGTGATGGGCACAATGATTTCCGTAGATACCGCCGTGACACTCACTGACCTGAGTCGGCGCACGCTCTGGCGTCGAATCGGAGGCGGCC
>Ga0209048_10007301_pt1 | contig 10225 bp, 12 predicted proteins | sample FrelakmetCRP12CR_FD_187146 | JGI IMG/M metagenome (GOLD analysis project Ga0209048, IMG submission 187146) | Freshwater lake sediment microbial communities from the University of Notre Dame, USA, for methane emissions studies - CRP12 CR (SPAdes)... | ecosystem: Environmental > Aquatic >... | reverse complement strand
CTTTAAGCCCTTAGCACATGTCATTTTGAACTTTTATAATATAAATGTTTTGATTGGTATTACTCCGACTGGAATTTAAGGATAAAAAGTAATAAAAAAATGGAAAAAGTATTAATCTATTTCAATGAAAATCATAAATTTCTGAATGTAAAAAAAATAACTCTAAAATTAGGTTATAACTTAGTCTATCAGAATTCATGTAAGAATCAATTGATCAAATAGATTCTCCATATAAATCTGTATCAACAAAGATATGGTTCTCGTCATAACTTAAGTGGTACTGATCTTGTGGCCATTTTAAGTGTTGAAGGGATTTAATAACTATTTCTAAGTTGTTTTTGGTGTAAGGGAAGCTAACCCATGCTAAATTCTTCCCTTTTCCAAGTTTTTTCTTCATGTTCCTAAGTTCAGTTACTGCAAGTTTAAATTCAACAGATTTTAATCTCATTTCAATCATCTCTTCTAATCAAATGTAAGTTTATAATAGGGCATCATGTGATTACATTTGAGCGAAAAGTAGATTTTGATGCCCTACATAAGCTTAACATCTCAAGTATGGGGAGGGATCTAATATTGGTGAGATCCCGCCCTACTAGAGATTTTTTAAGGAAGGAAGCAAATGGTTAAATTTTAATTCATACAAATTTTCTAATATCAGTAATACTTAATCATGTATTTTTGTTATCAAAGAAATGATGTAACTCAACGTATTTAAAGCTTTCCATTTAGCCTCTATTATTACTTTTACACCCAATTTCGCATCAATAGTAATAAACTATCTCTAACTAAATTTTAAGATGATTTATTAACATCAATACTTATTTAAATTAAAATTAAAGGTTTTATCCAAATTGAGTATCCAGAAATACTGAATCAAGAAGGTTTGAGATTAGTATACTTCCTCCTGCAGAATGGTGAGGTCTGACTAGAACCGGTTTATCTCAAATTGCTGGAATTGATAGATTAATGTTACATTAGTATTATTTCCAGTATTTTTGGTGTAATTCCCAATTTCTATTTTTTGATACCAGAATAATCCCATATCCAAATTCAATTCATTAAATGCCTTACAATACCTTCTTTTTCAGGATAGATACACTTATAATTAAACCAGTCTCATATAATTTAATAATTAAAGTAAATAATTCAATTGTAATACAAATATATAGAGAAATAGCATAAAAATTCGTATAAAAGTATACAAAAAACCTTGAATTATATTAGATTTAACTTATCTTTGGTGATGAGATGCGCATAGTGATCACAGTGGGTGGATCCATAATAATCAAAGACAATGATTATAGAAAGTTCAAAGATTATGCAGAAATTCTAAAAGATATGAAGGAAGAACACCAATTATACGTGGTGGTGGGAGGTGGTAAAACCGCGAGGGACTACATAGCCATCGCAAGAGGGTTAGGGGCCTCAGAGGCCCTTTGTGATGACATTGGTATTGATGTCACCCGTCTCAACGCCCGGCTGCTCATCACAGCCCTAGGGGAAGATGCATATCCTCATGTGCCTGAAAACTTTAAGAAGGCCTTAGAATACTCCACATCTAATAAAATAGTGGTTATGGGTGGTACCGAACCTGCTCACAGTACAGACGCAGTGGGAAGCATCCTAGCCGAGTTTTTGGGGGCGGATCTTGTGATAAACGCCACCTCAGTCGACGGATTATACAACAAAGACCCTGATGAGCATCAAAATTCAGAGATGATTCAAGAGATCACCCCCTCAAAAATGATGGAAATGCTCTCTGATAAGGATATGAAAGCCGGGACCTACGAATTCCTAGATAAAACCGCCATCGGAATCATAGAACGATCCCGGATAAAGACCATTATTATCAACGGGAAAGACCCTTCAAACCTTAAAAAAGCAATCAATAAGAATATAGGGACGTTAATAACTCCTGAAGCACTAAATAACAGCTAATGATAAGTAACAAATAAATAATTATTAAAAACGGATTTAGCCAAAAATAATACAAAATATCAAATTAGACAAATAATGAAGAGGTTTAAGTATGACCGAACAACATAAACATTGTCCCATGTGTGGAAAACCAATACCACTGGACGAGACGTTCTGTTCTCCCAAATGTGCACAAATAGCTATGGAAAACCAGATAAAAGTCCAAAAAAGCCGCAGAATACTCTACATAATATTAATATTAATAATTGTCGCCTGGCTATACTTTTTTGTCTTGCGGGGAAGATATGGAATTTAATTAGTAAACATTTCAAGTTAGATATTTTGGAATCATTCCTACCTTTTTTTATTTGTCAATAAATCCTAATTCAGAAATTATTCTTAGAGAATGATAAGATTTAGTGAATTTAAATATAGGCCATTCTAATAAATAATAAATGAGTGAACACTAGGGATTAACCACCAGACTCAAATACTATAAATAAACATATTACTTAGAAGAGAATGTCAAATCAGGAGGTTCAGACATGCTGATTTTAACCACACCTACTATTGAAGGGAAAAAAATAAATGAGTATCATGGTTTAGTAACTGGAGACTCCCTCTTGGGAGCAAATCTCTATAAAGATATGTTTTCAGGAGTGAGAGACGTAGTTGGAGGAAGAACCTCTAAATATGAAGAAGAGCTTACAAATGCCAGAAAATTGGCTATAGAGAGCATGCAAGAAAAAGCAGAGAAAAAAGGTGCTAATGCAGTCATAGGAACTCGTGTGGCATATCATAACCTGGGAGGTACCATGGGAAACACCATAATGGTCACTATCTTCGGAACTGCAGTTACATACCAAGAATAATTAATTTATGAATAATTAATCTTTGAAGGTGACACATTGCCTGTGAAAAAATCTCTAATAGAAAAACGCTGGGCAATTACGGCCATAGTTCTAGGAGTTTTAGCGGGGTTCCTCTCTGCTTATCTGTGTATTATTTGGCATTTAGTTATTTTCGGATTCAACATAATGTACATAGTGTCTCCATTAATTGCAGGAGTTGTTGAAACTTTCATAGCCCGTAGAAAGTACGGTAAAAGCACAGGTGCTATCAGTGCCCTCTTAACATTCCTTTTAATCAATATATACGGCTGGTTTTTACCAGGATATTTTGTCGACCCCACCAAAGAACCAGCATCACTAAGTTTCATTACTTTAATTGCCATAGCACTAACGATTCAAGCTGCATTCCCTATACTGGTCAACTATATCCTTTTTGTAGTTGTTGTGGGCACACTCAGAAGAGTTATAGGATTCATGGTAAATGTTCCTTCAAAAATCCAGAGAAAACCTCCAGAAGCTGAAGAAAAAGCGGAAATTACTGGACCATCAGTTGATGAAACCTTCCTAGATGAACTAACTATACCCCTATTATCCATTCCTCATGTAGAAGGAGGAGAAATAAGGAAACATGTAGGTTTAGTTACGGGAGAAGCCGTAGCCGAAGAAAAAGAATCTAAAGGATGGCGTTCAAAGCTTTCAAAGATCAATCAACCAGCTCAAATGGATGAAATGAATTTAGGAGAGGCTAGGAAAGTGGCCCTATCTCGAATGCTCAAAAATGCTAAATCAATTGGAGCTAATACGGTGATAGAAGTTTTAATTGACTATGTCTCAATGGGTGGATTACAAGGCAGCGCATTAATTGTAACTGCCACCGGAACTGCCGTTATATATGGATAACAGAGTAATAAATAGCTTAATATCAAAAAAATTCTTAGTCCCGATATTGTTTCAATCATCAATAAATTTTAAAACTATGATTATTCAAACGAAGTCTATACTTAAGTATTGTAATAATATTCATGATAAAAAAGAGCCATAATGTCTTACAAATAGCATAAGGAAAAGCAGTAGAAGTGGAAATTTCAACAGTCAGAGAATTTAATGTATTAGAACATGATCATAAGCCATCAATCTTACTGAAATTTCTTGTACACCTTTCACATTTTGAGTTCTGTTCTATTTTAAAAAATCCAAGACTCCCATTTTCAAACCACATTACTAACTAAATTATATAGTTCAAACAGATTTCCTGGTCAATGTACTGGATTCTAATAATAATACTAAATTAAAGAATCTCTTTTATTCTTACTCTCTAAAATCGCAAAGACCACAAAAAATTTCTTTTGAAAAAATATTTTATATAATGTAAAACAATATATAAATAAGGGGTGAAATGAATGGATGAAAGAACAAACGGCCTGTTAATGATTATACTAGCCATAGTATTGATCATATTGTATGCAGCGTTGCCTAATTTAGTAAATTGGTTATATTTTTTATTAGTAGCCGTATTATTTATAATCGGTCTTTATCTTTACTTCATCAGAGGTTAAGATTAAGAAATGTAATCCATTTTTTATTTACATCTTTTTTTGAAGTTACCCATAGTAGGATTATCTTCTTTTAAAGGAATTTATTATATGGTTATTGATGAATATTAAACATATAAAGGATTTTTAATGATTAAGAGTTGATGATGATATGGTTGCTGGAAGGGATAATGAGTGGACTATGTGAAGAAAACACTGGAAAAGTAAGAGCTTAAAGAAGCTGAAAAGGTCTATTCATGGAATCTCAAAACGTTAGAAGTTAATTGAATATAAAAAAAATAACTGGTTCGAGTTTGAAGAGATTTGCCCAACATAAACAATATATTACCACTTACGATGATAAAATAAAAATCAACAGACAAAAAAAAGCGAAGCAAAAACTTTCATAAATGTGCTACGGAACCAGGTGGCAGTAAGACAGGCAAAAGATCAAGTCCAACTAAAAAATAAATTAAGTCCCTTTTACGAGATTAAAAAAGCAAAGAGCTATTGGATTCCGTTCTATAACTGCTGGGAATTTTAACGATCTAAAGAAATATCATAGAAATAATAATTTAAATGGTCCCATTATCCAGATTAAAAGTTTTGTTGGCGAATTCACTAAATAAAATATTGTCACTTACCATTAAAATCGTGTAATCCTTCAGGCTCTGCAAAAGCGCCATAAATTTTTGGGATGAATCTGAATTAAGTTCTCCTGTAGGTTCATCAGCCAAAATAAGGGAATGGTCATTGGCCATTGCTCGTGCCAGAGTAACCTTCTGTTCCTCTTCAAAGGTCATTTCAGCAGGAAATCTATTAATGCTGTTTATCCCAACCTTTTCCAGTAGTTTTTTTGCTTTTCCAGCATCCGGTGAGATCATGGGAAGCATCACATTTTCCAATGCGTTGAGATTAGGAATTAGGTTTGAACGCCTGAATAAAAAACCTATTTAATTACGAATTATTCTAGAACGTTCCTTGTCATTTAAATCGCTTGTTTTAAGTCCTTTAATGTATATTTCTCCCATACTAGGTTTTTTCAACAACCCTGCGATACAGATTAGAGTAGTTTTCCCTGCACCCGAAGGTCCGGTAATGAGAGTGAAAGTGCTCTTATTTGTTGAAGATAAATTTTTTAGGGTTTCTACCGATTTTTCGCCCTTTTTATATGTTTTATAGACATCTCTGAATGAATAGGATGGTTTCAGTATTCACAAAGCATGGCCTCCTCAACTGCTAGTTCTGAACTGAACCAAGCTGGATATAAACCTAAAATTAGGCTAAGGATGGTTGTGATGCCTAAAACCCCTAAAATTAACCATGGTGGGAGTAAAGTGGTAAACAGCCCCAGACCAATGATTTTGGAAATAACCCAAATACCTAGGATTCCAATAATGACACCTATTAAAGCTCCTATAAAACCTAATAATCCTGCTTCGAGTGTTATACTAATTAATATTTGCCTTTTAGTGAATCCCATTGTTTTAAGAAGCCCAATGTCTCTTCGTCTTTCTGATAGGTTAAAGCCCATAACGTTCATTATATCCAGAACTCCAAACAATAGAGCAATACTGGCAATTAAATCTAGAAGATAAACTCCATTGATTATCAGATCCTCTGTTTAGAAGCTGGTTTTCAGAGAAATTACTTCCCAAAACCGAGTTAAAGTAACTAACCAGTGCAGAAACAACATTGGCTTGTGATGAGTTAGTAGTTAGGTTAGTATTGTTGCCATATAAGATATTACCATTTGAGGCCTCTGATTTTGCAAGGAAGCTAGTTATCCCTAAACCAGAACTAACCAGAATTAGAAGTACGATTACTCCTAATGTGATTCTTAAAATCATAGAGATGTTCCTCAACCGGTTCCTTCGCAGGTTTTTAAGAGGCAAGGTGTAAATTCCCATTGAATCACTCAGAGAAAGAAGTTAACGAATAGATCATCATTTAGCTATTTTATTAAGATATGAATAAATTGACTGCAAATCTATCTGTTTGATGGAAGATTGAAATATAATAGCAATCTTAAAAACTTTAGGATAAAATAAAAATTTAAAAATAATTGAAATTTTTTAGATTTTTAATCTACAATTCTCTCTTCTATTTCATCACTTTTTAATTTTAGTATCATATAGTCCCCTAAGTTGCTGATATCTTCATCAGAAATCATTAAATGTTTTTTACTGAAGGTTCCGCCTGTTGCAACCATCACATTATGGATCAGGCAACCCTTGGGTTCAATGGCCAAATCTTCAATTTTACCTATTTCCATGGCATCCATAGACAGCACGATTTTGCCTACCGCATCTTTGAACTGAGTGCCTAAAGGCATTAAATCTTCCAATTTATCTGCTTTAGCTATCTGATTAATGGATTCCTTATCCAGATTTAACTGCACATAATCACCTATCTCAGCTAAATCTTCATCAACTATTGCAAAATACTTTTTACTTAAAGTACCGCCAGTAACGATGATTATTTTATCAACCATACATTTTTTTAACTGTATAACCATATCCGCTATTTTACCCACGTCATTGGCTTCTTTATCTAAAACCTTCATTCCAATAAATTCACTAGCCTTCATTTTCAATCACCTATAATAAATTTATTTTAATCCCTAAAAATTCTATCTTTCTTAGAATAGTCTTATTTGCAAATTCTGTAAATTTCTACTTCATAAGTTAATGAGTTTCAATTCATTGAATCTTGTTTATTTTGGCTTATTTTAAAATTTTATTTATTGTTATTTTTCTTTTCTATTTTATCCATTTTTTTCTCGATTTTATCTACTTTTTCCAGGAGTTCATCTATTTTTTCATCGTATCTTAAAGATCTTTTTTGCAGTTTTTCTGTAGCTTTTCGACTTTCTTTTCGAAATAGGTCTATGAAAGAATAGGCAAGTGTTGCGGTAACGAGACTCAAGTAGCCCATGCCAGTTAAAATGAGGATTACTGCGATTATGCGTCCAATAGGAGTGTAGGGAACAATATCTCCGTATCCAACTGTGGCCATGGAAACAATGGAAAACCACATGGCAGATTCGTAGTTTGGAACTCCCGGGTTAACACCCCTTTCAACAACAAAGAAAAGATATGACCCTAGAATGAGTACCATTAAAAGAACAAAAGTTGCATAATCCAATTTGGTCTTTGATGGATATTCGCGTACATTACTCGCAGATTTGGTCAGCACTATAAAGAGAGCGTAAATTCTGAAGAGTCCGATTAGTCCGATAATGGATACAAAACCAAAAAAATGGAAAAAATTCAATGCTATAAAGGTTAATGGAATTATAGAGACTATGTAAGCCCAGTTCTCTCGAAGAAATTGCCATTTCGATTCAATTACTTCTCCATGTATGATTCTAAAAAATATTAAATCCAGAAGAATGAGGAATGCAATAATGAGATCGAAAGAACCCATATAATAAAGCGAATTTGGGTTAATACCAACAATAAAACCAATGGTCATTAAACCCAATATTAATAGGTCAACTATTATAAAAAAAGCTAATATAGCTTCGAAAATAATTTGGTAGTGTCGATCCATATTTCAAGCCCATGTGCTTTTTTATGATATGTTTTTTATGAATATACTTCCATAACCATAAAAATCTTATCCACCAAACATGGAAATCTTTTTGAAAAATGTAATTTAATGATTTATTTTTTTCGTTGAGGGCAGGAAGATACTCGTTATAAATCCTAAGAGAAGGATTAATGCCAAGGCATTGAATGTTTGTTTCATTGCAGAACTAATGGATGAATCTATAATTTCTGTGGTATATGGTTGTAATTGTGGTGATAATTGAGGAGGTGTACCGGTCTGCATCTTTTCCATATAGTTAAAGACATTGGCTTGTATTTGTTCATTAGTCATGTTTCCAGTTTGGCCAGTAGCTGTTATACTAGCTGTAATCCCCCAAAATATCCCAAGTATAAGGAAACACCCTATTAGTGCTGTTCCCATAGAATAACCTAAGTTCTTGAAGGAGTTAAGGAAACCAGATGCATCGGTTTCTTGATCACTCCTTGCACCGGACATGGTGAAATTAGTTAGCTGGGACATTAGAAGGCCTATTCCGATACCAAAGATTATTGTTCCAGGTATTATATCTGCTATTTGAGTATTTAGATTAAATTCTCCTCCCAATATCACCGTTCCTGCTGCTGCAATTACAAAGCCTATCATCATTATATATTTAGAATCTAATATTGATGCTAGTCTCGCACCACCTATTGAAAAAAGGAGAATGGTAATAGATGCAGGTAAAAGAGCGAAACCAGTCGTAAAAGCATCAAGTTTTGTGACTTGCTGCAGAAATACAGGTATAATGAATAGAAAACCTGCGAGAGGTATTTGTTGTATAATGGAATTTACATTACCTAATCCAAATATACGATTTTTCAGGAGTGAAATATCAGATAGAGGTTGTAATCCTTTATTCATTCTTCTTCTCTGCCATAATAAAAAAATAACAAACAGAATAGAACCAGAAACTAATAAAACCGCTACATATTTCCAGTTCGATGGATCTGAAAGGAATAAAATGCCCATAACGATCACTATTAGAGATACTATGGAAAGCAAAGCCCCTAATATGTCTAAATCTTTCCATTTAAGTGGAGGTTTTGATTCTGTTAAATAGCCTCTTAAAAGTAATATGATAACTACAATAAGGATTTCTGACCCGAATACTAATCTCCAACTAAGATAGGTAGTAAAAAATCCTCCGATTATTGGACCTAAAGCTGCCCCCATTGCAGCAATGCCACCCCAAATTCCAAAAGCAGTGACCCGATCCTTACCCTCATAACTATGTCCAACTAATGTTGTAGTAGCAGGTAACATCAATGCAGCGCCAATACCTTCCAAAACAGCCCATCCTATAAGCAGCATGCCTGCACTGATACTAAAAGTAGCAATCGTAGTTCCACACACATAAATAAGTAACCCTGTAATAAATGTCTTTTTCCGACCAAGAATATCCTGAAGTTTACTTCCTAACAACATAAATGAAGCAATTATTAAGGCATATAAAGCGATTATAGCCTGAACTGTAGATAAAGTTGTGTGTAAATCTACAACCAATGTTGTGATGGCCACATTCATGGCAGATGTATCTAAAACAATAATGAAAATCGCAAGACAGGCAACTAACACTGCTCCCCATTTATACTGACTTTTTCCGCTTTCCATAGTAGTCACTACCTCTTATTATTAGGCAAAATCTAGATATGACAATGCTAACATAAATATATTATGCAATAAATTAAATTAACAATTTGTATTTAATTTAAATTTCTAGGGAGAAGATCTTTTGGTAAATTTTTATTTTATTCATTAGAGATGGTCTTATTTTTTATTTGAGATAAAATTTTCAATTAAAGAATTAAATTTAATTGGGGATAAGTAATAATAAAAAATATTAAAAAAATGGGGGTTAGATTAAATGCCAGATTTAGGACCAGGGGGACGTGGAGGAGCTAGAAGAAGAACTAGAAGGAGGATGATGGCTGTGAATGATATGCGAAATGCACAAGAGCAGCCTGAACAAGAACAGCCTGAAACCGTAGGAATAACGGATACCTCGGATAAATTAGTGCAATTAGCTCGACTTTTAAAAGATAAGGGAGTTATCACCGAAGAAGAGTATAACCTCCTATTCGGCTAAAATTATTTTTTTTGAAAATTTAAATGAAATTTTATTAGTTTTTGATTTATTTTGGCTTAAATTACTTGGCTTAAACTGATTGAATCTTATTATACTAACCTAAGATTTAGGTTATTTGCTGTCCTTTAATTCTTTTAATTTGAGGATTATGGTGGAGTTGTCCTGAAATTCCATGCTGCAGTCGCATTCTGGACAGATGAAGTTGTGTTCAGATGCTTCATTGAAGTTGTAGCGGCAACCATTAG
>Ga0209048_10007300_pt1 | contig 10226 bp, 5 predicted proteins | sample FrelakmetCRP12CR_FD_187146 | JGI IMG/M metagenome (GOLD analysis project Ga0209048, IMG submission 187146) | Freshwater lake sediment microbial communities from the University of Notre Dame, USA, for methane emissions studies - CRP12 CR (SPAdes)... | ecosystem: Environmental > Aquatic >... | reverse complement strand
CCTTGGCAGTAATTTTTTCGATTATCCGCATCTCGGTGTCTGGCCCGATGGCTACTACATGTCGATGAACGTGTTCGACTCGACTGGCTCCACCCTTCTCGGTCCCCAGGCCTTTGCCTTTGACCGCGTCGAGCAGGTCTTGCCGCTTGGGATTGATGGCAATGCCGCGTTCCGTTGCAACCACATCAACCAGCTCGCCCGGGCCGGTGATGGTGGTGACTTCGTCCACGATGACCGGAATGCGGTCGCGGAACGAGGGCACGGCCAGGATGGTACAACCCGCGAACAGGCAGTTCTGCCAGCCGCCGATGCCATGCAGCAGCCGGCCGTCGGAGTGAGTGACGACGTTGGCATTGAAGTTCACGTCCACCTCGGTTGCGCCCAGGACGGCGGCGTCCACGATGGAAGCGAAATTCCCCTTGCCGTGGAAATTGTAGGAAGTGAACGGACTGGTGGCCACGTGGCGGGGATCGCTGGCGATAGAGCGTACTGCATCGAGGTCGAACGTCTGGCCGTCGAGAATGTAGCCGATGAGGCCTTCGTTCAGCAGGTCGACGAGGTACTTGGTCGAGCCACCACGTACGAAGCTGGCTTTGACGTTGGCGTCCTTCATCATGCGCGCGAGGTAATCCACAAAAGCCAGTGCGATGCCGCCGGCGCCGGCCTGGAAGGAAAATCCGTCACGCATGATGCCGCTGTCGCGCAGGAAGCGAGCCACTAGGTGCGAAATCCGCAGGCGATCGGGGCTGCGGGTAATCTGCGTTGTGCCGCTGACGATCTTTTCCGGATCGCCGATGGAATCCACTTCTACGACGAAGTCCACGTTGTTGCCCTGGATCTGCCAGGGAACGCACGGGAAGGGAACCAGGTTGTCGGTGACCACGATGACGCGGTCGGCGTAAACCGAGTCGGCGAGGGCGAAGCCCAGCGAGCCGCAAGCCGACTTACCGTGCGAGCCGTCGGCGTTGCCGAAGAAGTCGGCCGTCGGGGCGGCGATGACCGCGATGTCAATATGCACTTCGCCGTCCTGTACTGCCTGCCAGCGCCCGCCGTGCGAGCGCAGCACGCCCAGTCCGCGCATGTGGCCGTGCGAGCAGTAATCGCCCAGCGGGCCATTCATGCTGCCTTCAATGTGGTGCACCGCGCCTGACTTCATCAACTCGATGACCGGCTCGTGGCAAGGGAACGACGCGCTGGGGAACCAGACCAGGTCCTTGGCACCCATGCGCTCAGCAGTTTCGAGCGCGGTGAGTGCGACGCGGTCTCCGTTGCGCAGATGATGATGGCTGCTGATAGTCACGCCATCGCGCAGCCCGCAAAGCCGCAGGGCAGTTTCGAGATCAGGCACGCGCTTGTCGCCGTTGGCGGGGTAGTCGGCGTTGCTGCGGATCGGCGGCCCGGCCTTGTGGCCCGTGGGACGATGGCCATCGACACCGGTGTAGGGTGTCTGCTCTCGGCCGTTGACGGTGGTGGGTACGCGGCGGCCGATGGCGTTGGTGGCCAGGGCGGTGGTCGCAACGGCGCTCATGATTGTTCTCCTGTGGCGGGGGCGGCGGCGACAATCCCCATCTGCTTCGCCCGCGCCACTAGCTTCAATGCGCGCTGTACCACCGGCGCGTCAATCATCTTGGAACCGAGGCTTACCACGCCGAGACCGCGCGCTTGGGCCTCTTCGTAGGCAGCGACAATCTTCAGCGCTTTCTCCAGTTCCTGCGGAGAAGGCGCGAAGGCACGATGGATGATTTCGATCTGCGCAGGATGGAGACAGCCCATCCCCTCGAAGCCCATGGCGCGTGAAGCCTCGCCCCAGCGCAGCAGGCCGTCAGAATCGGCGACATCGCCGTAGACCGAGTCGATGGCTTGCACATGCGCGGCGTGAGCGGCGTTCACCACCCGACTGCGCGCGTACAGCGACTCGCTGCCACCGGGCGTCTTCACCACTCCGAGGTCGGCGGTGTAGTCTTCCAGCCCGATGGTGATTGCGGCGATGCGCTCGGAGGCCATCGCGATGGCGAAGGCGTTCTCGATGCCGAGCGCGGACTCCAATATTGGCATCAGCCAGATCGGACGAGTCGATCCGGCCGTCTTTGCGATCGCGGTAATTGCGGCGTCCACCTGTTTGATGTGGTCGGCGGTCTCGACCTTCGGAATGAGGATGAGGTCGGGCGACTGGGGAATGATTTCGTCCAAGTCCTGCAATCCCAGGGGTAACTGGTTGATGCGCACCATGCGCTCGGCCGCGCCGAAATCCACGGCCCGCAACGTATTGCGTACCAGCAGCCGTGCCGCATCTTTCTCGGCATGATGGACGGAATCTTCCAGATCGAGAATGATGGCGTCGGGGGAGTGCAGCCCAGCGTTGATGAAATACTTCGGCTCATTGCCCGGCAGGTAGAGCCGCGAGCGGCGCAGGCGATCGCGCGCTGACGGAGCAGGCAACGGCAGCGCATCGGGCAGCGCGGACTTGCCTTGCCCCGGTCTTGCGCGGCGGACCGCCGCCTCGATGCGCGCGGCGATCACGAAGGGGAGAGCACCTTCGTCGACGATCTCGACCGAAGCATGTTCGATGCCGAGGGTGCGAAGGACATCGCGGACTTGCTGGCGAATGGCGTCGCCGTAGTAGAGGGCAACCCGCGAGCGAAGTTGAACGTCAACGCCGCCGCTGGGGCGTTCTTCGAACGTGACGTGCAGGTCGGAGCGCACGTCGGTGCCCGCGCGGCCTGCCTCGGCGTGTCGTAGTTTGGTTGATGCCGCCGCAACAGTCAAAGCGAACCTCAGGGGCTGAAGCCCAACTCGTCAACACGTCTGTCGGCACGGCTGAAGCCGTGCCCTTTCAAAACATCTCGTCCTACCGTCACCGGGGCTAAACCCCGGCGCTTCCACCACCCGAGCCAACCCTACCCGGCCGTTACCTTGACGTCCAACTTCGCCAGAATGGCGTCGGTCATCTGCGTGGTCGAAGCTGCGCCCTGCGAGAGGGACTTCGCACCGCCGGAGATCCTTAGCATGTCATACGTGCGCACCTTGCCTTCGGCCACGACCGCGGCAATGGCCTCTCGCACTTTCAGCGACTTCTCCGTTTCGCCAATGTAGTCGAGCATCATGGCTGCCGACAGGATCATCGCGATCGGGTTGACGATCGGCGGATTAAGTTCGGCATACTTCGGCGCCGAACCGTGCGTCGGCTCAAACACCGCGACTTCCTGTCCGATGTTACCCGAGGCCGCAAAGCCGAGGCCGCCGACCAGGCCGGCGAAGGCGTCGCTGATGACGTCACCAAACAGGTTGCTGGCGACGATCACGCCGTAGTCCTCCGGGTTCTTCGTCAGCCACATGGTCTGCGCGTCAATGTTAGTGGACCAGAGCGCAATGTCGCTGTAGCGCTTCTGCACTTCCTTGGCGACCTCCTCCATCATGCCCGAAGTCTCGCGCAACACGTTAGGCTTCTCGCAGATGGTGACCGACTTGTAGCCGAACTTACGAGCGTGTTCGAATGCCCCTTCGCAGATCCGTCGCGCCGCTGGACGCGTGATGATGCGCACCGAAATAGCCAGGTCCTCGCCGGAGATGTTGGCGAAGGGTTTGAACTTGGGATGCGTGGCCAGTGCGTCGCGTAAGGGTTGCGGCGGGTTCGTCCACTCCACTCCGGCGTACAGCCCTTCCGTGTTCTGGCGGAAGATGACCGCATCCACCTTCGGCTCTTCGAATCCGCCGCTGGGCTTCTTGCGGATGAAGTTCAACGGGTTGCCGGGAAATGAAAGGCATGGGCGCATGCAGACGTCGAGGTTGAAGATCTGCCGCATGGACACGATGGGGCTGAAGTACTGATGGCCCTTGCCTCGCAGTGCCGGACTGAGTTCGGCCTCGGCTTCTTTCTTGGGCTTGGAGGTGATGGCTCCGAACAGCCCGACCTTATGCTGCCGCAGCAGTTCGATGGTGCGCTCGGGCAGGGCATTGCCTTCCTTGACCCAGCATTCCCAGCCGATATCGGCGTGGACGTAGTTGGCTTCAAAGCCGACGGCGTCGAGAATTCGAATCGCCTCGGGCAGGACTTGGTTGCCGATGCCGTCTCCCGGCATGGTTACGACGGTATGTTTTGGCATGATTGCAAACCTCTGGTATATGGATCTTCGACTCTGGTCAAACCCTGTCCCACAATGTATGGCAACCTGTCCCGCATTGTGGGACGTAACTCTAAACCGTTACGGCCGACACCTTGAGTCCCAGTTTCTTGCTCACAAGGTTCTCCACTCCACCCGCAATCACCAGCGATTGCGGCACGCTGCCCAGCGCCGGGAAGGCGAACACCTCTTCGGCGTAACGGATAGTGCTGGAGGAGAAATCAATCTCGATCTCGTCGCCCGGAATGATTGTCTTCTCCTTGCGCGCGATGGCGTCGGCAAACCGCACTCGCAGCCGGTTCACTAGCTCCGGCGTCTCGATGCACACGAACCCGTTGTTGAAGGCGTTACGCAAATACGTCTGCGAGAAGCTGCCGGCGACGACCAGCGGAATGCCTTTGCACTTCAGCGCGGTCACGGCCTGCTCGCGGCTGGAACCGGTGCCGAAGTTGAAGCCGCCGACCACGACATCGCCTGCGCGGGTGTTCGCAGCGAACTGCGGATCGTAATTCTCCATCACCACGCGCGCCATCATCTCCGGCGTCATGTCCTCGCGGTAGGTGTAGTCTTTGCCGTAAATGCCGTCGGTGTTCAGGTTGTCCTGCGGCAGGAAGATGAGGCGGCCTGTTACCTTCTGCGGAAAGCCCGGAAGGATGGCAACCTTCTCCGCCGGAGCGGAGCTTGGCGCAAACTCTTCCCACTGTTTGGTCAGCTCACGATCCTGCGCTTCGCCGGGCCCGCAGATGTAGCCCGCAATCGCCGACGCTGCGACCACCTCGGGGCTGCCGAGATAGCACTGCGCGTCGCGCGAGCCCATGCGTCCCTTGAAATTGCGGTTGGTGGCCGAGATGCCGACCTCGCCGGCTTCGAGCAGTCCCGTGCCCAACCCGATGCACGGCCCGCATCCGGAAGGCAGCGGCTGCGCACCGGCATCCAACAGGGTCTGCCAGACGCCGCGTGCTTCCGCCTCGTTCTGCACCGACCGGCTGGCGGCAGCGAGGTAAAACTTTACGCCAGCCGCGACTTTCTTGCCTTTCAGGACTTTCGCCGCAGCTTCCAGGTCTTCCAGCCGCGAATTCACGCACGAGACGAGATAGGCCTTCTGGATCGCGACCTTCCTCTTCGCGATCTCGGCAACCGATTGCATCACCTGCACGGTGTCGGGGCCTGAGACGTGCGGCGTGACGTCGGCGAGATTCAGCGCGATGCGTCCGGCATAAACCGCATCCTGGTCGGGCGCCGGCGGAGTCGTACGCCACGCGGCTAGCTTCGCGTCGGGAATACGGGTGATGCCCTGCGCACGCAGTTCGCCATTGCGGGCTTCGAGATAGGCCAGCGTGATTTCGTCTACCGGGAACCAGCCGACCAGCGCGCCCCACTCGGTGGACATGTTAGCGATGCTGAGGCGGGCGTCCATGCTGAGCGAGGCCACGCCCGGGCCGGTAAATTCGACGGCGGCGTTCAGTACTTCGTCGTTGTAGAGCCCGCACAGCGTGATAATCACGTCCTTACCCGTCGCGCCGGGAGCGAGTTGGCCCTCGAGCACGACCTGCACGGTACGCGGAATTTGCCACCAGAATTCGCCAGTCGCCCAGATGGCGGCCGCGTCGGTGCGCACCACGGGCGTGCCGATCGCGCCCAGCGCGCCATACATGTTGGAGTGCGAATCGGACGCGACGACGAAGCTGCCGGGCAGCACGTAACCCTGTTCCACCATGATCTGGTGGCCGATGCCGGTACCGGGAGGGTAGAATTCGATGCTTTGCTTGCGCGCAAAGGCCTCCATGCTGCGGTACTTCGCCAGGTTCGACTCTTCGGTGTTCTGGATATCGTGGTCGGCGGTGATTACCGGCTGGCTAGGATCGAACACCTTGCTGGCGCCGATAGCCTTGAACTTCTTCATCACCGCCGAAGTGTTGTCGTGGGTCATGACATGGAACGGGCGAATGGAGAGGAAGTCTCCGGCGCGCAGCGGGCGGTCAGGCCCTTCGGTCATGTGGGTCTGGGCGATTTGTTCAACGACGGTCTGTGCCATTTCAGTGACCTCCGGGCGTCCGGTCGGCCTTGAAGAGCCGCATCAGTTCGCTCACGCTCGCCTGTTTTTCCAGCTTCCAGATGGCGTCGATGGCGCGGCGGCGGGCCTCGCGCGACATGACTGGCTCGGCCAACGCCTCGAACTTCTCCTCGATTTCCCTGTCCGTCAGCGGATTTCGCGGGTCGCCCTTGGGATAGTCGAGTTGCGTGCTGAACTCACGGCCATCCACGGTGTGAATGCGGACGATCACGCGCTGCAGCGCGGGGAATACCTTTTCGATCTCTGGATCGGCCACCACCTGCACCTTGCGCAGCTGCTCGCGGATAACGGGATCCATGATCTTCGCCGGCGTGAATTGCAGCGGTGTGACCTGGCGATCAGCGATGGCGGCCGCGATTACGTACGGCAGCGAGTGGTCGGCGGTTTCCTTGGTGCGCGGATCGTACTTACTGGGATCGCTGAGGATATCAGCGCCGCGCGCCGTGGTGCGAATGTGCACCTTTGCGATCTGGTGGGGCTGCAAGTCGTTGTCCTTGACCAGCGCAAGCACGGCCGAGATGGGTGTGTGGGTCAACGCCTCCGTGGGAAACGCCTTCATCCCACATTGTGTGATACGCCAGGAATCACCCAGCCCATCGGTCAGCAGATCCAGCTTCCACTCCGGCCCGAAGCAGTGCGTCAGGCCTTCCTTGCCGTCGATGACGTGCTCGGGGCCGGTATAGCCCTTTTCCGCCAGGAGCGCCGCAAGTACTCCGCTTTGGGTGGCCAGCGGATCGACGGTGTTCTTCATCATGGTGAGCTTGCCAGCGGTCACCGCCCCGAGAGTGCAGCGAGCGCTGGCACTGATACCGATGGCGTGCTGAATCTGCTCCGCCGCAAGGTGCAACATGCGGCCTGCCACAATGGGGGACACGAAGGCAGTCAGGGTGGCATGATGCCAGCCACGCTCGCGAATGCCCGGGAACGCCGCTTCGCACAGCCGCATCTCGAACTCGTGACCGAGCACCAGGCCGACGATCAGTTCGCGACCATCGCTCCTGGCACGCTCGCAGCAGGCGATGGCAGCAGGAAAGATGTCGGAAGGATGCGACGGGTCCTGCTTCCAGTAGATGTCGTTGTAATCCATACAGCGGATCATCAGCGCGTTGGCCAGCGAGGCCGAGACCGGATCCATCTGCGCGCCGCTGCCGATGACGGTTGCCTTGCCCGCGCCGGCAATTTCGCTCAGCACTTCCAGCGCAATGACCACGTCGTGCTGCTGGTATCCGCCGAGGGCACAGCCGATGCTGTCGAGCAGGAATCGCTTGGCCTGGTACACGGCGTCCGGCGCGATCTGGTCAAACGTCACGCCCGCAGCCCATTGCGACATGGAGGCGGTGACGGTGGGCTTGGTTCCCGCTTTCGTCTGGGCTGGCGCGGTTGTTGTTGACATAGGCGAACTCCTCCTGCGGTTGCTCAACGATGTGAGAAAGCTGTGCCGCCCCTACGGGGCTAGGGTTCAGTTTCTCGGTTTACCCAGGGCTTACGCCCTGGGCTAACAGCAATTCCGCCGCTGCGCGGCTGTTCCCTGGTCGTTTATGCTCCGTTGACAAAATCAAGGTCTCTTGCGAGCTACGGCCAGACCACTCTTAGCCGAAACGCGACGTTTGGCCTGTCCCACCTACTTCGCCAAATTCTTGAACGGCAAGTACGCCATGAAATCCGCGTGGTGCACGATGTAGGCCTCGGTGGTGCGTTTCACCAGGTCGCCCTCGGCAGCGTGCGCCGCAATGATGTGACAAACGGCGTCTGGCACGCCGCACTCCATGGCCAGCGCTACTCCGGTAAAGGGATGGCGCAGCAACTCGCCGCGCTTGCTCTGGCGGGTCTTGCCGTCCACGCTTTCGTACTCCAGCAGCTTGCCGACATCGGCAAGGATGGCGCCGGCGATAACGGTGTCCATGTCGATGGGCAGGGCGCGGCCCATGAACTCGGTCATGCTCTCGGCGGCCTTGCGCGCGATGTGTACCACGCAGCGCTTGTGCTCCATGAAGGTTGTCGGGCAGTTAGGCACCAAGAGCGTGAACGGAATGCGGTTGAGGTCGTCGGGCGTGAGCGGGCTCAACTCCAGCGCCCGCTGCCAGGTCGCGGTGACCTGCTCGCGCAGCGCAGGCGATTGAATCCATTCGATCTCGGGCCACAGCTTCAGGACTGCATCGCGCATCGACCGCCTCCGGCAGTGAAGGACCACGCCGTCAATCGAACAGCGTGGATTCTCCGAACGACAAACATACCATTGAAGCAGCTTAGGGGTAGTTCAAGCTATGACGGGCGTCACAAACTCCAGGTGACGTGCTCCAGTTGATTGGTTATCTCTTCCGGCGGAGTTCCGGGAGGGAAGCGCATCGGCTTGCCGATGGTCACGGTCAGTTGTCCCGGACGCGCGATTTTGTGGCGTTTTTTAGCCATGTCGTAGAGACCATCGATTCGCATGGGGACTACGAGAATATCGAGGCGCGCCGCTAACATGCCGGCTCCTGATCGAAATGGTGACGGCTTGCCATCATCGGTGCGTCGGCCTTCGGGGAAGACAAGAACACTGTAGCCGCGATCGGCCGATTCGCCGGCATAAGCGAAACTCTCGCGCACACCCGACTGCTGGGGCAGCGGGAAAACGTTAAACAAAGCCACCGCCAGCCAGTATCCGGCCCGGTACCACCAGCGGCGGAAGATGCTCCACGAACTCGGCGGACGCCACATCTCCCACAGCATCTCGCCCCACATGCCGACGGCCAGCCGGCTGCGCAGGCGCGGCGGCAGAGCGATCAGCACGAAGCCGAGGTCGATGTAGGTGACGTGATTGCACGTGATGAGGAGCGGCCCTTCGATGCCTTCAAGATTTTCGCGGCCTACAATTTTGGGATGGGCCATGATCATGGTCGCCGGCCAGGTGAGCAGGTAGTAGATGAAGTCGCGAATCCAGGTAATGGGCCAGCGCTGCGTCCAGCGCGGATAGCGATATCCGCTGTGTGGAGCTTGCTGCGGCTGCTGCAACAGACGTTCCAGGTCGCCGACCGTGCGCACCTGCGTGAAGTTGGCCTCGTTCAGATCGACCTGGTAGCGGTCTTCGAGCGCGCTCATCAGCTCGACGCGGTCCATGGAGCTCAGGCTCAGGTCGCCATCGAGCCGGGCCTCGGGGGCAAGCGGACCGGCGTTGCGACCGGTGATGCGCGCAATCAGCCCGCCCAGGTCGCTTTGCGCGACAGCGGGCACTGCGTCGCCAGAGGCGAAGTGCTGGTGCACCGCCTGTTGGATGACTGCGGTCCGGGGCTTCTGGGTGGGGGTGCGAGGGAAGTCCTGCTCCGGCCACAGCAGCCAGCGGCGCATCTGCTGAAATTCCGCGAGCTTCTGGTTAGCGGTCGCGACGACCGTGGCCGGGTCGGCGGAGTCGCGCAGAATCAGCACAGCGCAAGGCTCAGCGTTGCCGCCCTGGTCGAGCCCGACCACCACGCAGTCGCGGACTTCGGGCTGCTGCCGCAGCGCGGCCTCCAGGTCGTCGGGATAGATGTTCATCCCTTCGCGGGTGACGATTACGTTCTTCTTGCGGCCCTTGAAGTAGAGATTGCCTTCGGCGTCGAGTTCGCCAAGGTCGCCGGTGCGAAACCAGCCTTCTTCATCGAGTACCGGCTTCAGTTCCTTGCCCTGCCAGTATCCGGCAGCGACGTTGGCGCCGCGCACCAGGATCTCGCCGGTCTGGTCGAGCTTCATCTCGCGGCCTTCCAGCACCTTGCCGATGGAGCGCTTGCCGGTGCGGAAGGGATGATTGAGCGAGATGAGCGACGTGGTTTCGGTCAGCCCGTAGCCTTGAATGACGACGAAGCTCAGGCGGCGCCAGAACTCCTCGGTCTCGGCGTCGAGCGCAGCGCCGCCGGAGATGAAAGCCCAGAACTTCCATCCGAACTGATTGTGGATGCGCCGGAAGCGCCACCAGCGCCGCACAAAATGCTTGTCCTTGGCCACCTCGAATTGGCGCTGGAACCACGGCAGTTTGCCCGTGGCCTCTATATCACGCAGCACTTTGTCCTTCAGCG
>Ga0209048_10007299_pt1 | contig 10227 bp, 8 predicted proteins | sample FrelakmetCRP12CR_FD_187146 | JGI IMG/M metagenome (GOLD analysis project Ga0209048, IMG submission 187146) | Freshwater lake sediment microbial communities from the University of Notre Dame, USA, for methane emissions studies - CRP12 CR (SPAdes)... | ecosystem: Environmental > Aquatic >... | reverse complement strand
CTTTCGCTTCTCAAGGAGCTATCCAGCCTTTCCGCTCCGGCAATCTACGAGCGCTTCGCCAAGGCGCGGAAGGCCAGCGGAATGCCGCCCGATGCGGCGAAGCCGCAGCAAGACGCCGGCACATCGCGCTACGATCAATTCGTCGCCGAAATGAAAGCTGGCGGTTTCCGGTGTCTGTTCGAAGACAAACCGGTACTTTTGCGGTTGATTGCTTCGATCACGCGGCAGTGGATCGATACGTCGCGCGAATTCGTCCTGCGCCTTGATGCCGATCGCGCGACTATCCGTCGGGCTATCCTCCATTCCCGTGCCGACAGCCCGGTTGCCAAGATCGAAGGCGATCTCTCCGATCCGCACAACGCCGGCCATTCGGTCCAGATCGTGAGCTTCGAGGACGGCTCGCGGGTCATTTACAAGCCAAAGGATTTGCGGCTCGATACTGCCTGGCACGCGTTAGTCACGCGATTGAATCGGGCCAAGCCCCCGCTCGAACTAAAAGCCGTGCGCGCAATTTCGCGGGATGGTTACGGTTGGACCGAGTTCATTGATCATGCGGGATGCGCGGATCAAGAAGGCTGCAAGCGATTTTTTCGGCGTGCCGGCGCTTGGCTTGCGCTCCTCCACTGCTTCGCGGCCACAGACATGCATCAGGAGAACATGATTGCGGCCGGCGATCACCCGGTGCCGATCGATCTGGAGACGATCCTTCACGCAACCGCCGAGGAGCACAAAGCCCAAGATTCCGAGGGGGAGGCCTTTGACGCCGCCATGGAAACCGTCGCCAACTCGGTCATGATGGTCGGCTTGCTTCCCACCTATGGACGGTCTCCCGACAACAAGGTCTTTGCGATCGGCGGAATGACTGCGGACTGGAATTCCAAAATAAAAATAAAGTGGAACAACATAAACTCCGACGAGATGCGGCCCGCGAAATCGAAGGAAGTTGGCAAGACTAATCCGAACCTGCCGCATGTTGATGGCCGTTACGCCAAGTTTGGTGACCATATCGACGACTTCATCTCGGGCTTCGAGCACTACGCAAAGTTCCTGCTGCATCAGAGCAGGGGCGCAAAGCAGGGAGGGCTGTTCGATGGTTTTACCGGCGTTCCGGTCCGCACGGTCATTCGTCCTACCAGATTCTACTACATGCTGCTCCAGCGTCTCAAAAATCATCTGACCATGAACGACGGCGTGGCCTGGTCCGCACAAACAGACTTCATCGCCAGGCTGGCGGATTGGGAGAGAGACTCCGATCCTGTTTGGCCATTGCAGCGGGCCGAACGGTCAGCGCTTGTCGCGTTGAATGTGCCGCATTTCGTGTCGCCCAGCGATGGAAACGAGATACGCGATGCGACCGGCATTTCGATTCATACTGAGGCCACCTCGGGTATGGATCGCGCTCGGGCTCGTGTTGAGAGCTTCGATGAGCATGAAATCGCCTGGCAAATTACGGTCATCAGGCAGAATATGAGCTCAGTGTCGAGATCGGCCGGAGCGCCGGCGAGGAGCGTGGAGCTGAAACAAGCTTTGCGCTCGGACGTGGCTATCGCCCCGACAAAGGAGTTTTTCGTCGCGGAAGCCGACAAGATTGCCCAGGAGCTGTCCCGTTATGCAATTTGCCGAGGTCCGGGCGCCGCTTGGATTGGTCTCGACTGGCTGGGAGACTCCGAGGTTTTCCAGCTCGTGTGTCTAGGCCCAGAACTTTACAATGGCGTCTCCGGCATTGCGGTCTTTCTCGCCGCGCATGCAGCGGTGACGGGGTGCAAGTCTTCAGGCGAACTTGCGCTGGCTGGGATATCGCATCTCCGCAAGGACCTGAGAAGCCGGAACGCAGCGCGCGTGGCGCGTTCCTTGGGCATCGGCGGCGCCACCGGGTTGGGCTCGATCGTCTACGCCCTGACCGTGATATCCAAGTGCCTGCACGACAATAACTTGCTCGCAGACGCCCATGTGGCAGCGGAGTTATTCACTGACGACCTTATTGCGGCAGACAAACAGTTGGACGTCATGGGTGGCAGTGCCGGTGCGATACTCGGCCTTCTTCGTCTTTATCGCGATACCCAATCCAGCGATGTGCTCAAGCGCGCGACTAAATGCGGCGAACACCTGCTTCGTCAACGCCGGGTCGGACCGGAGGGCCGCCGCAGTTGGAGCGGACAAGGTTCCGGCCCGCAAGGCCTTAATGGCATGTCCCACGGCGCGGCAGGCTTTGCCTATGCGCTCGCTTCATTGTCGGCGGCAACGGGACGCGACGAGTTCGCGAAGGCCGCGTCGGAATGCATCGCATTTGAAAATTTTAGCTATGACGTAGAGCGCAATAATTGGCCCGATTTGCGCGGCGACGCAGAGCCGGGCTGGCCGTGCCAGTGGTGTCACGGAGCCCCCGGTATTGGTCTTGCGCGCATTGCCACGACCAAACGAGGAGGATTGGATTCAAAGCTCTTGGCAACAGATATCCGCAACGCTCTCGTGGGCGTGGAGCAAGGCTGGCCCGGTCAGGTGGATACGCTCTGCTGTGGCACGCTGGGCAGCATCGAATTCTTCTGCGAGGCCGGGAGCGCCCTTGGGCGGAGCGATCTTCGTGAACTTGCATCGCGGCGGCTGACGACCCTTATAAAAGCTGCGACGTCAACCGGCGATTATCGATGGAACAGCGGAAATAGGCAGTTCAATTTGGGTTTGTTTCGCGGCCTTGCCGGTGTGGGCTATACTTCGTTGCGTCAGGTCGATGATTCTCTTCCCAACGTCATAATCTGGGAATAGTCAGGCTTTTGTCGGCCGGGAATAATTCCGCTGCGTGGCCCCATCAAAACCGGGCGGCTAAATCCTGAAATGGCCACTCAGTGGGTGATTTGCAAAGACCCAAATCTAGGCTGTTTTTCATAACAGTCGTCGTGCTCGACTTCATGCCAGAGCGCTTCGACAGCGAACGGATCGCGGAATACGGAATCTAATTAGGTTTCACTGCTGCGCACGATGCCGCGAGGACAGCCTTGAACATATCGAAGGATTTAACTCCCACCTGACAGGTCGTCGACGGATCGAGCGCAATGTTAACGATGTCACCCGCGGCCGCCGACTGCTGCTTGCCGTTGATGTTGAGGTTGACACGCTCGTTCATGGGAGGACCGATTAATCCAATGGTCAAATGACCGTCCGCGACGATCATCGATTGATTGGGGCTGATGTTATAGGTGTTCTCCGAAGGCATAATCGCGGCTAACTTGGCCTGAACATTCTTGATCTGGGTTTGCAGAAGGGCGATCTCTGCCAGTTGGTTTGTATTGTCCGCGGTGAGCTTCTGGGTCCCGTTCTCGAGTTGCAGGATCCGCCCGTTGGCGGCTTTTTCCTCGCGGAACCCCCCAATTCGACCGACGAAGTAGCTCCCAATTGCGACACCCAGAATGAGGACGATATAGGCGACGACGCCTAGGGACCGGCTTGCCCGTGTCATTGAGAAGCGGGACAGTTGAGGGCTCGTCTGGACGGAATGGCTTTCTTCAATCGTTTCGGTCACTTTGCAATTCCTTCCTATAGCGCCGGCACATCCGGCGGGAGCCCCTCTCAATGATTGCCGATTTGTCAGCCGGTAGGCAATTTTAAAAGTGATGGCGTATTGGCGAAGAAAGGGCGACGTCGCGGCTGCTATGCCCCCGGCCCTGCCGACTACTGTTTCGGTTGCACTCCTGTCCCAGAACTCGTCGCCGATCCGGTCAGGCGCAATCCCTCGGAAATCCGAGAAAGCATGGCTTCGATATCGGAGAGACCGAGCGGAATAGACGAGCTCGACTGCTTATCCGAACTAGCGGGCGCGGTAGACGACCCAGCGGCCGGCTTTTTCTCCGGCGCCGTCAGCGTACTGTCAGCCGGTGTTGCATCTGGCGGCTTCGGTGTGCCGGCAGCCGAAGTTTTCTTGTCGACCCCCATTGATGCGCCACCGGTAGGTGTCTCACCCTCAGCAGGTTTCGGTCCCGAGCCTGAAGATGCAGGACTATCAACATTGCCGAGAATGATCGGCAGGCCATCCTTGCCGTTGCCAATGATCACTATCTTTGCGTTCTTGGACTGCGCGAGCGCAAGCGTAGCCTCGATGCCACGCCAACGTAGGTACGAATCCGAAATCCCTTGGCTGACCGTCCGCTGGAAAGCAGCTATACCATTCGCCTCGATCTGCTTGCGTATTGACTCCTGTGCTTCGCGCTCTACGCGGTTTTTGTACTCCTGTATCTCGTAGAACTGCTCCGTCTGACGATTGATCGCTGCAACTATTGCGTCTGGTAATTCGATGCTCAGCACAAGTGTATCGAGAACTTGGATCGAGTGTTGCAGGAATTCGTTGTAGTGTTTGGGGTCAGGCTGTTCCATGGCCTCTGGCTGCACCAATTTGTTGAGATGAGCGCCCAGGCTCCTTTGGGCACTTTGTTGAATTCTTTCCTGAATCACATCGCGTGACTTATAAACCTCTTGGGCTGTGTATTGAGAAATGACTTCACGCGCTCGGCTGCCGATTTCGGGGCCCACGACCGACGCCAGGTATCCCGGACCGATAAATTTGTGGAGCACGGCGATGGAGTCATGCAGCAGTTGAAAACGTATACTGACCTGAGCGGTCACGCTCACCCCATCGCTGGAAATAGCGTTGTATGTCTGAGTCGCGGATTGCAGCCTCAGGTCATAAAGGAACAGCTTATCCCAAGGCCAGATTACGTGGAGACCTTCGTTCCGTAGTTCCCGGGGATCCAGAATTGTGCCTCGGCCAACAAAGCACCAGCAGTAAATGTCATAACCATTGAATCGCTTCCAAAGGACGCCGACCATCCCGCTCGGAACTGTGATCACCACGTAAGGAAAAAGCACGGTGCCTGCGAGCAACACCACCATCAACACGACGGATGCGCTCGGCAGGTGGCGTCCGAGAAAACGCCACCATCCGCGCTTCTCCTGCGGGGGTGGCGTTCCATCAAGGAACTCTGAATACTTTACCATCGACCGATCTCCATCGAAGGCTATCCTCAGCCTTTCTGCATCGAACGCTGATCGACAATACGGCCTTCGTCCATGCGAATCCTGCGCGCGGGCAAATCTAACTCGTCGAGATAGCGGTCATCGTGCGTGATCACCACGACGGTCGCGCCGGCTTTCATCATTTCTGGCAAGAGCTCATCATAGAATTTGCGTCGAAATTCGGGATCTTGTTCGGCCGTCCATTCGTCCAACAATAGGATCGGACGTTTCTCGAGCATACTTACGATGAGCGCGAGACGTCTGCGTTGACCACCCGAAAGATCGAGCGTGCGAAACTCGCCGTCCGCCGATAGCCCGGTCTTGTCGGCTAATCGGAATTTCGTCAGCAGGCGGTCGACCTCGCCTGGTTCCGGTTCGGGTACCCCATAGAGCCGCCGGAAGAGATGATAATCGAAGAAAATCGCCGACATCAACGCCCGATACGCGTCGCGCGTTTCATCGCTGATGTGCATCCCATCAAGCGTGATTTCACCGGAATCAGGGGGATAGAGTCCGGCGAGCACCCTCAAAAACGTCGATTTCCCCGAACCGTTACCGCCTGTAATGAAGACGAGCTCGCCCGATCGCAAGCTAAAGTCCAGCGGTCCGATCTGGAAGGCGGTTTCGGAAAATTTATCAACGTAACGGAAAACAATGTCGTGCATCTCGATCTTATCGAAACGTTTCGCTACCTGAATGTCGCGCGCCTTGGTCGAGGCAGCGGCCGTCCTCAGAGCAGCTTCCAATTGGTCAATTCGGTCCGCCGCAGCATTCGCGCTCAGCAAGATCGGTATCGATTGCACCAGACCGAAACACGCACCGACAACGAACATTAGAGCTGTGGTGGTCTTGGTCAGGGACGAACCTCCTAGGGATTCGCTGAATTGCGGAGCCACGAATACGACAGCGCCGAGCAATACGTACATGGAGAACTGCGATGTCACGATCATCTTGAAGGTTTCGGCCTGGCTGCGTATTTTGATGTTGGCAGCGGTTCTCGACACGTGAACAGCGTCATCGAACAAATCGGCGCTCCGCCCGCTGTTGAGCCTCACCTCCTTGAATCCATCCAGGAAATCGGTCAGCCGATCGAACAACCGGCCCTCCCACTCTGCCGACTGCCGCTTTTCCGCGATCAGACGGCGATTCTTCATGTGGAATATTGCTGCCGCCGCGGCGACGATAACGACAGTCATGGCGAATGCCGCAAGCGATAAGTACGCCACGTAGATTCCGACAAAAAAGACGAGGACTGCGCCCTGCACGGAAAAGCAGAGCATATTGCTCGCTTGCGTCAGCACCGCGGTATCGCTGGTGATTGCAGCAACGATACTCGAACGCCCGATCTTTTCCAACGCCAGAAGTTCCGAGCGCCTTATTTGATCCATAACGCGCAGGCGGAGTTTATGTATGATGGCCTCAATCTCAGCAGTGGCCGTAATGGTGACGTAGTACTGACTCTTGATGAATAGAAAGAGCGAAACCAGAAAAAGTGTGGCCGCCCACAGGCTGGTTTTTTTTCCGTCGCCCGCGCCTGCCAAGCCCGCATTGATGGCAGCGAGGATCGCCGCGGTGCTAATGCCTCCGAGGCCGGACATGATCACCAGCTTCGGCAGCGAGCCGTGCATTTCGCGGCGAACGAGCTGGAGGAACGACATAAGTGTCTATACTTCCACAAGACACCGCCGCCAACTCAGCGAGGCATGCGGTTGCCGACCCCAATATAACAGCTGCTCTACGGACCGCGACGCCATTCGACGCGACGTAATGGGCCCATAAGTAGCAGCATAGCCTACACCACTAACGGAGTGGTGATTAGCGCGAGGAGAAATGTTCCGAAAAAAAACCATTCGGCGATGGCCGCCGCAAAGTCCCGTGAGAAAGCACAGAATTATATAAACGATGGGTTCGAGCATGGGGCTCGGTCTCGCCGGACCACGGCTGTCGCGCTTCGGCGGGTAAAACCGCTCCCGGATTGGCTGGCATCCGGCCGTGCGAGTCAAGCGCCGGTCGCTGCCGCCCCCGTGGTCGTTTCAGCGCGCTCAGAAGAGCTGGATTGAGAAGGCTTAGCACTTCGCTTGGAACCTGTAGATCGTGAGTCCCACATCTCCTTCTGGGCCTTAATGAACTCACGATAGTCAGGAGCGTTGAAATCAAGAAGAGTCCCACCCGATGCAAAGTGCTGAATGAAAGCCTTGCCGATGGCGTAGGTGGCGCCGGCAGAGAGCACCGGCATCACAAATCCAGATACGATCGTTCCGAAGATTGGCACGGCCTTGAGCACGCTGGCGGCGCCGATGCCACTGGTCGCCGGGATCATCGATCCCGCAATGCTCGCTAACAGTGATTTTCCGCTATTTTCGGAGAACGGCACGCCGTAAATTTGCGAAAGACGACGCAGCATCTGGAGCTGGAGTCCGCCGACCGCAACGGCGTCAATAACGGGCACCGGGATAAGTCCGGCAACACCAGACCATAGAGCGAACCGGTCAACCAACTTTGAAGCCATTTCATCACGCTGCTCGGGCGTGTCTGACGTAATCGAACTCGTCGTCGCAATGGCTTCGCCTTCCTCAGGGCTCACGGATGCAGTCGATTTCTGTGCCATAGCGGAACCTTTCTCGTCATCACCGGGGCCGGACCCCACTCTATCGAGGCGATTCGAACTTATTTGTAGGCTCAATCCACCTGATTTTTTAAAGGCTATCATGCCGGGTAGCCGATGCCAAGCGCTTGCAACAGCTCTCAGGTTAGCCGGACACATCGATCAACGTAGCACCCTAGCACCATGGTGCCTTCGTAGGCGCTCTCAAATTCGACGCCACGATTTTCTCGCGCTGATCTCGAAGCCGGCGTCATTGATCAACACTTGCCGCATACCATGACCGGCATCTGGCGTCAGCGTTCGTTACCTGGAGCCCTAGATCCTTCAGCGCCTTCGAGCGCCGAGACCGATGTTGGCGCGGCGGATCAGCGAGCGGTCGATGCCTTCCGCAAGATACTGCGCGGGCGGAACGCCGAAGCAGCAAGAAATTACGTTGATGTCGGCGGTCGGGTCGCGCACTTCGACGCCGTTTACGGCTTTCTCCGTCGCATGCTGGTCGCCAACATAATCGATCTGGGCAAGCCTCCCTATGCGTTCGTTTTGCCGCATGCGGTAGAGAAAATCATGTCCGACTGTTTGGGCGCGGAAATCAACGGCCATTGATCGGGGCGGATCGCGGCGTGCCGCTTGGGGGTCTCTTACTGGATCGATGCCACGCCATGAGCGCCGGAGTTCGTACGTTTAAACGGCGCCCGCTTGCTCTACCATCGTGCTAAAGCCAGCGTCGCGTTCAGACGCCGTGATCCGGGATGATGCGCCAGATCACAAGTCGGTGCCAGATGAACAGAATAACCAGCGCGCCGACGGATGCGCCAATAAATCCAGCGCCTTGATCGAGACGATACAAGCCAGCGAATTGGCCAATAAAAGTTGCGAGGAATGCGCCGGCGATGCCGAGCACGGTTGTGAGGATAAAACCCGCCGGCTTGTTCGGACCGGGCATGAGCAAGCGCGCGATGATTCCGGCAACAAAACCGATTAGAATGATCCAGAGGAGGACACCCATTGTGGTCATCCCATGTTCCAATTAGTCGCGACTAAATTAACGATCCCTCAAAGAGACGCTCGCGTCAACGTCTGGGCCGGCACCATTCTCATAGGCGTGCCGCCATAACTAGATTGTTGCTTGACTAGGAGCAGATGATTGGCTTCCTGAAGCCCCCATCGTATCCGCATATATCTGCTTATGGGAACAAGCGGAAGGAGCGGGCGCTCGAATATTAGCGGATATCACACGGACGTGCCGCCATGTTTCGAGCGTTCGCCAGGCCGGTGAGCCCTAAGGAGGTAATTATCGTCCCGCCAGAATATATTTGAACCCAATCCCGATCAGCCAAACAATCACGCCAACGCAACCAAGAAGTACCGGTACGAGCGGATTGCCAGTTGTAAAGGACAAAATGATCGCCTGCGCGATCACGAGAACCGCAAGACCCCAACCAATCCAGTAGAAAACGCTTCCCAGGAATTTTCCCAGTCTAGTGAACATCGGACTGTCCTTGCTTAAGCAATGGATTCTCAAGAGGCGAACAAAGACGTATCCGGATCATACTCATTTTGGTGTCGAAGTGGAGGCTTTTATAGAAGGATATTTTAGTTGTAGCCCACACGACCCTGCGTCATCGCCTCACTCTAATTCGGCCGCGCATCTGCGCTCAAATCTCCGCACCGCTCGCAGCGCAGCTGCGAACCAAACGATAGCACCGGCACGGTCGCGGCGGTGGTTTGGTGAAAAAATAAGCCGCCTTTCGCGAGACGGCTTATTCGAGAAGCGCAAGTTTTTTCTACGGCCTTCTCCTGTCGTTGACCTCCATAGTCGACTGCACGGGGCCGAACGAGGTTAGTTTCGGAGGTTTTGGCCAAAGGGCTATTTCCCCATTCTCGTCTGCGACTTCGGTCCACGTGGATTTATCTACGATACTGTAAATCTCGGGTTTGCAGTCCCGATCGAAGTCATCGATCGCCGTTATACCAGTGAACTTGCTCGAGGTCGCAACGCTGAGAGCACCATCGATGTGGCGAATAATACGAATCCGCGCCGGCAGTGCGCGAGAATCCTCAACAAACAACCCGACCTCGAAGTGCGGATGAATCCAATGGCGCTTTCTGCCAAATGGCCATTGATTCTTCCGACGCCGCCTGAACGAAGTAAAATCGTTCGCGGAATGTGATTTCGTCATGCGGATTTTCTCCGCGTGGCGTTCTTAGAAGACCGCCTTTGCTCGATCTTTTTAATTTCTTTCCGCTGCTGAAAGCGGCCACACCACGCGTCCTTATGCGTTTCCGGGAAGGCTGATTGCCAGGGTCCGTGCCATACGGCGCGGAACGTCGGCGGAAAACGCCGGCACTCACGTCGATCGCGATTGATTATTTCTAGCGGTTCGTGATTCCAAAACTGGCAAGTTGCACATGTTGGCTTTTGCATTTTTTTTGACCTTTCGAGCAGCGCTTTTGGGGTCAACAGCTTTAGCAAACGTGCATTTATGCGCGTCAAGCAAAAACTTTTCTGACTGCAAGCCATTGAAACAAAATGCGATTTTGACGACCAGAAATTTAGCTGCAAAAATTCGAAACTGGTTGGCGCGCCCGAAGAGATTCGAACTCCTGACCCCCAGATT
>Ga0209048_10007298_pt1 | contig 10230 bp, 6 predicted proteins | sample FrelakmetCRP12CR_FD_187146 | JGI IMG/M metagenome (GOLD analysis project Ga0209048, IMG submission 187146) | Freshwater lake sediment microbial communities from the University of Notre Dame, USA, for methane emissions studies - CRP12 CR (SPAdes)... | ecosystem: Environmental > Aquatic >... | reverse complement strand
CGATTCCAGGCGTTGGATCGTGCCAGACCGGCATAACGCTCCTTTCGTTACGACCGTATCGGCTTTTGATGCATTCAATCAGGTGTTGGCTGATGTTGGAGCTAATATGGGCCTGGATGATCAAGGGAATAAATATTTGCGGCAGGATTCCGTCGACGAACGTATCATTGCCAATGTAAAAAATAATACGGGCAAAATCATTAATGATCCAGCGGAAGTTGGAGGCTGGCCCGAGCTAGCAGCTGGAACATCGCCTAAGGATTCAGATCATGACGGAATGCCAGATGCATGGGAAACACGCTACGGTTTTGACCCATATAATCCCTCCGATGCTTCTGGTGACGCGGATGGAGACGGTTATACCAATATAGAAGAATATCTAAATGGCACGAACCCGATTAAAGCTCCTTAAAACATCCATGAGATCCTGAGTTGAAGATGAAATCGATGCCCTCCCAAGAAAATACCAAAATATTAATTGTTGGACCTCTACCGCCTCCCATCGGCGGTTCACCGCTGACTGTGCAGGCGATGATTGATGAGCTGTCTCGATATCCTTCTATTGAAGTGGCTTTGATCAATACCTCCCCACTTCGTGACGTCCGGAAGAAGATGACAGGCTTTAATTTTGAAAAAGTTAGGCGGATGATTTTTGTCCTCACCCATTATATTCATGATATTCGTGGTAGCAATGTTGTCTTGGTCTTTGCCAATGACTTGTTTGCTTTTATCCTTGTTCCTGTTTTGCTCTTATTAGCTCGAATTTACCATAAGCCCTTTTATATCAAGCCAGTCGGAGGAGGGCTAGATTTGTACCTGGCTGACCAGAACAGGATTTTCCGAGAGTATCTGTTGAATGTCCTTCGATCTGCGGATGGCGTCCTTGCTCAGACCCAGCTTCTTCAGGCAGCCCTGATCAAAATGGGCTGCACCAAAACCTATTATTTGCCGGGTTGCCGGCCGTTACATCCGCTTACCCGGTTGTCGAAACAAAACTCAGATGAGCTTCGTTTGATCTTCCTGGCCCATATTACCCGCGAAAAAGGTCCCCTGATCCTGCTTGAGGCTTTGCAGATCGTAGCAGAACAATGCAGCACGAGAGTGAGTTGTGACTTTTTTGGGCCGATTCATGACGACATTCGGGCGGAATTTTTGTCCCAGATGGAAGTAACCCCTAATGTGCATTATTGCGGCGTGGCTGAGGCAGGAACCGGATCTCAGTTGATTTCCGAGTATGATGCTTTAGTTCTACCCACCAGTTTTGATACGGAAGGGCATCCAGGAGTTCTTATTGAAGCGATGCATGCTGGAGTCCCTATTATTAGTACGCAAATCCGGACTATTCCGGAGCTGGTTTCGCAAGGTGAGAATGGCATCCTGGTTCCAGTGCGAAATAGCCATGCTCTTGCTGAGGCGATAAAACAGATCGCCCTGGATCGTCCTTTGAGGGAGAAAATGGGCCACACCAACTATCTCAGGGGGTATGAATTTCGTTCTGACGTGGTTGTGGCAAAAATGCTTAATATCCTGTTGCCATAATAAATCACGCATGCGAATTCTATTTATAGCACAATGTTATGCTCCTGAGGATGTCAGCGCGGCAGTGTTGATCACTGAGCTGGCGGTTGATTTGGTAAAACGGGGGCATCAGGTTACCTTCGTCACCGGGGTACCCAATTACCCATTCGGGCGTGTATACCCGGGTTATCGGAACCGCTTTTTTCAGGAAGAATGGTTAGATGGTGTCCGGGTAATCCGTACCTGGAGTTATATTTCCCCTCAGACCACTTTTTGGCCGCGAATATTACACTATGGAACGTTTAGCGTTACTGCATTCTATGGCGGTTGGTTGGCAGGAAAACCAGATGTAATAATGAGTTACTCACCACCGTTACCTTTGGGCATCTCTGCCTGGTTGCTAAGGCGCATATGGCGCGTTCCCTGGGTTCTGCAACTGGAAGACCTCTATCCAGACGCAGCAGTGGCTATCGGCGTTTTACGAAATAGAAGCATTATTAATTTTTTTTCAGCTATGGAGCGTTTCCTTTACCATCGTGCCACACAAATCTCTTTGATTAGTGAAAACTTTCGCCGGAATTTGCTTGGCAAAGGAATTAACGCAGAAAAGATCACCTTAATCCCTGTATGGGCTGATCCAGATTTGGTGCAACCCATGCCGAGGGAAAACGCTTTTCGTAAACAAAACAACCTGGTCGGCAAGTTTGTCGTTATGTATGCCGGTAATCTGGGGCTAACTTCGAGTCTGGAGGATGTGTTGGGAGCAGCAGAGTATCTAAAAGAGGATCCGGATATTCGCTTTGTCATCATCGGAGAAGGGGTTAAGAAAATTAAACTCGAAGACCTATCCCGAGAAAGGGGGCTTAAGAATATCAATTTCTTACCTTATCAACCTCGCGAAATTTTTCCCGAGATGATGGCAGCAGCCGATATAAGTTTGGTAACGCTAAACCAAAATTCTTCCCTGACCTCCCTACCCAGCAAAATATTTAACATTATGTCCAGTGGTCGGCCAATTCTGGCAATTGCTCCACCAGAAAGTGAGATCGCCCACCTGGTAGAAATGGCGGATTGCGGTATCACCGTACCTCCTGAACATGCTGAGTTGCTTTCCAGGACGATTTTGAGCGTAAAGCATCAAGGTAATCGTCTGCAAGAGATGGGCCAAAACGGGCGTAAGCAATTATTAGAGAAGTATTCCAGAGCGGGTTGTGTCGATATGTTTGAGAACATGCTACTCAGTTTATGCAAGCATGAACCAAATAATGTTTATGTTGATGAATTGGCTAAAAATGTTTGAAGATTAATGAGAAGCTTATATTTAATCAAGGCGATAGGAGGTATCTGCCATGAACACCGAAATTTACGCTGACTGGCTACGTCGTCAAGGTCATCAGGTTATTCGAACTGCAAGCAGTTATTGGTTCGATGCCGGAATGCGAGTTTTCCAGGCTTTCCCTTTTCACTGGCTTATTGAACCTTCTCCAACGGAATTGCGTCGGCTGCTATTTAATCACGGTGTTGTTGCTGTACGTTACTCCACACCGCTCGACTCCCCAGATGGCATGGTTAGTTACCATGTGGTTTTAAAAAACCCTTATAACCTGGAAATGTTGCACCACCAGGCCCGAACTAATGTTCGCCGGGGTCTCAGTCAGTGTCAGATTGAACGCATATCATTTGAGAAACTAGCCAAAGAAGGTTGGACGCTTCAGCAGGATACCCTTGAACGCCAGGGACGAATCAATAGCATGAGCGAGGCGGAATGGAGGCGGATTTGCCTCGCGGCTGAGGGTCTCCCTGGTTTTGAAGCATGGGGAGCCACCGTTGATGGGGAGCTGGCTGCCTCTCTCCTGACTACCCGCATCGATGATACCTGTTGCGTACCTTATGCACAAAGCCATCATAAATATCTAAACATGCGGGTTAACAATGCTCTTTTTTACGCTGCAAGTTGTGATATGTTATCCAGGGAAGGAGTTTCGGGGATCTTTTTCTCTCTGCATTCATTAGATGCTCCCGAAAGCGTAAACGAATTCAAGTTTCGGATGAGTTTCATTCCAAAACCGGTACGCCAGCGAGTAGTCTTTCATCCTTTCCTAGCCCCCTTTGCGAACCGTGCCAGTCACAAAGCGGTCATACGTATGCAACATCGCAATCCAGGTAATAATATTCTTTCGAAGGCTGAGGGGATGCTTCGTTTCTGTTTGAATGGGAAATACTCGTTAATTGAGCAAGATTGGCCCGAGTGCCTTGAAGGGGTTAAGCCAAGTATTCTCGAATCCATGAGTAAAAAAATATCTCCACCTATTGCAAGCTTCGATATGCATGATCAACATGTCGACTTGCAATTAGATTCCTGACTTGTGGTTAAGGATAAACAACCTCAATCAGGCCAGATTTTTCAGATATGAGATCTATCGGGGCTAAATTAGCGTAATCCTCACGCAATGGTTTTCTCCCCAACTGCGATCCTACGGATGATCCATCCCCCAAGAAACTATATCGTCAAGCCAGGCTCAAACCCTTGCCTATCCCAGGCATCGCCCGATCGTGGGATTATTGAAATATCGCTGGCATCCAATAATAAAAGGGATTATTCAAGGAAAAGAAGCTATGGTTAGATCGTGGGGGTTCAACGCGGCCGTAGTATTCTTATTATTTCTTTATGGTCTGGCCGGCAATTTCACCAGAGTTCAGGCCGCAACCGGTTTGGAGAAAGGGGTTGCTTCCAAGGTTATCGATCCTAACTTTCCTCTTGCTGCGCCGAACCCGCCAACAACCATCATGCCTGCAAATGGAGCCACCAATGTACCTACAACAACCACATTGCAGGTACATGTCACAGACCCAGATAATGACAACCTGCAGGTATCGTTCTACGGACGGCAAAAAACCAGTACAGCCAGCCAAAACTTCACCGTTGTTGCCATTCCTGATACCCAGTTTTATACAATCATGACCGACGGTGCTTACTATTTCAATGCCGAGACTGGCTGGATTGCCAGCAACCAAGCCACCCGCAATATTGTTTTTGTTACTCACACTGGCGATATCACCCAAGACGGTGATAACTATCCCGATGACAGCGAGTGGATAATGGCTGATACCGCGATGTCTATCCTGGAACGAGATCCCGCCAATCTAATAGATGATGTCCCCTTTAGCATTAATCCGGGCAATCATGATATCCTCGGAGGGGCCTTAACTCATTACAATACCCATTTTCCAGTCACGCGCTTTTCTGGTAAGCCTTATTATGGGGGTCATTTTGGTTCGGATAACTCCTACAGTTATTCATTATTCAGCGTGTCGGGGATGCATTTCATTGTTATTAATCTGGCCTGTACCGGCTCGATACCACCATCAGCCGTGCTTGGATGGGCAGGGAGTCTGCTCAAGGATGATGTCAGCCGGCGAGGGATCGTAGCATGCCACAATGCCATGGATAGTTCAGGAGCATTTTCGAGTGTAGGCCAGGCGATCTATAATGCATTGAGAGATAACCTGAACTGGTTCCTGATGCTGGCGGGACATGCTGGCGAAGCCCGGCGCACCGATCTGGGCAGCGACGGCCATTCGATCTATTCACTGATGGCAGATTACGAAGGAGTATCTGGAGGCAGTGGGTACATCCGATTGATGGAATTCCAACCGGGTGCGAACCAGATCCAGGTGAGCACGTATTCTCCCACCATTAATGGAGGCACTGGAGGCTATAAGCCAGGCGATCCCAGCCAATTCATCCTCGGTTACAACATGCAATCGCCCGATTTCAACCTGATCAACACGGTAACCGTACCGTCAGGGTCAGACGCCAGCGTGACCTGGTCGGGCCTGTTAAATAATTCCGAGTATGAATGGTATGCCGTTGCACGGGATGCAACTACCAACACAGCTGGTCCAATCCAGAGTTTCACCACTACTTCTTCACCGATCCCATCCGATACGCCTACCGTGACCCAGACGCCAACGGCTACCCCCACCGGCGCCACTCCTACCCCAACCGCTACCCGGACACCGACCCCAACACCGACACGGACGTCTACCAGCACAAGCACACCTACTCAAACGTTAACACCAACGTCCACTATTACCCTCACGCCAACTCCTACCCAAACGCCAACGTCAACAACCACCGGCCCCACTCCTACCCCAACTCCGACAGGGACGTCTACCAGCACAAGCACACCTTCTCAAACGCCAACAAACACAACCACCTCTATCCCAACCTCTACCAGGACACCAACGCCAACACCGACGAGAACTCCTACCTGGACGAGCACACCCGCGCCGTCCTATACACCGACAACCACTATCACCCCGACCCCAACCTCTACCCGAACGCCGACGAGAACTCCTACCAGCACGAGCACACCCATACCGTCCTATACACCGACAACCACAACCGACCCACCCCTACCTTCTTACAAAATATTTATCCCGCAGATATTCAAGTAATTCCTTTGGAAACCTTTGAATGCCATGGGCGAAGTAATAATATGAGCGAGGCAGAATGGAGGCGGATTTGCCTCTCGGCTGAGGATTTACCTGTTTTTGGACCATGGGGGCAACTGTATGTATAAACTACTCTCTTTTTTGACTGTCGGTCTGCTGATATTGCTCACGTGGGTTGTGAATATCACCAGAGCATCGCCGAATACGAGCGAAGGGTCCATATACCGGGTGCGTACGATTGAAATTGGAGAGCTTGGGATCAAGAGTCCGTCCGGGTTGGCTTTTTCACCCGATAGGCATGATTTTTTGGTTATGGATTCACCACGCAATAATCCAGGGAATGACAAAGGGGCCAGCCTTGCGGCGATCAGCCTGTATGGAAAGAAGCTAACTTACAGCACGTCTTTCCAGAGTACGTTGCTAGCACCGTTAAAGATCGCATACGAAGAAAAAACCCATAGTCTTTTCATTATTGACCAGACGGCCCTGGAGATGCGTCAGTTTCGAGACATCTTGCCTGGTGGATTAGGGTCCTCGCCAAGAGAGAGCAATAGCTTTGACTTGCGACCATTGGGTCTGGCTGAAGCGCAAGGGATGACGATCGATTCTCAGGAGGGGCGCATCTATATCCTGGATGCTGAAAAGAACCATATTGTAAGTTTCCTGCTCAATCTACACACCGAGGTGGCTGTTGAAACATCTACAGGTGTGAACTCGATCCGTCAAATTGATTTGGATGGGTTCGCCCCCGGAGAGTTACAAGGTATTGCTTTTAATGATGCGACCAGCCATCTGTATGTGATGAATGTTTCCAAACATCAGCTATATGAGTTGTCTGCAACCGGCCTGATTTTACAGGTATGGGATCTATCGAACCTAAATTTGCATAATCCTCAAGCACTGGTCTTTGCCCCTAACGGCGATCCCACGGATGATCCATCCTCCAAGAACCTCTATATCCTCGATCCAGGCTCGAACCCCAGCCAATTCCAGACCTCGCCCGATGGCGGGATTATCGAAGTATCGCTCAATACGGCTGAAGGATCACCCAATATGCAAGAAGCGATCAATGAGCCAACCGCCCGGCAAGCCGTCCTGGTGAATACAATCTACACTTCTTTGTGGTCTCCTCCCAGCCCAGACCCGGCAGGGATTTCACATTTACCAGGTACGCAAAAATTACTAATTAGCGATAGCGAAGTCGATGAAATGTCCATTTTCACAGGGAAAAACATCTATATCACAGACCTTTCCGGAAACCTGTTAGCGACCTGCACTACCATCCAGTACTCTAATGAACCGACTGGGGTAACTGTGAACCCCGATAACGGTCACATCTTTTATTCGGATGACAATGCTCTTCGAGTCTGGGAGGTTAACTTGGGGGCAGACCAACAATATTGTACGGCGGATGACACCACAACCTATTTCAGAACCGATTTATTTAATAGTTTTGATCCAGAAGGCATAGCCTATGGGCAAGGGAAACTATTTATATCTGACGGTGTGGGAAAGGAGGTGTACACGGTTTCACCGGGAGCGGATGGCATCTTTAATGGGATTCCCCCGACCGGTGACGATGTGGTAACCAGTTTTGATACTTCAATATATCCAGATCTGAGCGATCCAGAGGGGATCGAATATAACCCGGACCACAATACGCTGTTCATCGTCGGTACTACCAGCCATTCTATTATCGAGACGACATTAACCGGAGAGTTGGTAGAATCATATGACATTTCTTTTCTGGGTAGTATACCCAAGTCGGGATTGGCATATGGTCCTGGAACCCAAAATCAGGCAGTGAAAAATATTTTCCTGGTTTCGCGGGGTGTAGATAACAATGTGGATCCAAACGAGAATGACGGCAAGTTATTTGAAATTTCACTAGGTTCATCCCCTACACCCACCGGCCCGACCCCTACCCCCACCTCTACCCGGACGCTGACACCAACTCTAACGGGGACGCCAGGACCAAGCAGTACGCCAACGCCGACCAATGCCCCTAACCCCACCAATACGCCGACCGTCACATCTGGGGTAGCCTTCTGGGATGACTTTGACCCGGTGAAAGAAGGCTGGATGCATTCGGCAAATCAAGGGATAGATGACTGGGGTCCGTCTTCGGCTCGTTCCCATAGCCCCGTTACGTCGTACTTCAGCAGCGAACCAGCTACTGTGAAAGATGACTACTTACTCACGCGGGTGATAACCGTGCCAGCCAACGGGCAGTTGACCTTCTGGCACACATACAAGATGGAAAACGGTTTTGATGGGTCAGTGATCGAGATCTCCACTGATGGAGGGGGGACCTTCACTGACCTGGGATCGCATATCACAAGCGGAGGTTATACCGGGGTGATCTCCAGGGGCAGCCCAATTGCTGGGCGACAGGCATGGACCGGGGGAACGCTGGGGGTGTGGTCGCAGGTGGTGGTGGATCTGGGGACCTATGCGGGTCAAAACGTGATCCTGCGCTTTCGGATGACTTCAGACAATGGCAAAGCAGGATTGGGTTGGTATATCGATGATGTGAGAGTGGCTGGAACGGGCTAAAAGCCTATCCAAAAACAATGTACTGAAAGAACCCTTTCAAACCTGGCAGCAAAGGGGCATTTGGGAGCAGATTTTTCTCTCGCAGCTGCGTTTCTATGGTCAACGAGGGCATATTCGATGGAAATGGCAGACATTTGTTCACTTTGCCTGCGCCATTAGTATGACTGATATTGCAATTATCGGTTAGGTTCTAAATTGAAACCGACGGAGGATCACAATGACAAATCTTGATGGATGTCAGATCCCGTGTTTGCCACGAATTGCTGAGGGAAATGCGGATGTCAGCCCACAACCTTTTATTAAACGTCTAAAACGTATGCTTGCAAAACCCTGGAATTATTCCATAAAAAAAAGCCTCAAGCGATTCGATCACTTCCTACTTGATTTGACGAATAGGATTTTTCGCCAGGAGGAAGTCTTAGTTTCGGAAAGAACCAACGCTTCGGTCGTTCATTTGAAAACTGGCGATTGGGTCCACGTGCGTTCTAGAGATGAGATCGAGGCAATGCTCGATAGATGGAAAGAACTCAGAGGATGCGCTTTTTTAGAGGAAATGTGGCAATATTGTGGATCAACCCAGCGGGTGTTCCAGCCGGTAGAGAGGTTCCTCGATGAGCGTGATTATAAAGTGAAAAAGAGCAAAGGGATTGTTCTTCTTGAAGGAATAATCTGTCGTGGAACCCCTGTTTTTGGGCGATGTGATCGCTGCTGCCTTCTATTCTGGAGAGAGGAATGGTTAGAAAAGATTGATTAATTTTTTTGTCTAAAATGTCATCCGGCAATGTATTTACTTAAGTTGTAGATCTACTTTTGTTCATGTTACTACCTGGTAAATTGGTCATAGCTCATTAAATCTCTTTCTGCATCCTTATATATATACAATTATTGTCGACTGGGGATACGATGGCATCAATCTCTTCATTGAAATCACAGATCCTTCAATCAACCAAACTCAAGGACTTTTCCATTCACAAAAGTCTGAGCAAACTGGCCAAATATACGTTTGATTTTGTTTTCTCACTCTTAGGCCTGATTGTCCTTTCCCCCTTTTTTGCCCTGATTGCTATTTTAATCAAGCGCGATTCCCCAGGACCAGTCTTTTTTTGGTGCCCGCGGATGGGTAAGGGTAGTCGTCCGTTTCGGATGCTTAAATTCCGTACAATGTATGAACGTCCAAGTAGTTACGAAGGCCCACCCATTACGTGCAAAGAGGATGAACGTATCACCCCGATAGGACACTGGCTGCGTGATACGAAGATCAACGAGTTGCCGCAACTTTGGAATGTCCTTGTCGGTGAGATGAGTCTGGTTGGGCCACGTCCCGAATACCCTGGGATTGCACAAGATTGGCCTGCGGAAGCGCGGCGAGAGATCCTTTCAGTCAGACCCGGGATCACCAGCCCGGCAAGTATTCTATATCATGACGAGGAAAACCTCATTCCAAAGAACGATGTCATGGAGAATTACTTAAATAGCATTTTGCCCCATAAGATGCGCCTCGACCGGCTTTATGTTCGAAATCAATCATTTTTTTCAGATATTGATATTATCTTTTGGACAATCGTTATTATTATCCCCCGCCTGGTAAAGGTAAAAATCCCTGAAGGGTATTTGTTTGCCGGGCCGTTCTCCCGCCTGGTCCATCGTTATATCTCCTGGTTCCTGGTAGATTTATTGACCGCTTTGGTTATAGTAAGT
>Ga0209048_10007296_pt1 | contig 10232 bp, 8 predicted proteins | sample FrelakmetCRP12CR_FD_187146 | JGI IMG/M metagenome (GOLD analysis project Ga0209048, IMG submission 187146) | Freshwater lake sediment microbial communities from the University of Notre Dame, USA, for methane emissions studies - CRP12 CR (SPAdes)... | ecosystem: Environmental > Aquatic >... | reverse complement strand
CCCCCTGGACCGCCGCCACACCACCCACTTGGCCAAGCACCGCGAGAAACCGGCGTCGAGTAGTCGCCAATGTGCTTCCCTTCTGGGCGCTCCATGGGCGGCGCGCCGACGCAGGCACCTCTAGCACCAGGGCCCGGCATGCGGCATCCTCGTTTTCGTCTTGCGAGCGCCGAGGATTCGTTTCCCCGATGCGCGGGTGGTGTCCCGCCGGCACAGACCCCTTCGGCCACGGCGCGCTGCCGGAGACGGCGCCTCGCTCAGCGCCCGGCGACCCAGGAGGCACACCAATCGCCCCAGGGCCACCTGATTCGGTCGGCCGCCACCCCTGACTGAGGAACAATTCCTCGCAGCGCCAGGCTTGCGATCAGCAACCAGCTGTGCAAGCCCTGCGAGACCTGAGCCGCCATTTCCTTCAGGAGCACGCCTTCCGGCGCAAACCGTTCGCTCACTCGCGTCGTCGCCACGTGCGTCACAGCCGGGCCCGTCTGTCGGTACGAGGAATGCACAAGCTCCGTTCACGGGGCCCTTCGGCACGGCCGTCACCTTCACAGGGAATGACGCGGACGCGTGGCGGAACCTCGAGCGAGGTAGTAACGGTCCCCATGGCTAGCAAAAAAAGCCGACACACCTGCAGCGCGCTTTCCGCTAAACCCTCAACCCACTTTCCACAAGGCAGGAGCCACCAATGAACTCGCGATTTGCACGGTCCGGGCGTTTCTTGAAGTGGAGTCTGGTACTGCTGGCGGCGACTGCATTCGCCCAGCAGGGTAACCCTGAACTCCAGGAGAAGATCGCTGCCCTCAAGAAGGCAATGGCGCAGAGCCAGCAGACCCTTCGGCAGTACGCCTGGATGGAAACGACCCAGGTCATTTTGAAGGGAGAAACGAAGTCCACGACGCAGGCTTCGTGCCAGTACGCCGCGGACGGGAAGGTCGTCAAGACGCCGGTGGACACGGCCCCGCCGCAGCAGAAGCAACAAAGGGGCGTGAAAGGCAAGGTCGTCGCCAACAAGAAGGAGGAGATGTCTGATTACATGAAGAGCGCTGTGGCCCTGATAAAGAGCTACGTCCCCCCCGACCCCGCCCGTCTGCAGGACACCTTCAAAGCCGGGAAGGCCGAGATGCAGCAGTCTGCTGGAGGAGTCGTGACGTTGGTCTTTCATGACTACGTCAAGCCAGGAGACACGCTGTCCCTCGCCATCAACGCTCAGACGAACAGCCTGCAGGGCGTCTCGGTGAAATCGTATCTCGACGATGCGAAGGACGCGGTCAACCTCAGCGTTCGCTTCGCGAATCTCCCAGACGGCGCCAACTACGCTGCCGAGACAATCCTCGACGCCACGGCCAAGCAACTTCAGGTGAAGACCACCAACTCAGGATACCGAAAGCTCTAGAGCCAGACCGTTCAGAGTCGTTGGCTGTTCACCAACCGGTTGCTTCAGGTCCGAGACCAACCCCATAGACTTCACTCAGTAGCCGAACTCGACGGGTTTCGTAGACGAGTGCCAAATCTCTGCGAGACCACGCGGCGATGAACCCCCAAGGGCGGCTGCGCGTTTCATTCTGGACGTTCCCATGCTCTACGACGTTGACGCGGCCTGTTAAAGGTCGCCGGCTGGCCCATCGCACCGACGACCCGGGACATGGAGACGAAGCTCGAGCGTGGGGCGGACCCCGCGATGGTCGAACGCGAGCCCTCCAGCCCCACCCAGGCCGCTGGCGTTGGCTGGTCCGAATTCAGGTGACAAGAGGTCTCCCCGGCCTCATTCTCTTTCAGACTGCAAGGAACGACTGTCGTCGACCAAACGAAACCTGGAGCCCCACATGCGCTCGTTCTGCGTTGCTGTCCCATTGTCTTGCCTTACAATGTTGGCCTGTGCGACGACCGAGACGGCTCCATCTGGGCCTCCGCCCGAATGGAAGCTGGCTTCTTCCTCGGCTTCGGTCGGCAACACGCTACAGGCGAGGGGTGGGTCCGGCGGTCAGATTTCCATTCGAGTCGACGGCCGTAACCTCACCGGTCCCAGTACCAAGTTGTTTGTTGGAGGCGGGGCGATTCGGGGCACCTCCAGTCCCGGTACAGCAGTTCAGGTAACCATTAGTGGCGACCAGGCCCGTGGAGTTGTGGGGAACGCCCCGTTCACGTGCAATGTCACCACCAACCCCGACGGGAGTGCGCGCGTCACCGGGACGATGGGGACGAGAGACACCAACTTCATCATCAGCCCCGCAGAAATCAACGGACGTATTTCCGGCATCACCTACACCCTGACCTGGGACGGTCAACGGTACAGCGGCCGCATGGATCCTGGGGGCGGCGCCGCCTTCATTTCCTTCCCGGCCGCCATGGCGGGCTGGACGAATACTGAGGTTGCTTGCGTGTTGGGCATCATCCTCACGTAGGCGGAGGAGTTCGTCCGAAACAGCCCCGCTCGGTTTCGGCAGTCCCTCGGTGCCCTTCAGCTGGCGGTACCCGTCGCCACCTCACCAAACGGGATGCCGCCCGAGCGGACACCGCTCTTCACTTGCAGGCTCAAGGGCGAGGCGGGATCCACCCGCACCCATCGCCTTCGGCCTGGCCGGAGCCAAGGGACGAGCCGGGTGCGGACGAAGCTCAGGAAGATGGGCCCGGTCACTGGCCCTCGGTGAGTCATGAGCCTCGGCTTCGATCCAATGCGGATGGCGCCGATGAGCGAGACGCCCTTCCAGGCACGAAACGGTCGAGTCCCGACGGCCCGTTGCCCTCTTGGGCGCCCAGGCAAATTCGCGTCTCATGCCGGTCTTGCAGAAGGACGCTTCGATGAAAACGAGCCGACGTTCGGCAACGGCTCGGACGAAGGAACAAAAGGCCTGCCGACGCTCGGTGTTCTCGGGAGTGTCTCGCTCTACCGCGATGAAGGACTTTTTTGGGAGTAGCCCCATTCGGCCCAGCGCTCGATGGACCGAGGACCGGCTCGTCGCTAGACGTTCGGCGCGGGAAGGCGGACGATGACGGCGTGAACCTGCGGGGGCGTGGAATGCCTCATCGCCACCGTAGATCACGCCTCGGCGATCGAATCAACCGGGAGCGGTGTTAGCGCTAGTGACGCGACACCACGCGCGCCGCTCGGCAGCCGAATAAACTGCCGAGCGCCGGGCTCATGCACCGGCCAGTCTCTTAGCGAGCGATGCGGGACCGGCGACGCAGCGTTAGGCCGGCGCCGGCGAGAAGCAGAGCGCCCCCGACCAGGCCAACCAGAGGAAATGGACTCCCGGTCTTGGGCAGCTTCGCCGGCTTTGGCGCGGGGGCGGGGGCGGCTGCCGTTGCCGGAGCGGGCGCGGGTTCAGGCGCGGGCGGCGGAGGCGCAGGGGTCACCTGGGCCTTGACCGAGCTCAGGGTCGAGACCTGCGGCGGGAAACGCGTGATAATGGTCGCCGAGAGCCGAGTGCCTGCCTTGAGGTCGCCGAGGGCAACTTCCTTGCCATTCTGGATGATGATGACGTCACGCCCTTGCTCGTCCTTGCTCGAGTACTTGATGAGCTGCCCCTTGGAGTTCCTGACGAGAATCGAGCCCATCGAGGACTCCATCACTGTGCCCTGCACGACGCGCGTCACCGTCACGGGCTCGACGGTCTTGGTCTCGGTGATGACCGCCGTAATCTTGTCTCCCGGCTTGAGGTCCGCGAGCGTGACGTTCTTGCCGCCCATCTGGAAGAAGAAGCCATCCGGAACGTTATGTTTCCGTGTGACCCCGTCGGATTCCTTCGTGATGAGGGTGTTCCCGGATGCATAAACCACTACCCCACTCTTGACGGTAGTCGTGGTGGTGCTGGTCGCCGCGGCAGGCGCGGGCGGCGTCTGAGCTGCGGCAACCTGTGCAACGAGGAATCCGCCCACAGCAAAGGCCATTCCAATTCGGTTGATCGACATGTCGTGTGCTCCCCCTCGGGTATGTTTCGAACGCAATCAAGCCCTACCCGTGGCCTCTGGCGGCGGGTTGGCGAAAACTGCACAAATAATGTACCGCTGCTCAGCCACTCCCACAAGGCACAAGGCGAAGGAAAATGACGCATGTGCCCGCTCAGCAGCCCGACGCGAGGTTCGTCGCTTTCAGAGCGACTCGGGCGTCCGGACAAGGGGGCAACTCCGGGCCTCCGACAACCTGGCCCCCCTGTGATGTTCAGGCTTTGCTGACGACTTTCCGTCTCCACCGCTGATAGGGAATCGTGAGCACGAGGCTAGCGAACAAGTAGAGAAGCACGGTCGCAAGAACCGCCGGCTGGGAAGCGGGCACGGCGGAGCTCGCAAGCACGAGGCCGACCCCCGGATGCCGAGCCGCGGTAGCCGTCGCGAGTGCGCCGCGGTTGCCGGGGTCGGGGCCTCCGAGGGCGTGCCCGGCGAGGAGTCCAACGCCCACAAAAGCCGCTGTCGCCAGCAGCGTCCCCTGGCCAACGACGTCGACGATCGCGCGCGCACTTCCCAGGAGGGCCGCTGCTACCCCGATCAGGACCATCACGAGGCCGACGCGATCAGACAGAGCGGCAATCCGCGGCGCCGCGCCAGGCCAGAGCCGAGCGATCCCAATGCCGGTGGCGAGCGGCGCGCCTACAGTGACGAGCAGGACGAGCTCGACGGCCCACGGGCCCAGCGGGGTCGCGACCGCGAACACCTGGTGAACGAGCCAAACCATGCCCGGAACAACAACGATGGAAACGCACGTCGCCAGCACTTGGAGGCCAAGGATGTAGTCGCCCTGTCCGCCGACGGCGAGGCCCTGTTTTGTCCATGGGGGCAGCATCGGGGAGACCGCCAACCCAAGGAGCGCTGCACCGACTCCCGGCCGGAAGGGGACGAAGCCGACCAGAAGAAGCACGAACAGCGGCATGACGACAAACATGGCTGCCATGGCACGAGCGGCAAGCCAGGGCTCCCGCAGCACCAGCATGGGGTCGACAGGCCTCGCCCGAAGGCCAATGGCCAGGACGATGAGTACGACGCCGAGCGCGATCCCCAACTTGACGATGGTGGTGAAATCCAAGTGCAACCTCCGCAATCTGCGCCGGAACCGCCCGGCGGCGGCGCAACGTCGACCCCCTGGGGCTGCCTGGATTCAGCTGAACGGGCCAACCCGGAGCATGATGCTGAGGAGGGCAGCGAGCCCGATCAGCGCCAGCAGAAAGACTGCGATGAGCGTGAACGACACGGGAAAGCTGCTCGTGCCCGGAAGGAACCCGAGTTGGATGAAATCGGCTCGCTGCCTCCGCAGTTGCTTCAAGTACTGGTAGTGATAGGCGGCTCCGAGGACGAGCACCACGACGCCGACAAAGACCAGGGCCAGGCCGAAGCGGGCAGGAGCACGCAGCCCAAACAAGCCGGTCGATGGTGTCAATGGGCCGTTGCTGAACACGCCCTGGAAGAAGCTGAAGATGGTGAAGCCGAAGCCGATCAGCGAAAGCGAGGTCCGCATGCTAGCCATCAGCGTGCGCTCGGCCGCCAGGCGGGTCCGTTGGATGGAGAGGCTGGTCCTCAGCGACGACATCTTTTCGTTACTACCGAGATCTTCGTAGCTCATTTCACTGGTCGCCTCCCTCCTGACGACAGGGCACCCCGAGTGGCGAAAGCTGCGAGCAAGTCGCGTGGTCGCTGGGGGCGCTCACCCCCCGACGGCAGGGGCTTCCGCTCAACGTCCGAGCAAGAGGCATGAACACTGTCCGCTTGAAGCGCCTGCCGTTGATTCGACCAACGCCCCCGCGCACAGCCATTCGAAAGACCCGCCTATGGAAGGGAATCCCGGACGCGACCCGCATCCTTGTAGTCACGAGAAGCCGGGAAGTCCAACCGAGAGGGCGGGCCGAGTCACGGTCCGGTCGATGTCACGGAGAAGGTCGAGGGCCACCGACGATGCTCTCGCAGGTGGCTCGTGAGTTCTTCAGCTCTGCCGCATCGGGGGAAGCACAAGGCGCGGCTGGACCAAAGATGGTCGCTAGAAAACCAGTGCTCGGCTATATACCAGTGCCCCGTTTCTGTTTTCACGTCCAGCCCAGCGGGTCATCCATGAATCGTCTGGCACGCACGACCGCAGTCCTCCTCGTCGGGCTCGCTCTTTCGCTGTTGCCGGCACCGGGCGCGGCGCAGGGCGGGGCTGCAACCTCGAACGCCTGGCCTCGGGTCATTGCCGTGGGGCAGGGTTCCCTGGAGATTTTTCAGCCGCAGATTGAGAGTCTGCAGGGAGACCTGCTGGCTGCACGCACCGCCGTCGCCTGGACGCCGCCCGGAAGCCCTGTTCAGTTCGGGGTCGTCTGGCTCGAGTCCCGCGTTTCCATCGACAAGGTCTCCGGAGACGTCGCCCTGGCGGAAGTGAAGGTCGTGCGTGTCCGTTTCCCGAACGTGACCCCGGAGGAGGAGCAGCGGGGACGGGCCCTCCTCGAGAAGGAAATCCCCACGTGGGACCTGCACATCCCGCTGGTCGACATCCAAGCGAGCCTGGCGGTGAGGGACGAAGACCTCGACTCCTCTGGCGGACTCGACTTCACGCCGCCGCAGATTCTCTTCTCCCAGGAGCCGGCGGTTCTCCTCCTCTACGACGGGGCACCGATCGAGCACGATGTCCCTAACAGCACTCTGAGGCGCGTCGTCAACACGCCCATGCTGGTGTTGTTCGACCCGGCGACCCGTCGCTATTACCTCTCTGGCGGAACCTCCTGGTACACGGCACCGGCGGCGACCGGCCCCTTCGACCCAGGGGCGCCATCGCCTGCGGTGCAGGAATTTTTCGAACGCAATTCCCCGCCTCCGGACGAGGAAACCGACCCGGAGGTGGCTGCCGCGATGGTTTCCGGGCCCCAACCCCGGGTCATCGTCGCCACTGAGCCGACCGAGCTCATCCTGTTCGACGGTCCGCCGCGCTATGAAGCGGTGGACGCGACCGCGAACCTCCTCTACGTCGTCAATTCCGAAACCACGGTTCTCGTTCACGTCCCGACGAGTGAAACGTATGTGCTCGTGTCCGGGCGCTGGTTCAAAGCGAGGACACTCGACGGACCTTGGGTCAACGTCCGCGCAGACCAGCTTCCCGAGGGCTTCTATGAAATCCCGCCGGAGTCGGCGGTTGGGGATGCGCGCACTTTCGTCGCTGGCACGGAGGAGGCCGAGGACGCCGTCGCCGACACGTTCATCCCTCAGACATCCGAAGTGAGGCGGGACCAGACGTTGCAGGTCACCTACGACGGCGCTCCGCGCTTCGAGGAGATCCCGGGGACGCCTCTCGCCTATGCGCTCAACACTCCCGATTCAGTGCTTCGGGACGACGGGAGGTACTGGGCCTGCGAACAGGGGGTCTGGTACGCGGCGCCGGCAGCCGAGGGACCGTGGGCCGTGAGCGACCAGCGTCCTCCCCACGTCGACCAGTTGCCGCCCTCCGTCCCGGTCTACAACGTGAGGTACGTCTACGTGTACCGGTCGACTCCCCAGGTGGTGTTCGTCGGCTACACCCCCGGATACGTCAGCGTGTTCGCTTCCCACGGAGTCGTCGTCTTTGGCACCGGCTTCCATTACCGGCCCTGGGTCAGTCCGGTCGTCTTCATCCCGCGTCCGGCGACCTTCGGCTTCCGTGTGGTCTACAATCCTTGGACGGGATTCGGATTCGTCGTCGGTCCGTCCACGCGCTTCGTGACGGTGGGCGTGCATTTTGGCCCGCGGTTCGGCCCGCGCCCCGTCGGCTGGTGGGGTCCAGTCGCCTTTCACCCGGTCGTCTTCTTCCCGCCGCCCCGGCGCGTCGTCGTCCGCCCTCCGCCTGGCCGACGGCCGCCGCCCCCCAGCATCCGCCCACCGCAAAACCCGCGGCCCCGCCCACCTGGTGCTGTCCGCCCGCCGGGTTCTTCTCCCGGGCCACGCCCACCCGCCGCTGGCCGCCCGCCGGGTTCTTCGCCTGGGCCACGCCCGCGAGACCCCGTCTACAACAACCGTCCACGAGGCGGAGAGCAGCCTCGAGGTGAGGTGGCGCGACCAAGTCCCAGGCCCGTGGACCGCCCCAACAACGTCTTTGGCGATCGATCCGGAAACGTCTACCGCCAGGACCAACGCGGAAACTGGGAGCGCAACACCAGAGAAGGCTGGCAACCGGAGCCGACCACCCGGGACACGAGGCCGACCGCGCCGACGAGGCCCACCTCGCCGACCGCCCCTACGACGCCGCAGCGACCAAGCCCCACACCACCTGGAAACGCGACACGGCCCTCACCCTCGCCCTCTCCCGGAGGCGACCAGCGTCAACGCGCTCCGGGTTCGGGCGCCGGTTCCGCCCCCGGTAATGCGAACCGGGGGGGAAACGCGCCGGCAGGCTTGGGCCGCGACGCAGCCGCCCGGCAGCGCAGCTCAACGCCACCGGCCCCCGGCAGAGCGAGGCGTTAAACGTTTGCCGCTGAACTCTCCCTGCAGTGAGGGTGAAAGAGCGCAGGCGTGGCTCGACTGCTTGGACGTCGCGCCTCGCACCCTAAGGCATCCCCGGTCGGGTCCTGAGCCCGTGCGAGGAGAGTCGCTTAGCGCCAGCTGCTTTTCGCTGGCCGGTAAGGGCTCGCGGGCCTAGGTTGACGGCGCGCTACAATTGGAGGGTCGTCTGCTCCAACTCCCCATGGTTCCCAAGACAACAAATGGCCCTGGAGGCTTTCACCTGCTGGCCAAGCCGAGCGGGTCTACGTGCAACATCAACTGCACGTACTGCTTCTACCTGTCCAAGGAGTCGCTGTACCCGGATGAGAAGCACCGCATGTCCGACGCCACGCTTGAGGCCTACCTCAAGCAGTTGCTCGAGTCGCACCGGATGCCGCAGGTGACCGTGGCGTGGCAGGGCGGCGAACCCACGCTCATGAAGCTCGACTTCTTTCGACGCTCGGTCGAGCTGGTCGAGAAGCACCGTCGGCCGGGCCAGACAGTGCAGCACACCTTCCAGACCAACGGCCTACTGCTCGACGACCAGTGGTGCGATTTTTTCAAGCAGCATGGGTTTCTCGTCGGCCTGAGCGTCGATGGACCTCGCGAGATTCACGACGCCTACCGCCTAGACCGGCGCGGGCAGGGCACGTTCGACCGGGTGATGGCGGGCTGGAAGTGCCTGCGTGACCACCAGGTCGACTTCAACATCCTGTGTACCGTCAACGCCGCCAACCAGCGGCAGGGGCGCGCCGTCTATCGCTTCTTCCGCGATGAGCTGGGCGCAAAGTGGGTGCAATTCATCCCGGTGATTGAGCGCGCCACCCAACAGACACTCGAGGTTGCCAACCGCGGCTGGAGCCAGCAGCCTGGGCGCCAGCGGCTGCTGTACACCCAGACCGGCGACCTGGTCACCGAGCGAACGGTCGGTGGCGAGCAGTACGGCCGCTTCCTGGTGGACGTGTTTGAGGAATGGGTACGCCACGACGTCGGCGAAGTCTTCGTCCAGCTTTTCGACGTGACGCTCGAGGCCTACTTCGGACGCCACCTTCTTTGCATCCACGCGCCCACCTGCGGCCTGGGCCCGGCACTTGAATACAATGGGGATGTCTACAGCTGCGACCATTTCGTAGAACCGCGCTACAAGCTCGGGAACATCCACGAGACCCACCTCCTCGACCTGGTGATGGCGCCGGAGCAGCGCAAGTTTGGTCAGGACAAGCGCGACAAGCTGACGGCCCAGTGCCGCAGCTGCGAGGTGCAGGCGCTGTGCAATGGCGGATGCCCGAAGGACCGTTTCGCGCTGTCGCGCGACGGCGAGCCGGGGCAGAACTACCTGTGCGCGGGACTGGAGCTGTTCTTCAAGCACACCCGCCCGGCGATGCAGCAGATGGGCCGCCTGCTGCAGCAGCGTCGACCCCCTTCTGAGGTCATGGAGTGGGTGGCCGTCGAAGACCAGCGACTCGGCCCCTACCGGCTCTGCCCTTGCGGGAGCGGCCGCAAGTTCCGCTTCTGCCACGGCGACAACGCACCGCGCAACACGCGGGACCCACCCAACGCCGACTCAGCAAAACGGCAGCAAGCCAGAATGTCACCAGCGCAGCCCCAACCCGACGCGGTAGCGTCCGGGCGAAACGCGAGCGACTCCCCTGATTGAAGTCTGGCCCCGGGGACGGCGACCCCTTTTCAAGCCTGAAGCGAAAGTCGAAAGGAGGGAAACGTGGCAGCCAAGAAACCCAACATTCTCATTCTGTGGGGCGACGACATCGGGTGGTGGAACATCAGCTACAACAATCGTGGCCAGATGGGGTACCGCACGCCCAACA
>Ga0209048_10007295_pt1 | contig 10233 bp, 7 predicted proteins | sample FrelakmetCRP12CR_FD_187146 | JGI IMG/M metagenome (GOLD analysis project Ga0209048, IMG submission 187146) | Freshwater lake sediment microbial communities from the University of Notre Dame, USA, for methane emissions studies - CRP12 CR (SPAdes)... | ecosystem: Environmental > Aquatic >... | reverse complement strand
CTTGATTTCCCCGGTCGCGAGCCGCGCCTACGCGAGTCCCGAGGTTCTCGCCGGACAGCCAGCGGAACCCCGTGACGACGTCTTCAGCTTCACCTGCGTGGTCTACGAACTGCTCTGCGGACGGCATCCGTTCGGTCGCCTTCCCGCGAACGAAGCGCGCGATGCATCGCTCGTGGCGATGCCGCTGGCGCAGTTGTCGCCCGGGCAGAACGCGGCGGTGGCGCGCGGGCTCGCGTGGACTCGCGCGGAACGGCCATCGACGGTCCGGGACTTGATGCTCTCGCTGTGGAACGGTGGCGGCACCGTCTCGGCTGAACCAGTGGCACTGCCCGGCAGGTCGCCGTCACCCTTCTACCGGCGCAGGTGGCGCTGGCTTGGAGCGCTTGTCGCCGCAGTCCTGCTGATCGCGATCTGGCATGGGCGCGTCGTCGACGACCATGACGGGGGTGGCCGCGCTGTCAATGCCGCACCGGCCGTTCCCGGGCCCGCCACCAGCGTGACCGCGCCCATGACCGCGCCGGTCGTGCAGAAGCCCGCGCAAATCACCGGAAGCACCGCGAAGAAGCCGGCCGCACCTTCCGCAACTGCCGCGCCGTCGACGCCACACCTGCCGCTCGCCGCCCCGCCGACACCGGTGCCGGCACGCGACCGGGCGCGAGTCAGCGCGGACAGCGCGTCGATCGTCGTGTCGGAAAGTGCCCCTGCCGCGGTGATATTGTTGCGACGCCAGGGCGACCTCTCCGCGCCAGCGCAGATCACGTGGCGCTTGTCGAACGGAAGCGCACGGGCCCACGAGGACTTCGGCGGACCGACGACCGGCACCACGCGCTTCCTGCCCGGGCAAACGACTCGCGCCCTCTACATACCGCTGATCAACGATACCGTGCGCGAAGGCGATGAAACATTCTCGCTGCGCCTGTCTTCGCGCTCTGCAGCCATCGGGCCAATCGGCAAAGTCACGATCACGATTGTCGACGACGACCGGTGAATACAATCCGCAGACGATGGCCGGAGCGCTGCCGCCACCCTGCGGTTCGCAGCCCCTGCCCTGTTCGCCGCACACTTTCGATAAACGCACCCGGTTGCGCCCTGGCTGCAGTCCGGCACGCTCTCGGTCGCCACGCGCGGCCGACGGGTGATTCCGTCGCCTCAACCCGGAGTCGCACGAACATGAGCACGGTACTGGGCCGGCGTCGCCGAATGAGTCGAACGGAAGCGCGCAGTCAGGTGGCTCTGCGAACTGAAGCCGCACTCCTCCGCAACGCGTGAAATGGGCAGCGTGGACTGCGTGAGCAGCTTGCGCGCCAGGTCCAGCCGCGCCGACAGCACGTACCGATGAAGCGGGACCCCCATCGCATCGCGAAAGATCCGGCTGAAATGCGCCAGGCTGAGCTCCGCCCGGTCAGCCAGGTTGGCAGCTGACAGGTCGCCGGCCAGGTTTTCGTGAATGTAGCCCAGGACGCCCTGCAGCCTCGAGAAGTGCACATGGCGCGGGTTGATCCCGCCGGTGCCCGGCGCCATCAAGGCACGAAACGCCTGTTCGAGCATGATGCCGGCCAGCCGTTCCATGAAGCCTTCGTCGGCGCTCGGACCCTTCTGCAACTCGCCCAGCAGTTGCCGCGCCGCGGCCCCGACCAGCGCGTCGCTGAACGGTAACGGCGCGTCTCGCGACTGCGCCAGCACTTCCAGGCTCTGCATGGCTTTGCTGCGGCTGTCGAGGAAGTAGAAGACCGCGAAGTCCACGGTGCCGGAATAGTGCCAGTGGGTGGCCACCCCCTTCGGCACGAGCAGGGACTGTGTTGGCAAATTCATGCTGCGCCAGTGGTCCGGCTCGCCTTCCCGTACCCGCCCGCCGCCGAACTGCACCACCAGCGCGGTGCGGCCCAGTCCCGAAACCGTGCGATCGATCGCCTGATACAGGTAACGCTCGACAAACAGCGGTGCAGAGCCGTCGATCTGGCCGGCCACGATCGGCTGATGACCGAGCTCGTTTCGCACCTTCAGCCAGGTGGGTGCACCCATGACGACGTCCCGGCGCAGGATGAGTGTTTTCTGACAAAGATACGCGTGTTCCGTGAAAGGCGCCAGCCGGCTCCGTCGCCACAATGCGTCGCCATACCAAGCACGTTCGGGGAGAAGGCGATGATCAAGCTGAAAACGAAATTGACGCTGCCTGCCGTCGGTCTGTCGGGCTTCGAGCCGCCATTGTCGGAGGAGGAAGCAGCGGTGCAGGGCGTGGTGCATCGCTTTGCCAAGGAAGTGATGCGGCCGCTCGGTGCCAGGCTGGACAGGATGAGCGCCGCCGAAGTGATCGCGCCGGGCTCTCCCTACTACAGCGTGTTCGCGGAGTACGCGAAGCTTGGACTCGACCCGGCGATGCTGGCCGAGCTGCCGCCGGATGTCGCGATCCGGATGGAGTCACTCATCGGCGAGGAAATCGGCTGGGGCGACCCGGGTCTCGCCGTGACATTGATCGTCGCCGGCTTCCCGGTGCAGATGGCCGCGATCGTGGGCAACCAGGAACTCGTGGAACTCTGCACCGGAAAGATCGGCTGCTGGATGATCACGCACCCCGACAAGGGCAGCGACGTGCAGATCTTCGACATGGCGCGCGAATGGACCACGGGCCAGCAGGGGAACAAGGGCAACGTCTGGGGCCGGGTCCAGGGCGAGGAGATCGTGATCAACGGCCAGTGCTCGGCCTGGGTGTCGAACGGCGCCGTGGCTCAGGTCGCACTCGGCTACATCGGGGCCGAGTACGACGACGGCTTTTTCGACCAGGACGGCCGTCCGCACGGCATGGCCGTGATCATTCCGCTCGATCTGCCGGGCGTCTCGAAGGGCAAGCCGCTGGACAAGATCGGCCAGCGCTCGCTGCCGCAGGGCGAGATCTATTTCGACAGCGTGCGCGTGCCGAAACGCTTCGCCGTGGCGCTGCAGGACGAGTACTACGGCAACATGGCCTCGGCCTGGTCGTTTGCCGGCACCCACATGTCGCAGGTGTTCACCGGCGTGGCGCGGGCCGGGTTCGAGTTGGCACTGCAGTACTGTCACGAACGCAAACAGGGCGGCAAGCGACTGATCGACCACCAGCTCACGCGCTATCGCCTCGGCGACATGCTGCGCCGCGTCGAGGTCTGTCGCTCGGTGGCTCGACGCTCGTTGGCTTACGCGCGGCTGTCGCCGCTGACGCATCCCTACGTCACTGCTGCGGCCAAGGTGACCGTCACGCAGGAAGCGATGACGGTAGTCGACGAGGCCTTCCAGCTCTTCGGCGGCTCCGGCACCTCGCGCGAATACCCGATCGAACGGCTCTTCCGCGATGCGCGCGCCGCGCTCATCGAGGACGGCGAGAACTACGTGCTGACCATGCGCCTCGGGCTGCTCGCCCAGCAACTCTACGCCGAGGGCTGGACACAGAACTGAACGCACACGCACCGGACAACCATCCAGGAGAGACCAATGGCCAAGCATCCCGTCGTCGTCTACGGCGCGAGCGGTTACACCGGCATGCTGATCATGGACTGGCTGATCGATCAGCAGATCCCCTTCACCGCCGTTGCGCGCAATGCCAGGCGGGCGCAGGAGATGATGGCGCAGCGCGTCGTCCGGCTCGAATCGGCGACCTACGAAGTCATCGAGACCGAGCACAACGTTGACGCCCTGGCCAAGGTGTTCAAGGGCGCCAAGGTCGTATGCAGCACCGTTGGGCCGTTCGTCAATTTCGGCCTGACCGCCGTCGAGGCGGCCCTCAAGGCCGGCTGCCACTACGTCGACACGACGGGCGAGCAGGGCTACATTCGTGCGGTACGCGACCAGTTCGGCGAACTGTACCGGCAGGCCGGCCTGCTGGTGTCGCCGTCGATTGCGTACATGTACACCTTCTCGGAAATCGCAGCGGAACTGGCGCTCGAGGTACCGGGGATCGACGTCCTCGAGACCGCGGCACTTTGCCGGATGCCGCGCGGCGGTGCCTCAGGTGTCACGGTCGGCTCGACCGCCTCGATCTTCGAGCTGTATCGACAGGAAGCCTGTTACCTGTGGGAGAAGAAGCTCGTTCCCCATCCGTTCGGCACCAGCGTCAACGTCGTCGACCCCAGCTTCGTACAGCCGGTGTTCTCGCTGCCTTGGGGCGGCACCTCACTGCCGGTCTACCTCCAGCACGACGCGCGCGTGCGCAGCTGCAGTTCGTACGTCGGTTTCTACGACAACAGTGTGATGCAGATGGTGCATTCCCTCGGCCAGAAGTGGGATGCGGAATACAAGAGTCTGCCCAAGGAACACCAGGACGCCGTGATCAAGGGCATCGTCGACTCGACCACGCCGGGCATGCCTCCGCGCGAGCGGACCACGGTGCAGCGCACAGTCGATTTCGCAATCGGCCGCGGCCAGCTCGCGGCCGTGCGCGCCACGGTGCACGGCATCACCCCGTACATTGCCACCGGCGCCGTGCAGACCGCTGCCGCCGTGAAACTGCTCGACGGCGAGACGCACAAAGTCGGCTTCGCTTCCGCGTGCAAGGCGTTCGGTCACCGCTATCTGCTCGGCTTCCTGGAGCAGCGTGGCCTGGCGCGGGCCACCGTCACGCCGCTCTGAGCGAACGGGCCATGGCCATCATCGACTTCTTCGACCGGGGCTGGCGCATCAACCCCACCGGTGCTGCGTACATCCAGGACGACCGTCGTTACCGCTTCGACGAGGTCGGCGAGCTGTCCTGTCGCATCGCCAATGGACTGCTTGCAGCGGGTCTACCCAAGGCAACCAAGGGCGCCGTCTGGGCGGCGAATGACGTGCTGGCCTGGACCTGCACGCTGGGACTGTGGCGCGCGAACATGTGCTGGATTCCCGTCGGGGCGCGTAACCCGCCAGAAGAGAACCACCACGTGCTCGACGCCTTCGATTGCGAAGTGCTGTTCTTCCAAAAGTCCTTCGCGCCGGCGATCGCCAAGTTGCGGCCAGCGCTGCCGAAGGTGAAGCTGTGGATCTGCATCGACGACGATGAGCTGCCCGACTTCCCGGGCGCCCACTCCCTCATGAGCTGGGTCGCGGAGCGGCCGGCCACGCCGCCGAACGTGGCCGCCGATCTGGACGATGTCGTCATGCTCTCGGCGACCGGGGGCACCACCGGCAGGCCGAAGGGCGTGATGAACACTCATCGCAGCGCGCAGACGTTCTGCGCCCATTTCATGATCGGTTGCCCCTATGGCGCCGCAGACGGCCCGGTCAATCTGGCGGCGGCGCCGATAACCCATACCGCCGGACTGCTTTCCGTCCCCTGCACGGCGCGTGGCGGCACCGTCGTCATCGTGACCAAGCCCGATCCAGCCATCCTGCTGGCGGCGATTCCGAAGTACAGGGTGACCGAGCTGTTCCTGCCGCCGACGGTGATCTACCGGCTGCTGGATATTCCGGACCTGAACCGGAAAGTGGATTTCTCTTCGCTCAAGTACTTCCTGTACGGCGCCGCCCCGATGTCGGTGGACAAGCTGAAGCAGGCGATCGCGGTCTTCGGGCCCGTCATGATGGGAGGCTATGGCCAGACCGAGGCTCCGGCGTCGATTGCCTTCCTGCCACCCGGCGAGCACTTCGTCGCGGGCAAGATCGCCCCGGATGAGCGGCTGTCGTCGGTCGGGCACCCCAATCCCCTGATTCGAGTCGAGATCCTGAACGGGCTGGACGAGATTCTGCCGCCGGGCGAGACCGGCGAGATCTGCGTGCGCGGCGACCTGGTGATGAAGGGCTACTATAAGGCGCCGGACACGACCGCCGAAACCATCGTCGACGGCTGGCTGCACACCGGCGACATCGGTCACCTCGATGCCGGCGGCTACCTGCACATCACCGACCGCAAGAAGGACCTGATCATCTCCGGCGGATTCAACGTGTATCCCAGCGAAGTCGAGCAGGTGATCTGGGGCCACCCGGCGGTGCAGGACTGCGCGGTGATCGGCGTGCCGGACTCGCAGTGGGGCGAAGCGGTGAAGGCGGTGGTCGAACTGAATGCCGGGCAACGGGTGAGCGCCGACGAACTCATCGCGCTGTGCAAGGAGAAACTCGGCTCCGTCAAGGCGCCGAAGACGGTCGACTTCGTCGATGCGCTGCCCCGCAGCCCGGTGGGCAAGGTGCTCAAGAAGGACTTGCGGGCGGCGTATTGGCAGGACCTTGCGCGCAGGATCTGATTACCTCCCAACGGAGTTCATGACATGAGTTGCTTTGCCGGAAAAGTGGCCGTCATCACCGGCGCCGGGTCGGGCATCGGTCGCGCTCTGGCCCGGCAACTGGCGGCCAAGGGTGCCCGCCTGGCCTTGTCGGACATCAATGCCGCGGGCCTCGAGGAAACGATGAGGTCGCTGCCGCCGGGTGCCGACGCACGCGGCTACGCGCTCGATGTATCCAATCGCCAGGCCGTGTTCGAGCACGCCGCAGCGGTGCAGCGCGATTTCGGCACGGCCCACTTCGTGATCAACAACGCCGGCGCGACCGTGGTCGGCACCGTCGCGCACCTGAGCATCGACGAAATCGAGTGGCAGCTCGGCATCAACCTGTGGGGCGTGATCTACGGCACCAAGGCCTTCCTGCCGATGATGCTGGCGCAGCGCGAGGGCTGCATCATCAATATTTCGAGCGTGTTCGGCCTGGTCGCGTTCCCGGCCCAGGGCGCATACAACATCTCCAAGTTCGGCGTCCGCGGGCTGACCGAGTGCCTGTGGGGCGAACTCGATGGCACCGGCGTGCGTGCGGTGTGCGTGCACCCGGGCGGCATCAAGACCAGCATCGAGAAGTCCGGCCGCCGCTGCGCAGCCTCGGGTGCCGAGGAGGCCCGCTTCGACGGACTCGCCGAGAAGCTGCTGCTGACGCCACCTGAAGAGTGCGCGGCGGACATCATCGCCGGCGTCGAACGCGGCAGAAAGCGCATCATCACCGGCCACAAGTCCACCACGCTGTACTGGTTGAGCCGCCTGCTGCCGAACGGCTACCCGGCCGTGCTCAAGGCAATCGCGAAATAGAGGCGCGTCGACCCGAACCTCGGAACAGGGAAGCCCCCGTGAGCCACGTCTACGTCGCCGGCATCGCCATGACCGTGTTCGGACGCCACACCGAGCGCAGCCTGCACGATCTCGCCGGCGAGGCGCTGCAGGGCGCGCTCAAGGACGCCGCCTGCGGGGTGGGCGACATCGGCGCCGCCTATTACTCGGGCATGACCAACGGCCTGCTGCAGGGCCAGATCTCGATTCCCGGCCAGGTCATCTTCAGCAGGATCGGCATCGAAGGGATTCCGGTCTACAACGTCGAGAATGCCTGCGCATCGGGAAGTTCCGCGTTCAATCTGGCGCTGCAGAGCCTCAAGGCGGGCACCACGGACGTGGCACTCGCCATCGGCGCCGAGAAGATGAACATCCCCGACAAGGCGCGGGCTCTTGCGATCTTCGAAGGCGGCTGGGACGTCTCGCGCGCCGAAGAAAACTACGCCATGCTGATGAAGATGGGCGCAGGCGTCACGCCGCCCCCCGGCTCCGAATCCGACCGCCCGTACAGCAGGTTCATGGCCATCTACGCCGCGATGTGCCGCCACCACATGAAGACCTGGGGCACCACACAGCGGCAGATCGCGGCGGTGTGCGCCAAGAATCACCAGCACTCGGTGCACAACCCCTTCTCACAGTTCCGCAAGCCCTTCACCATCGATGAAGTGCTCGCGGCGCCGCCCATTACCTACCCGATCACGCTGCCGATGTGCGCGCCGCTGTCCGACGGCGCCGCCGCGGCGATCCTGTGCACGGGGGCTGGGCTGAAGCGCATCGGTGCTGACGGGAGCCGTTGCATCAGGGTGGCAGCAAGCGTCATTCGCAGCTTCACCCATCGTCGTCTCGACGAGCCGGAAAAGCACATCGGCCGGCTCGCCGCGCTGCAGGCCTATGAGGTCGCCGGCCTCGGTCCGCAGGACATGGACGTGGCCGAGGTCCACGATGCCTCGGCGATGGGCGAGATCATCCAGGCGGAGAACCTGGGGCTCGCGCCGCTCGGCGGCGGCGGCCCCGCCGCCGAACGCGGCGACTTCACGATCGGCGGCCGCATCCCGATCAATCCGTCCGGCGGCCTCGAATCCAAGGGCCACCCGCTCGGCGCCACCGGCATCGGGCAACTGTTCGAACTGGTGACGCAGCTGCGCGGCGAAGCCGGCGGGCGGCAGGTCACCGACGCACGCCACGCCATCCAGGAGAACGGCGGCGGCATGCAGGGCGTCGAGGAAGCGGCCCTGGCCATTCACATCCTGAGTCGATAGATGAACCCGCCCATCGCGCCGCTCGATCTCATGTGGCTGCTGATGGAGACGCAGGCCAGCCCTACGCACGTGGGCGCGCTGCTGGTCTTTGCGAAGCTGCGCAGTCGGCCCCGATTGGTCCGCGAAATCGTCGAACGGTACCGCGCGTACCAGCCGGCGCCGCCCTTCCACTACATCCCCGATCGGACGGGGATCGGCGTGCCGCGATTCCGCAAGGCCAGTTCATACGATCCCCGCTACCACGTGCAGTACCTGGCGCTGCCCGACGGCTCGACCTACGACGATGTCCTGCGGCTGGTCGCCGACCTGCACGAGCCGATGCTCGACCGTGACCGTCCGCTGTTCCGGATGTGGGTGATTGACGACCTGCCGGGCGGACACTTCGCGCTGTATATCAAGATCCACCACGCCATCATCGATGGCGTGTCCGCCGCGCGACGCATCCAGGCAAGCCTGAGCACCTCACGCGGCCGGAGAATTCCTCCGCCACCCTTTGCGGTGCGGGTCGCGGCGCGCAAGGCGCGCCGGCCTCAGGCGCTCATCGAGAGGATGGCGTCACTCGGGACGATGGCGAGCGAGCAGGCGGCCGCACTTGGAGACGTCTCCCTGCGTGCCCTGCGCAAACGATTGCTCGACCTGTTCGCAACGGAGCCGGCCGGCAGCCTGCCGTTCATGGCCCACCCGGCGCCCATGAACGAGCCGCTGCACATGGCACGCTCGTACGCGACGCTGACGCTGCCGTTCAGCCAGCTGCGTGCAGTGGGCAAGCACTTCGGGGCGACGCTTAACGACGTTGCGGTGACCATCGTCGACGAAGCCGTGCACCGCTACCTGCGTGAGACCGGCCGGGCGTTTCCCCATCGACTGATCGCGATGCTGCCGCTGTCGCTGCGGGATGAAGGCGACAGCGAGGGCGGCACCAGGGTGTCGGCCATGTTCGCGCCGCTCGGCGAAGACCGGGCGACGGTCGTCGACCGGCTGCATCGGGTCAAGGCTTCGGTGGCGTCGGCCAAGCAGGAGCTGGCGTCGATTTCGAAGGATGCCGCCATGATGTACGCCGTCGCGGCGCTCGGCTTTGCGGAACTGGCGGCCGTGACTCACTTCGACCGCGTGACGCGACCGCTCGCGAACCTGGTGATCTCGAACGTGCCGGGCGGGCGCGAGGCCGGTTACCTGGGCGGAGCCCCGTTGATGGGTGCCTTCCCCATTTCCGCCATCGCGGCCAGCGTCGGACTGAACGTCACGTTGACGTCCAGCCATGAACGCATGGACTTCGGTTTCGTCGGCGACGGCATCACCATGTACGACCTGCCGAAAATGGCGGAATTCACCCGCGAGGCGTTCGAGAGGCTGAGCGTGGCGGCAGGGCGACGCCCAGCCTCTAAGTGAGGCGACCGAAGCCGCCCGCGCACGGTCAGCAGGGCTTTCCTCCAGCGCCATCACGCGCCGCGGCTTGCGCCCGATGGCCCCGCACCGGAGCGACGTCAGGCGCGGCCGTCGACGCGTCGACCCGTATCGCGAAGGTCTCGGCGCCCGATCCGCGGGCCTGCACCGGTCGGGCTGCCCATCTTTGCACGGCGAGTTTCCCGCTCCAGCTTCGCAAATGCCTCGCGCGTGTACTGCGCCAGGCGGCCGGCATCCGGCAACGAGGCGGCATTCGCGGTGAAACCGATCACGACCTGCCCGGCGTACGACATGAACGTGATGTTGAGGCCCATCCCTGAAATCAGCGTAGACACCGGGCACAGCGCTTCGAGCCGCGCCCCTCGCAAGTACAGCGGCTCGGCCGGACCCCGCACGTTCGAGATCAGGACGTTGGACGGCAGGAAGTAGTCTGCGGCCCCGCGCGGGACGAGTGCGAGCGTTTCCCCCATCGCGAAGGTGAGCACCGCATACGCGTAGGCCGCGTCCCTCGGCAGCGTGCGAATGCGCTCCTTGGCCTCGCGGGT
>Ga0209048_10007294_pt1 | contig 10234 bp, 11 predicted proteins | sample FrelakmetCRP12CR_FD_187146 | JGI IMG/M metagenome (GOLD analysis project Ga0209048, IMG submission 187146) | Freshwater lake sediment microbial communities from the University of Notre Dame, USA, for methane emissions studies - CRP12 CR (SPAdes)... | ecosystem: Environmental > Aquatic >... | reverse complement strand
CTCACGATGGGTCGATTTCACCGTCACGACGACGGCACCGTGCACGACCACGACCACGACCACGACCACGACCACGGTGACCACAGCGGTTACGACACCGGCTCACAGCGCGTCGAGGTGCTGGAGTCGATCTTCGCCGAGAACGACACCCGCGCCGACATCAACCGTGCGGCCTTCGAGACCAATGGCATCCGCGCGCTCAACCTGATGAGCTCACCGGGCTCGGGCAAGACCACGGTGCTTGCCGCAACCCTCGACGAATTGGCCGGCGACGTCGCGATCGGGGTCATCGAAGGTGACATCGCCACCGACATCGACGCCGCGCGCCTCGGTGGCCGCGGTGCGCAGATCTCGCTGCTGAACACCAACAACGGCTTCGGCGGCGAGTGCCATCTCGATGCTCCTATGGTCAACCGGGCGCTGCAGGGACTGGACCTGCCTGCCCTGGATCTGGTGATCATCGAGAACGTCGGGAACCTCGTGTGCCCGGCGGAGTTCGACGTGGGCGAGCACGCCAAGGCGATGGTCTACTCGGTGACCGAGGGCGAGGACAAGCCGCTGAAGTACCCGGTGATGTTCCGCTCGGTCGACGTGGTGCTGCTGAACAAGATCGATCTGGTGCCGCATCTCGACGCCGACGTCGACACCTACATCGCCAATGTGCGCCAGGTGAATCCGACCGCCACCATCTTCCCGGTCAGTGCGCGCACCGGCGCGGGTATGACCGCCTGGTTCGAGTGGATTAGGACGTTCACCGGCACGACATCCTGAACCGCGTCAACCCTGAAATTGACGCGCTCGTAAATAGTTTCGCTTCGCCCTGGTGTCTTCAGGTCTATCAGATCCGGCCCGTCAGATGTTCGGGTTTGACCAACCGATCGGCAGGCGTTGACAACGGCACGGGCCCGGAGTAGACCGAAAAACAGCGCCGTGCAAGTGGGCCGGGAGTCGGTTCCGGTGGCGCAGGGATGGCTGGGTCCCGTCCCGGAAAGCTGCGAACATGCCGACGGAAGCAGCAGTCAAAGCGGAAGAAACGCTGATCCACGTTCTCTGGATCAACGCAGGTCTCAGTTGCGACGGTGATTCGGTGGCGTTGACTGCCGCCACCCAGCCCAGTGTCGAGGAGATCGCCCTCGGTGCGCTGCCGGGTCTGCCGAAAGTCGCCGTACACTGGCCGCTCATCGATTTCGAATGTGGCCCCAACGGTGGCGCCGACGACTTCCTCGAATGGTTCTTCAGAGCCGACCGTGGTGAGCTCGAGCCGTTCGTCTTGGTGGTCGAGGGGTCGATCCCCAACGAACAGCTGCACGACGACGGCTACTGGTGCGGGTTCGGGAACAATCCGGCCACCGGCCAGCCGATGACTACCAGCGAGTGGCTCGACCGGCTGACGCCCAAGGCCACCGCGGTGGTGGCCGTGGGCACCTGCGCCACCTACGGCGGCATTCATGCGATGGCGGGCAATCCGACTGGCGCCATGGGAGTTCCCGACTATCTCGGCTGGGACTGGAAGAGCAAGGCCGGCATCCCGATCGTGTGCGTCCCGGGCTGCCCGATCCATCCTGACAACCTCTCCGAGACGCTGACGTACCTGCTCTACATGGCGACAGGGCAGGCGCCGATGATCCCGCTCGACGACGCGCTGCGGCCGCAGTGGCTGTTCGGCCAAACCGTTCACGAGGGGTGCGACCGGGCCGGGTACTACGAGCAGGGCGACTTCGCCACCGAATACGGGTCACCCAAGTGCATCGTCAAACTCGGCTGCTGGGGTCCGGTCGTGAAATGCAATGTGCCCAAACGGGGTTGGATCAACGGCGTCGGTGGCTGCCCGAATGTCGGCGGCATCTGCATCGGCTGCACGATGCCGGGATTCCCGGACAAGTTCATGCCGTTCATGGACGAACCGCCGGGCGGCAAGCTGTCCACCACCGCCTCGGGACTCTACGGATCGGTGATCCGCAACCTGCGCCAGATCACCGGCCGCACGGTCGACAAGGAGCCGCGCTGGCGGCACAAAGGCAAGGAACTCACCACCGGCGCACGGCGCACCTGGTAGCCGACCGGACAATCGAGGGGAATCATTCGATGACGACGATCATTCCCGAGCCTTCCCAGATCAAGAACGAACCCGGAGCCCTCGTCGAGATGGCGTGGGATCCGATCACCCGGATCGTGGGCAGTCTCGGCATCTACACCAAGATCGACTTCGAGAACCGGGAGGTCGTCGAGTGTCACAGCACCTCGTCGATCTTCCGGGGCTACTCGCTGTTCATGAAGGGCAAGGACCCGCGCGACGCGCATTTCATCACCAGCAGGATCTGCGGCATCTGCGGCGACAACCACGCCACGTGTTCGTGCTACACGCAGAACATGGCCTACGGCGTGCAGCCGCCGCACCTCGGCGAGTGGCTGATCAACCTCGGCGAGGCCGCGGAATACATGTTCGACCACAACATCTTCCAGGAGAACCTGGTCGGGGTCGACTACTGCGAGAAGATGGTCTCCGAGACCAATCCCGGAGTGCTGGCCAAGGCGGAGAACACCGCCGCGCCGCATGCCGAGGCGCACGGCTACCGCACCGTCGCCGACATCATGCGGGCGCTCAACCCGTTCACCGGCGAGTTCTACCGGGAGGCCCTGCAGGTCAGCCGCTACACCCGGGAGATGTTCTGCCTCATGGAGGGCAGGCACGTCCACCCCTCGACGCTGTATCCCGGCGGCATCGGCACGGTGGCCACCGTCCAGCTGATGACCGACTACATGGCCCGGCTGATGCGGTACGTCGAGTTCATGAAGAAGGTCGTGCCGATGCACGACGACCTGTTCGACTTCTTCTACGATGCGCTGCCGGGCTACGAGAAGGTCGGCCTGCGCCGCACCCTGCTCGGCTGCTGGGGCTCCTTCCAGGATCCCGAAGTGTGCAACTTCTCCTACAAGGACATGGAGAACTGGGGCCGCAAGATGTTCGTCACCCCGGGTGTGGTGGTCGACGGCAAGCTGGTCACCACCTCACTGGTGGACATCAACCTCGGTATCCGAATCCTGTTGGGCCACTCCTACTACGAGGACTGGACCGACCAGGAGATGTTCGTCAAGACCGACCCGCTGGGCAACCCGGTGGACCGCCGGCACCCGTGGAATCAGCACACCAACCCGCGGCCGCAGAAGCGCGACTTCGACGACAACTACAGCTGGGTGATGTCGCCGCGCTGGTTCGACGGCACCGACCACCTCGCCCTGGACACCGGCGGCGGGCCGCTGGCCCGGCTGTGGTCCACTGCCCTGGCCGGACTGGTCGACATCGGCTATGTGAAGGCAACCGGCAACAGTGTGCGGATCAATCTGCCGAAGACCGCCCTCAAGGGTCCGGTCGAGTTGGAGTGGAAGGTTCCGGTCCACGGCAGCAACACCATCGAGCGCAACCGGGCCCGCACCTACTTCCAGGCCTACGCGGCCGCGTGCGCACTGCACTTCGCCGAGAAGGCGTTGGTGGAGATCCGCGCCGGGCGGACCAAGACCTGGGAGAAGTTCGAGGTGCCCGACGAAGGCATCGGCTGCGGCTTCACCGAGGCGGTGCGCGGCGTGCTCAGCCACCACATGGTGATCCGGGACGGCAAGATCGCCAACTACCACCCCTACCCGCCCACCCCGTGGAACGCCAACCCGCGCGACAGCTACGGCACACCCGGCCCCTACGAGGACGCGGTGCAGGGCCAGCCGATCTTCGAGGAGAACGACCGGGAGAAATTCAAGGGCATCGACATCATGCGCACCGTGCGCAGTTTCGACCCCTGCCTGCCGTGCGGGGTGCACATGTACCTCGGCGAGGGCAAGTCGCTGGACAAGCTGCACTCCCCCACCCAGTCGCTGACCGGCGAGTGAGCCATGGCCGGCGCCGATTTCGACGATTCGCACTGGCGCTCGGCAGGAGAGCGGATCCAGGCGCTGATCGAGGCCTGCGCGGGCGACACCCCCGCCGCGCAGGCCCGCGCCGAGCAGTTGGTGCGTGAGGTCGTCGACCTGTACGGGGCCGCCCTGGTCAGAGTCATGGCGGCGGTGGACGATCCGGCGCTGGCCGACCGCCTCGCCGCCGACGACCTGATCGGCAGTCTGCTGCTGGTGCACGGCGTGCATCCGCACGACGTGACCGAGCGTGTGTCACGCGCGCTGGACGGGGTGCGGCCCTATCTCGGCTCCCACGGCGGTGACGTCCGGCTGCTCGACATCGCCAACGGCGCTGTGCGGCTGTCATTTTCGGGCAGCTGCACGAGCTGCCCGTCCTCGGCGGTGACGCTGGAACTCGCGGTCGAGGATGCGGTTCGCGCCGCCGCGCCGGAGATCGAGTCCGTCGAGGCGGTAGCCGCCGGGGCCGACCCGGTGATCCCGGTCGACTCCCTGATGTCGCGGGTTCATGCCGGCAGGCACCAACCCACCACCTGGTACCCGGTCCCCGAATTGGACGAACTGACTGCCGGTCAGGTGGCCGGATTCGCCCTCGGCGACACCGTGGTGCTGGCCTGCCGGGTCGGGGAAGCAGTGCTGGCGTACCTCGACCGGTGCCCGGAGTGCGCCAATTCGCTGGCCGGGGCCTCGTTGTCGGGCGCGGTGCTGCGCTGTCCGCACTGCCACGCCCGCTTCGACGTCGTGCACGCCGGCACCGGTATGGGGGAGACCGTCCGCAAACTGCGGCCGGTGCCGGTGCTGGTGCGCGACGGCGTGCTGTCCATGGCGGTGCCGGACCAACCGATGGAGCTCTCCGTATGACGTCCACGATCGAAATCCTGTCCAGGATCCGCACCGGCCGCGCCGCCCCCGAGCCGGCGGGTGAGCGCTGTGAGATGTGTGCCGAGCCGGTCGCCGACGAACATCAGCACGTGGTGAATATGGCCGCTCGCCAACTGATGTGCGTGTGCCGGGCGTGTTATCTGCTGTTCACCGACGCCACTGCGGATCTGCGGTATCGCGCGGTGCCCGACCGCTTCTTGTCGTTCCCGGAGTTCGGGCTCGGCCGGCGGGAGTGGGAGGCGCTGCAGATCCCGGTGGGCGTCGCGTTCTTCTTCCGCAACTCCGCGCTGGACCGCACCGTTGCGTTCTACCCGGGACCGGCCGGCGCAACCGAATCCGAGCTCGACGTGGCGACGTGGGCGGCCGCGACCCGTGATCCGCGGGTGCGCCTGCTCGCCGACGACGTCGAAGCCCTGCTGGTCCGCGTGCCCGAGAACGCCGATAAGCCGCAATGCTTCCTGGTGCCCATCGACGCCTGTTATGAGTTCGTCGGCGGACTTCGGCTGCTGTGGCGGGGATTCGACGGCGGCGCGCAGGCGCGCGACTTCATCGACGGGTTCTTCGCCGGTGTGGCCGAGCGCAGCGTGGTGCAGCTGCCATGACCGCCCCCTCACCGGATGTGACGTTCAGCGTGCTGGACGTCACCCCGGAGCGATATGCGGTAGCCCCGATCCTGGAGGCGCACATCGGCATCTCGAGCACCGGCGGGGAGTCCATCCACGCCATCGCGCTGCGCTGCCAGATACGCATACAGCCACTGCGACGCACCTACACCGACGACGAGGCTGACGGGCTGCTGGACATGTTCGGCCCGCGCGAGCGCTGGTCGGCCACGCAGCAGGCCTTCCCGTGGCTGCACGCGACGTCGATGGTGCCCGGCTTCACCGGCATCACCAGATCGACAATCCCCCTGCAATGCACCTACGACGTCGAGGTGGCCGCCGCCAAGTACTTCCACGCTCTGCGCGACGGGACGATCCCGCTGCAGTTCCTCTTCAGCGGAACGATTTTCGGCAGCGGAGAGCGCGGTCTCCGGGTGCGGCACGTCTCCTGGGACTGCGAGGACTCCTACGACATGCCGGTCTCGGTGTGGCAGAACCTGATCTCGCAGCACTATCCGAACTCGGGATGGTTGCGGCTGAGCCACGACAGTATCGCTGCGCTGAGCGAGTTCAAGGCCCGCAACGGCCTACTCGATCTCGACGACGCGATCAGTGCGCTGGTTGCCGGTGCCACGTCGAAAGCGATGTGCCCCAACGGCTCCTCGGGCAAGCAGCGATGACCGTCGGCTGGGATCATGCCCGCGCGGTGGCCGACGCGGTGCTCTACGAGGGCTACCTGCTCTACCCCTACCGCGCGTCGTCCCGAAAGAACCAGTGCCGCTGGCAGTTCGGCGTGCTCGGGCCTCCCGGCGCCGCTGAGGCGGGACTCGGCGAGGAAGGCACGCTGGACACCCGACTGCTGGTCGCGGGCGGCGGGACGCTGACGCTCGTGGTGCGCTTCCTGCAGTTGCTGCACCGGCAGGCCGAGCAGGCCGGCCCGCAGCGCCGTCCGGTGGCGGTCGAGGAGCTCGTCACACCGGCGGGCACCTGGCTGACGTGGGACGAGGCCGTCGAACGCGAGATCGTGCTCGGACCGCTGAACCTGTCTTCGCCGCAACGCTCGTGGACGATCCCTTTCGCGGTGCCCGGCGGGGTTGACATCGAGGAACTCGAGGGCGGCCGGCTGGTGCGTACCCGCCGGGAGTTGCTCGGTGCGGTCACCGTCGAGGTCACAGACGACGACGGGATGGCCGGCGTGCGCCTGACCGTCGCCAACACCGGACCGCCTGCGACGGACAAGGACGAGGCGATCGCCACCTCGATGATCGGCACTCATGTCATCGCCGCCGTCGCCGGTGGCCGCTTCATCTCACTGCTGGAGCCGCCGCCGGGCGCCGCCGCCGCGGCGGCGCGCTGCCGGCACAACCGCTGCTTCCCCGTGCTGGCCGGACCGCCCGGCGCAGACGACCTCATGCTGGTTTCGCCGATCATTCTCTACGACCATCCGGAGGTCGCCGAACAGAGCGACGGCGCGTTGTACGACTCGACCGAGATCGACGAGATCCTGACGCTGCGCGTGATCACGATGACCGACGAGGAGAAGGCGCAGGCACGGGCGACCGATCCGCTGGCGGCCGCGATCATCGACCGCTGCGACGCGATGTCGCCCGAGGCGATGCAGCGCTTGCACGGTGTGCTGCGCGACCCGCGCGCCGGCTCGCTGGTCCCCGACGTACCCGACGGTGTGGACTGGTGGGATCCCGAGGCCGATCAGGCGGTGCGCCCGGACGTCGACGGCGTCCGGGTCGACGGGGTGACGGTGGCGCGCGGCAGTCGGGTACGGCTACGGCCTCGCCGGCGCGCCGACGCGCAGGACATCTTCGTTGCCGGGCGCACCGCGCGGGTCACCGCGGTTCATTCCGACGTCGACGGCAACACCCACGTCGCGGTGGTCGTCGACGACGATCCGGCGGCCGACCTGCACGAGTGGTACGGGCGCTACCTGTATTTCGCACCCGACGAGGTGGAGCCGCTCGGCATCGACGAGGCGAGCCCAGAAGGGAGTTCGAGATGGACGTCATAGGGTGGATCGCCACAATCATCGTGGCGCTGATAGTCCTGGCCGGGGTGGTGATCGGGGTCCGGTCGATACCCGACGTACAGCGTTACATTCGGATGCGGCACATGTAGTGAACGCGGTGACCCCACGCATTCTGATCGCCGGCGTCGGCAACATCTTCCTCGGCGACGACGGCTTCGGCCCCGAGGTGATCCGCCACCTCAGGCGCTGCTTCGACGATGACGACTCTGTTCGCGTCGCCGACTACGGCATCGGCGGCATGCACCTGGCCTACGACCTGTTGGACGACTGGTCGGCGCTCGTCCTCGTCGATGCGCTACCAAACCGCGGATCGCCCGGATCGCTGCACGTGTTCGACGCCGATCACGAATCGCTCTGTGCCGCGTCTGCTTTGGATGCGCACGGAATGGATCCCGCTGCGGTGTTCGCCGGCCTGAGCACGCTCGGCGGCACCGCGCCGCGGACCGTCGTCGTCGGATGCGAGTCACTCGACACCGACGAGGGCATCGGCCTGAGCGAGCCACTGCGCACAGCGCTGCCCGCCGCGGTGCGAGCGGTCCAGGCTGCGGTGGCACTACTGCGGGGCTGGCCCGCAGCGCAGGAGGCGTGAGCCGATGTGCCTCGGTATCCCGGGTCGGGTGGTGTCGATGGTGGCGGGCTACGGCGGACAGCTCGCACTCGTCGACGTCGCCGGGGAGCCGCGCCGGGTCAACATCGGCATGCTGCCCGACGAGACCTTCAGCGCAGGTGACTGGGTGATCATTCACATGGGCTTCGTCGTCGAGAAGACCGACGCGCGCGGCGCCGAGGCGGCGATGACCGGGCTGCGGCTGATGGGCAGCGGACTCGACGAGGGCCAGTGACCACCGAGACGCCGGGCTGGGAACTGTTCGCCCGCTATGCATTCCCGCCCAACGAGCTCGGCTACTGTGGTCCGCCCAACTCCTCGGTTCTGCTGCACGGCGGTGGGCACTCCGAGATCGCCCGACACGCAGCGGGTTTCGACGGCGCCTGGCCCTATCTCGAAGAGATTGCCGCCGCCGTCGGCGCCGCCCACCCGCTTGAGACAACGGTCGTGCGCAGCTACTGGATCGGCGGCCCGCAGTTGGCCGCTGTGGACGGGGCCAGGCTCACGCACCGGTTGCGCGCGGCGTTCGCCGGCCAGCCCACCGGTGTCCTGGACTCGGTGCACGGAGACGCACTGGCGAACCACAGCTTCCACGTTTTCGCTGTCTACCCCTGGGTACGCTTCCTCGACATCGACCCGGCCACCCCGCTGCGGATTTTGCAGGCATGCCGGATTCGCTGGGGCACAGTCGTATCCGTGGACGACGAACACGTCGTCATGACCTCACGGCCGCTGCAGTTCGACGGCGGGGCACTGACGCTCGGCGATGCCGCCGACGAGTTGGTGCGCTGGAGCCGCGGGGGCACCTCACTGGCGCCGGCGCCCCGAGCGGGTGACACGGTGGCCGCGCACTGGGATTGGGTATGCGGAAGCCTCGACGGCGATGACGTGGCCGACCTGGAAGAAGCCACCGTCGCGACGCTTGGCACGGTGAACACCGCTCGGCGTTCGGATCAGTCACTCAGTCGAAATGCTTGAGATGCGAAACAGTCAGACACCGAATCGCAATGCGACCACACACATCGTCGTTGCGGGGCGCCGGCGCCATCGTCTCGGTCAGGGCCCGGCAGGCCCCGGGCAACGACACGTCATCGGCCCACTGTGCGATCAGGGATTGCGCGCGCATCATCCCCGTCTCGATGTCCTGGCCGCGGCGCTCGATCAGTCGATGTCAGCGTTGTGCCGTCGACGTCTACCAGCCCGACGTTGAGTGACTGGGCTCCGGCGTCGTTGAGCACCTGCGACGCCACCGCGTCACCGATCCGCTTCTCGGTCAGGGCACCGGAAAGCAGCTGCCCGAGCCGCGCCAGAGTCTCCAGGCGCAGCCGTTCGCGCCGTTCGGCCTGACGCTGCCTGACTGCGGCGACCCGCCCCGCGGACTCTTGGGCGATCAGCATCGCGACGAGTACGACGACGGCGATGAAGGCCTGGGCGACCGCCAGTTGTCCGGCCGGCTTCAGGTGCAGTTGGGCGAAGGTCCCGTGCCCGGCGCCGGTCAGGTAGTTTGCGACGAAGGCCAGCACCGCACCGGCGAGCGCGGCGCCGAGCATGTCGAGCCGGAACGCGGCCCACGCCATCACCGGCAACAGCAGCAACGCCGACGGCACATCGGTGAGGAAGGCCGTCGCGGACAGTCCCGCGGTGATCAGCAGGACGATCACCGTCTCCAACTTGCGGGTCCGCAGAATGTGAGACTGGCGCGGCCACAAAAAAATCGATGCGCCGACCACCAGGCCGCCGATACCGTCTCCGGCCCACCAGTGCAGCACCGCCGACGGCAACCACGCGCCGTCGCGCACGACGGTGACCGCGCCCCCGACAAGCCCGCCGGCAAGTGGGCCCAGTACGGCCGCCCCGGCGACGAAGAACGCCAGGTGGTCCCGGCGGCGCAGGTCAGGCGAGCCCTTGCACCAGGCCAACACTAGCGAGGCTCCGACCAGCAGCTCCACCGAGTTGGCCACCGCGAAGCCAACCGCGCCCGCCCAGCCGACGCCGTAGCGCAGGTCGACCGCGGACTCGGCCAGCACGATCGCGGCGACAATGACCGGCCACAACGAGCGGCGCGCCAGCAGCATGGCCGCCACCGTCACGCCGGCCGCCGGGAAGAACGCCGGACCGATGCCCTCCTCGCCGAAGGTCTGCCAAGAGAACACGGCACCGGCCAGATAGGCCAGGGTCACCCAGCCGAAGAGACCCGTC
>Ga0209048_10007293_pt1 | contig 10236 bp, 6 predicted proteins | sample FrelakmetCRP12CR_FD_187146 | JGI IMG/M metagenome (GOLD analysis project Ga0209048, IMG submission 187146) | Freshwater lake sediment microbial communities from the University of Notre Dame, USA, for methane emissions studies - CRP12 CR (SPAdes)... | ecosystem: Environmental > Aquatic >... | reverse complement strand
GTCCTTGATCAGTTCCTGGAATTTCTTTTTCTGAGATTCGGCGTCTTTTCCGGCATGAAGTTCCTTGATGATATTCTTCAGCGTCTCGATCCGGACTTCCTGATCGTCCTTATCTTCTTCACCATAGGATATCGTTACAGCCTCGCCGGTCTTCTTCGTGATCTCCGCGGCGATGTTGTCGAGAAGTTTTTTCACGTCCATTCCGCCGATCATCGCAACCTTCCCCAGAGATGCGATCCTACCTACCGTCTTCCGCATGAATGCGTTGTCCAGCATCTTGAATTCCTGGTTCAGGCTGATCAGAAAATCCTTAAGAAAGGGATAACGGGCAAGCAGGTCATTTACTTTGGTTTTCGGGCTCAGTTCCATGGTTTCCTCCTATCGCCGCCGGTCATAGGGACTATGATAGCAGAATTTTTCACCTGTCAAGGCGGTATTGACGTTTGACGATTACATTATGCGGTAGGAATGGAATTTACGCTATGATGCAGATCAGTATGGTTATCTTCGCGGGACGCTCGTAACTTTATGGCTTGATTCGCTGTCTATACTACCGCGCTTCTTTTGGCAGCCGTCTCCGATATCGATCAAACAACCACGCCAGGAAAAACTTTGAAAACTCTTGATTATCGTTTATCTGTTTGAAAAACTTGAAGTTTGCATCTATCATCTCCTGCAGCCGGTCATTGACGACGAGATCAAACGTGAGACGAGCATTCTCGGGCATGTTCACTTTGACGCTGTTCTGAAGAGCAGCATCGTCATCGAGACGCGTTTCCAAATGTTCTATAAATACTTTGTCGTCTGTCGTAAAGTCCGTCCCAAAGCGAGCGTTTAATTCCTGAATGATCTTCGAGAGCGCCTCCTTCTCATTGGGCGCATGAGGACCACTCTTCTCGGCAAACGTCTTCACTTCGCCCTTGCCTCGCTCGAGTTGTATCTTACCGTTATGGGTTCTCCGGAGACGAAGGGAATCGAGATCCACGTTCTGTTCAACTTCTAAGGGCAGCGTACCGTTTCGTTTCGGCAGGAGACGATATAGATATTTTGCAAACAAATAAAGTTTTTCCAGATCGGCATCGCTAAATGTAATGATCTGAGATAGGAACGCATAAAGCCTGCCATAATCTTTCAGCATACTCCGGAAGTCGTCCTGTTGTTCTTCTCGCTCAAGAGCCTTGAACCGATCGATTACCGGCGCTAATGCCGCATAAAGTTTGTCTTGTGTTGCGTTCGGCTCAGTAAAGATAAACTTGACAAAGCGGTTTACCTCATCTATGGAGTAAAGGTGGAATTTCTCCAGCTTGTTCTGGATATCATAGAGCAGGTTAGGATCGGTCCCTTCCTTAAGCATGGTCTTTTCATAGTAGGGTTCGAAAGCTTTCTGGATCTCATCGATTTGATTCGAGAAGTCGAGTACAAAGGTCTCTTCCTTGCCGGGATGGATGCGATTAAGCCTCGACAGGGTCTGTACCGCATTCACTCCGCCCAGCTTCTTGTCCACGTACATGGTATGCAGGAGGGGCTGATCGAACCCGGTCTGAAATTTAAACGCCACGATCAAGAAACGGTTTTCATCATGCTCGAACTGCTTTGCTGTTTGGCTCTCAGGAAGACCGTTCATGCCGGCTTCGGTATAGTCCATTCCACCGTCACGGACGGTTCCGGTAAATGCGACCAGCGCCTTGTAGGTATATCCCTGGGCCTTGAGATATTTGTCGATCGCGAGCCTGTACCGCACGGCATGAAGGCGGGAGCGGGTGACGATCATCGCCTTTGCCTTGCCGTTGATCCGGTGCGCCACTTTGTCGTGAAAATGCTCCACGATGATCTGTAACTTCTTCTCAATACTGTGTTCATGCAAATCCACGAAAGCCTTGAGCAACGCCATTGCCTTTTTCTTGTCGTATCGAGGGTCATCGACTATCTTTTTGAGCAGGTTCCAGTGCATTTTGTAAGTGGTATAGTTCTCAAGTACGTCGAGGATGAAACCCTCTTCAATCGCCTGGCGCATGGAATAAATGCTGAAAGGCTCATACTTGCCGTCGTCCCGTTTTGTGCCGAAAAGCTCCAGGGTCTTGCCCTTGGGCGTAGCTGTAAATGCAAAAAAGCTCACGTTCGGTTGCCGGCCGCGCTTTCTCATCTCCTCCACGAGCAGGTCTTCAAAATCGACTTCCGCGCCTTCTTCATCAACGGCTGCCTCTTCCAGGCCTGTGACCGACAAAACAGCCTTCAGGCTCTTGGTGCTTTCGCCGGTCTGGGATGAATGCGCCTCGTCTACAATCACGGCGAACCGTTTGCCGGATAGCTCGCCTATCTGATCTACGATAACAGGAAATTTCTGAAGCGTTGTGACAATAATGGTTTTGCCAAGCTCCAGGGCCTCCTTGAGCTGGCGCGAGGTCTTATCGATATTCTCCACCACCCCGGCAGTCTGCTCGAATTGTTGCACGGTGCGCTGAAGTTGACGGTCAAGGACGCGGCGGTCAGTGATGACGATGATCGAGTCGAAAACCCGCGTGTCTTCAGCGTCATGCAACACTGAGAGCTGATGGGCTAGCCAAGCTATGGAATTACTCTTGCCACTTCCTGCGCTGTGCTGGACCAGATAGTTCTGCCCCGTGCCGAGCGCCCGTGCATTGACGATCAATCTTCGAACTGCGTCCAACTGGTGGTAGCGGGGAAAGATCAACTTCTTTACGCCGGTTTTTCTTCCACTGTCGTCTTCTTCCTCTATCTCGCTGATGAAATGCTGAAGCAAGTTAAGAACGCTGTCCCGGGACCAGATATGTTCCCAGAGGTAAGCGGTGGAATAGCCCTTCCAGCTTACGGGATTGCCTGCTCCGCCATTCTTGCCCAGATTAAACGGCAGGAACCTCGTTTTCGGCCCCTGTAAATGCGTGGTCATGTAAATCAGTTCCGGATCAACTGCAAAGTGAGCGAGGCAGCGGCCGAAAGTAAACAGCGGTTCCTTTGGGTCCCGGTCAAACCGATACTGCCTGATGGCGTTTTGGACGTTCTGACTTGTGAGGGGATTCTTAAGCTCTGCGGTAATGATTGGAAGACCATTCAGGAAGAGCACCATATCCAGGCTCTGCTCCGTCTTCTCATTGTATTTGAGCTGCCGGACCACAGTGAAGATATTGGCTTCATAGAGGTTCTGGAGTTCCGGGTTAAGCTTGCTCGGCGGGCGGAAGAAGGCCAACTGAAATTTGCAGCCCCATGCCTTAATTCCTTTTCGAACAACATGGAGGGTGCCCCATTTGACGGTTTCGTCGGCGAGTTTTTTCAGAAATACGTCTTTAGCGTCCTTCTCGAACTGCTTCTTTAGCTTTTCCCACTCTTTCGGCTGTGTAGCAAGGATGAAATCATATACGTCGGAAGGGATCAAACAAAGGCGGCGATCGTATTCTTCAGGTGTACTTTTGCGATACCCGCCTGGAGTAAAATCGCCGTAGAGAGACGTTACCTCAGCGACTAAACCGGCTCCCGACTTGGGCAGAATCAGGGCATCTTCTATGGATTTTTCAAAGCTCTTCTCTGAAATCTCCAAGTGATCAGATCCACCCTTCGTCGCGGAGTCGGGACCATGCGATTTTTATATGTTCAGGATGAAAGGTCTGTTTCTTATGCTCGCTCCAGGCTTTAACACCGTTCACCGCTGCATCGCCGTTTTCCTTCACTAATGGGTCTTCTTGAGCAAGCCAATGCACCGTAGCAAGGAGTTCCATTCCATACGGCGACTCAAAGCCTTCTATCAGTTTTGCCACGCGGTCAAGCCGCTGCAGAGTATCTGGATGAGACTTCAGGAACGAGTTTGCCTCGTTGATGGCATTGGGAAGAAGTCGAATCGACGCGTATCTACTGCGATCGCCATAACCTCGTATGAAGTGTCCCTCAATGCGTTGCAAAACATGGTGTAGGGTTTCGGTATAGGGACCATACTTCGCTTTTGCAAAGTCCAGCTTCAGCACTTCGCCGGTCGTCTGAAGGAAGTAGGCAAGCTTTTGAATTTCGAGCAGTGTCAAATGGTAGCCAGGCACAGCATATCGCTCCATAAGGCCAATGAGCGCAGCCCGGCCTGGCGTCATATCAGGCCGCTTGGTTGCAACTTTCATCTTCTCCGCTTCCGGTGCTCCTGAGGGTTCATAAAGTACCGCTTCAACACCGGGCATATTCTTAAATGTTCCCTCAATACGAACGCGCACATCAGACCATTTAAGGCCTCCGTTGCCGCATCCGAGGGGCGGTATGGCGATGGACCGGATGCCCAACTCTTTAACTACACGAACCAAGTCTACAAGCCCCGTCTCAACATCTTCCATTCGAGACTTCCCCTTCCAGTGGCGTTTGGTAGGGAAATTGATGATGTAGCGAGGATTTACCGTTCGGTTGGTTGTGAAAACGAACATCTTTCCCGGTTGTACTTCCTTATGCCCACACGCCTTCTTGTAGGCTTCGTAATTTGCGGGATAAGCCTGTCGGAATTGCAAAGCTATGCCTTTTCCCATGATCCCGACCGTATTCACGGTGTTCACAATGGCTTCTGCATCTGCTTCGAGAAGATTTCCCGTAACGAGCTTAATCATAGCCCCTCCATTACTATTTAATAATACCATTTTTCTTGAACCGTCACAACGGGCTTACGCTTGAGTCCAGCAAGGACTGACCTCACCTTACGTGCCACGCCTTCGTTTATAACGCCGATCTTCTCAATAAGCTCCCATGGGAAAAACGAATGTACCAGGAACTCCGCTTGACGACGTCGCTTCCGGTCGTTATCAGTATCTGTATCATTCCAATATGTTGCTTTCATAATGGCCCAATCGATTTTATCAAGATCGCTGAGATCGCTGAAAAAGTTGCTGAAGGCTATCACGGCGTGGCCATTGGTAAATACGAATTTCAGCCCCTTCTCTTTGACTGCCTCAGCAGATGAAACAAGATGAAGTACGGACTCTTGACCACCCGCATACCCGTCAACGTACCCTGTGTGAATTGAGTAAAGCATTGGTGATCGTGGTGCGAAGTAAAAGGGAGCATAATCGGCAAGCGTGCCGCCGGGTGATATCGGTACTCCCGTTCGAGCACGGCGCTCCTTGATGTGATTATGTGCTATGCCGATACATTGGACACCATTCGTGCACATAGCCGCATCACAGTTCAGCCCTCCGGATGCGATTATCCGTTCAAGATTATCGACATGCGTTATGTGATAGATCGCCGTCACGCGACCTCCTCACGTACGTCAATCTTTCCCGTGACCGCAGCGGAGATGAGAGCAATCCGGTACTCCTTCAATCGTTCGATGCCTTCTTTTACTTTGGCTATAAGTCCATCGATTCTAGCTGTTTTCTGGGCAATATATTGAATAATACTATGCTGTTCGTCAAGCGGCGGAACGGGAACGATCAGGTTTGAATATTTTTCGCCACTCACATTTTGAATCGTAGCTTGAATAAACGTGCTGGAAAGCCAATCCCAGTAGTTCTGCGATATAGCAAAATAAGATAAAAATTCTGGTAGGACTTGTGATTTATCTAGTCTTGCACGAATTAAGTAACCGGCATAGCAGGCACGTCCCCAGGACTCACGATACATAAAACTTTTGCCAACGGTTGCTCCGCTTCGCGCAAATAACATATCGCCGACCTGTAAAAGATATGGCTTCGCAATCTCTTCCGGCAGCGATCTGAATGTTTCATCTGAGAGTGTACCGTCTTCCTTAATATCAGTAATCCGAATATAGCGAGGAAGGTCCGAGTCTATAAGTTCGGCAGATTCATTTGCCCCATACTGCAACTGCTCAACGACAAGGAACTTGAGTCTCTTAATTTCCCAATGCGTCGGAATCTTTCCTAGCCATTCCACACCCGAATCCTTCATGGGAGCGTTGGCATCAAGACTCTTTGTCACAGCATGGCTGATAAGAGCGGTACGCTTTTCGTACAGGAGTTCAATCAACCGCTCCTTCTTTGCAATCAGTGCATCGATCTTTTCGGTTTCGCGGTCGATAAAAGCCGCTATAGTGCGCTGCTCTTCAACCGGAGGCACAGGAAACAATGAGCTATCTAGCCAATATTTGCCCAAACCGTACCGTGTAATTCCTGTCGCTGCAACTCTGAACTGATCATTGATTCCTCGGGCTCCGAAAGACCGAAATAGATACTGCCCATCTATCATTTCAGGTGCAGGTCTTACCAGGGCAAGATGATATCCACACAACACTCCCGGAAGGTCTTCGGAAACATAGGCAGCCACTGCAATGTCGTCCCACGACTCCGAATCTTTCGTTATTAGAACGTCGCCCTTTTTCAGCGTAAAACGAGCGATTTCCGATTGTACTGCGGTGGCGTTCATGAAATCAACGTCAGATGTGATGTGGTCATTATAGTAAACATCGACATAGTTGCATAGGTGAACGGAAACCTCATCTTCAATTGAATGTTTATCAACTGTACTGAAATGTGCCGACGAAATATGTTTTAACTTCTGAATATCCCAATGCTTCGGGATCTGTCCCAACCACTTGACGCCAGAATCCTTGCAGGCATGGTAGGGCTTAAAACAGCGCACTGGAGCTTCTGTCTTTACATCCAGAACCTCACTCATCCCGCCACCTCTCGAAGCATTTGAAGAATATCTTTCTCGACTGCCTTGATGTCCGCTTCGATTGCTTCCAGCGGACGGGGCGGCTGGTATTTATAGAAGTAGCGGTTGAAGTTGATTTCGTACCCCACCTTGCCGACTTCATTATCTTTATGATCACGGATGGCGGTATTTATCCAAGCATCCGGCACATGAGGCTTTACCTCACGCTCGAAGTAGACATTGATGTCCTCACCAAGTGGAACATTTTCGGTATCACGAATCTCGCTATCGGCTTCAGGATTGCCGTTTATGTCACGGCAAATTTCCGCAACTTCATCACGTTCTGAAAGAGCAGAGAGAATGGCCTTTCGGATTGACGCGTTTATTTTGATGCCCTGAGTGTCGGTGGCATTATCCAATGCCTTCTCAAATAAAGAACGGTCCCTGAACAACGCGCCGGGAAGGTTTTTGAACATGGAGAGAATTGTTTCCTGCTCTTTTTTGCCTTCAGCGACTTCTGTTTCTCTAGCTTTGGGATGCTTCTTCTTGCTCTCCACAAGGTTCTGAAAAGCTTTTTCCAGCTTGAAACGTTCAATTCGCTCTCGGCTCGCATGGAAGTTGAGCCGGAGCGGCCGTTCTACTGTAAGCTTTCTGTAGCCGAAGTCTGTTGTCTTGAAGACTTTGCTGTGCTCACCGTCCTTGCATGAGCCGAAGATGTCCGCGATCTTCCGAATATGCTCGGGAGATATTTCACGTCGCTTGTTTCCCAAACTCTTGCGCATGGGCACCCAGTAGCTCGTTGCGTCGATGAGTTGCACCTTGCCTTTGCGCTTCTTGTCTTTGTGGTTTGTAAGAATCCAAACATAAGTCGCAATGCCCGTGTTGTAAAAAAGCTGTTCCGGCAGGGCCACAATGGCTTCGAGCCAATCTTTTTCGAGTATCCATCTCCGTATCTCGCTTTCGCCACTGCCCGAATCGCCGGTAAAGAGCGGAGAGCCGTTCATGACGATAGCAATGCGCGAGCCGTCCTCTTTGGGCGGATTCATACGGCAAAGCATGTGCTGAAGAAAGAGAAGCTGCCCGTCGGAAATACGCGGCAGTCCAGCTCCGAACCTGCCTGCATAGCCCCGTTCCGCCTCTGCTTCGACAGCATCCTTGTCCATCTTCCACTCTTTGCCGTAGGGCGGGTTCGTAATCATATAATCGAACCGCTTGTTTGCAAGCTGATCTTTGGAAAGGGTGCTGCCGTATTTTATATTTTCCGCGTCCCGGCCGTCAGCGCTCTTCATGTACAAGTCCGATTTGCAAAGCGCAAAGGTCTCGGGGTTGACCTCCTGCCCGAAGAGATGAGCATCGGCATTCGGATTAAGTTCCAGAATTCGTTCTTTGGAAATGGTCAGCATCCCGCCCGACCCGCAGCAGGGATCGTATATCGTGCGGACGATGTGGTTTTTTTTGAGGATATCCTCATCCTCGTAAAGGAGAAGATTAACCATGAGCCGGACTACTTCGCGGGGAGTGAAGTGTTCGCCGGAATTTTCATTCAGCGCTTCATTGAACTTCCGGACCAGCTCTTCGAAGACATAGCCCATCTCAAGGTTGGACACCTTGTCGGGATGCAAGTCAATCCCCTTGAAGCGCTCCATCACCTGAAAGAGTAGCCCTGATTCGTCGAGTTTTTCAATTGTGTTCACGAACTCGAATTTTTCCAGAACCTCGCGCATGTTTTCGGAGAATCCGTTGATGTATGATTTGAGATTGCGAGCAAGATTCGGCGCATCAGCAAGAAGTCGCTCGAAAGTAAATCTGGATGTATTGTAAAAAGCGAATTTTGACGCCCTGCGAAGCTGTGGATCAAGATTTTCTAGTTTGCCTTTTAGCTTGCGGTGCGTCTCAAGGACCCTGTCCTTTGTGGGCTCAAGCACGCAGTCAATTCTACGGAGAACGGTAAACGGCAGGATGACATCCTGATATTTGCCTCGCTTGAATACGTCGCGGATCAAATCGGCAATCGACCAGATGAAACTCACTTTTTCACTGAAGTTATTCATTAAAGCGATCCCTTGCTTGACCTAATTTTCATTAACGGAAACTCTCTTAACATCGAAATGAATCACAATGTTTACTGATGCTTTCTTACCCTTTGTCGTGCTCCGTTTATACTTATTCAATTTCCGGATACATTCGTCAATGGCAAGATTCAGTTTTAAGGCTTCTTCAAAGGGAATTGAGACATTCAATTTTTTAACATTTGGTGAGAGATTGTCTCTTGGTGGGCTCAGCTTTGCGAATTCACAACTGCCAAAACTGAAAGTTTTTTCTTCTCCCATATTAACCCTCCGTTTAGCAGCGTCAGATTCTTATGGCTTTTCGTCGTATTGAAGATATTATAGATTGAAGAAAAATGCAAGGAGAAGATTAGGGAATATCGAATTTCAATTGCAACACTGCTAAAAACAAAGCCCATGTCGAGAATACGACATGGGCTTTTTGAATTTTGAATATTAAACGTTGAATCAGTTTAGAACAGTCCTGCGACCTTGCCGGTGTTCACATCCACATCTACGCGGCGATAGGCCGGGTCTGATGACGTTCCGGGCATGAGACTGATTGTCCCTGCACAGGGGCACAGGAACTTGGCGCCGGAGTAAATCAGGATGTCCCTGATGGGCAGCGTCCAGCCCTTGGGCACTCCCTTAACCGTCGGGTCGTGGGTAAGGCTCAGATGGGTTTTGACCATCATGGTGGCGAAGTCTGCGTATTTGGGATCGCTTTCCAGCATCTTGGCCTTTGCTTCAGCATCGGGCAGCCAGGAGACGCCGTCGGCGCCGTATACTTCTTTCGCGATGAGCGCTACTCTGTCACGCAGCTTCATCTCAAGCGGGTATAGGAATTTGAATTCGGTCTTCTGGTTGCAGGCGTCGATGACTGCATCGGCCAGTTCCAGGGCTCCCTCACCGCCCTTGAGCCAGTGCTGGGATTCTGCGCAGCGGGCGCCGGCAGCTTCGGCGGCCTTCTTGACTATGGCCACTTCGGCATTCGTATCAGTGTAGAAACGGTTGACACAAACCACAGGATTTATGCCGGACTTGCGGATGACATTGATCATGTGGACCATGTTGGCGCAGCCCTTTTCCACCAGGCCCAGATTTTCCTTTGTGTACTCTGATGGCAGGGGTTTGCCGGCCACAACCTTGGGACCGCCGCCATGCATCTTCAGAGCACGGACGGTAGAGGTGAGGACTGAGACGTGGGGCTTCAGTCCGCTGAAGCGGCACTTGACGTTCCAGAATTTTTCAAACCCGATGTCAGCAGCAAAACCGGACTCGGTCACGTGGTAGTCGAACAGTTTCAGGGCGACCCGGTCGGCGATGATGGAGGACTGGCCGACAGCAATGTTGGCAAAGGGCCCGGCATGGACGAAGCAGGGGTTGTACTCAGCCGTGCACATCAGCGTGGGGTTGATGGTGTTGCGCATGAAGGCGGCCATTGCATTGCCGACTTCCAGATCACCGGTGGTGACGGGTTTGCCGGTCTTGTCGAAGGCAACGGTGATATTATTCAAGCGTTTTTTCAGGTCAGCGAGGTCGTTGGCAACAGACAGGATGGCCATGCACTCGGACCCGACCGCGATACCAAACTTAG